>Ga0307500_10000207_pt1 | contig 20254 bp, 16 predicted proteins | sample 14_S_MG_FD_201362 | JGI IMG/M metagenome (GOLD analysis project Ga0307500, IMG submission 201362) | Soil microbial communities from Populus trichocarpa stands in riparian zone in the Pacific Northwest, United States - 14_S | ecosystem: Environmental > Terrestrial > Soil > Riparian zone > Trees... | reverse complement strand
CGCACCAGGTCTGCCAGACACCGTTGATGTCGGGAACCTCGACTTCGCTGACGCGGTAGCCCGAACGCTCGAGATGGTCCGCGGCCTGCCGGAGCGCGTCACGCACCGAGGGGGCGACGTCCATGTCGTCGGGCAGCTTGGCCAGTGCGACCTTGATCGGGCGTTTTGGTTTGGGCCCGATCAGCGGCGCGGGCACCCACCAGGGATCGCGCGGATCGCGCTGGCTCATCACTTCCAGCGCGGCCCTGACGTCGGCGACGCTGCGCGCCAGCGGCCCTTGCGCCGACATCAGGTGCGCGAGCATCGGCCGCTCGGCTGCGGCGCTCTCATTATAAGCGGGGACGCGGCCCTGCGTCGGCTTGATGGTGACGACACCGTTGCAATGCGCCGGCCAGCGCAGCGAGCCGCCGATGTCGTTGCCGTGCGCGATCGTGCCGATGCCGGCCGCCACCGCGCTACCGGCGCCGCCCGACGAGCCGCCGCAGGTGATTTCAGGATCCCACGGGTTCAGCGTCAGCCCGTGCAGCGGGTTATCCGTGAAGCCGCGGAACGAGAACTCGGGCGTATTGGTCAGGCCGAGCACGATGGCGCCGGCCTTCTTGAGATTGCGCACGACCGGCGCGTCGGAGGGGGCGATGATGTTCATCTGCGCGGCCACCCCGTTGGGGTTTGGCCGCCCCTCATAGTCGACGTTTTCCTTGATCGTGATCGGCACGCCGTGCAGCGCGCCGAGCTCGGTTTGTCTCGTCAGGGCTTTGTCCGCGGCTTTGGCCGCCTTGAGTGCGTCCTCCGACAGGTCGACGACGACCGCGTTGAGCTTTGGATTGACGTCGCGCATGCGCGCGATATGCGCTTCGACAACCTCGACCGAGGAAATCGCACCGGAGCGGATGGCGGCTGCCGTCTGCAGCGCCGACCATTGCCAAACCGGACCCTTGGGCGGCCGCGCCTTGGCGGGTTTTGGTGAGACCGCTTTCTTTTGTGGTTTTGCGGCTGCGCGGACGGCGGACTTTTTCGCCGGTTTCTTTGCTGCCTTCGCGCCGCTCTTCCGCTTGTTGACGGTTTTCTTTGCCATTTCTCGCCCCGTTGCTGTGCCGGCAACGTTTAGAGACGCCGGGGCCGCGAGTCGAGACGGGCGGGAACTTTTGTGGAGTCCGGGGAGAATGCAAGGGGTCAGGTCGAATGCAGCGCGCCTGATCTTTAGTCAACGTCCTCAATCGCGCCTGAATTGTCGGATTGTTTCGCAAGCTTCATCGAGGCGCAATTCCTTGCGGCTTGGCCTTTGGGGAGACGTGCGTGGCCAAGAAAAAGGCAACCTTACCGAAATCGGCCACGGACGCGGCACCCCGGCCAAAGAAAGTAACGGCAACTGGCAGGACTCCGGATCGGGTTCAGCTCCGTCTGCCGGAAGGAATGCGAGACAAACTCGTCGAAGCGGCGAATGGGCGCTCGCTCAACGACGAGATCATTCAGCGGCTCGCGCAGTCACTGGAGCGCGACGAGATGCAGAAGCTATCCGACCGCCTCAAGGCACAGGGCGACCGCCTTGCGAAGTTCGAGGGAGAGATAGCGTCCATGGTCGAGCAGCTCAGGCTGCGCGACGATTAGTGCCCGTGCGGCGGCCGTGATGGTTGCAATTATCTTTCAGCCCTGATTATGCCGCGTTGCGCCCCTGCACGGTTCGGGCGTCGAGCAGCCCTGCCTCGATCAGCGCGTCCCTGATCCGCGCAATTTCCGCTTCCGATATCTTGACCAGCGGCGGACGCACCACGGCGCGCGGCAGCTTGCCGAGCAGCACCAGCGCTTCCTTCATGCGGTTGTGCATGTCGACAAAGGGATCGGCGTAGAACACGCGCGCCGTCGGATAGATCCGGTCGTTCAGCCGGCGGGCTTCCGCGAGATCGTTGGCCTTGACGGCGCGGAACAGCCTGGCCTGGAGATCGGCGATGACGCTGCCGCTGCCGGAGAGTAGCCCGTTGCAGCCGAGCACCAGCGAGCTGAGGAGCCACGCGCTGTTGGTGGACAGCACGTTGATGGGACGCGCGCGCCCCTGCAGGGCGCGAATCTGGGCCTCGTGGTGCGGCACTGTTTGGGTCCAGTCCTTGATTGCGCGGATGGTCGGCACTTCGTCGAACAGCCGCTCCAGCGTCGCCGACGGATAGCCCTGGCCTGTTGCGAGCGGATATTGAAACACGATGATCGGCAGATCGCTGGCATCGGCGATAGTCTTGAAATGGGCCAACGCCATCTCGGCCGACTGGCCCATGGTGAACGGTCCCGGCGGGAACACCAGCAGCGCCGATGCGCCGCCGGTCTGGGCCTGTCTGGCGATCCGCGCCGCCTCCAGGCTGCCGTCCGCCCAGACGCCGTGAATGATCGGCAATTTGCCGCCGACTTCCTCGCCGGCGATCTCCATGACGCGGCGCTGTTCGTCCGACGTGCACGAGGCGACTTCGGTCGAATGCGCGTTGACGGTGATGGCGGACAGTCCCTGCACTGCGGCGACATCGCGAAGATGCGCGCGGAAGCTCGGCTCGTCGATTGAGAAGTCGGTATGGAACGGCAGCAGTACCGCCGGAATGACGCCCTGGGGCACGAAGTCAGGATGGCGGCTCATGTCTCGTCTCCTCCGGTTCAAACGACGGGTACGCGCTTTGCCGCCACCGCGGCCGGCGAAATCACCTCGATATCGAGCGGCACCTGCCAGCGTTCGGTGAAGTTCACTTGCGGCGGCGCGTTGTTGGCGCGCGCACCCTTCAGCACAAAGCCTTCATAGGCATTATTCATCACTTCATTGCACTTCTGCACATAAACCGGAAAGCCGCCGATATAGGGCATGAACACGCGCGGCCGCCCGGCAATGTTGGTCCCGACATACCAGGAGCTGCAGGTCGAGCGCAGCGAAACCGTCGAGACGTCGTTGACGTGCTCCACCCAGGCGTCCTCGTCGACCTGCAGCGGCTCGATGCTGCGGGCGCCGGTCTCGCGCATGTGGCCGAGGCAATCGGCCAGCCAGTCGACGTGCTGCTCGATCGCCTGGATCATGCTCGCCAGCACCGACGGGCTGCCGGGGCCGGTGATCATGAAGAGATTCGGAAAGCCCACCGAGGCGAGGCCGAGATAGGCGCGCGGGCCGGCGCGCCATTTTTCGGCGAGCGTGCGGCCGCCGCGGCCGGTGATTTTGATCTTGTCGAACGAGCCGGTCATGGCGGCAAAGCCGGTCGCGGAAACGATGGCGTCGACCTTGTATTCGGTGCCGTCAACCACGATGCCGTCGTTGGTGAAACGCTCGATCGGCGTCTTCGACACGTCGACCAGCTTCACATGCGGCAGGTTATAGGTCTCGAAGTAATTAGTATCGACACAGAGCCGCTTGCAGCCGAATACGTTCTGCGGGCACAGCAGCTCCGCGGTCGCGGGATCATTGACGACGCTTCGGATCTTCTGCCGGGCGAATTCGGCGATGGTGTCGTTCGCCGACTTTTCGAACAGCAGGTCGCCGTAGGCGCCGAGAAAGGGGAGCCCGCCGCGCTGCCACGCCGCCTCATATTGCTCTTCGCGCTGCGCCGGGCTTGCCTGCAGCGCCGGCTGGAGATTGAACGGGAAATAGAACCCGGTCGGGCGCGCGCGCGCCTTGGCACGCAGTTCCGGGTAATGCGCCTTGGCTTCCTTCAGGTAATCTTCCGACAGCGCCTCGTTCCATGCCGGCACCGACCAGGTCGCGGTGCGTTGAAACACGGTGAGCTGCGAAGCCTGCGCGGCGATAATCGGTATTGACTGGATCGCGGACGAACCGGTGCCGATCACGCCGACGCGCAAGCCGGTAAAGTCGACGCCCTCGTGCGGCCATTCGCCGGTGTGATAGATCGGCCCGTGGAAGTCGTCGATGCCCGGGAAGGCCGGGCGGTTCGGCGCCGACAGACAGCCGACCGCCATGATGCAGAATTTCGCCGTGACCCGGTCGCCGCGATCCGTCTCGATCAGCCAGCTATCGGTGTCCTCGTTGAATGTCGCCGCGGTGACGCGGGTATCGAACACGATCTGGCTGCGCAGGTCGAAGCGATCGACGACGTGGTTGGCGTAAGCGAGGATTTCCGGCTGCGGCGAATATTTCTCCGACCAGTTCCACTCCTGGTCCAGTTCTTCCGAGAACGAGAAGGAATATTGCAGGCTTTCGACGTCGCATCGGGCGCCGGGATAGCGATTCCAGTACCACGTCCCGCCAACGCCGCCGCCGGCTTCGTACACCCGCGCGGTGAATCCGAGCCCCCGCAACCGGTGCAGCATGTAAAGGCCGGCGAAGCCCGCGCCGACCACGACCGCATCAAAAGCCCCCGTTTCGGGAGCGCGCGCTGCTGCACTCGCTTGAGCCATGCCTGTCCCTCTGTTTTCTTGTCGCGTTTCCGCTGACAAGATTAGGGCGGGCGCACGGAGGTCGGCAAGCGAGACTGTTGTCGCGTGACGAATGGCACCTATGCTGCGCGGGCGCCCGGTACTCAGTGGTTGGGGGGCATTGCGCTGCGAAAAGGTCGCCGACCAACTATTCCGTCATTGCGAGGAGCGAAGCGACGAAGCAATCCATGCTTCATGTGCGGAGGTATGGATTGCTTCGCTTCGCTCGCAATGACGGTAAAATCACCAGCTCGCCATGCCCTTCATGGTCGGCTGGCCCTCGGCGTTCGCGATCCACAGTTCCAGGCCGGCGCTGGTCTCGTTGGCGTTGATCGAAAACTCGGTGCCTTCGAACAAAGGCTGCACGCCACGATAGCTGAATTTTTTCGGCGCGATGCCGCCATGAAGTTTTGCGGCGAACTCGACGATCAGCGCGGCCTGCAAGGGTCCATGGAAGATCAGGCCCGGATAGCCCTCGACCTTGGTGACGTAGTCGCGGTCGTAATGGATGCGGTGGCCGTTGAAGGTCAGCGCCGAATAGCGGAACAGCAGCACGGGATCGCTGACATGGGTCTCGCGATGTTTTGCCACGGGCGGCGGCGGAGGCGCTTTGGCTGGTGTAACCGGGGCCGCGCCGCCCATGTCGCGATAGACGATGTCCTGGCGCTCGCGGATCGCAACCCCGCGCGGCGACGCGATCGTATGTTCCACGGAGACGAAGCACAGCGCGCCGGTCGAGCCGGTCTTCATCGTTACGTCCGAGATCCGCGAGGTGCGTGTCGATTCATCGCCGACCCGCAGGGGTTCGAGGAACTGAATCTCGCCGCCGGCCCACATCCGGCGCGGCAGCGGCACCGGCGGCAGGAAGCCGCCGCGGGTGGGATGGCCGTCGGGGCCGAGCATCGACATCGGAAACACCGGCTGCGCCAGGCACCAATGCGTGGTCCACGGCGCGGCGTCGCCGGTCTTGGGCTCGCCGATGTCCTGGAACAGCGTCGCGCGCAAAGCCTTCACCAGTTGCGCGGTGACGATGTCGGATGCTTCCGTGCTGCGGCCGATCCATTGGCGCAGATGGTCGAGGTCGAGCTTTTCAGCGGCTTGGGTCATGACTTCAGGCTTTTTTGCGGGCTGCGGGAAGTTCGACGTGCTCGCCGATCGCGGGTACGGGGCCATAATGCCTGTCCTCGCCGACGAAGATCGCAGCCGGCGCGGCATAGCTGATCTTGCCCTTCGGCGTATCGACCTCGATGCGGCGCAGATGCGGATGCACGGCGAGGTCGGCCATGGTGTTCACTTCGGCGAACGCGATGTCGGCTTCGTCGAGGCGTTTCAGCAACTCGACGCGCGTCATCGAGGCGAAACTGTCCGCCACCGTCTTGTCGGTGAGCGCGCGGTTACGCACGCGCTCGACCATGTTGGCAAAGCGCGGATCGTTGGGCAGGTCGGGCTGGCCGAGCACCTCGGCGCAGAGCTTCTTCCACTCGCGCTCGCTCTGGATCGAAATCAAGATGCCCTTGCCGTCCTTTGAATTGAACACGCCATAGGGCGCGATCGAGGGATGGGCCAGCGCCATTCGCTTCGGCGGGTTGCCGGCCTCCGAATTGATCAGCGGCACCGCCATCCAGTCGGCCATCACGTCAAACATCGAGATGCGGATGTCGGCGCCCTTGCCGGTGCGCCCGCGCGCGATCAGCGCCTCGAGGATGGACGCATGTGCGGTGGCGCCGGTCGCGATATCGACGACGGAGATGCCGACGCGGGACGGACCCTCGGGACCGCCGGTGATCGAGGCGAGGCCGCTCTCGGCCTGGATCAGGAGGTCGTAGGCCTTGCGCTCGGCATAGGGGCCCGTGTCGCCATAGCCGGAGATGGTGCAGCAGATCAGCGCCGGATAATCCTTTCGCAGCCGCTCCAGCGAGAAGCCGAGCTTGTCCATCGAGCCGGGCTTGAGGTTCTGCAGCAACACATCGGCGCTTGCGATCAGCTCTTCGAGCGCAGCGCGGCCTTCCTTGGTGGCGAGATCGATCACCACGGAATTCTTGCCGCGGTTGAGCCAGACGAAATAGCTGCTCTGGCCCTTGGCCGCCGCGTCATAACCGCGGGCGAAATCGCCCTCGGGGCGTTCGACCTTGACGACATGCGCACCGGCGTCCGCCAGCCGCGAGCTGCAGAATGGTGCGGCGACCGCCTGTTCGACGGAGACGACGATCAATCCCTCTAACGGCAACATTTTCTGTTCTCAGTAGGAGCGGGGCAGGCCGAGCACATGCTCGGCGACGAACGACAGGATCAGATTGGTCGAGATTGGTGCTACTTGATACAGCCGCGTTTCGCGGAACTTGCGCTCGACGTCGTATTCTTCCGCAAACCCGAAGCCGCCATGGGTTTGCACGCAAGCATTGGCCGCTTCCCAGGACGCATCCGCGGCCAGCATCTTGGCCATGTTGGCCTCGGCGCCGCAATCGAGCCCAGCCTCGTATTTGCGGGTGGCTTCCTTCACCATCAGTTCGGCCGCACGCATCTGTGCGTAGGCCTTGGCGATCGGGAACTGGATGCCCTGATTCATGCCGATCGGGCGGCCGAACACGGCGCGTTCCTTGGCGTAGGCGGTGGCCTTGGCGGTGAACCATTTGGCGTCGCCGATGCATTCGGCGGCGATCAGGATGCGCTCGGCGTTCATGCCGGAGAGGATGTAGCGAAAGCCCTTGCCCTCTTCGCCGATCAGGTTTTCGGCGGGCACCCGCATGTCGGTGAAGAACACTTCGGTCGTGGCGTGGTTCATCATGGTGCGGATCGGGCGGATCTCCAGACCCTTGCCCTTGGCCTCGCGCATGTCGACGATGAACACGGACAGACCATCCGTGCGCTTCTTGGCTTGTTCCTTCGGCGTGGTGCGTGCGAGTAGCACCATCAGGTCGGAATGCTCGGCGCGGCTGGTCCAGATCTTCTGGCCATTGACGACGTAGTGGTCGCCGTCACGCTTGGCGACGGTCTTCAGCGAGGAGGTGTCGGTGCCGCTGGTCGGCTCGGTGACGCCGAACGCCTGCAGCCGCAATTTGCCGCTGGCGATCCCGGGCAGATACTTTGCCTTCTGCGCGTCGTTGCCGTGCCGCAGCACGGTGCCCATCGTGTACATCTGGGCGTGGCAGCCGCCGCCATTGCAGCCGGCGCGCTGGATCTCTTCCAGGATCGCCGCCGCGGCCGACAGTTTCAGCCCGGAGCCGCCGTATTCCTCGGGGACCAGGACCGAGAGATAGCCGGCCTCCGTCAGCGCGTCGACGAACTCCTTCGGATACGCCATCTGGCGATCCAGTTTGCGCCAGTATTCGCCGGGGAACTGGGCGCAGAGCTTTGCGACGGCGTCGCGGATGTCGTGGAATTCGTCTTGCTGTTCTTGTGCGGTCATTTGATTTTCTGGCGATGGATGGTGGGGGATGTCAATTGCCGAAGCGGCGGGCCGTTGTGAAATGGCAGCGGGGCGCCTATGCTGAATTGTTATAGCGTATGAACCTGCCTTCGAAGATTGGCAAGCGATGGATATCCGCCAGCTCAGGACCTTCAGTTGCGTGGCGGAGCTCGGCAGCCTCAGCAAAGCCTCCGACACGCTGCGGGTGGCGCAGCCGGCGCTGAGCCGCCAGATCAAGCTGCTCGAGCATGAATTGCGCGCCGATCTGTTTACCCGGAACGGCCGCGGCATGGTGCTGACCGACGCTGGCCGCCTGCTGCTGGCGCGCACGGCGGGCATCGTGCGGCAGATCGACCAGGTGCGCGACGAGATCCAGTCCGCCGGCGGTCCGCCGTCGGGCCGGGTAGTGCTCGGGCTGGTGCCGACCGTGAGCTGCGTGATTTCGGCGCGGCTCGCGCGGCGCACCGTCGACAAATATCCCGGCATCTCGCTCTGCATCGTCGAAAGCTACAGCGGCCATCTGATGGAATGGCTGCATCGTGGTGAGATGGATCTGGCGCTGATTTATGGGCCGTCGAGCGACCTGCATCTGACCGTGCAGAGTCTCGGTCGCGACCATGTCGTAGCCGTGGGACCGCGCGGCAGCGGGCTCGCGCAGAAGAAGCAGGTCGACATCGGCTGGCTGCTGAAGCAGCGTCTGGTGCTGCCCAGTCATTCGCACGGGCTCCGGGCGCTGATCGAGCAGGCGGCGGCGAAGAAGAAACTGAAGCTCGACGTCAAGCTGGAGGCGGATTCGTTCCGGGTGCTGACCAGCCTGGTCGAGGAAGGGCTGGGATACACGCTGCTGCCGCCTTCATCGGTGCGCAACGAGGTCGCCGACGGCCGGCTCGAAGCGGCAGCGATCGCAAAACCGGCGCCCATGCGCGAACTGACCCTTGCGTCTCCCATCGATCATCCCGGCTCGACTGCGATTGCGCTCATTACCGAGCTGATCCGCGACGAACTCACCGCCTGCCGCGAAGAGGGCCTCTGGGACATCAAGCTCGCCTGAGCCGATGCCGGGCCTTATGGATTGGCTTAGAACAAAACGGCCAGGGGCGGCATTCTCATCTGGCTACTTCTGTCATGCCGCAATTGTATAGGGCGTGCAGGCGTGCTGAAACGATGGCTGCTGGCGCTCAGTGGAAGCGAAAACATCGAGGTCTTTTCGGAAACGCCCTAGCTGATTTTCGCGGTTACCGATGACCGTGCCTTGTCGACGCCGCCGACGATCGCGAGCTTCATCGCCCACGCCACACGATGCGCCGCCCAGTCGCTGTCGTGCAGCCTGTGCTCATCGGTCGGGTCGACCATCCGGTCGAACGACACCTGCTCAACCTGATACAAGCCCTTCATGAATGCGAAGCGGCGGAACACATTGACGCCGGCGTCCAGCGCCAGTTGGCTGATCGCCTCCACCATCTCAATCGCTTTGTCCTTCTTGGCCGGCGTCAGCACAGCAGGCACATATTGGAGGTCCATCAGGATGACGTCGGCCTGCGTTTCGCCTCGCAGCTTACCTAGCCCATCGCGGATGGCCCCGGCGGTCTCGTTGAAGGAGGGAGGATGCTGGTCCGGGCTTTGCCAGACTGCATTCGTTCCGACCTGCCAGATCACCAGATTGGGCTTTTCTGCGATGACGTCGGTATCGAACCGCTCGAGCTCGATCGGCGCTTCCTGGCCGCCAATTCCCTGGTTGACCATGGTGATCCTGGCGTTCGGATATGTGGCCTGAAGAAACGGCAGCAGCCGATCCGGATAAGGCGTGATATTACCGCGGCCCACTGTCGATGACGAGCCGATCGCGACAATCTTGGCCCGTCCTCTGGTCAGGCTCCGCGCAAAGTGGGGCAGTCCGTGCTCAAACGGAATCGGCTCAACCGGGATCTTTGAGGGATCGCTGTCCATAGGTCACCGGTTTGTTGCAGCCGAGACAACGTGGAGCGCAAAGAAGTATAACGCGCTACGACGAGATCGCCTAGCCCGCGGGCGCGGATCACCCGCGCCGCTGCGATGAGACCTTGCTAAGTCTCACGAGCCGGAAATTGGACACGAACCCTGACCTGAAGCGTCGTTCGCGACAATTGGCGATCAGCGATAGGTCACGAGGAGACCTGTGCGCTACGTCGCACCAGGCGGTCCGAACCAAGCGGTGAGCGCTTCAGCGAGGCCCAGATCGGTCTGCTGGCCCACCCAGGCGACATATCCGTCGGGCCTGATCAAAACGGCAGGGGGCGCAGGGACGACGCCGAGCACCGGAAGCTCCCACACGGCGTCGTATGTTGCGTCGATCAGCTTGACCCGGTTCGCCCATGGCGCGATGTCGAAGCCCCCGGGCTGACCGAGATTGAGCAGTACCGGCCGGGCATCGTGCAGCAGGGTGAACACCCGCAGCGGGCCGCCGGCGGTGAGCAGATCCAGATCGGGCATGCGGCGTCCGAGCAGTTGATGTCCTTCGCCGAGATCGTAGTGGATGCTCAGGCCGGACATCTCGGCGGCGAATTTTCTGCGCGGCTCGTCCATGCCGAGCAGCTCCGACATGATGTCGCCCACGGCCTTGCTGCGGTCGTCGGTGCGACGTAGCGCGACCTGCGCCATCGTGTTGTGCAGCACGCGGGCGGCGACCGGGTGTCGCTCGGCGTGGTAGGTATCCAGCAGGCTTTCCGGTGATCCCCGCTTGACCACCTGCGCCAGCTTCCATCCCAGATTCACCGCATCCTGCACGCCGGTGTTGAGGCCTTGTCCACCGACCGGCGGATGCACATGTGCGGCGTCGCCGGCCAGCAGCACCCGTCGGTCGCGATAGGAAGCCGCCTGGCGCGTCATGTCGGTGAAGCGGGAAATCCAGGTGGGGCTGTGGATTCCATAATCGGTGCCGTAAACGGCTGTGAGCGCCGCACGGACATCGTGCAGCGTGGGTTCGCCGTCGAGCCGCAGCTCCGGCTCGGTCAGCACGATCCGGACCGACCCGCCGTTCTCCACCTTGCCGATCCCATGGATGCCGTGCGCGTCCTGGTGAAGCCCCCATTTCGGTTCCACGGCCGTCTTGGCTTCGGCGATCAGCCAGCTCGTCGTCGGATCCCACCCGGGAAACGCGATGCCGGCCGCCTTGCGAACCAGGCTGCGGCCGCCGTCGCAGCCGACGAGATACGCTGCCCGGAGCGACTGGCCGTCGGAGAGCGCGACGTCGACGCCGCTGTCGTCCTGCGCGAAGCCGGTCACGTCGCGTCCGCGATGGATCGTCACCGGCAGCTCGCCGACCCACGCGGCCAGAATGCGCTCGATGTGGTGCTGCCACAGCCCGAGAACGTAGTTGTGCCGGGTGGGGGCGTTGCTGATGTCCAGGGGTACGTGGAAGTGCACGACGCGATGCAACTGGCCCTGCGCGAGGAATCGATCGGCGATGCCGCGCTGGTCGAGGACCTCGATGGCGCGTGCGTGCAGACCGCCGGCGCGCGCGCCGGCAAGGTCCTGGCTGGCGCGACGCTCGACAATGGCAACGTCGATTCCCGCCAGCGCCAGCTCGCCCGCCAGCATCAGTCCGGTCGGACCTCCTCCGGCGACCACCACCGCATGGTCGGTCCTCGCCACTCCAGTCGCTTCGACTGCGCGCGAACTGCCCGTCGACACCAATGCACTCATTTCGTGACCCCGCAGGTTGTGGCTTCGGCCGGCGGTTCTACGGGATGAGGCGGGGCTTGAAGCAAGCCCGTTGCGGGCTACATATTAGAGTGGGGAAGGGTCGTATTCTGGGTTCCGGTTATTTTCGCGATAGCGCGGAGCGTTGCGCAAACGGTTTTGTGATGCGCACCGCCCGTCGATCATTCAGGCTTCGTGGCTTCACGCGCTAGGGCAGCCGTAGCTCGCCCGGCAAATCCATGGCGCGCATCGTGGCGGTGCCGAACGCGCAGAGCGTTTCGGCGCTCTCTTTTTTAGAGAACACTTCGACGGTCGCAACGCCGATCGAACCCGACATCTTCAGCGTTTTGGCGCGGGCGATCAGTTCGATGCCGTCGGCGGGGCTCAGAAAATTGACCTTGATCTCGACGGTGACGCCGATCTTGCCCTTGGGCAGAGCCGACGTGACCGCGATACCGGCGGCGTGATCGGCGAGGGCTGAGATGATGCCGCCGTGAAAATGGCCGAAGAACTGCAAGAGGTCGTCGCGGCGCGCCAGAGCGACCTCGGCATTCCCGGGCGTGATCGCGACGATGCGGAAACCCGCCGCGCCCATGAAGCCCTTGGCGTTGATCGCTTCCGCCAGCTCAGGCGGATTGAGGTCGCTGCCGCTCATCCGGGAATGCGGACCGGCAGCTGCTCGATGCCGCGCACGAAACTCGAATAGACCCGCTTCGGCTCGCCGACCACCTCGATGCGGTCGAAGCGTTTCAGCATTTCCTGCCACACGATCTTCAATTGCAACTCGGCAAGCCGCATGCCGACGCAGCGGTGGATACCGAAGCCGAACGACAGATGGGTGCGCGGGCGGGCGCGGTCGATGATGAACTCTTCGGGACGCTCGATGCCTTCCTCGTCGCGGTTGCCCGAGACGTACCACATCACGACGCGGTCGCCCTTTTTGATCTTCTTGCCGCCGATCTCGGTGTCGACCAGCGCGGTGCGGCGCATATGCGCCAGCGGCGTCTGCCAGCGGATCACTTCCGGCACCATGGAATCGATCAGCGCGGGGTTTTCGCGCAGCTTCTGGTATTGATCGGGGTGTTCGTTCAGCGCCAGCACCGAGCCGCTCATGGTGTTGCGGGTGGTGTCGTTGCCGCCGACGATCAACAGGATGATGTTGCCCATCAGATTGTCGGGGTCCAGGTGCCGCGTCGCATCGCTATGCGCCATCATCGACAGCAAATCGTTCTTCGGCGGCGCGTTGACGCGCTCGTTCCAGAGCTTTGAGAAATAGGCGTAGCACTCGTCCATCTCCTGGCGCCGCTGCTCCGGTGATTCCACGACGCCGCTCTTGGGCAGCGCGGTCGAGACGTCCGACCAGCGCGTCAGCTTGCGGCGTTCTTCCCAGGGAAAATCGAACAGCGTCGCCAGCATCTGCGTCGTGAGTTCGATCGAGACGCGCTCGACGAAGTTGAAGGTCTCGTTGCGCGGCAGATTGTCCAGCACCTTGATGGCGCGCTCGCAGATCAGTTTTGCCAGCTCATCCAGATGCGTCGGCGTGAACATCGGCGAGACGGTCTTGCGCTGCGAAGAGTGTCGCGGCTGGTCCATCGCGATGAAGCTCGGATAATCGTAGCCGGGCGGCACGTCGCGGATCGAGATGCCGCCGAGCGTCGAGTCGGAAGAGAACATGCCGTGGTTGGTGTCGACATGCATGATGTCGTTGTATTTGGTCACCGACCAATAGGGCTCGATCGGCGCGTTGGTGCAGTAGTGTACCGGCTCTTCCTTGCGCAGCCGCTCGAACCATGGCCACAGCGTGTCGTTCTGGAACAGCCTTGGCGCCCCGGGATGAAAATCCCTGAGCGGCGTCGCGTAGGCCTCTTCACGCGCGGCGCGCAGAAGCTCTTCCTTGTCGGCTCTGATGGCTGTCTGGACGTTCATGGTCGATCATCCCGAATCGGTTCAAGTGCGCGGCTAGGCGGCGATGCGGACCGGCAGGGTCTCGTAACCCTTCACGAAGCTGGAATACACCCGCTTCGGTTCGCCGACCACCTCAATATTATCGTACCGCTTGAGGATTTCTTCCCAAATGATCTTGAGTTGCAGCTCTGCAAGCCGGATTCCGACGCAGCGGTGGATCCCGAACCCGAACGAGATGTGGGTGCGCGGCCGGGCGCGATCAATGATAAATTCGTAGGGGTGGTCGATCACGTCTTCATCGCGGTTGCCCGAGACGTACCACATCACGACCTTGTCACCCTTCTTGATCTGACGGCCGCGGAACTCGATGTCCTCGAGCGCGGTGCGGCGCATATGCGCCAGCGGCGTCTGCCAGCGGATCACTTCGGGGACAAAACTGTCGATCAGTTCCGGGTTGTCGCGCAGCTTGCGGTACTGGTCCGGATTCTTGTTCAGCGCATAGACGCTGCCCGACAGCGTGTTGCGCGTGGTGTCGTTGCCGCCGACGATCAGCAGGATCAAATTGCCGAGGAAATTCTTCGGGTCCATGTCGCGCGTGGCAGGGCTATGCGCCATCATCGACAACAGGTCGCTCTTCGGCGGCTGGCTGATGCGCTCCTTCCAGAGGCGGGCGAAATAGGTCGCGCATTCCATCAGCTCGGCCTGGCGCTCTTCCTCCGTGGCGACAAGGCCGTCGGGGCCGGGAAGCGTGGTCGCGACGTCGGACCAGCGCGTCAGCTTGCGGCGGTCTTCCCAGGGAAAATCAAACAGCACGGCGAGCATCTGCGTGGTAAGCTCGATCGAAACCTTGTCGACCCAGTCGAACACCTCGTTTCTCGGAAGGTTGTCGAGGCATTCGGCGGAACGCTGGCGGATGTTGATCGCGAGCTGATCGAGATGGGTGGGCGTGAACATCGGCGCCACCGTCTTGCGCTGCGCGGAGTGGCGCGGCTGGTCCATCGCGATGAAGCTCTCGGAGCGTAGATTCGGTGCGATGTCGCGAATGGTGATACCGCCAAGCGAAGACGCCGACGAGAACACCGCGTGGTTGGTCTCGATGTCCATGATGTCGTTGTATTTGGTCACCGACCAATACGGTCCGAACATGCTGTCCTTGCAGTAATGCACCGGGTCTTCCCGGCGCAGGCGGTCGAAATACGGCCAGAACGAGTCGGTCGTGAACAGTTCGGGATTGCTGACGTCGAAATCACCGAGCGGAATCGACTGCGCCCGTTCGCGGGCGGCCTGCTGGTGGGAATCTCCGGCGAGATCGATGGTTCCGTGCATGGACGGCTCTCCCTGACTGTTTCCCGCACCGAAGCAGGCCGGGGGATGTTTTACCCTATTACATCCCGAGCCGCGCGCCGGCGCAAGGGTGAGTTGGGTGCATTTGGCCGCGTCGATACCGCCGCCGGGCCTTGGCCTCACAGACACATTTCGCCTCGTGACAAGCGTATCCCCGAAGATTAAGGCTGTTTGAAACAACGTTTATTTCGCCGGGAGGCGGCCATGATCCCCAACGCGCAACGGATGTTCAACTTCGATCTCGGCGACACCGCGGATGCGATCCGCGAGACGGTGCATGCGTTCTCGCAGAACGAAATCGCGCCGCGCGCCGCCGAAATCGATCGCAGCAATCAATTCCCCAGGGATCTCTGGCCCAAGATCGGCGCGCTCGGCCTGCACGGCATCACGGTGGAAGAGGAATATGGCGGCACCGGCCTCGGCTATCTCGAGCACTGCATTGCGGTGGAAGAGATGTCGCGGGCCTCGGCCGCGGTCGGGCTTTCCTACGGCGCGCATTCCAACCTCTGCGTCAACCAGATCCGCCGCAACGGCAATGAAACACAGAAACGGAAATATCTGCCAAAACTGATTTCCGGCGAGCATGTCGGTGCCTTGGCGATGTCGGAGCCGGGCGCCGGTTCGGACGTGGTGTCGATGAAGACCCGCGCCGACAAGAAGGGCGACCGCTTTGTGCTCAACGGCAACAAGATGTGGATCACCAACGGACCGGTGGCCGACACGCTGGTGGTCTATGCCAAGACCGACCTCAACGCCGGTCCGCGCGGCATGACCGCCTTCATCATCGAAAAGGGCATGAAGGGATTTTCCACCGCGCAAAAACTCGACAAGCTAGGCATGCGCGGCTCCGACACCTGCGAACTGGTGTTTGAAGACTGCGAAGTGCCGGAAGAGAACGTGCTGAGCGAGGTCGGTCGTGGCGTCAACGTGCTGATGTCGGGTCTCGACTATGAGCGCGCGGTGCTGGCGGCGGGGCCGATCGGCATCATGCAGGCCTGCATGGACGTGGTGCTGCCCTATGTCCACGAGCGCAAGCAGTTCGGCGAGCCGATCGGCACCTTTCAATTGGTGCAGGGCAAGATCGCCGACATGTACACCACCATGAACGCCTCGCGAGCCTATGTGTATGCGGTGGCGAAAGCCTGCGACCGCGGCGAGACCACGCGCGAGGACGCGGCCGGCGCGATCCTGTACGCGGCGGAGAAGGCGACCCAATGCGCGCTCGACGCCATCCAGCTCCTGGGCGGCAACGGCTACATCAATGACTACCCGACCGGACGACTGCTGCGCGACGCAAAGCTCTACGAAATCGGCGCCGGCACCAGCGAAATCCGCCGCATGCTGATTGGCCGGGAACTGTTTGAAAAAACGGCGTAGAAGCTTCGGTTCTGATTGAATCAGAAGCCGCAGCTCTAGATTCGTGTTGGCGCGTTTTCTACCGCAGATAGATCTACGCAATCGGCGCGAGCAAGTTCGAGGGCATGTTGCGCCCGAAAACGTTTCACGTGTGGGACCTCGGTCACACAACGGCCGACAAATTCGTGGTTTGATCCGATGCTGTTCTCGCCGGAGTTGAACCATGAATGAGATGAGCTGGCCCCCGCAGGTGCCGCCCGGGCCGCCGCCCATGCCCGTGCCGCCGCCGATGCCGGTGGCGTTTTCCGGCAGCCGCGGCGAATTCTTTGATCTGGCCAAGCGCGGTGCCGCGCTCGAACTCGTCACCCTCGGCTTCTATCGGTTCTGGCTGCTCACCGACATCCGCCGCCATCTCTGGTCCAACACCCTGGTCGATGGCGATGCCGCCGAATATACCGGCCGCGGCAAGGAGTTGCTGATCGGATTTCTGGTCGCGCTCGCGATCCTGGTGCCGATCTATCTCGGTTATTTTCTGATCGGTATCGAGGCCGAGCACTATCAGGCGTTCGCCAGCATTCCCCTGGTCGCGTTCTTCTATCTGTTCGGACAGTTCGCGATTTTTCGCGCGCGGCGCTACCGGATGACGCGCACGGTGTGGCGCGGCGTGCGCTTCTGGATGACGGGCTCGGGCTGGATCTATGCCTTGCAGGCGTCGCTGTGGGGCCTGCTGATGATCCTCACGCTCGGGCTGATCCTGCCGTGGCGCGCCGCCGCGCTCGAACGCTACAAGATGCGCCATTCCCATTACGGCGACCTGCAGGGCAGTTTCGAAGGGCGCGGCTGGGAGTTCTTCAAGCGCGGCTGGTGGCTGTGGCTGCTGACGCCGATCGCAATCTATATCAGCCCGATCGCCCCCTTCGTTTACGCCGGCTACAAGGCCATCGAATGGCGCTGGTGGCTGTCCGGCATCCGGTTCGGCGGCGTGCGTCTGGAATCGTCATTGCCCAAGAGCGCATTGATCGGGCTGTACTGGAAAGTGATCGGCTGGATGGCCCTGCTAGGGCTGGTCTTCGCGGTCTATATGGGGCTGTGCGCGGTGCTGGTCGCCAGCATGAGCGGCGAGGGACTGACCGAGTTTTTCAAGACGCCGGAACTGATGCGGAGCATTCCGCTGCTGGTGCTGGCTGGTCTGGGCTATCTGGTGATGGCACTGGCGATGAACGTGGTGATGCGGGTCTATCTGACGCGCGATCTCTGGGTGACCGTGCTGGGCTCGGTCAATATCATCGGTATCGAGGCCGCCGCCAACGTTGCGGCGCGGGGCGATCTCGCCAACGCGCTCGGTGAAGGCTTTGCCGACGGTCTCGATGTCGGCGGGTTCTAGCGAAAGCGTGCATGACCATGGATAGCGACGCGCCGGAGATTTCGAAAACGCCGCCGGCCAATGCGGCGACCTATTTCGACGGGGCGTCGAGCCGGCGCCGCGCGGTTACGCTCCATTTCGCCGACCGGCTCGAAATCAGCGACCATGAACAGACGCTGGCTGCGTGGGACTATGCCGACATCCGCCGCGCCGACAGCCCTTCGGGCATGCTGCGCCTCGGCTGCCCGACCGCATCTGCGCTGGCACGGCTCGAGGTTCGCGACGGCGCGCTTGCCGCCGAACTGGTCTCACGCTGCGCCAGGCTGGATGAAAACACGCCCGGCCGCCGCGGCGTCGCCGTCATTGTCGGCTGGTCGCTCGCGGCCGCGGTTTCGATCGTTGCCGTGGTATTGTTCGGGCTTCCGCTGATCGCCGATCGCCTTGCGGTGCTGGTGCCCGAAGCGTTCGAACGGCGGCTCGGCGACGTCGCCGACAGCCAGATCAAGACGATGTTCGATGCCAAGGCTTGCGACGACCCCGCCGGGCAGAGGGCCTTCGTCAAGCTCGTCACCGCCATCCGCGAATCCGCCGGCCTCGACACCTCGGTGCAGTCGGGCGTGCTGTCGAGTCCGATTCCCAATGCCTTCGCGCTGCCGGGCGGCAGGGTCTATCTGTTCAATGGATTGCTGGCGAAGGCCGACAACGCCGACGAGATCGCCGGCGTGCTGGCCCATGAACTCGGCCACCTCAAGCATCGCGACAGCATGCGCGGGCTGATCCGCGACGGCAGCACGTCGTTCCTGATCGGACTGCTGTTCGGCGACATCACCGGCTCCAGCGCGCTGATCTTCGGCTCGCGCACGCTGGTGACGTCGTCGCATTCGCGCGAGGCCGAGACCAATGCCGACGGCTTTGCCATCGACGTCATGCACCGGCTGGGCCGGCCGGCGAAGCCGACCGGGGAATTGCTGCTTCGGGTCACCGGAAAGGAGGGCAAGGGGCTCTCCATCATCTCCACCCATCCCCTGAGCGAGGACCGGCTGGCGCGGATGAGCCGGGAAGACCGGTCAGCCAGCGGGCCGCCGCTGCTGACATCAGAGGAATGGCGATCGCTGAAATCGATCTGCGACGGCAAGCCTGACCCGGCCAAAAAGTCTGGTCCGGTCAAAATTTGAGCCGACGAGACTTGAGCTAGCGCCGCGCGCTTTTCCGCGATCTTGCCGCTTCGATCGGCGCGGGCGTCGCGCTGCCCGGGCTCAATTCCCATACCGCCTGCATGGCAGAGAAGGCCTGGGAGATCATCGCCTCGTGACGCCGTGACGTCAGGCAAGCGAAACTGAGGTCGCAGGTCAGCGCCAGCTTGTCGGCGATCACGAAATTCCGGTTGCGCGTGACGCGGTCGAGCACGCAGTCGCGGACGAGGCTGAGGCAGTTGCCGGCTTCGACGAACTCGATCATGGCGTCTTCGTGTTCGGCGAAGGCCACGCGCTTCGGCGATGACCCCGTTGGCCGGAAGACGTCGTCGATCAGCCGCCGATGCGCCGACGCCTGCGGCGTCGTGATCCAGGGCAGGTCGATGAGGTCGGCCCAGTCCTTTCCGAGCACCTTGTCGCTCCATTCGCGCGGAGCGATCACGCGGTAGTCGTAGCGCGTCAGTGCCATGAGGCGGAACTTTCCATCCTCGATGGTGCGTTCGGGCAGTGTCCCCGAGGCAAGGCATTCGGGGGGCGTGGCATCGATATAGTATCCGACGTCGAGCTCGCCCCTGCCGATCTGGGCCAGCACGTCGTCGCTCATGCCGTAGCGGAGGAAGACTTCGGTCTTCTTCGAGGACGTGGCGAGGGTTCGCACGAACGGGCCCAGCCGGATCGACTCGGGATCCAGGATGGTGCCGACGCGCAGCGTTGTCCGCAGCGATTCGCGCAACGAATCGGCCGCCGTCCTGAAATCGGCCGAGGCCGATACGGTCCGGTGCGCCAGCGGCAGCAAGGCGGCGCCGGCTTCTGTCAGCGTAAAGCCGCCCGGCGTCCGGTTGAAAAGCTGCAGGCCGGTGCTCTCTTCCAGCCCTTTCAGCTGGAGGCTGACGGCGGGCTGGGTCAGATGCAGCAAGGTGGCCGCGCGCGAAACCGTGCCTTCGCGGGCCACGGTGATGAAGCAGCGCAAGGCCTGGATACGTGGCAGATCGTTCATTTGGAAAACTTATTGGAAGCGCCCATAGCCCATTAGACAGGATTTGCTTCCGGAAGTCACAATGTTTCGCAAATAAAACTTTGCGTTGTTATAGGAAAAAAGGTGGATAGAGCAGGGGCGCCGGGTCTTCAACTGTGCGGGGAATTGCCCGAATTCTCCGCCGTCATTGCGAGCGAAGCGAAGCAATCCACCTTGCAGCACAAAGAAAAGAATGGATTGCTTCGCTTCGCTCGCAATGACGGGGTGAGGCCGGCGGCTAGCGCACGCCCTCTACACCCCGTACCACGAGGCCTCTACTTACGGCAGATTGTTGACCTTGCGCACCCACGTGCGCACGTCGGCCAGCACATCCGGCAGCAATTCCTTGACCTCCTGCACGGTCATGCCGGGCTTGATCCGGGGATCATAGAGAAGGTTCAGGAGATACTGGTCGTAGACGTCGAAATAGCCCATCGACACATTGTCGTTGAACATGGTCCAGGGCACGCTCTCGGTATCGTTGATCGGTCCGAGCGATTGCAGCAATTCCTCATAGGCGCAGTCGAAGAAGACGAAGTCGCCATTGTCGACGGTGAGGATCACGTCGGAATGCTCGATTTCGAACTTCTCGTTCTTGCGAA
>Ga0307500_10000206_pt1 | contig 20262 bp, 21 predicted proteins | sample 14_S_MG_FD_201362 | JGI IMG/M metagenome (GOLD analysis project Ga0307500, IMG submission 201362) | Soil microbial communities from Populus trichocarpa stands in riparian zone in the Pacific Northwest, United States - 14_S | ecosystem: Environmental > Terrestrial > Soil > Riparian zone > Trees... | reverse complement strand
GCCCGGTCGGGTACTCCTTCGTGTACCGGACGGCGGCCCGGGCTGGCGGTAGCTCGTTGTACAGCGTGTTGATCGCCTTGGCGCAGGCCGGGCTGGTGCTCCGGTAGGTCGGGTTCTGCCCGACATCGCCCGCGGGGTCGGGCCCGAGCGTGAACCCGGCCGGTAGGTCGGCCTTGCCGAGCAGGGCCCGGCGCAGTTCGGCCGAGCTGGCCTGCCGCGGTGGCGGGGCCGGCTTCGGCTTCGGGGTGCTGGTCGGGGCGGCGGTGGTGGGTGCCGCCGTGGTCTGGGCCGCCGTGGTCGGCGCCGCCGTCGCCAGCGCTGCCGACCCGGTCGGGGCCGCGGCGGCGCCCGGCTGGGCATCGCTGCCGCATCCCGCCAACATCAGCCCAACGGCACCGAACACTACCCAGGCACGAAGCTTCATCGCACGCCCTCCCAAATCGATCACGTGGCGGCGGCATTGTGTCAACTGCGCGACCCGGTCACGATCGAATTCGGAAGTACCTGGCCTCAGCCGGCGAGCAGGGCGTCGATCGCGGCGATCGACGCCGGCGTGCTCTCGTGCCGGACCGCGTGCATGCCGAACGCCCGGGCGGCGGCCACGAAGGCCGGCACGTCGTCCAGGAACACCGCCTCGTCCGCCGCGACCCGCAGCCGCTCGCAGGTCAGCGCGAAGACCCGCGGGTCCGGCTTGGCCAGGCCGACCTCGTGCGAGTAGATGATCGTGTCGACGAGGTCCGCGAAGCCGTAGCGGGCCTGCTCCTCGCGCCGGGCGCCGTCCGCCGAGTTGCTCAGGATCGCGGTCAGATATCGCGGCCGGAGGCTGGCCAGGTAGCCGGTCAGCTCGGTGTCCAGCTCGCCGCAGTACCAGTCCCACATATCCCGCATGAACTGCGCCGACTGCGCCGGCGTCAGCCCGAGCGCGTCGGCGTACCGCCGCTGGTACTCCGCCTCGGCCAGCCCGCCGGTCCCGATCACGCCGTCGGGGTCGACGCGGCCCAGCGCCGCCCGCAGCTCCGCCGGGTCCAGCCCGAGCCGCCGCTGCCAGGTCGCCGCCAGCGCCTCCGGCGGCTCGACCCGCTCCAGCACACCCCCGATGTCCACCACCACAGCCCGAATGCCCATCGGAACACCTTCGCACCCGGCTCCGGCCGGATAGTGTGCGGCCGGTGCGATCAGGTGAATTCGTGGCCGATGACTTCGTCATTCCGGCCGGGCTGGAGACCGACCGGTTCGTCCTGGAGCCGCTCGGGCCGCAGCACAACGAGGCCGACTATGCGGCCTGGACCTCCAGCTACGAGCACATCCGGGCGACGCCGGGGTTCGCGGACGGGTCCTGGCCGACCGAGCTGACCCTGGCCCAGAACCGGGACGACCTGGTCCGCCACCAGGCGGACTTCCTGGCCCGGCGCGGCTTCACCTACACGGTGCTCGACGCGCAGACCCGGGAAGTGATCGGCTGCGTCTATCTTTACCCGGCCCGCCGCGAGGGGTTTGATGTCAGCGCCCGTTCCTGGGTCCGGCGGGATCGGGCGGAGTTGGACATCGTCCTCTGGCGGGCGGTCACCGAGTGGCTGCGCGCCAGTTGGCCTTGGACCGCCCCGGACTACGCCAGCCGGGGCTGATCCGGTCGCGGTGGGTCCTCAGACCGTGCCCGGCGCGGCCGATGGGCAGGCCGGTGACGCGACCTGAGGCGGGAGGAGGCGCGCCGGTGCGGGCTCGGGCTGGCCGGGCGTACCTGGCTGCTGCGCTGCTCGCGGTGCTCGCGTTCGTGTTCCTGCCGGACGTGTTCTGGCTGCCGACGGTCTGGCAGGTCGGGGTCGGCTACACGGCGGCCGGCGCCGTGCTCGTCGGCGTGCGCCGGCACCGGCCGGAGGCCGCCGCGGCCTGGTACTGGCTGGCGGCCGGGATCGCGGCCAACGCCTCCGGCATCGTGGTCGAGACCGTCATCGAAGAGGTGCACGGCAGTGTCCCGCTCCCATCCCTGGCCGATATCGGGTACCTCGGCATGTACCCGGCGCTGTGCCTGGGGTTGGCGCTCTTCATCCGGCGCCGCAACCGGTCCCGGAACTGGCCGGCCGTGGTCGACACCAGCACGATCTCGACCGGCCTGGGGCTGCTCTCCTGGATCTTCCTGATCCACCCGCCGGCCGCCGACCCCGATCTGACCGTGCTCGGCCGCGTGGTCAGCGTCGGCTACCCGGTGGGCGACCTGATCCTGCTCGCGATGACGCTCCGGCTGGTGCTCGGCGGGCGTGGCCGCACCCCCGCGTACCTGCTGATCGCCGCCGGGCTGACCATGTTCCTCTGCGGCGACGTCTGCTGGGCCGTGATCAACCGGCTGTTCTGGGAACCCGGGGGTTGGACCCAACGCCTGCTCGCGTCGGTGTTCCTGGCCGGGTACGTCCTGCTCGGCTACGCCGCGCTGCACCCGTCGATGTGCGTACTGGACCAGGAAGCGATCGGTCGGCCGGCGCTGAGCCGCCGGATGTTCGCGCTGCTCGCCGGCGCGTCGTTGATCCCGTCCGCGCTGCTGGCGCTCGAACTCGCGCGGGGCACGGTCACCGACGGCCCGGCGATCGTGCTCGGATCGGTGATCCTGTTCCTGCTCGTGCTCACCCGGATGGCACAGCTGGTACGGCAGGTCTCGATCCAGGCGGCGAAGCTGCTCGAGCTGTCCAGGGTGGACGATCTGACCGGGCTGCCCAACCGCCGGGCCTGGTCGGCGGAGCTACCGGCGGCGATCGAGCGGGCCCGCCGGGACAGCACCTCGCTGTCGGTCGCGATGCTGGACATGGACCACTTCAAACGGTTCAACGATGACTTCGGGCACCTGGCCGGCGACCGGTTGCTCCGCAGTGCGGCGGTGGCCTGGACCAGCGAGTTGCGCGCGGTCGACCAGCTGGCCCGCTACGGCGGCGAGGAGTTCATCCTGCTGCTGCCCGGCGCCGGCCCGGTACTCGCCCGGCAGGTGCTGGACCGGCTGGCCGAGGCCACCCCGGCTGGGCAGACGTTCTCGGCCGGCGTCGCCACCTGGAACGGCCGGGAGACGTCGGACGAACTGGTCGCCCGCGCCGATCAACTGCTGTACGCCGCCAAGCGGGCCGGCCGGAACCGGGTGCACGCGGACTCGGTGGCGCTGCAGACCACGGCCTGACCGGGGCTCCCGGTGCGGCCGGCCGAACGGCGGCGGCGGGCGCCCGGCCGACCGGCGCACCCGCGGGCACGACCCGGCGGCCCTGGCCGGCTGGCGCTCAGCCCGGCCGCGCCGGCTCCTGCAGCACGTCACGCTCGCTGGTCAGGTCGGCCGGTAGTCCACTGAGGACAGTGTCGAGCGGTTCGCCTTCGACGGCCTCGGCTGAGACCGGCCGGCCGAGCTCGGTGGCCGCGGCCAGCAGCCGGGCCAGCAGCGCCGTGGTGAGCGGCCCACCGTCGGCGCGTCCACTGTGGACACCGCACAGGCCGGCCAGGTTGCCGTCGAACTCGGCCAGGACGGCGACCCCCACCGGTGCGCCGGCCTCGGTCGCGACCACCCCACCGGCCGGCAGCAGCCGGGGCAGCAGCTCGGCCCGGATCACCTCGCGCGGCGTCGGCGCCCAGCCCGGTGCGCTCTCCTGCCCCCAGCCGAGCAGCGCTTCGAGCGCGGCCACCACATCCTCGTCGGCCAGCGCCGCCAGCGGGGTCAGCGGTACCGGCGGCTCGGTCAGCGGCAGCCGAACGACCGCCGGGTCGAGCCGCCACATCCGGTACCGCAGCACCAGTTCGAACCCGTGCGCCGCGGCGAAGCCGACCGCGGCCGGGTCCCGACCGTCCACAGTGGTCCACAGCGGTGGCGGGTTGAACTCGTCGATCGCCTGACGCACCGCCGCCAGCAACGCGGTGCCGACCCCGCTGCGCCGGCGCGCCGGCTCGACCAGCACGCCCACCGGCACGCTGCCCGGATGGTGCCGGGACGGCGCCGCGGTGGCCACCCCGATCACCACGCCATCAGCCTCGGCGACCAGGCACCGCCGCCACCACGGTGGTTCCCGATCCGCCCCGTGCAGGCCCCCGATCATCTCGCCGAGCCCCGGATCGCCCTGGTACCCCGCGGTCACCAACCCGCCGATCGCCGCCGCGTCCGGCGGCGCAAAACCCCGAATCAACATCTGACCACGGTAGTGGTCAGGGCACCTCGCGGATCGGAGCGCCAGCCAGGTAGGCGGCGATGTTCTCGACCGCGTCGCCGTAGTACTTCGCGTAGCTGGCGACGCTGACGTAGCCCATGTGCGGGGACAGCAGCGTGCGGTCGGACCTGCGGAGCCAGTGGTCGGCGGGCAGCGGCTCGATGTCGAAGACGTCCAGCGCGACGCCGCGCAGCCAGCCGCCCTCGACCGCGGCCCGCAGCGCGGCCTGGTCGATCAGGCCGGCGCGGGCGGTGTTGACCAGGTAGGCGTCCGGTCGCATGGCCCGCAGGTCGGCGCCGCCGACCAGGCCGCGGGTGCGATCGGACAGCACCAGGTGCAGGCTGACGATGTCGGAGCCGGCGAACAGGTCGGCCCGGGAAACCAGCCGGACGGAGTGCTCGGCGGCCCGGTCCGCGGTCAGGTTCTGGCTCCAGGCGACGACGTCCATCCCGAACGCCAGACCGACCTTGGCCACCGCCGCGCCCTGCTTGCCCAGCCCGACCAGGCCGAGGGTGCGGCCGGCGAGGTCGCCACCGACCGAGTCCTGCCAGCCGCCGGACCGGATCGTCGCGTCGTAGCCGCCGACCGGGCGGATCAGGCCGAGGATGAGCGCCCAGGTGAGCTCGGTCGTGCTCGGCCGCTGGCTGCCGGTACCGGTGAACAGCACGCCGCGCTCCCGGACCGCGGTGGCGTCGATCGAGACGTTGCGCATGCCGGTGGTGACCAGCATCTTCAGTGCCGGCAGCCGGGCCAGCAGAGCACCGGTGATGGGAGTGCGCTCCCGCATCGCGACCACGACCTGCGCACCGGCGATCCGTTCGACCAGCGCGTCGCCGAGCAGGTGTTCGTGCACGAAGTCGATCTCGACGCCGGCCAGCGAACCCCAGTCGGCCGCGCCGGCGGCGGCGTGCTGGTAGTCGTCCAGCACCGCGATCCGGACCGCCATCAGGCCGGCACCGCGCTGTTCGCCCGCAGGAAACCCACCGCGAGCTCGTTGAACCTCGCCGGGTGCTCCAACTGCGGGAAGTGTCCGCAGTCCGCGAAGATCTCCAGCTCGGAGCCGGGGATCGCGGCGTGGATGCCCTCGGCCTCGGAGACGTCACCCATCGGGTTGCGCCGGCCCCAGTAGATCCGGGTCGGTGCGGTGATCCGGCCCATCCGGTCGGGCCGCAGCAGGTTGCGTCGCCGGACGGTCATGTCCTGCATGCACAGCAGGTGCGGCAGCATCGGGGCGAACTCCGGTTGGTGGTAGATCCGGTAGCGGGCGTCGACCAGATCCTCATCCACAGTGGATGGATCGGCAAGCAGGCCGGCCAGCCGGTCCCGGGTGTGCGCGCGGTCCGGGCTGGTGACCGCGAGCGTGGTGGTGTCGCGGATCCGGGCCATGATCGCCGGCACCGCGCGGGTGCCGCCGGAGGCGAGCAGTTGCAGGCTGCGCGTCCGACCCTGGTACTCGGACGCAAACCAGGCGGCCACCCAGCCACCGAGCGACTCGCCGATCAGGTGCACCCGCTCGGCGCCGACCGCGTCCAGGTAGTCGCGGACGTGCGCGACGTAGTCCGGCACCTGGAGGTCGCGGTCGGGCTTGGCGCTGAAGCCGTGCCCGAGCATGTCGATCGCGTGCGGCTGGAACCCGGCCGCGGCGATCGCGTGCAGGTTGCGCGAGTAGACCTCCAGGTGGCTACTGGTGCCGTGCAGCATCAGCACGATCTCGCCGCTGCCGGCCTGCAACGACCGGGTCCGGGCCGCGCCGGCGGCCACGAACTCGAGCCGGTACGGCGCCGCGGCGAGGTCGCCCCAGATGCTCACCCGCGGCTCACCGGACCGGCTTGGCGGCCGGGACACCGAGCTGCGGGGCCGGGGCGTTGATCGCCAGGTGCAGCGTGTCGGCGGCGCCCGCGTCATTCCAGTTGCGGTGCGGCACGCCCGGCGGGAACCGGACCAGGCTGCCGGCCGGGGCCCGGAACGTCGCGCCGTCGATCTCGACATTCATCTCGCCGGAGACCACGTAGAACACCTGCTCGAAGTCGTGCGTGTGCAGGCCCTCCGGTGAACCCTGACCGGCCGGCGTACGGATCAGCGAGACCGCCACCCGGTCGCCCCCGGAGCTGCGGTCGAGCAGCTTCTGGGAAAACCGCTGGTCGGCCGCCAGGGCTTCGAACGCGGCGAAGTCCACCTGGCGCAGATACTCGTGCGCGGTCGCACTCATCAGCAGTCCCGTCTGTCTGGTGTGGACATCCGGCTCAGCCCACCGTCGCTGCCGCGGCCTCCGCCGCCGCCTTCTCCTCGGCGGCCTCGGCCGGGGACGGCATCCGTCCGATCTGGACACTCTGGCCGCCGTCCACCGGCATCGAGATGCCGGTGATGAAGTTGGCCTCCTCGCTGGCCAGGAAGACCGCGGCGTGCGCGATGTCCCAGGCGGTGCCCATCTTGTGCCGCAGCGGCACCTCCTTGTCCCGCTGCGCGACGACCTCCTCGTAGCTCAGTCCGAACTTGCGCATCCGGTTCTGCACCGCGACCGGGGTGTTCAGCAGGCCGGGCAGGATCACGTTGCACCGCACGCCGTAGGCCGCGTTCCGGATCGCCACATGCTGGGTGAGCGCGACCACGGCCGCCTTGGACGTCTTGTAGCCGACGTACGGGTAGTTGTTGAACGCGGCGGCCGAGGAGATGTTGATGATCGAGCCGGCCTCCTGCTTGCGCATGATCGGCAGTGTGTGCTTGATGGTCAGCACCATGCCGCGCAGGTTCACCGCGATCACCCGGTCGAACGCCTCCACCGTGATGTCGGTGATCGTCGCGTCGCCACCGGTGATGCTGATGCCGACGTTGTTGTGCAGGATGTCGATGCCGCCCCAGAGCCGGTAGCAGCCGCGCACCGCGGCGATCACGGTCTGCTCGTCGGTGACGTCCGCGGCGAACGCCTCGGCGGTGCCGCCCTCGCCCCGGATCTCGGCCACCGTGTCCGCCGCGGCCTGCTGGTCGATGTCGACGCAGAAGACCTTCGCGCCCTCCCGGGCGAACCGCAGCGCGGTGGCCTTGCCGTTCCCGATGGTCCGGCCGGGCTGCTGGCCGGCCCCGAAGATGATGGCCGCCTTGCCGTCTAGTCGCATCTGGATGGTCCTCCCTGGTCGGCGGGCGGTCAGGCCAGCAGCGGGGTGCGCAGGTCGACGAACGTCTGGTCGGTGCAGACGTCGACCACGACCAGCGCCGGCCGGTCCGCCTTCACCGCCTCGGTCACCGCCGGGATCAGCTCGCCGGGCGTGGTCACGTGGAACGCGGCCAACCCGGCCGCGGCGCCGATCGCGGCGTAGTCGAACTGTCGCAGCGACGACTTGAATTCCTGCTCGCCGCGGGCCCGCTGGCTGTGCTTGACCCAGCCGAGGATGCCGTTGTCGAACACCACCACGACGATGTTCAACTCCTCCTCGACCGCGGACAGCAACGCCGGCAGCGACATGCTGAACCCGCCGTCGCCACAGACCGCGACCACCACCCGGTCCGGCAGTCGGGTCTTGACGCCCAGCGCGGCCGGGATCGCATAGCCCATCCCGCCGGCGCCGGCCGGCTGCAGGTACTCGCCGCCCTGCCGGGACTCGAAGTACCGGCACATCAGCAACCGGTTCTCGCCGGCGTCGGCGCAGATCACCACATCATCCGGGAGGGCCGCGCGGAGGTCGGCGATCACCCGTTGCGGGTGCAGTGGCGACGCGTCAGATCCAGCCGCCGGGTCGGGCTGGTCGGCGGCCCGGCGCGCGGCCTGCCGCGCCTGCCTGGTGGCCAGCACGGCCGGGTCGACCGGGGTCGCCGCCAGCCGCACCAGCATGGCCGCCAGCACGTCCCGGGCGTCGGCCACGATCACCTCGTCCACCGGCATCGTCCAGGCGGCGTTCACCGGCTCCACGTCCACCTGGATCAGCCGCTGCCGGGTCGGGTCGATGAGCCGGCTGGATGCCAGCGCCGTGTCGCTCGGCCCGAGCTTGCTGCCGAGGACGAGGACGACGTCCGCCTCGGCCAACGCCGCGTTGGCCGCCGGAACGCCGAAGTTGCCGAAGACACCGGCCGAGTTGGGATGCTCCTCCGGGAACACGCCCTTGCCGGCGGACGTGGTGACCACCGTCGCCCCGGTGGCAGCGGCGACCGCGAGCAGCTCCGGCTGGGCCCGGGCCGCCCGTACGCCGCCGCCGGCCAGCAGCACCGGCGCGGCCGCGGTCCGCACCGCGGCGACAACGTCGCCGACATCCGGGCTGGCCGGCCGGGGCGCCGGCAGGTAGCCGGAAGTCGCGTACAGCCGGGGTACCGAGTCGGGCCCGACATTGCCGATCAGCGCGGCGGAATGGAACAGCACCGCGACCGGGCCGGGCTGGCCGCTGACCGCGTGCTTGATGCCGAGCTGCACGCTCTGCACCGCCGAGACCGGGTCATGCGGCTCCAGCACCAACTTGGTGATGCCGCCGAACGCGGTGCGCGCGTCCCAGCTGCCGTACTCGCCGGTGCCGGACTGGTACGGCGCGTGCAGCGAGAACGGCGCGCCGTCGCTCAGGTCACCGAGCAGCAGCAGCGGGGTGGCGCCGAACAGGGCCTCCAGCGTGCCGACGATGCCCTGCCCGAGCAGCCAGCTGCCCTGTGCCATCGCCACCGCTATCTTGCCGGTGAACCGGGCGTACGCCTCGGCGGCGGCCGTCGCGTGCGCCTCGTTGCGCACCAGCACGGTCCGGATCGTGTCGGTGTGGAAGGCGAGCTGGCTGTAGATGCGGCCGGTGTTGCCACCGGACATGCCGAACACCGTGTCGACGCCGGCACCCTCCAGCGCGCGGATGATCGCCTCGGTGACATGCACCTCGGCCGGGACGAGTGGGCTTGCGGGCACCGCGGCTCCTCAGTGGACGGTCACGAGTGGACGGACGACGGCACCGCCGGCCCGTCCCGCGCTGAACCGCGCCGGCCCCGGCCCAGGCCCAGGCCGTCGATCAGGTGCCGGGCGGCGGCGGCCGCGACGACGCCCACGACCAGGTCGCTGTAGCCGCCGTTGTGCGGCGAGGCGACCACGTTCGGCAGCGCCAGCAGCGGTGCGTCGCCCGGCGGCTCCCGCTCGAAGACATCCAGACCGCAGGCGGCGACCCGGCCGGCCAGCAGCGCCTGGTACAGCGCCGGCTCGTCCACAACCGCGCCGCGGGCGGTGTTCACCAGCACTACGCCGTCGCGCATCAGGCCGAACTCGCGCGGGCCGAGCAGGCCGCGGGTCGCCGGCGTCAGCGGGACGTGCACGCTGATGAAATCGGCGGTGCGCAGCAGCTGGTCCAACCCGACCTGCGGTACCCCGTCGGTGTCGGGCTGCGGATGCCGCCGGTGCGCGATCACGTCCATGCCGAAGCCGCGCGCCTTCGGCACCATCAGCCGGGCGATCTCGCCATAGCCGATCAGGCCGAGCGTGCGGCCGCCGAGGTGCTTGCCGGTGAACCGGGTCCACTCGCCGGCCCGCAGCGAGCGGTCCGCCTCGGTCACCCGGCGGGCCGCCGCGAGCAGCAGCGCGAACGCGTACTCGGCCACCGCCGGCGCGTTCAGCCCGGGTAGCGAGTCGACCCGGACACCGTGCCCGCGGGCGGCGGCCACATCGATGTTGTCCAGACCGGTGCCGATCCGCAGCACGTACCGCAACCACGGCGCCCGGCCGAACTGCTCGGCTGCCAGCGGGTGCAGCCCGACCACCAGCCCGTGCACCCGCCCCAGCACCTGGTACCAGCCGGCCGGATCGTCCGGCCCGGCGCGCAGCGCATCGTACCCGTCCAGATCGAGCACCACGTCCAGCCCGGCCGCCGCCAGCGCGGCCATCGCCGCCGGGTCGGAGCCGAGGATCCGGGACAGCACCGCGACCGGGACGCCGCCCCCGGGAAGCCCCGACCCGGCCTGAGGGCTGGTAGGCCCGACCGTCACGGGGCGTTCACCGGAATCGGCGGCGTGGTGACCCCCCGGACCGCCACCGCGGTGTCCACAAGCGACGCGGCGGTCACATGTACCCCTCGGCCCGCAACTGCGCATACGCCCCGCCGGCGGCGATGGTGTCCCGCAGCATCGCCGGCATCCGCGGCCCGCTGCGGCTCTCCCCCGTCGTCACGTTGGCGTACGTGCCGGCCTCGAGGTTGAGCGAGACAGTGTCGCCCTCGGTCGTCATCGCCAGGCAGCCGGGGCATTCCAGCACTGGCATCGCGTAGCTGACGCAGTTCCGGAAGAAGATCTCGGCCACCGACTCGCAGACCAGGCCGGCGATGCCGAGCCGGGTCAGCAGGGTGACCGCCGGCCGGCTGGAGCCGGTACCGAAGTTCCGGCCGGCGATCAGCAGGTCGCCCGCCCGCACCTGGCTGGCCCAGCCCGGCCGGACCGAGGAGAGCACCAGCGCGTCCTGTTCCTTGGGCGGCAGGTCGTAGCCGGAGCGTGGCATCAACGCGTCGGTGTTGATGTAGTCCTGGCTGAAGACCCAGGCCCGGCCGGTGATCCTGGTCAGACCCGCCGGCCCGATCACGCCGATCGCTCCATCGCCTCGAGGTACGGCGCCGGATCGGCGATGTAGCCCTCGATCGCGGAGGCGGCCACCGTGGCCGAGGAGCCCATGTAGATCCGGGCGTCCGCGCTGCCCATCCGGCCCTTGTAGTTTCGGGTGCTGGAGGTGATGCAGACCTCGCCGGGCGCCAGCACCCCCATGTGCCCGCCGCTGCAGGCACCGCAGGTGGAGTTCGTGACGATCGCACCGGCCTCGATCAGCGTCTGGATGTACCCCGCCTTCAACGCCTCCAGGTACACCGCCTGGGACGCCGGGGTGACCAGGAACCGCACGTGGTCGGCGACCTTGCGGCCGCGCACCACCCCGGCGGCGACCTCGAAGTCCGACAGCTTGCCGTTCGCGCAGGAACCCACGAAGGCCTGGTCGATGCGTACCCGCTCGCCGGCGACCGTCGTGATCGGAGCGACGTTCCTGTTCATCGCGTCCGGTCGGGCGACCGATGGCCGGACCTGGCTCAGGTCCACTTCGTACACCGCGTCGTACTCGGCATCCGGGTCGGCCTGGACCGGCTCGAACGGGCGGTCGGCCCGGCCGGCGAGGTAGTCGCGAATCAGCTGGTCGGCCGGGAACATCACGAAGTTCGCGTTCAGCTCGGTGCACATCGTGGCCAGCGTGGCCCGTGCGTCCAGGGAGAGGCTGGCCAGCCCGGGACCGTCGACCTCGACGTCGTGCCCCTCCTGGCTGCCGTAGGTCTGGGCCAGGTGCAGGAAGATGTCCTTGGCGTAGCTGCCGAACGGCAGCGCCCCGGTCAGCGTGAACTTCACCGCGGGCGAGACCTTGTACCAGGTCTTGCCGGTGCACACGAGCTGGACGATGTCGGCCATGCCGAGGCCGCGGGCGGCGCAGTTCAGCACGCCGGCCGAGCTGGTGTGCGAGTCGTTGCAGGCGACGAGCTGACCGGGCAGCGCCAACGCGTGCTCGATGATCAACTGATGCTCGATGCCGCCGCGGCCGACGTCGGCGAGCCAGCGGAAGCCGAGCCGGTCGGCATGCTCGCGAGCCCGCTTGTGCGCCAGCGCGGTGCGCACCGTCGGTGCCGGCACCGCATGGTCGAGCAGCACGACGACCCGGCCCGGGTGGGCCACCTTCTTCAGGTCGACCGGCAGCCGGTCGGCGGTCTGGTGAAACACGCTGTCGGCCATGACCACCAGATCGACGTCGGTCACCACCAGCTGACCCGGCACGACCGACTTCTCCCCACTGTGCGCGGCGAGCACCTTCTGCGCCATGGTCATTGCCATCCGGTCCGCTCCGTTTCGGTCAGGCCGGCCGCGGCCCGGTAGCGGGGATCTCGGTACGTCGGCAGCGCAGGGTGGTGCGGCACCCCACGGCACCTCGTGGGCAAGATTCCGTATCCGATGTCTGATACCCTATGGACGCTCGGCGGGCGAAGTCAAGAAATCTCACCGTCACGTTCCGGTGCCTGGCGCAGGCGGATGGGGTGCGATGGATCATCGGCACAGCGGCGCCTCAACCCGGCTCGCCCGAGGCCTGGCGGGCATCCGGCCCACTGTCGAAACCCGGCCCCGACCGGCCGCCTCGTCGGGCTACCCGGCGGTATCCGGCAGCGCGTCGGCCGGCCCGGCGGCATCGCCCACTTCGCCGGTTCCGGCGTTAGTTCCCGGGCCGGGTGATTGCTAGTGTCTAGTGCATCGCGTGCAATACACGGCTTGATTTCTTCTTGCGCTGAGCGGCAGCCGCCCAGCCCTGTGCGCACCACGACCCGGAAGGAGTGGCGGTCGCCATGACAGCCCTGACCTTGGAGCCGGTTTCCAATCGGCCGCAGAGCCTCACCGACATCGCCTTCGACCGGATCCGGAACGCGATCGTGCAGCGCACCCTCGCTCCCGGCACCCGGGTCAGCGAGTCGATGCTGGGCGAGATGCTGCAGGTCAGCAAGACGCCGGTGCGTGAGGCCCTGCTCCGGCTGTGCCACGTCGGGCTGGTCGAGCCGACCACCCGCGGGCTGCGTGTGGTGATGCCGAACAAGGAGATCATCCAGAACGCCTACGAGGTGCGCAGCGGGCTGGAAAGCGTCGCGGCACAACTGGCCGCGGTGCGCGCCGATAACGATCAGCGTACTGAGATCATGGAGGCGGCGAAGAAGTCGCTCGACTTCGCCCGCGAGGCCGATGCAGCCGGTTTCGCCGAATGGGATATGGCGTTCCACCGCTCGGTCGCCGAGTCGACCGGCAATCGGCTGCTGGCCAAAGCGGTCGAGGATTCGCTCATCCTGGCCCTCACGCTGCGGTCGCGTGACGTGCTCACCCCGGACGATTCCGTGCACTGTGGGCGTCAGCATGTCCAGCTGGCCAAGACGATCAAGGCGCGGAACGCCGAGCTGGCCGGAAAGCAGATGTTCGACCACATCACCGAGGTCACCAAGTTCGTCCTCGCCTCGGCGCAGTAGCCGAAGTCCCCCCGGGGGTGCCCCGGCGGGGTAGCCGGCCCGGGTCAGCGCGCGGCCACGACCGGGTTGCCGCCGATCGGATCCGCGACGGTGCGCCGGGACGCCGCCGGGTTGCGCACCGGAGCACCGTCGATCCACGGATCGATCTCACCGGCGGCGAGCGCGGTCACCGACGCGGCCCGTTCACACCAAGGGTGGCGAGCACGTCGCCGCGGACCACCTCCCAGACGTGGTCGACCAGCGCGCGGAACTCGGCCGACCGGCGCACCTGCGGGCCGCGTGGGCGGTCCAGCGGGATGTCCACGATCTCGCGCACAGTGCTGCCCGGACCGCGGGACAGGATCACCACCGTGTCGCCGATCAACACCGCCTCGTCGATCTGGTGCGTCACGAACATGCCGGAGAACGAGGCGCTCTCCAGCAGCCCGAGCACCTCGTCTTGCAGGATCTCCCGCATCTGCGCGTCGACCGCGGCGAACGGCTCGTCCAGCAGCAGTAGCTCCGGCTCGACCACCAGCGCCCGGGCCACGTTCACCCGCTGCTGCATGCCGCCGGAGAGGTGGTCCGGGTAATGGCCGACGAAGTCGGCCAGACCGACCCGGGCCAACGCGTCCTGGGCCCGCGCAGCCGCCTCGGCGCGCTTCACGCCGAGCAACTGCAGCGGGTAGGCCACGTTCGCCAGGGCCGTCCGCCAGGGCAGCAGCGCCGCCTTCTGGAAGACGACCGCGCGGTCGCGGCCGGGTCGGCGCACCGGCTGACCGTCGACCAGGACCGCGCCGCCGGTGTACGGCACCAACCCGGCGATCGCCGACAGCAACGTCGACTTGCCACAGCCGCTCGGGCCGATCACCGACACGATCTGTCCACGTGGGACGGCGAAGCTGACGTTGTCGACCGCACAGAACGGCTGTTGGGCGACCGGGCTGCGGTAGTCGATGCGAACCTGGTCCACCACCAGCTTCGGTACCGGTGGGGCCGGAACGGCCGGTGGCGCGGCCACCGCCGCGGTCGTGTCGTTAGCGTCGATCACGCCTCGTCACACCTTCCACCGGTTGAATCGGCGTTCGACGGCCCGCAGCCCGAACGTGAGGATCACGCTCACCACAGCCAGGAAGAGCAGGCCGACGAACATCAGGTCGGTGTTGAAGTTGTTGGCCGCCTGCGAGATCAGGAAGCCGATGCCGGCCTGCGCGGAGATGAACTCGCCGACGACCACGCCGATCAGGCCGGTGGCCATGCCGAGCCGGATGCCGGTGATGACGGACGGAACGGCCGCCGGCAGCAGGATCGTCCGCCACATGTTCAACCGGCTCGCGTTGTACGAGCGGGCCACGTTGACCAGCGTCCGGTCCACGTTCTTCACCCCGCTGAGTGTGCTGACCAGGATCGGGAACAGCGAGGCGACGAACACCACCACCATCTTCGAGATCAGCCCGATGCCGAACCAGAGCACGATCAGCGGCGCCAGCGCGACCAGCGGCAGCGAGTAGAAGATGTTCAGCGCCAGGCCGAGCGTCTCCTCCAGCACCGAGTACCAGCCCATCAGCAGACCGAGCACGACGCCTACCACGATCGAGCAGGCGATCCCGACGCCGTACTCCTGGGCCGACACCTTCATGTCGTTGCGGCCCTCGGCCGACGGCAGGAAGTGGTAGGCGCTGACGACGACCTGCTTCGGCGAGCTGCTGTAGAGCGGGTTGACCCAGTTCAGCGTCGCGGCCAGCTGCCAGGCGGCGATCACCAGCAGGACGAATCCGACCGACAGCAGCGGCGACCGGGCCTGGCGCAGCCGGCGGAACCGGGCCGGGGCGCGGCCGGCGCCCGGCGACCGGGCTGTTCGGCCACCGGCCGCCGGGCCGGACGCAGTGGTGGCAGGTGCGCTCACGGTGCCTCCGGTTCGCTTCGCTGCGCGCCCTGTGCGACGTCTTCCCTCGGCCCCGCGCAACGACTTCGTCGGCGCGTTGCCTCAGTCCAGACGCCGCGGCGCTCCGCTGCGCTCACGGTGCCTCCGGTTCGCTTCGCTGCGCGCCCTGTGCGACGCCTTTCCTCGGCCCCGCGCAACGACTTCGTCGGCGCGTTGCCTCAGTCCAGACGCCGCGGCGCTCCGCTGCGCTCACGGTGCCTCCTTCCGGCCGGTCAGGTGCTCGCGACGGCGGCGTCCGCGTATGTGTTGTCGACCGACTTGGCGAACGTCGCCGACGACACCGCCGGGTTGCTGATCGACAGCGCCCGGATCGTGATGGCGAAGTCGTCCTCGCTGAAGGGGGCGAAGCCATCCAGCGCGGCCTGGTCGTTGACCCAGATCGTGGCGATCTCCGGCGTGATCTTGGCCGCGCTGGCGAGGTAGCCGGCGGTCTCCTTCAGGTGCGTCTTTACCTGCTTCGACGCCTCGGCCCAGACCTGGAAGAACTTGGTGACCGCGTCCTTGTGGGTGGCGGCCCACTTGGTGTTCACCGTCGCCACGTTCGCGGTGATGATGCCGAGGTCGGTCTTGTCGATCCGGTCCAGCGCGTGCAGGGTCGGGTTGCCCTTGGTGGCGATATCGATGTACGGGTGGGCGGCGAAGTTGGCCTGGGTCTGCTTGTTGACCAAGGCGGTGATCACCGCCGGGAAGCTGCCCGAGGTGTAGACGATCTTGTAGTCACCCGGGTAGTTCAGTCCGTGCTCCTTGAGGTAGAGCTGCTGCCCGGCGCCGAGCAGCGAGCCCGGCGAGGACGCGCCGAGCGTCTTGCCGCGCAGGTCTTCGACGCTCTTGATCTCCTCCTGGGCGAGGAAGTCCATCCGGACCCGCCCGATGCTGCCGATGATCTTGACCGGCGCGCCCTTCTGGGCCGCCGCGATACCGGCCGCCCCACCGAGCGCGATGTCGGCCTGGCCGCTGCCGAGCCCGGAGAACTGCGCCGAGCTGGTCACGTTGATCATGTTGACCTTGAGGCCGAACTGCTTCCACAGGTTCGTCGCATTGGCATAGACCAATGGCACCTCGTCGCCGACGATCACCGTGTTGCTCAGGTTGATCACCGTCAACCCGTCTTCGGTGGTACCGCCGGTGTTCTTGGACGACGAGCAGCCGGCGACGACCAGCGCCAACGCGGCGATGGCCGCCACGGCGGCCGGGCGCGAATGGCGGCGCAACCGCAGTAGCCCGCGGTGGCCGGACAGCGCAGGAATCATGGCAGCGGCCTCCTTGATGACGTGCGGAGTGTGGCATACCGTATCTGGCATCTTGAGATACGGTCAAGATATCGCGATGACACATCGGCACGCGACAATGCCTGGCTGGTCAGGCCTGCCCGGGCGCCGGGACGAAGCGGTAGACGGCGAATCCGTTCGCCGTCTCGGCAAAGCTGAGCAGCACGGGCATTCCGATGTGGACGGTCTCGGGGTCGGTGTCGACGATGTTGGCCAGCACCCGCGGGCCCTCGGCGAGTTCAACGTAGGCGACGACGTAAGGGGTTGCGTCCCGCCAGGCGCCGCTGGCCTTCCGGACCACCGTGTACGAGTAGACCGTGCCACGGCCCTGCGCTCGCAGCGCGGCTGGTTCAGCGGCGCCGCAGTGCGGGCAGAACGAGCGCGGCGGCCAGCTGATCCGTTCGCAGCTGGCGCACCGCTGCAACAGGAAATCGCCGTCCCTGGTCGCCTGCCAGAACGGCCCGGTCTCCTCGTCCGGCCGCGGCTCGGGCACCGGCAGCGCCGGCCGGGGTGCCGGTGTCATCGGGGTTCCCGGCCGAAGATGAGGGTGGCGCTGCCGGCGCGGGTGGCGAGCCGGCCACCGGTTCCGTGCACCAGGGCGATGGCACAGCCCGGTACCTGGACGGCCGGGTGCGCCTCGCCGCGCAGCTGCCGCACCGCCTCGATGATGCGGGGCATCCCGCCCCGGCTGGCCGGCTGGTTGTTGCAGAGCCCGCCACCATCGGTGTTGATCGGCAGCCCGCCATCGGGCGCGAGCAGTGCGCCGCTGGCCGCGAACGGGCCGCCGCTGCCCTTGGCGCAGAAGCCCAGATCCTCCAGTGTGATCACCACGGTGATGGTGAACGAGTCGTAGATCGAGGCGTAGTCGATCTGGTCGAGCGACACACCGGCAGCCCGCACCGCCGCCGGGCCGGTGCGGGCGGCCGCTGTCGTGGTCAGGTCGATCCGGCCACCGTCCGAATGCGACACCGCCTGGGCATGGCCGAGGACGTGCGCGCCGCGCGCGCCCGTCGATCGGGCGACGTCCGCGGCCGCGACGATGACGGCGCCGCCGCCGTCGGTCACCACGCAGCAGTCCAGCCGGTGCAGCGGGTCGCTGATCATCGGCGAAGCCAGCACGTCCGCGATGCTGACCGGCTGGCGCAGCAGGGCGTTCTCGTTGTGCTGCGCGTGTGCCGCGGCCGCGACCTTGACCGCGGCGAGTTGCTCGGCCGTGGTACCGAACTCGGCCATGTGCCGCATCGCGACCAGCGCGTAGTTCTGCACGGTGGCGGTGATGCCGGCCAGCTCCTCGAAGGCCGCCGCCGGCGCCGGCAAGCCGCGGACCGGGCGCGGGCCGGTCCGGGGCCGGCCGGCCATCGTGCACAGCGCGACCCGGCACCGACCGGCGGCGATCGCGTCGGCGGCGTGCCCGACGTGGGCCAGGTAGGACGAGCCGCCGGTCTCGGTGGAATCCAGGTAGCGCGGCCGGATGCCGAGGTACTCGGCCATCCCGAGCGCGCCGCCCGGCGCGGTCGAGTCGCAGAGGTAGCCGTCCACATCGGACAGCGCCAGGCCGGCGTCGGCCAGCGCGCCGGCCGCCACCTCGGCGTGCAGCTGCGCCACCGAACGGTCCGGAATCTCCCGCCGCGGATGCTCGTACGCGCCGACGATGACGGCGCCGGTCGCGGCCACGGTCAGCGCACGACCGGCGCGGGCATCGCGGTGAGCCAGGCGTGCATCCGGGCGCCGATGTCCGGCAACTCCTGCATCGGGTAGTGGCCGATGCCCGGCACCGACTCCCAGGTCGCGCCTGGGATCCGCGCGGCGGTCAGCGGCACCCGTTCGATCCCGACGCTGAAGTCGTCCTCGCCCACCACCAGGTGCACCGGACAGCTGATCGAGGGCAGCCGGTCCCAGATGTCGTGCCGCGACCAGCCGGTCTGGTCCGAGACGGTGATGTGCCAGTCCTCCCGGCAGTGCATCAGCGCGATGATCTCGGCCTGGTCGGCCGGCACCGAACGCCCGATCAGCGCGGAATGCCCGTAGTAGGAGCGGTCCCGGTTGCTCGGCGAGGCCGAGTCCTCCAGCCCCCAGGGCCGGGCCGACCGGCCGCGGCCGCCGCGCTGGCCGTACGCCGCCATCGCCACCACGCCGGCCAGCCGGTCGGCCGACTTGACCGCCATGTCCAGCACGACCTTGCCGCCGATCGAGCAGCCGAGCAGGTACGGCCGGTCCAGCCCGAGCCGGTCGATGACGGTCAGGCACCAGTCGCCGTACCAGCCGAGGTCGCTGATCGGACCGGTGCGCGCCGGCTCGGACCGGCCGTGCCCGGGCAGGTCGACGACCACCACCCGGTAGCCGAGGTCGGCCAGCTGCTCCCGGGCCCGCCGGTACTGGAAGCCGCTCTGGCCGGCGGTGTGCACGCAGAACACCGCCCGGTCGCCGCTGCCGGCCTGCTCGACGAAGCCGAGCCGGCCGTCGATGTCGAGGTAGTCCGCGCTGCTCGGGGTCATCCGGCCGCCTCCCGCACAATCGTCCGGGCCCGGTTGACCAGCACCCGGACGGCCCGGGTCAGCCGCAGGTACTGGAAGCCGTTGCCCAGGATGTGGAACCGGCCCTGGGCGGCGAACCGGACGTACTCGTCGTGCTCGCCGGTCAGCAGCTCGATCCAGGTCAGCTCGTCCGCGGTGATCGTGAAGGTGGCGCCGTCGAGGGACTTGCGGGCCGCCTCGATCACCCGGCCGCGGTAGATTCGGAGCTGCACCTCGGTGCCGCCGGACCGCAGCCCGATCGCCCCGTCGAAGGTGGACGCGGACGACCGGAAGTCCTCGTCCTGGTCGAGCCGGTCGGCCAGCCGGCGCCCCCAGCCGACGCCGCCGATGTCGTCCAGGGCGAGGTCGCGGGCCGCCGGCTGGTAGGTCGCCAGCTCGACCTCCCAGGTCAGGGCGGCGGTGCCGGCGCCGACCAGGGCCTGGTGCAGGATGCCGCGCCCGTCGGTGACCCGGCGCCGGGTCAGCATCGCCCGGACCGGGCCCGGGGCACCGGAGCCGGACCATTCCAGGCCACACAGCGTCGCCCCGGCGCACGGCCGCAGCCGGGCCGCCGCGGCCAGCACCAGGCCGGCACCGGCCAGCGCACCGTCGTACCGGATGTCCAATTCGGACGGTGGCAGCTCGGTCCAGGCGCCGACCCGCAGCTCGCCGAACCGGAGCAGGGCGCCGGGAGACCCGGTCATGCCGGCCGGGCCGGTTCCAGCAGGCCGAGCTCGGCCAGGATCTCGTCGGTGTGCTGGCCCGCCTCGGGTGGCGCGGCCCGGTAGGTGTGCTCCACCGCGGGCAGCGGCGAGGCGACGACGTGCACCGAGTAGCCGCCGGGCACCGGCAGCTCGCGCACCATCCGGCGGTGCGCCACGTTCGGGTCGGCCAGGATCTGTTCCAGGCTGAGGATCGGGCTGGCCGGCACCCCGGCGGCGGTCATCGTGTCGACCACCTGAGCGACGGTGTGCGCCCGGGTCCAGCCCTCGATCACCGCGTCCAACGCGTCCCGGTGCGCCATCCGGTTGTCGACGCCACCGAGCGGGTAGTGCTCGGCCAGCTCGGGTGCGCCGATCGCGGCGCTGATCCCGGCCCACATCCGATCGTTCATCGGGGCCAGGTAGACGTACCCGTCGGACGCCGCGTACGTGCCGGCGTACGAGCGGCGCACCTTGCCGCCGGTCCGCTGTGGACTGACACCGTGGTCGGCCACTTCGGACAGTGTCGCACCGAGGAACGTCAGCATGCTGTCCAGCATCGCGAGGTCGGTGAACGAGCCCTGGCCGGTCAGCTCCCGCTGCCGCAGGCCGAACAGCACGGCCAGCGCCGCGTACAGGCCGGTGACGTGGTCCGGCACGAACACGCCGGCCAGCGCCGGAGCGCCGGCCGGTTCGCCGGTCAGGTGCATCAGCCCGGACA
>Ga0307500_10000205_pt1 | contig 20298 bp, 17 predicted proteins | sample 14_S_MG_FD_201362 | JGI IMG/M metagenome (GOLD analysis project Ga0307500, IMG submission 201362) | Soil microbial communities from Populus trichocarpa stands in riparian zone in the Pacific Northwest, United States - 14_S | ecosystem: Environmental > Terrestrial > Soil > Riparian zone > Trees... | reverse complement strand
TGCTGCCGGCAGCATTCGAGGAGGTTGGCGAAGCCGACGAGGTTGGTCTGGATGTACACCGCCGGGTTCTCGAGCGAGTACCGCACCCCCGCCTGCGCGGCGAGATGCAATACCGCTTCAGGCCGTTCCTTCTCGAAAACCGAGGAAAGCGCGGCCGCGTTTGCGATGTCGAGCTCGTGAAACCGCGCCCGCAGCTGCTTGAGGCGGTCGCGCTTGAGCTCGACCGAGTAGTAGGGCGAGAGGTTGTCGACGCCCACGACCTCGTCGCCGCGCGCGGTGAGACGCTGGGCGCAATGCATGCCGATGAAGCCGGCGACCCCGGTGAGAAGGACCTTCATTCCTGCTCCGCCTTGCGCAGCTCGATTAACTTGGCGTATTTCATGTAGCTGTTCATGCAGCCGATCGAAATGTGCAGCAGCCCCGGGACGCCGTCGAGAAATCCCAGGCGCAGGACGTAGAACTTGAGGAAGCGCACCACCGGCGAAAGCATGAGGTGCGCCATGCCTGCGCTCACGCCGCGCTCGAACGCCTGGCGCGCCGCCAGGGTGGTGTAGCGGTTCTGCCGCTCGAGGTATTTCGTGAGGTCGTCAGTGGAGTCGTGCATCAGGTCGCCCTGCAGAGTTCCGGGAGTGACTGCGAACAGTACCTTCTCGTGCACGAGATCGTCGCTCCAGCGGGCGTTCATGCGGTTGAAAAGGCGCGGGCTCCAGTCCGGGTAGCCTTCGCCGTGCGCCAGCCAGCGGCCCAGAAAGCGGTTGCGCCGCGCCATGCGGTACACCGGGGACACCGGCGCGGCGAGCGCCGCGTTGATGCTCGCGGCGAGCTCGGGGGATACGCGCTCGTCGGCGTCCAGGCAGAGCACCCAGTCGTTGCGCGCCTGCTCCACCGCGAACTGCTTTTGCCGGCCGAAGCCCAGCCATTCCTTCTGCACCATGCGCGCGCCGTGGCGCGCGGCGACATCGGCGGTGCCGTCGCTGCTTCCCGAGTCCACCACGACGATCTCGTCGGCGAAGCGCAGGCTTTCAAGGCAAGGCTCGAGGACATTGGCAGCGTTGCGGGTGATGAGGACCGCGGAGAGCGCTGACTGCGGTGCGTTCAAGTGTGTTGAATGGAAATGCGCCGTAGAATCGGCGCTCACTATTCTAATCCGTCCGCCATGCAAAAGCCCAAAGTCGCCCTGATCACCGGCACCACCGGCCAGGACGGCGCCTATCTCGCAGAGCTTCTGCTGCAGAAGGGCTACGTCGTCCACGGCATCAAGCGGCGCACCTCGCTCTTCAACACCGAGCGCATCGACCACCTGTACCAGGATCCGCACGTGCATGGCCGCAGGTTCATCCTGCACTACGGCGACCTGACCGACGGCTCGAGCCTCGTGCGGGTGCTGCAGGACGCGCAGCCCGACGAGGTCTACAACCTCGGCGCGCAGAGCCATGTCGCGGTGTCCTTCGAGGAGCCCGAGTACACGGCGAACTCCGACGGGCTGGGCGCGCTCAGGCTGCTCGAGGCGCTGCGCATCCTGGGGATGGACAAGAAGGCCCGCTTCTACCAGGCTTCGACTTCCGAGCTCTACGGCAAGGTGGTCGAGTCGCCGCAGAAGGAAACGACGCCGTTCTATCCGCGCTCGCCCTACGGCGTGGCCAAGCTCTACGCGTATTGGATCACGGTGAACTACCGCGAGGCCTACGGCATGTTCGCGTGCAACGGCATCCTCTTCAACCACGAGTCGCCGATCCGGGGGGAGACCTTCGTCACGCGCAAGGCCACACGCGCGCTTGCGCGCATCGCCCTGGGCGTGCAGGACTGTCTCTACATCGGCAACCTGAACGCGCGGCGCGACTGGGGACACGCGAGGGACTACGTCGAAGCGCAGTGGCTGATGCTCCAGCAGCCGAGGCCCGAGGACTACGTCATCGCCACGGGCGAGAGCCACAGCGTGCGCGACTTCATCGAGGCGGCCGCCGCTCAGATCGACCTGCAGATCGATTGGAAGGGCAAGGGCGCGGAGGAGGTCGGTGTGCTCGCGCGCGCGCCCCAGCGCTGGCCGGCGGTGAAGGCGGGGCAGACCGTGGTGCGCATGGATCCGCGCTATCTGCGGCCCTCCGAGGTCGATACCCTGCTGGGGGACGCCACCAAGGCGCGCCAGCAGCTCGGCTGGAAGCCGCGCACCGGCTTCCGCGAGCTCGTCGCCGAGATGATGGAGCAGGACCTGCGCCTCGCCGAGCGCGAGGATCTCGCGCGGCGGCACGGACACACGGTCCACGAGCGCCGCGAGTAGCGCGCCGTGAGCCCCGACACGCGGATCCATGTCGCGGCGGAGGGCTTGCGGTCGACCTACGAGTCTTTTGCCAACCAGTAAACGATTCCTTTTCGTCAAGACGTCCTCCCTGGGGGACGTGGTGCATCAATGCCCCGCCGTCACCGATGCGGCGCGCGGCGTCCCCGGGGCGAGAATCGACTGGGTGGTCGAGGAAGGCTTCGCCGGGGTCGCCCGCATGCACGCCAGCGTCGAGCGGGTCATTCCGGTTGCGGTGCGCCGCTGGCGCGGCGCGCTGTGGAAACGCTCGGTCTGGAATGAAATTGCCGCGTTCCGCGCCGCGCTCGCGGCGGCGCGCTACGACGCGGTGATCGACACGCAAGGCCTTCTCAAGAGCGCGCTCATTGCCCGGTGCGCAACCGGGACCCGGCACGGGATGGACCGTGCCAGCGTGCGCGAGCCGCTCGCGGCGCTCTTCTACGACCGCACGCATCCGGTACCGCGCGGCCTGCACGCGGTGGAGCGCAACCGGCGCCTGACGGCCGCTTCTCTAGGCATCGCCTTGCAGTCCGACTTGGACTACGGACTGCGCTCGTCGTCGGCGGCGGCGCCGCCGGCACTGCCCGCCTCCTATTCGGTGCTGCTTACGATGACCAGCCGCGCCGACAAGCTGTGGCCGGAAGCGCGCTGGATCGAGCTCGGTCGTGCGCTCGGGCTTCCGGTGGTGCTTCCCTGGGGAAATGCGGAGGAGCGCGGCCGCGCCGAGCGCATCGCCCGGAGTCTCGGCGAGGCGCTAGTTCCGGAGAAGATGACGCTGGAAGCGCTCGCCCGGGTGCTCGCCGCTGCAAAAAACGTCGTCGGGCTGGACAGCGGTCTCTCCCACCTTGCGGCCGCTTTCGGCGCTCCGGCGGTGGCGATCTTCTGCGGCTCGGATCCCGCGCTCACCGGCCTGTACGGCGCACCGCGGGCGCGAAACGTCGGCGCGCCCGGCCGCCTGCCGCAGGTTGCCGAGGTGCTGCAAGCGCTCCAATGAGGCGCCTGTACAGCGCGCTGCTTGCGCTATCCATGCCGCTCATCCTGCTGCGCCTGTGGTGGCGCGGCCGGCGCGAGCCGGGATACCGGCACAATGTCGCCCAGCGCCTCGGCCGCTATGCACTTGCGAAAGCGGAGAAGCTGGTCTGGGTGCACGCCGTCTCGGTGGGCGAGGCGCGAGCCGCCGCGCCTCTGGTGCGGGCGCTGCAGGGGGCGCTTCCGGACCACCGCATCCTGATGACCTGCACCACCGCGGCGGGGCGCGAGACCCTGCGGCAGGTGTACGGCGACTCTGTCGACGCGAGCTTCGTGCCTTATGACCTGCCCTCGGCGGTACAGCGCTTTCTCGGCTATTTCAGGCCGCGCCTGGGCGTGATCATGGAGACCGAGGTGTGGCCCAACCTGATCGACGCCTGCGCCGCGAGCGGCATCCCGCTCGTGCTCGCGAACGCGCGCATGTCGGAAAAGTCCGCGCGCGGCTACGCGCGCCTGAGCGGCCTGACGCGCCCCGCGTTCGCGGCGCTCACCGCGGTGTGCGCGCAAAGCACCGCGGACGCAGAGCGGCTGCGCTCGCTCGGCGCAGTCAGGGTTCAAGTGAGCGGAAACCTCAAGTTCGATGCGACGCCCAACCCCGCGCAGCTTGCTGCGGGCCGCGCCTGGCGCGAGGCACTGGGCCGGCCGGTCCTCCTCCTTGCCAGTACTCGGGAGGGTGAAGAACAACTTCTGTTGAAGGAGGCGGCCGAGATTGGTTCCGACACGCTCATTGTCGTCGTTCCGCGCCATCCTCAGCGCTTCGACGAGGTGGCGCAGTTCGCGCAGTCGCGGCGCACGCGCGATCCGGTGCCTGCCGCCACCGACCGCGTGCACCTGGGCGACACGATGGGCGAAATGGCGTTCTATTACGCCGCGGCCGACGTCGCGGTGATCGGCGGCTCGTTCCTGCCGCTGGGCGGGCAGAACCTGATCGAGTCGCTCGCTTCCGGGACGCCGGTTGTCGTCGGCCCGAGCATGTTCAACTTCGCCGAGGCCACCGAGCTCGCCCTCGCCGCCGGCGCAGCGATCCAGGCGGGCGACGCCGGTGCAGCGATGGGGAGAGCGAGCGGCCTGCTAAGTGACGCCGAGCGGAGGCGCGCGATGGCCGAAGCGGGGAAGAAGTTCTGCGAGATGCACCGCGGGGCTGCTCAGCGTCAGCTTGAGGTCTGCCTTGAAGTCTTGAAGAAAATCTAAAGCTGCTGGGTGGATTCTGCCCGGTGAATCAAGGACCGAGAACCCGATTGATCTCTTCCAAATCCTCTTCGCGCAGGCTCGCGGCGAGGGACTTGAGTTTCAGCTGGTTGACGATGGTGTTGTAGCGCGCCACGGCGAGGTCGCGGCGCGTGGAGAAGAGCTGCTGCTGGGCGTTGAGGACGTCGATGTTGATGCGCACGCCCACCTCGTAGCCGAGCTTGTTCGAATCGAGCGAGCTCTGCGAGGAGATCATCGCCTGCTCGAGCGCCGCGATCGCCGAGATGCCGTTGATCACGAGGAGGTAGTTCTGCCGCGTGGAGACCGCGGCGCTGCGCCGGGCATTCTCGAGGTCGTCCTTGGACTTGAGGGACAGCGCCGCGGCCTCGCGCTCGCGCGAGTCGATCGCGCCCCCCTGGTAGAGCGGAATCGCGAACTGCAGCCCGATGGTCGCGGTCGTGATGTCGGCACCGGTCGCGCTGGTGGTGGAGGTGCTGGATGCGGTCTGGCCGGTCTGCCCGTAGGTGGCGACGGCGTCGAGGGTCGGCAGGTGGCCGGCGCGCTGCCGTCTCGCTTCCAGCGAGGCGATCTCGGCGCCGGCCTCGGCGGTCTGCACCGGATAGCCCTGCTTCTCCGAGAGCTCGACCCAGCTTTCCATGTTCTCCGGGTTCGGCGGCGCGAGCTTCACCTCGGGGCGCAGCGCCTTCAGCTCCTTGTAGGCCTTGCCGGTGATGAGCTGCAGCGCCTGGTGCTTGCTCTGGAGGTCGTTCAGCGCGGCGATCTCCTGGGCGCCGATCAGGTCGAAGCGCGACTGCGCCTCGTGCGTATCGGTGATGGTGGCGGTGCCGACTTCGAAATTGCGCTTCGCCGCCGCGAGCTGCTCGCCGGTGGCCTCCTTTTGCGAGCGCACGACCCCGAGCGTGTCGAGCGCGGCGAGCACGTCGAAATACGCCTGCGCGGTGCGCACGATGAGGTCCTGGCTGGCCTGGGCGAAGGTCGCCTCGGCCTGCATCACCTGAAGCTCGGATTGCTTGTACTGGAGGTAGTTCTGCGGCCGGTAGAGCGGCTGCGCGAAGGTCACGGTGTAGCCGAGCGTGCGCGGGTCGCGGTTGAAGCTCGGCGTCAGCGACGGATCGCGCGAGTCGGACTCGACGCGCGCGCGCTGCGCGTTCGCCGAGAGGTTGAGCGTCGGCAGGAGCAGCGCGCGGCCCTGCGGCAGGCGCTCGCGTCCGGCGGCGAGCGTCTGGCGTGCCGCCGAGTAGACCGCGTCGTAGCGCTGGGCATCGCGATAGACCTGCATGAGGTCCTCCGCCGCGGCGCTGAACGAGAAAAGAATCGGGGTCAGACCCCAAAAAAGACGAATCGGGGTCAGACCCCGATTCTTAGTAGAGCGGAACCGCCGGGTCGACGGTGCGAGACCAGGCATCGATGCCCCCCACGAGGTTGTGCACGCGCTTGAAGCCCTGCTTTTCGAGGAACATCGCCACCTGCATGCTGCGTCCGCCGTGATGGCAGATCGCCACCACCTCCTTGTCCTCGTCGATCTGCTCGAGCCTCGACGGCAGCTCGCGCATCGGCATCAGGGTCGCGCCCTCGATGCGCGCCTTTTCGTATTCCCACGGCTCGCGCACGTCGAGAAGAACCGGTTTCTCGCGGTGCTCATCGGCGAGCCACGCGGCGAGCTCGCCCGCGGTGATCCGTTCCATGTCAGAAGCGGAAGCGACGGGGGTGCTCGGCGTTCGCCAGCGGCCGCAGGACCGTCTCGAAGAGGTCCACGCTGCTCGAAGCGCCCGGGGCGGTGCTGGTGACGAGGCGCGCCTGCATCGCCGGGGCTTCGCCCACCACTGCGAAAAGGCGCCCGCCGGCGGCGAGCTGATCGAGAAAGCCCTGCGGCAGGATCGGTGTCGATCCCGTCAGCACGATCGCGTCGTAAGGCGCGCGCAGCGCCCAGCCGCGCGCAGCGTCGCCGATCTCCAGCACGACATTGTCCGCGCCGTGGCGCTCGAGATTGCGCCTGCCGAAGTCCGCGAGCGCGGCCCGGATCTCGACCGAGCATACCTCGGCCGCGCGGTAAGCCATGAGCGCGGTGAGGTAGCCGCTCCCGGTACCCACCTCGAGCACGCGGTCGGTCCTCTTCAGGGCGAGCTCCTGCAGCACCCGGGCCTCGAGCTTGGGCTGCCACATGCGCTCGCCCTCCCCGAGCGGAAGCTCGAGGTCGGAGAACGCGAGCGCGCGGTGCTGCGGCGGCACGAACTCCTCGCGCGGGATGACATAGAGCAGGTCGAGCACTTCCTGATCCAGCACCTCCCAGGTGCGGATCTGCTGCTCGACCATGTTGATGCGCGCTTGCTCGAGATTCATTCGTTCTTGACCCGCTTTATTGGCCTGCGGGAGGAGGGCGATTCTAGCTTATCGGCGCGTCACGCCCCACAGGGCTGTGGTACCTTTTCAGGTTCGCGGGGGTCCTGCGCAGGGTAGCGTTGCTTCCCTCGCCGGGTGAGAGAGTCCCTTTGAACCTGATGCGGGTAATTCCGCCGAAGGAAGCGCAATGAACGCCAATCCCAAGTTCCTGGCCGCGCAAGCGCACGTTGACGAGGCGGCCGTGCAGCCGTTCCCCGGATCGCGCAAGCTGCACGTCGGGCCGCTGCGCGTGCCGATGCGCGAGATCGCGCAGTCCGGAGACAATCCGCCGATCCAGGTCTACGACACGTCCGGCCCCTATACCGACCCGGCGGCGAAGATCGACATCCGGGCCGGCCTCGCGCCCCTGCGCGAGGCGTGGATCGCGGGCCGGGACGACACCGACGTCCTCGACGGTCCGACTTCCGAGTACGGCAGGAAGAGGCTCGGGGATCCCAGGCTCGCCGAGCTGCGCTTCGACCTGCAGCGCAGGCCACGCCGCGCGGCGCCCGGACGCTGCGTATCCCAGATGCACTACGCGCGCAAGGGCATCATCACGCCGGAGATGGAGTTCATCGCCGCGCGCGAGAACCAGACGATTGTCTCCGGACTGGAGCGACAGCACCCGGGCCAAGCATTCGGCGCGAAGCTGCAGAAGATCATCACGCCTGAATTCGTGCGCGACGAGGTGGCGCGCGGCCGGGCGATCATCCCGGCCAACGTCAACCACCCCGAATCCGAGCCGATGATCATCGGCCGCAACTTCCTGGTGAAGATCAACTGCAACATCGGAAACTCCGCGGTCAGCTCGTCGATCGGCGAGGAGGTCGACAAGATGACCTGGGCGATCCGCTGGGGCGCCGACACCGTGATGGATCTTTCCACGGGCAAGCACATCCACGAGACGCGCGAATGGATCGTGCGCAACAGCCCGGTGCCGATCGGCACCGTGCCGATCTACCAGGCGCTCGAGAAGGTGAACGGCAAAGCCGAAGAGCTGACCTGGGAAATCTTCCGCGACACTCTGATCGAGCAGGCCGAGCAGGGTGTCGACTACTTCACCATCCATGCGGGCGTGCGGCTGGCGTTCATCCCGCTCACCGCCGGCCGCATGACCGGGATCGTCTCGCGCGGCGGCTCGATCATGGCGAAGTGGTGCCTCGCGCACCACGAGGAAAGCTTCCTCTACACGCATTTCGAGGACATCTGCGAAATCATGGCCGCGTACGACGTGTCGTTCTCGCTCGGCGACGGACTGCGGCCCGGTTCGATCTACGACGCGAATGACGAGGCGCAACTCGCGGAACTGCGTACGCTCGGCGCGTTGACAAAGGTGGCGTGGGAGCGTGATTGCCAGGTCATGATCGAGGGCCCCGGCCATGTCCCGATGCAGCTCATCAAGGAGAACATGGAGCTGCAGCTCAAGCACTGCGACGAAGCCCCCTTCTACACGCTCGGGCCGCTCACCACCGACATCGCGCCCGGCTACGACCACATCACCAGCGCGATCGGCGCGGCGATGATAGGCTGGTACGGCACGGCGATGCTGTGCTACGTCACGCCCAAGGAGCACCTCGGCCTGCCGAACAAGAAGGACGTGAAGGACGGCATCATCGCCTACAAGATCGCGGCGCACGCCGCCGACCTCGCGAAGGGCCATCCCGGCGCGCAGCAGCGCGACAATGCGCTCTCCAAGGCGCGCTTCGAGTTCCGCTGGGCCGACCAGTTCAACCTCGGCCTCGATCCCGACACCGCGCGCGAGTTCCACGACGAGACCCTGCCGCAGGAGGGCGCCAAGGCGGCGCACTTCTGCTCGATGTGCGGGCCGCATTTCTGCTCGATGAAGATCACGCAGGACGTGCGCGACTACGTCGAGCGCGGCATGAAGGAGAAGGCGGTCGAGTTCGTGAAGAAGGGCGGCGAGCTCTACAACAAGGCATAGAAGAAAAGGGGGCGACCCCATGGACGTTTCGGACCGGCCGGGCGAGGCAGCCTCGCGGCAGCTTCTGCGCGAGCGCTGCGATTTCGCCTACCGCCGCCTCGTCCCCGCGGCTGGCGGCACCATTGCGGTGAGCGTGATCCTCAGCGCCTTCCTCTGGCGTTCCGAGGCTCCCGAGGTGGTGCTGTCGTGGCAGGCCCTGATGGTCATGCTGGCCACGTTCGTGGTCGGGCTCGCCTGGGCCTATCACCGCGCCGCCGATCGCGCCGAGCAGGCGGGCACCTGGGCGCGGCGCCTCGCGATCGGCGCGGCCGCGCTCGGTGCGGGCTGGGGCTACGGCGCCGCGGTGTTCTTTCCGGGCGGGGTCGACCACCAGGTGTTCCTGTCGTTCATCGTCGCGCTGGTCACCGCGGGCGCGCTGCCGATCTTCTCGACGCTGTGGTGGGTATACGCCATCTACGCCGGCGCGGTGATGCTGCCGTTCAACGTGGTGCTGTTCTCGCACGGCACCGAATTCCTGCGCCTGCTCGGTGCGGCGGTGCCGCTGCTCTACGTCGCGAACGTGATCACGGCCTACGAGCTCGGGCGCGCCTTCCTTGCCGCCTACGGCCTGCGCACCGCCTACCAGCGCCTGTCCGCCGACAACGCCGAAATCCAGGCGCAGCTCGCCGAGCAGCTCGACAGCCTGCTCGACGCGCACCGCGAGGTGCAGGCCGCGGGCCGCAAGCTCCGGCTCTTTTCCGAGCGCGCCCCGATCTCGGTGTTCGAGCTCGACCCGGGCGCCACGATCCTCGACATGAACCCAGCGGCAGAGAACCTGTTCGGCTACGCCGCCGCCGAGCTGGTGGGCCGGAGCTGGATCGAGATGGTGCTCGGCCCGGACGAGCGCAGCCGCGCGCAGACCTGGTGGCCGGGGTTGGTCGCCGCCGGCAAGCCCGTCACGCTGATCTCCGAGCAGTGCCTGCGGCGCGACGGCCTCGAGCTCGCCTGCGAGTGGACCCTGACCCCGCTGTCGGACGAGGAGGGCCGCGTCAACTCGATCGTGCTGCAGGGGCGCGACATCACGCAGCAGCGCGCGGCGGAGCGCATGCGCAGCGAGTTCACCTCGACGCTGAGCCACGAGCTGCGCACGCCGCTCACCTCGATCCTGGGCTCGCTGCAGCTCCTGCGCAGCGGGGCGCTGGGCGACATGGACCGGGACCAGGGCGAGCTGGTCGAGGTCGCCGAAAGGAACGGCCAGCGCCTGCTCGACCTCATCAACGAGGTGCTCGACATCGAGAAGATCGAGTCGGGACGGCTCACCCTCATGCCCGAGCCGATGCCGATCGATTCGCTCCTGAACGAGTCGGTGCGCCTGAACCAGGGCTACGCCGACCGCTTCCGCGCCAATCTCGCGCTGCACGGCGCGGTGCCGGGCGTCATCGTGCGCGCCGACTGCAAGCGCCTGATGCAGGTGATGACCAACCTGCTCTCGAACGCCGCCAAGTTCTCGCCGCCCAACAGCGCGGTCGACGTGAGCGTGTCCAGGCCCGGCGACACGGTGCGCGTCGAGGTGAGCGACCGCGGACCGGGGATCCCGGAGGCGTTTCGCTCGAAGATCTTCGGCCGCTTCGCCCAGGCCGACTCGGCCGATTCGCGCATCAAGGGCGGCACCGGCCTCGGCCTCGCCATCAGCAAACGGCTGATCGAGTTGATGCAGGGCCGCATCGGCTTCGAGGACCGGCCCGGGGGAGGCACCACGTTCTTCTTCGAGCTGCCGGTGCTGAGCTCCGCGGAAGGCGAGGCCGACAGCGCCGTGCGCGTGCTCCTCACCGAGCCCGACAGCGTCACCGCCGAGTACCTGACGATGGTTCTGGAGCGGGCGGGCTACCGCGTCGACCCGGCGCCCGACGCTACCGCCGTCGGCGAGCTTCTCGAGCGCTGGAACTACGGTGCATGGCTGCTCGCGCGCCGCCTCGAGGGAGTGGACACCCTGGCGCTCCTGGAAGAGCTGCGCCCGCGGCTGCGCGAGACGCGCGTGATCATGCTGGCCGGATTGACGAGCGACGAGGCGGGAGTCGTCGAGCCGCAGCGCCACGGCATCGCCGACTGGCTGTCGAAGGCGGACTCGCGCGCCCGGATCCTGGAAGTCGTCGACCACGCGACCGGGCGAGTCGCTTCCTGATCCGCGCGATGGAATGGATCGTCGTCGCCGTGGCCGTGGTGCTCGCGCTGCCCGTCGCCATGTATGTCGGGCAGGACCGGCTGATCTTTCATCCGCAGCCGGCCACCGACGCGGCTCGCGCGCAGACCGCGAACAGCTTTCCCGGCGCCGCGGACCTCTTCATCGAGGCGCGCGACGGCACGCGCCTGCATGCCTGGCACGTCAAGGGCTCGCCTCTCATCCTCTATTTCGGTGGCAACGCGGAAGACGTTTCATGGATGCTCGGTCGCGCGGCGCGCAATGCCGCGGGCAGCGGCTGGCTGCTCGTCGACTACCGAGGATATGGCTCGAGCGCAGGCTCGCCTTCGGAAGAGCGCCTGGTGTCCGACGCGATGGAATGGTACGACCACGCCAGGCAAAAGCTGAACTCGCAAAGCATCGTCGTGTTCGGCCGCAGCCTTGGCAGCGGCGTTGCCGTCCAGCTCGCGGCCGCGCGGCCGGTCCAGGCCGTGATCCTCGCGACGCCTTTCGACAGCCTGACGAACGTGGCGCGGCACCACTATCCCTACCTGCCGGTGAGCTGGATACTGAAGCACCCGTTCGACTCGTCGAGCCGTGCGCCTTCGATCGCCGCGCCGCTGCTCTGCCTCGTCGCCGAGCGCGACGAAGTCATTCCGCCAGTCCATTCGAAGCGTCTTTTCGACGCGTGGCAGGGACCGAAGCGGTGGGTCGAGCTGGGCGGCGCGGGGCACAATAGCACCGACGACGTGCCTGCATTCTGGCAGGCCATCAGGGAGCTCCTTGTCCAACCTCATTGACGCATTGGTCCTCGGCATCGTCGAGGGTCTCACCGAGTTCCTGCCGATCTCCTCGACCGGCCACCTCATCCTCGCCGGCGACCTGCTCGGCGCGAACGACGAGCGCTGGAACGTCTTCAATATCGTCATCCAGACCGGCGCCATGCTTGCGGTGGTGTGGGAGTACCGCGCGCGGTTCTTCAAGATCGATCTGCAGCTCTACCGGAATCTGATCGTGGCGTTCTTCCCGGCAGCGGTGCTGGGATTGGCTTTCTCGAAGTACATCAAGTCGTATCTCTTTCACGCCGTGCCCGTGGCGCTCGCCTTCATCGTCGGCGGCGTCATCATTCTGCTGGTTGAAAGAAGATCCTTGCGGCCGCGGGTGGAGAGCGCGCAAGCCATGACGTGGCTGGATGCCTTGAAAATCGGGATCGCACAATGCTTCGCGCTGATTCCTGGCACCTCGCGCTCGGGGGCGACGATCATCGGCGGCATGCTCTTCGGCCTGTCGCGCAAGGCGGCAACCGAGTTCTCGTTCTTCCTCGCCGTACCCACGCTGGTGGCTGCGGGGCTCTACGACCTGTGGAAGCACCGCGACCTGCTCTCCGCGGCCGACGCGCCGATCTTCGGCGTCGGCATGGTCGTCTCCTTCGTCTGCGCGTTCGTCGTGATCCGCTGGCTGATCCGCTACGTCGCTACGCACGACTTCAAGCCGTTCGCGTGGTATCGCATCGCGTTCGGGTTAGTCGTGCTGCTTACCGCCTATCTCGGTTGGGTCGACTGGAAGGATTGACGCCTGGCTAGCTTTGGGTCCACGGCAGCCCGGCCTTGCGCCAGCCGCCGACCGTGTTGCGGTGCTGCTCGGTGTCCTTGTCGCCCTCGAAGCCTTCGAGCACGTTGTAGGCCTCACGCCAGCCCGCGCGCGCAGCCGCCTCGGCCGCGCCGTGGGAGCGCGCGCCCGAGCGGCAGATGAACATTACCGGCTCGTCCTTGCGAACGGTGGCCGCCAGCTCGCCCAGAAACTCGGGGTTGGGCCGGCTCCCGGGGTAGGTCTGCCATTCGACGGCGATGGCGCCGGGGATCTTCCCGACGTAGAGGAGCTCGGGCTTGGTCCGCACGTCCACCAGCTTGGCGCCGTGCTGCATGAGGGCGTGCGCCTCGGCCGGCAGGAGTGCGCCGGCATAGTTCAGGCCCATCTTCCGGGCCCGCTCGGCGGCGGCCTTCTTCTGGTCGTCCATGGCTGCGGGCATTATAGGGGTGCAGCCATCGCACCTCTGTTGTGCGACGGAACCCGGATTGCCCTTATCCGGTGCGTCGGCCTTGGGTAGAATGCGCCGTTCCCCGCGACTTCCCCTCATTTTCCGAGACATCTCAAGGCGACTTTTTGGCACGGAACATGCTGATGTCGCCGATCCACCTACACCAAACTACCACGCTCAGGAGACCCGCAGATGGCGATGACCGCCGATGACGTATTGAAGCTCGTCAAGGACAAGGAAGTGAAGTTCGTCGACTTCCGCTTCACCGATACCCGCGGCAAGGAGCAGCACGTGAGCGTGCCGGTGAAGTACTTCAACAAGGAGAAGTTCGAGCTCGGCCACGCCTTCGACGGGTCCTCCATCGCCGGCTGGAAAGGCATCCAGGCCTCCGACATGCTGCTGATGCCGGATGCGGCGAGCGCGCGCTTGGATCCGTTCACCGATGAGCCGGTGCTCAACATCAGCTGCGACGTCTACGAGCCGATGGACGGCAAGCCCTATGACCGCTGCCCGCGCTCGATCGCCAAGCGCGCCGAGGCCTATCTCAAGTCGAGCGGCATGGGCGACGTGGCGTACTTCGGACCCGAGCCCGAGTTCTTCATCTTCGACGGCGTCACCTGGAACGTCGACATGTCGGGCTGCTCGGTGAAGATCAAGTCCGAGGAAGCGCCGTGGTCGAGCGGCATCGACTATGAGTCGGGCAACATGGGCCACCGCGCGCCGGTGAAGGGCGGCTACTTCCCGGTTCCGCCGATCGACACGCAGCTCGACATCCGCAACGCGATGTCGCTTGCTCTCGAGCAGCAGGGCGTCGAGGTCGAAGTGCATCACCACGAGGTCGCGGCCGCGGGCCAGAACGAGATCGGCACGCGCTTCGCGCCGCTCGTGCAGCGCGCGGACTGGATGCAGATCCTCAAGTACACCGTCTGGAACGTCGCGCATTCGTACGGCAAGACCGCGACCTTCATGCCCAAGCCGGTCGTCGGCGACAACGGTTCCGGCATGCACTGCCACCAGTCGGTGTGGAAGGGCGGCAAGAACCTGTTCGCCGGCAACGGCTACGCCGGCCTTTCGGATTTCGCGCTGCACTACATCGGCGGAATCATCAAGCACGCCAAGGCGCTCAACGCGATCACCAACCCCGGCACCAACTCCTACAAGCGGCTGGTCCCGGGCTTCGAGGCGCCGATCAACCTCGCGTACTCGGCGCGCAACCGTTCGGCCGCGTGCCGCATTCCCTACGTCTCGAGCCCCAACGGCCGGCGCGTGGAAGTGCGCTTCCCGGACCCGACGACCAACGCCTACCTCGCATTCGCGGCGATGCTGCTCGCCGGCCTCGACGGCGTGCAGAACAAGATCCATCCCGGCGACCCCATCGACAAGGACATGTACCACCTGCCGCCGGAAGAGGCCGCCAAGGTGCCGCACGTGTGCGCGTCGCTCGAGGAAGCGCTCAACCACCTCCAGGACGACCACGCGTTCCTCACGCGCGGCGGCGTGTTCTCCGAGGATTTCCTCGAGTCCTACATCACGCTCAAGAACGAGGAGCTCACGCGCTTCCGCATGACGACCCATCCGGTCGAGTTCGACATGTACTACGCCTCGTAAGCGGTTTTGCGCTTCGGACGTTGAAGAGGGGGCGGGCATGTGCCCGCCCCTTCTTTTTCGGTATATTGCGCCTCCATGGGGCTTAGGTTGTTGATTTTGGGCATATTCGCCGTGGCTTCGGCGCCGGCGGCCGCGCAGCAGCAGCGCAGCGAGATCTACAAGTGCGTCGACGCCTCCGGGCGTGCGAGCTACACCAACGACGCCCGCGAGACTGCCGGCCGCAAGTGCCAGCTCGTCACCACGCAGATCAACGTGGCGCCGCCGCCCAAGCAGGGAAAGGGTTTCCCGAGAGAATCGGCCGCCGATCGGGCGAACGCCAAGGGCAAGCAGCGCGAAATCCTGCAGCAGGAGCTTGCCAGCGAGGAGGCCGGCCTGGCAAAAGCGAAGGAAGAGCTCGCGGAGCAGGAAGCCGTGCGCACCGGCGACGAGCGCAACTACGCGAGAGTGCTCGAGCGCCTGCAGCCCTTCAAGGACCGCGTCGAAACCCACGAGAAGAACGTAGAAGCGCTCAAGCGCGAGCTGGCGAACCAGAACCGCTAGCGTGGTTTCGTTCTCAGGTCTCGAGCTCCTCGCCACCGCGGTGGTCGCGCTCGACGAGCGCTTCGTCGTGCGCTACGCCAACCCGGCGGCCGAGAGCCTGCTCGCCACCGGCGCGAAGAGCCTGCTCGGGCAGCCGTTCCTGGCGTTGTTTCTGGAAAAGGAAGCGCTCCTGGCTTCGCTACGCGAGGCGAGGGCGACCCATTGGGATTACGCCGCGCAGAACGTGACCTACACGCGCGTGGGACACGAGCCGCTGCCTCTCTCATGCGTCGTCACGCGAATCGATGGCTCGGGGCTGGCGCTGCTCGCGGAGCTGCGCCCGATTGAGCAGCAGCTGCGGCTCGCGCGCGAGGAGCGCATCGTGGCGGGCGAGCAGGCCAACCGCGAGCTGATCCGCAATCTCGCGCACGAGATCAAGAACCCGCTCGGCGGCCTGCGCGGCTCGGCGCAGTTGCTCGAGCGAGAGCTCGAACAAAGCGCCCTTGGGCGCTCTCGCTTGGGTGAGCTGCGGGAATACACGCAGGTCATCATCAAGGAAGCCGACCGGCTGCAGACGCTGATGGACCGCATGCTGACTCCGCACCGCGCGCCGCGCATCGAGCCGATGAGTGTGCACGAGGTCCTGGAACGCGTGCGCAGCCTGGTGAAGGCGGAATTCGGCGTGGTGATCGAGCGCGACTACGATCCCAGCCTGCCGGATCTCGTGGGCGATCGCGAGCAGCTGATCCAGGCCGTTCTCAATATCGCTCGCAACTCCGCCCAGGCGGGTTCTAGCTCCATTTTTTTCAGAACGAGGGCAATCAGGCAGACCACCATCCTCCGGCATCGCCACAGGCTGGCATTAGAATTGCAAGTGATCGACGACGGCCCGGGCGTTCCGGAAGAGATCCAGGACAGGATCTTCAATCCGCTCGTTTCGGGCAGGGAAGGCGGCACCGGCTTGGGACTCTCGCTCGCGCAGACGTTCGTCCAGTATCACCAGGGCGTCATCGAGTTCGAGTCCCGTCCCGGCCGCACAATATTCAGGATCCTACTGCCGCTCACATGAAACCGGTCTGGATCGTGGACGACGATCGGTCGATCCGCTGGGTGATCGAAAAGGCGCTCAGCCGCGAAGGCATTGCCTTCAATTCATTCTCATCCGCGCAGGATGCGCTCGAGGCGCTCTCGGGCGACTCGCCCGAAGTGCTGGTGTCCGATATCCGGATGCCCGGGCTTTCGGGCCTCGAGCTGCTGAACGCGGTGAAGCAGCGCCACCCTGCGGTGCCGGTCATCGTGATGACGGCGTATTCGGACCTCGATTCGGCCGTTGCCGCGTTCCAGGGCGGCGCGTACGAATACCTGCCCAAGCCGTTCGATGTCGACCAGGCGGTCGAGCTGATCCGGCGCGCGCTGGACGAAAGCAGGCGTGAAACGCAGGCCGTGGAGACGGTGTTCGAGCCGAAGGAGATCCTCGGCCAGGCGCCCGCGATGCAGGAAGTATTCCGCGCGATTGGACGGCTCTCGCAGTCGAGCGCTACGGTGCTCATCACGGGCGAATCGGGAACCGGAAAGGAGCTTGTGGCGCGGGCGCTGCACCGTCATAGTGCGCGCGCGCAGAAGCCGTTCGTGGCGATCAACACCGCGGCGATGCCCAAGGACCTCCTCGAATCCGAGCTTTTTGGCCACGAGCGCGGCTCCTTCACCGGCGCGCAGCAGCAAAGACGTGGGCGCTTCGAGCAAGCCGAGGGCGGAACGCTTTTTCTCGACGAGATCGGCGACATGCCACCCGAGCTGCAGACGCGCCTTTTGCGCGTGCTCTCCGACGGCAACTACTATCGCGTCGGCGGCCACCAGCAGATCAAGGCAAACGTGCGCGTGATCGCCGCCACGCACCAGAACCTCGAGCAGCGCGTGCGCGAGGGAACGTTCCGCGAGGATCTCTATCACCGCCTGAACGTGATCCGCCTGCGGCTGCCGAGCCTGCGCGAGCGCGGCGAGGATATTCCGCTCCTCGCGAGGCACTTTCTCGTCGCGAGCGCGAGGCAGCTCGGCGTGGAGCCCAAGCGGCTGTCCGACGATGCGCTCGCGCACCTCGCACGGCTCGAGTTTCCGGGCAACGTGAGGCAGCTCGAAAACCTGTGCCACTGGCTCACGGTGATGGCGCCGGGACAGGTGGTCGATACCGGAGACCTGCCGGCGGAGTTCCGCGACCAGGTGGCGACCCCCAGCGCCGACTGGCTTGCCGCGCTCGAGCACGAGGCCGAGCGGCGTCTGGCGCGCGGCGAGACCGGGATCCTCGATGGACTTTCGCGTCAGTTCGAGCGCGCGCTCATCACCAAGGCGCTCGAGCGCACCGCGGGTCGGCGCATCGAGGCGGCGAGCCTCCTCGGCATGGGGCGCAACACCATTACGCGCAAGATCGCCGAGCTCGGCATCGAGGACGACGAGCCCGCGAAGCCAGACGCGGACGCAGACTAGGCGGTCTTCTTTGCTGCGGCCGGCGCTGCCTTCAGGCCGGCGTCCGTGGCCTTGCGGCGGTTGGACTCGAGCTTCGCGTCCACCAGCCGCACGACTTCATCCAGCGCGGCGGAGCGCATGCCCTTCTGCGCGGCAATGGCCTGTACCAGGCGGTCAACGCGCTCGATGTTCGGCGCGCCCGCGTCGAGCGCCCGGGCAGCCGACGACGGGCTGCCGAGGCTTTGCGCAGCGGCAGCGTATTTCTCGAACGGCACCAGGTCTTTTTCGTTCGCGCCGAGCGAGACACAAAGCTTCACCACCCAGCTGTACACGTCGCGCGATGCCTGCAGGTCGCTGTGAACCGCTTCCTTGATCGGCCGGATGCCGTCCTTCGTCACGCAACGGTAATTGCCGGCCATGAGCATTGCCCACTTGGCAAGCGGCACGAACACCGACTCGTGCACCTTGAGCTTCACCGGCAGCTCCAGGCCCTCGTAGCGGACCGCCTCGATGCCCTTTTCCAGATCCCGCAGGATCTTCGTGTGCGCTTCCGAGGGGAAGCGCGCGGACTTGAAATTGGTCGGCAAGCGAACCTGCAGCACGTTGATTCGCTCTTCCGGAGGACGGAACGCCTGAGGATCCGGGCTGCAGAGCGTCATGAACGACGGATCGAAGCTGTCCCAGACCGTCGGGTCCGTGTAAGCGGACCTGAGTTCCTTGAGCGAGAGCCCCGGAATGCGCGCAAGGTAGGCAAGCGGCGGCATGTTCATGATCGACATGCACGGCACCTTCGCCTTCGCCGCGGCTTCGAGCAGCTCGCGAACCCCCGGGGAGCGGTACTGCGGCTCCTGCATGGCGAGGACGACGAGGTCGTAGTCGCGTGGATTCACTGCCGCAGGGGCGTCCGCGGAGAGCTTGCCGGGCAGCTTCTTCGAATGCACCTCGACGAGGCCGTCGCGGCCCTTGATGGGCATGCGAACACGCGCGCCGTCGCTGTTGAACGCCTCCGCCTCGGCCGGCAGGCACACGAGCTTCGCCGAATGGCCCGCGGCCAGCAGCTTGATGGCGAGCAGGGAGCCGTAAGAAGCACCAAGAATCAGGACGTTGTAGGGAGCGGGCATGTGGCTATCTCACGATACGAAACAAGGAGTTGGGAGGGGAAACGGGAAATCGGAGCGTACTCCGATCGGCGCATGATTTCACGCGGCAGTGCCGCATTTCATAATATGAAATTGCGGTCAAAGTTCCTAAAAACTCCGTTCGGCAGACCTGTGAGGTATGTCTCGTTCAGTCTTCGTGTGGTAATGTTGCGGTGCGGCAACCGCCCTCGCCGACACTTCCTGTGAGCGGCGGCCGTGGGGGAGATTTGCCGCCCACTCAATAATTTAGTTGTCTTGATAGCGAGAAGATGCTGCTATGCACATGTCCGATCCGCTACCCAAAGACGTCTCAATCTCGGGACGCATCACCCCTGAGTTCGCGCAGATCCTCACCCCCGAAGCTCTCGAGCTGGTAGCGAAGCTGCACCGCAGGTTCGAGCCCCGCCGGCAGGAGCTGCTGGCACGGCGGGCAGCGCGGCAGAAGGCGTTCGACGCCGGTGCTAAGCCGGATTTTCTCGAGGAAACAAAACACATCCGCGATACGGAGTGGAAGGTCGCTTCGCAGCCTAAGGACCTGCTGGATCGGCGCGTGGAGATCACCGGACCGACCGACCGCAAAATGGTGATCAACGCGCTGAACAGCGGCGCCTCCACCTTCATGGCGGACTTCGAGGACGCCAACTGCCCGACGTGGCACAACATGGTGGACGGGCAGATCAACCTGCGCGACGCGGCGGGCCGCACGATCAGCTTCGAAAGTACCGCGGCTGACAGTACCCAGAGGTTCTACCGCCTGAAGGACAGGACCGCGGTGCTGATCCCGCGTCCCCGGGGCTGGCACCTCGATGAAAAGCACGTCACCGTCGACGGGCGGCCGGTATCGGGCGGCATCTTCGACTTCGCCCTCTACTTCTTCCACAACGCGAAGGAGCTGCTCGCTCGCGGCTCGGGTCCGTACTTCTATCTGCCGAAGATGGAGTCGCATCTCGAGGCGCGCCTGTGGAACGACATTTTCGTGTTCGCGCAGCAGGAGCTTGGCGTCCCCGTCGGCACGATCCGCGCCACCGCGCTGATCGAGACCGTGGTCGCCGCGTTCGAGATGGACGAGATCCTCTACGAGCTGCGCGAGCATTCCTCGGGCCTCAACATCGGGCGCTGGGACTACATCTTCTCGTGCCTCAAGAAATTCCGCGCCGACCGCAACTTCTGCCTCGCCGACCGCGCCCAGGTCACGATGACGGCGCCGTTCATGCGCGCCTACGCGCTGCTGCTCGTCAAGACCTGCCACCGGCGCGGAGCGCCGGCGATGGGCGGCATGGCGGCGCAGATCCCGATCAAGAACGATCCCAAGGCGAACGAGGCTGCGCTCGAGAAGGTCCGCCAGGACAAGCTGCGCGAAGTGACCGACGGCTGCGACGGCACCTGGGTGGCGCACCCCGCGCTCGTGCCGGTGGCGAAGGAAGTGTTCGACAAGCACATGCCGCAGCCGAATCAGTACGCGCGCCAGCGGCCCGACGTCAGCGTCTCGGCGAAGGATCTGCTCGTGTTCCAGCCCGAGAA
>Ga0307500_10000203_pt1 | contig 20456 bp, 19 predicted proteins | sample 14_S_MG_FD_201362 | JGI IMG/M metagenome (GOLD analysis project Ga0307500, IMG submission 201362) | Soil microbial communities from Populus trichocarpa stands in riparian zone in the Pacific Northwest, United States - 14_S | ecosystem: Environmental > Terrestrial > Soil > Riparian zone > Trees... | reverse complement strand
AAGCGCGGATCGGCCAAAGTGTGACGAAGCGAATTGTGCCAGCCGCCCGCCAGGACGATCGCGAGCGCAATCATCACGAAAATATGCGGCCGGTATCGTTTCACATCATCACCATTCTGGTGTTTCGAGTTTGGTCGCTGTCAGGCTTGTGAGCTCATGGCGCAGGTTGAAGCGTTGCTAACGGTTCTTGTAACGGCCGTAGGCGTTGCCGTGGCCATTGCCATTGGCATTGCCGTTGCCGTTGTTGCCGTTGCCATTGTTTCCGTTTCCGTTTCCGTTGTTTCCGTTGTTTCCGTTGCCATTGCCATTGCCATTGCCGTTTCCATTATTGCCATTGCCGCCGCCGCTGACGGCCGCGACCGTGCCGCTGACCGCGGAAGCGGCCGCGGCTCCAGTTGCGGAGTTGGCGCCGCTCACAGCAACGTTGCTGCTGTTGCCCTGGCCACTGTTTGCCGAGGCGACATCGTTTCCGGAACCGGATGAACCCCAGATCGTGTCCTTGTTGGCGGCGTTGCGCGCACCGCCATGCGCCGCCGACTTGTCGCGGGCGAGCCCGTGCGTCACGCGGTGGACGTTCAACCGGACTTCACCGATCGATGACGAGATGCGGGTGACGCCATGCTTTGTGGGCTGCATGCTTGCATGCCGCGACGGCTGGACGCCCCGTCCATTCGTGGCGTGGCGGATTGCGGTAAAGCCTCCGCGCGGCACCGGAACGCGCTCGACCGACGGCGCGCGAGGTTTGCCTTGCTCGATCGGGGCGAAGGCGCCGCTTCCGCCCAGCGAGAGGCCGGTCTTGCCGCTGGCGAATGCCGTCGCATGTTGGCCCGCCATCACCTGAGCGATCTGACCCGACTTGAAATCTGCGACTTCAACCTGACCGCGGACCACGTCGACGGTGGTCTTCCCGGCGTTGACGGTGACGCGGAATTGCGTGCCCTTCACCACGGCCGCCAGGTAGGGGGTCTCGACCTCGAAATGCTTGACGTTGCGCTTTTCAACTTCGAGCAGGATCGAGCCGGCCTGCTGCCTGATCGTCGTCGAGAGTCCTTCCTTTTGCTGGGCGGGGACGCCGATCACGGAATTCGGTGAAACCAGGATCATTTCATCGCCGCGCTTCAGGAGGACGCGTCCGGTGCGGCCGGTGCGAACGGTATCGCCCGGCTTCAGCACGTCTTCCTGTTTCAGCGATGCCTGCTGCACGCCGCTGCCGGTGAGCCATACCTCGCCCGAGAACTTGTGGACCGCCCAGTCGCCGCCGTCGGCGGCGAACGCGACCGAAGCCGTCGCCAGCATGAATGCGGTCGCGAGTGCTCTCGAGACGTGAAGGATCGCACGCATGAAACTCTCTCCGATTGCCGCTTTGTCCCGGACGATATCGGAAATGTTTCAACATTGAGTGAGCGGAAGCCGTGATCTGCCGGGCGCGCATTAACCGTTCATTGACCATAAAATTCTATTAAAAATCATATGGCTAGGGGTCCAAGCAACGATCGGTGGCGCGCATCCGTACATCTACTGAAGCGCGCTTGTGCAGCTGTAGCCTGGCACCGCTTCCCGACGACTGGCGTAGGCCTATGGATCATCATCGCCAGCCTTCCGGCGCACGCGCAGTCCGCGAACCAGCCCGGTTACGATCCGCGGCAGACCGAAAGACGATTCGAGGGCCAACAATCGAGCCAGGGCGCGAATGCGCGGCCCGGGTTGCCGTTGCCGCACTTCGCCCGCCCAGAGGGGCAGGGAGATACCAAGCCGCTGTTCGTGCTCCGCCACGTCTCGATCTCCGGCGCCGTCGCGATACCGCCGGAGCGGCTGGCGACGACGTATCAGTCCTACATCGGTAAGAAGGTATCGCAGGCCGATCTCGCGGCGATCGCCGCGGCGGTCAGCGACGTCTATCGCGCTGCGGGTTTTCACCTCAGCCGGGCGATCGTTCCGCCGCAGGATATCCAGGGCGGCCAGCTTCGCATTCAAGTCATCGAAGGCAGCATCACGGAGCTGGCGCTGAAGGGAGACGGCGGCGAACAATTCGGCGTCCGGCCGATGCTCGATGCCGTGCTGACTGAGCGGCCCTCACGGCTTGCGACGCTCGAACGGCAATTGCTGCTGATCAACGGGCGGCCCGGCGTACAGATCGAGGATACCGCGATCGAGGAGATCGGCCCCGCGAGCGGCAATTTTCGCCTGATCCTGTCGCTGAAGACATGGCACGTCTTCACATCGTTCGGCGTCGACAATCTGGGATCGTCGTCGGTCGGACCGTGGCAAAGCTACGGGACCGCGGCGTTCAACTCCTATCTCGCGCCCGGCGATTCCCTGGTGTTCAACCTTTCGACCACGCCCGGCGATCCGCGGCAGCTCGCGTTCGGCCGCCTGTCCTACGACGTGCCGGTCGGCACCGACGGCGCCCGCATCGGCGCGTCGGGCTATTACAGCGAGGTCTGGCCCGGCGATTTTCGCCATCTCTTCAGCGACAACATCAAGACCGAATCGTTCGAACTTCGCGGCAGCATCGTTCCGCTGCAATCGCAGAAGTCCAGCCTGACGCTGACGGCGGCGGCCGGATTCACCAATGCTACCGAGAACGACGTGTTCGGTCCGATCTACGCCGACCGCATCCGCACCGCCAGCCTCACCTCGGACTACCGGCTGCAGGACAGTTTCGGCGGCACCAACTATCTGACGGTGAATTATCGTCAGGGCCTCGACATTCTCGGCGCCTCGCACCGGGGCGACGTCGATCTGTCGCGCGAGGGCGCGTCCGGCAAATTCTCCGCGCTGAATTTCTGGTTCACGCGCTACCAGACGCTGGCGGATGCCTGGTCGCTGAAACTTGCCGCCGCGGGCCAGACGGCGTCCGGGCCGCTGTTCACCTCGCAGCAATTCTATCTCGGCGGCATCGCGTTCGGCCGCGGTTACGGCAGCGCCGAGATCAGCGGCGACAATGGTCTGGCGGGTTCGGCGGAGCTGCGCTTCGACCAGAAGACGAACCTTCGATATCTGAGCGGCTACCAGATCTATGGATTCGTCGACAGCGGCGTGGCCTGGAATGACGGCTACCGGCTGAGCGATGGGCTTTCGTTGACCTCGGCCGGCGGCGGCGTTCGCTTCTTCCTTCTTGACGGCCTGCAGGCCGACATCGGCGCCGCCGCGCCGCTCACCTATCGCGCGCCCGACAATCCCGCCCGCAGCGCGCGGGTGCTGTTCTCGCTGACGAGCGCGCTGAAGCTTTGTCCGGTGCGGGCGACGACGCGCTGCCTGTAGCTAGACCGGCTCGTAGTTCTCGGCAGTGCAGGTATCCTCGGCTTCGACCTTTTGGCGATCGGCGATCACGCCGCCGGAAATCTCGACACGATAGGTCTGCGTGCCCAGCGGTTTGCCGGTCACCGAAACCACCTCGGCCTTGACGCAGGCAGTCCAGCCCGGTCCGCGCAGGTTGGGCCGCGGCTCGGACACGCGAACATGGGTCGGCTGCGAGGCCGCCGTGAACACCGCGTCCAGCTTCTCCTTCAGCATGCGCTTGACGTCGGGCGCCGGCTCGAGCGCAGGCGGCTCGGGCGCCTTGGCGCGCATGAACTCGGGCAGCGGCGAGCGGACGTCGCCAAAGCCGCAACCCGCAAGCGTCAGCGCCGCGCCCGCCATCAGCGCTATGTGAAACCCGATCCGCCGCATTGGAGGTTGTTTTACCGCGGAGACGCCACTCCGGACAGAGTATTAGGCCGAGATTGCAATCCCGATACTGTGATTTGCATCACGTCGCAGAGTTTGGGTCTGCGACAACATCGCCGTTGAATCGGGCCTTTGTCACGCCTCACATGGCGCCGCCGGCTTGAACCCATCGGCTTCGGGCTGTGACCAATCCGTAGCCTGCATTGCCCGGAGATCGCATCATGTTCCGTCACGCGCTGCTCAAGTTCATGGTTCCCGCCGCGCTGCTTCTGGGTAGCCAGTCCGCATTCGCCGAAAGCCGCCTCGCGCTGGTAATTGGCCAGTCCGCCTATCGCTCGGTGCCGGCGCTGCCCAATCCGGCCAATGACGCCAGGGCGGTCACGCAATTGCTGACCGATTCCGGCTTCGAGGTCTCGACCGCGTCCGATCTTTCGCAAGGCCAGATGCGAGAGGCGGTCAGCGACTTCGCCGGCAAGGTTGCGGCCAAGGGCGCTGACACCGTCGCGCTGGTGTTTTACGCCGGCCATGGCTTGCAGATCGACGGCGAGAATTTTCTGGTTCCGGTCGACATCGATCCGAAGCGGGAAGCCGACATTCCGATCCAGGCGGTGCGCCTCAACGACATCCTGAATACGCTGACGTCGGTGCCGAGCAAGATGCGCATCCTGATGCTCGACGCCTGCCGCAACAACCCGTTTCCGGAACTCAAGACCGCCGGCGGCGGGCTTGCCATCGTCGATGCCAAGGTCGGCGCTCCCGGCACGTTCCTGTCGTTCTCGACGTCGCCCGGCGCGGTCGCCGAAGACGGCTCCGGCTCCAACAGCCCTTATACAAATGCGCTGCTGGCGGCCGGCAAGGAGCAGAACATTCCGATCGAGGAGACGTTCAAGCGGGTGCGTCTTGCGGTGAACAAGGTCACCGACGGACGGCAGACCCCGTGGGATAGCTCCTCGCTGACCGAGGATTTCCGTTTTTCGGGCACCGCGGTCGCCGGGCCGAAGCCCGCGGCGGCGCCGAAGAAGTCGGTCGCCGAATGGACCCGCGATCTGAACGGCAAGCCGGTCGAGGCGGCAAACGAGCTGATCGTAGCCGACGGCACCGATGAAGCCTATGAGGCCTTTGCCGGTCTCTACCCGCAGACAACGCTCGGGCGGCTGGCGCGTGATTGGCTGGTTCGGCACCGGCGCATGGTGGCGTGGAACGACGCCGTGCTGATCAACACCGCGTCCGGATATCGCTCCTTCCTGGAGAAATTCCCCGACAGCGATCTTTCCGCAACCGCCCGCAAGCTTGAACTGCGGCTGCGCAACCGTCCCGAGTTGACGCCGGCGGTTGCCGCCGCCAACGCCGCCGTGCCGCAGAACGTTGCGCTGGCCGGCCCGACCTGTCCCTGCAACCTCCAGACGCCGGCACAGCCGCAGCCGCTGAAGATCAATGTCCCGGTCCGCCGCGTCGAACCGGATCCGCCGAAGAAGAAGGCCGATCGCAAGCCGCGCCGGCCCGAGCCGGATGACGACGTCGTGGTCGTTCGCCGTCCGCCCCCGCGCGTGGTGTACGATGATCCGCCGCCGCGGGTGTATGATGCGCCGCCGCCGCGGATCGGCATCGGCATCGGCATTGGCCTCGGCGGGTTTGGTGGTGGCGGCCGCGGCGGTCACTACGGTGGCGGCCGGGGTGGATACTGAGGTCTCGATAGGGTAATCGATCCCGCAAGCGTTGCGCTGCGCTTGCGGGGGTAGGATGCGAAATCCGGTTCGTCTGTTCATTTCCTTCGTTGCCATCTTCTGCGCCTTTATTTTGGTCTTGCTTCCGGCCTCCGCCTGGGAGCATTGGGGCGGCGATCGCGGCGGATCGCGGTTTTCGCCGCTCAACCAGATCACGCCGGACAATGTCGGCAACCTCGTCCGCGCCTGGGAGTTTCGCACCGGCGATCTCGACGCCCGCGCGCCCGAGGTGATGAAGCGGACCAAGTTTCAGGCCACCCCGCTCTTGGTCGAAGACAGCCTGATCTTCTGCTCGCCGTTCAACGAAGTCATCGCGCTCGATCCCGGCAGCGGCGTGCCGAAGTGGCGGTACGATCCGAAGATCTCGACCGCTCAACGCCCGGCCAACCGCTACAACTGCCGAGGCGTGGCCTATTGGGTCGACGACAAGGCGCCCGCGACGGCGGCCTGCCGCGCGCGAATCTTCATGAACACTAACGACGCACGGGTGATCGCGCTCGACGCGAGAAATGGCATTCCCTGCGCTGATTTCGGCGCCAATGGCCAGATCAGGATCGAGACCGGCATGCCGCTGGACTGGCCCGGCGAATTCCAGATCACGTCGGCGCCCGTCATTGTCCGCGATACCGTCATCGTCGGTTCGGCGATCGCGGACAACCGCCGCGTGGAGGCGCCACCCGGCACGGTGCGAGCCTTCGATGCGCGAACCGGGCAGTCGCGCTGGTCGTTCGATCCGCTGCTGCATAGCGGCGTTGTCGCCGGCCACGCCAATGTCTGGGCGCCGATGTCGGTGGACGAGGGGCGGGGTCTGGTGTTCTTGCCGACGTCCTCGCCGAGCCCGGACTTCTGGGGCGGCAAGCGGCCCGGCAACAATGACTACGCCAATTCGGTGGTGGCGCTGCGCGCCGAGACCGGTGAGCGGGTCTGGTCGTATCAGACCGTGCATCACGATGTCTGGGACTACGATTTGCCGGCGCAGCCGACGCTGGCGCGGATCGACACCGGCGCGGGCCCGCGCGACGTCGTGATCCAGCCGACCAAGCAGGGATTTGTGTTCGTGCTCGACCGCGATACCGGCAGGCCGGTGTGGCCGGTGGAAGAGCGCGCTGTGCCGCAAGGCGGCGCCGAAGGCGAGCAGCTCTCGCCGACGCAGCCGTTTCCGACCCATGTGCCGCCGCTGCTGTCGCAGCAGATTTCGGCCGACGAAACGTTCGGCCTGATTCCGTTCTGGGAGCGCGGTGCCTGCCGTGCGCAGGTCGCGGCCGCGCGCAATGACGGCCTCTACACGCCGCCATCGACGCAGGGCACCGTGGTGTTTCCGATGACCGGCGGCGGCGTGAACTGGGGCGGCGCCGCCTTCGATCCCGTCAACCAGATCCTTTACGCCAACGTTTCGCGCGCGATTCACATCGTCAAACTGCTGCCGCGCGCCGCTGTCGCCGATGGATTCAATCCGCCGCCCGGTCACGATTTCGGACGGCAGCAAGGTGCGCCGTTTGCGATGACGCGCGCGGTCGCGCTGTCGCCGTTGGGCCTGCCGTGCAACAAGCCGCCCTGGGGCGAGATGGTCGCGGTCGATCTGAAGGCCGGCAAGATTCTCTGGCGTTCGCGCGTGGGCACCACGGAGGACCGCGCGCCGTTCGGCATCGCGTTTCCCTGGGGCACGCCGCTCGTCAACGGCGTCGCGATCACCGCCGGCGGTCTCGTCTTCACCGGCGCGATGGACGCTTATTTGCGCGCCTTCGACGCGCGATCGGGACGCGAACTGTGGCAGGGCCGGTTGCCGGTGCCGGGCGTCGCCAATCCCATGACCTATCTGTGGAAGGGCGAGCAATATGTCGCGATCGGTGCCGGCGGTCATTCGGAGTCCGGCACGACCATCGGCCACAGCGTGGTGGCGTTTCGCCTGGCGCGGCCCGGTGAAGCACCTTCGCTGCGGTCACGCACCATCGATCGGCCGGGCGGGCGATTTGTGAGCGGGGCGATTGCGGCTGGATTTGCGATCGTGCTGATGGCGGTGCTGATGTGGCGCTGGCGGAGCAGAGTGGGGAGAGCGTAAGCGGACCATCGTCATTGCGAACGAATCTTGTAGCCCGGATGAGCGCAGCGATATCCGGGATGATGTTAGAGGGGCCCCGGATGTCGCTGCGCTCATCCGGGCTACGAAGCTGCGTTCGCAGGGACGACGGAAGAGTTTTCGGATTCAATTCTCAAAGCCGAATACACTTTCGCGTTCTCGCGACGTGATACGCCCGAGCTTTGCATCTTCGTTTGCCCTCCATCGAAATCGAGGGCGCAGGGAAGACCGGGTGCTTGCTGCACCCGCGGTCTCGCGTGCGATTTGCGCAAACAAAAGGGCACACGAGCATACAGGGCAGCGGGGGCATCCCGGCCTTCCCTGCGCAATGGCTTTACGGCTTACTTCGTGCTCTCCCCGGAGAACGGCTCTTTTGCCTCCGTCGCCCGCGCTTCTTATCGCGAGCTTAGCGCCAGCACCGCGGCGCCCGAACCACACGACTTCACCGTACGCTTGAGCCGCACACGTCAGTCGCGGCTCTCCCGTCCATCGCATCTCACCGCGCGTTCGTGACGATGGCCAACGCCCCTCATCCGCCGCGAGACGGGCGGTGTTATGCCGGTGATTTGCGTGAGAACGAAAGCAGAATATTTTTGCGCGAAAGACTGGACACAACATTTAGCTGATTTGCCTGACAGGCGGGGCTACCGCCCGAATCGTAATTGCGCGCGGGGCCACAGTTCGTGCTGTTGTGACCTCAGTATTTGCGCTGCAGGGGCTTGGGCGCCGTCGTCTCTGGCGCCTTTGGCGAGATTGCGAATGTCAGCCAGGCGTTCCATCCCTCGGGCCGGTTCTCAGCAGCGAATTCCTTGTACGCCTTCACGTTGACGTAGCCGTCCATGTCGCCGACCGGAAACAGAAAACCGACCTGAGGGCCAATGCCGGCGACGCGCGAGCGGAAGCCGCCGAGCGCAGCCGGCGCGCCGAAATCGTCTGTGACCTGCTGGAAGTAATAGCCGGCGACACCGAGCTGCAATTGCTTGGTGAAGAAGTGGGAGGCGCCCCAGTCGACGTGAAAGTCCATGCCGTTCTGGTACTGGGTGCTTGTGTTCTTGAAATTGTAGGTGAGGCCTCCGACCACCGAGAATTCGTTGCCGGTTTGCGGATTGAAGTAGGTGTAGCCGGCGCCGCCGTCGATCGCGCCATGGCCGAGGCCGAGGTTGGCAAGGCGCTTGGGATCGTAGTCGCCGACCGGGATGTCGCCGGTACCGTAAACCATGAAGTTGTGCACGCCCTGATTCCACTTCAAGGAAAACTGCGGAATCACGTCGCCGTAGGAGGTGAGGTCCTGCGTGCGGTTGATGCCGATCGTGTTTCCCAGGGGGCCGGTCAGAGACAGAGCCGCAGAACCCTCGCTCCGTCCGGCGACCCCGAACAGGCTCACGGAGGCTTGGGCTCCCAGAAACGGCGTGGCGAAAGTGTAGGTGGGACCGAACACCGCGAGATCGGCCCTGCCGGCGATACCGACATCGATACGGCCGCCGCGCGGGAACTGCTGCCCAGCGCGCGCAGCGACGTCGGAGTGGATATAGATCGTCGCCCACGACCAGCTCGGCACGCCAGGGGTTGCCGCGAGGCTGCCGAAATTGCCCGGGAGCCAGAAGCTCACGCCCCCTTCGTCGGCCAGGGCGGTGCGGGGCCCGACGGCTGCCGCCAGACAGAACAGTCCGGCCGCAGCGCATTGTCTCCTCCTGCGAATTCCCTTCGCTGCTGCTCTGGTCTTGTTCATGTGCGTTCCCCTTCTAGTGCGGCGGCAGGTAAGGATCCGGCGTGCCCATGGCTATCAACGGATGCTTCTTCGTGCTGGCTTCGAACTCGCCAACCATCTTGAGCACCGGACCGATGACCCAGCTATCGGTGATCTGCTTGTCCGTATCTTCGCGCGGATTGGTGTAGAGGTTGAAGAGGAACGGTATCGCGAGCTTCACCGGCGGCGAGACCATCGTGTCCTGCTGGTAGAAGTGAACCTTGAAGTTTTTCCACTTCACTGCCTGCAAGCGGTCCGCACAAAAGACCAGAATTCCATCCCGCGCCGACTTCTCTGTCCTTCCGGTGAAGAAATCGGACTGGTCGACGCCGTCGATCGGCCGGTCTTTCGGCACTTCGGCACCGGCGAGCTTTGCGAGCGTCGGGAACAGGTCGATGGCGTGCACGATCTCGTCGCTGATGCGCCCGGCGGGTATCTTCCCCGGCCAGCGGACCATGAAGGGCACGCGGATGCCGCCTTCCCAAGCCGTGAAGTATTGGCCCTTCCACGGTCCTGCCCATCCATCCCACTCCCTGACGAACTCAGGCCCGTTGTCGCTGGCAAAAATCACGATGGTGTTGTCGCGGATGCCGAGCCGATCCACGGCATCGAGCATCTGGCCGACATTGTGATCCATCTCGGCAAGCATATCGGCCCAGTTGCCGTTGCCGGTCTTGCCGGCGAATGCCGGATTCGGCAGCGTAGGCAGATGCGGCTGCGTCATCGTCGCGTAGGCGAAGAACGGCTTCTTCGCCTGGACTTGGCGTTCCATGAAGGCGATCGACCGCCGCGTAATCTCGGCGTCGATCAGCCGCCGCTGCTCGAGGTCATACACCTTCACATCGCGGCTCTTCTCGCCCTTGCGGCCTTCCATGAGCTGCTCCGGCGGCATGATCGTGGGCGAGTAACCCGGCGAGCCCGGCCACAGGGCTTCGTCTGTCGTGCGCGGGATGCCGTACCACTCGTCGAAGCCCTGGTCGTTCGGGAGCCGCCCATTGTTGCTGCCGAGGTGCCATTTGCCGTAGAGCGCGGTGGCATATCCCGCCGAAGACAGCGCCTCGGCCATCGTGACTTCCCATTGCGTGAGGCCGTCGGCGACGCCGCCGAACGGCACCGAATGCGTGCCCGAGCGGACCGCATAGCGTCCGGTCAGGATGGCGGACCGGCTCGGCGTGCACTGCGCCTCCATGTTCATGTTGGTGAGGCGCAGGCCTTCGCTCGCGAGCTTGTCGATGCGCGGCGTCGGGGCTCCGCGCGTCGCTCCGCCGCCGTAGACGCCCAGTTCGCCGTAGCCGAGGTTGTCGACGAGAATGAACAGGATGTTTGGTTTCTGGGCCGGCGGCGTCTGTGCCTGTGCGGAACTGGCCCAAAGCACGGATGCCGCGGCAAGTGCAGAGCTGCCGAGCAAGATACTGCGGCGATTGAACGTATTTATTCCCGCTTTCTCGCTTCGGCTGTTCTCCGTGCCCACCGCTTTCTCCTCAATGCTGTCGCACCGACTCCGGATCGTGTCCCATCAAAATGGATTGACGTAGTTCAAAATCGCGGTTTGCCGCAGCACGACCCGCCGTATCACGTGGCTTATCGCGACATGGTCGGTAAAGATCGCTGCGAGCCCGGTGCTGCCCGCGGGCAGGCGTCGCGCCACCGCGTCATCGTCGAGCTTGACGCGAACGATGAACGGCGCCGTCTCGACATCCGTCGGCGCGACGGCAAGGCCGCTTGTCTGCGTCTGACCGGTCGCAATTGCCTGCAATATCGTCTCGACGCGACCGGTATAGACCGCGCCCGGCAAGGCTTTGAACGTGATCTCGATCGGTTGCCCGGTCTCAATATAGCGCGTATTGATCTGGGGAATCGCGACCGCGAAAATCGTTGATGACGTGTCGATGAAAGCCATCACCGGAGATTGCGCCGTGACGCGCGCTCCTTTGCGCAGTGCCAAATTGGTGACGTATCCGTCGGCCGGCGCCCGTACCGTGGTCTTGTCGAGATTCCATTTCGCGCCATCGAGCTGCGCCTTGAGCTGATCTACTTCCGATTCGCGCTGCTGCACGTCGAAGGCCCGGCCCGAATCGGCGCGCTGCAGCTGCGTGTATTGGCTGAGACGCAGTTCGGCGAATTTGAGTTGCGCCTCGATCGCGTCCACCTGCGCCTGATAGGTGACGGGATCGATGCGGAACAGCACGTCACCTTCCTTGAGTGGCGTGTTCGCAGCGACCGGAACCTCGATGACTTCCCCCGAGACGGACGGCACCACCTGCACGGAATTGCGCGCCACGACCGCAGCCCCGGAGGGGGCGCCCCATCCCATCGGAATGAACAGGCCGACCAGGAGTGCGATTGCAACGATGATCGGCGAGAACTTCCAGAATCGGTTGAAAGGGATCAGCCCGAGCCAGACGAACAGCGCCAGGATCGCGATGTAACCCAGCAGCAGAACGTTCATCATGGCCGCGGTTCCTGCTTCACGGGAACATCAACGAAGGCCCAGATCAGAATGAGCGGCCAGAACACAAAGCCACAGATCAACGTTGCCCAGCCTCCGATGGACACCGCCTGCGCCCACGGATGTCCGCGCTTGCGTGCGATCAGGCCGGGCGCCATGCCGAGCGCGACGAAGATCCCGACCACGATGGCCATGAGGATTAAGAGGACGATCCAGGCGAAGATATCGATAAAGGACATAACTTTCCCCGTTTGTGTCTCCATCTACACTTGCTCGAAATCTGCCAATGGCCAGGACCGATCGAAGTAGGTTTCGGTAGGCTGGTAGAAACGGAAATACGCAAACCAGTTCTTGCCGGGAACGGTGGGAATCCAGTTCTTCTCGAAACCCGCCGGCACTTTCGGCCCGCAATAGATATCCACCGAACCGTCCTTGTTCTCGCGCAGGTCCATGCGCGAGGACCGGTCGGCGATCTTCTGCGCGTTCAGGATCAGTGCGCGCGTATCGACGTCGTAGACCGTGACCGACCAGAACAGCTTGATCGGCGGATTTGGCGGAACGCGCAGGCGATACGACCTGCCGCCGTCGAGCCATTGCCCGGCCCTGTCCTTGTAGGCGCTGAGGTATGCGGATGAAGGCCCGGGCCGCTTGGGCGCCATCGCCGCGCCCGCACCCACGGCCTCGTAGAACCAGGAGGCGCGCTCGTCGAGCAAGTTCCAGAATGCCTCGGGATCGTCGGCATCCAGTCGCAGCGCGAAGTCCCAATGCGCATCGGACCGATACCTGCCGCCCGCGAAACGCCGATCCGCGGAGTTCGCTTTTGCCATGGCCTCTCCGACCAGCGCGGCGTCGGTCAGAATTTTCGTTTGCCGTACGTCAGGCCTGAACGGCTTGCCCTTTTCCAAACCAAGCGGCCGCAACATTGCTTGAAAGAAGATATCGTGCGGCTCGACCGGCTCCCGCTGGATCACGTCGTCGAGCCGCTGCCAATACTCCATTCCGCGCGGCGGCAGGCCACTCCATGTCTTCGTGCCGACGTCGAGAATCTCGGCCTTCGGCGGATTGTCGCGTTGCGCGTAGGGATACATCTGCAACTGCGCCAGCGCCTCCTTCGCTTGCGCGGGGTCAGCATCGGTCAGTCGCGCACCCAGAAAAATGTTGAATGTCGGGGACTGACGTACGGTGTAGCCGGCGGCGTTGTCCGGCACCTTCTGGCCGGGAGCCAGCACGAGGTACGTGCCTGGGGATTCAGTGCCCGGAATGGTTCGTTGCCAGCCATCATTGATCCCACCTTGCACGCCACGCGGCGGGATCGCCATGACCAAAGGCTCCGCGGAGAGATCGGCGAATCCGAGATAGTACGGCGTCGTGGCATTGGCGGTCAGGATGCCGCGTCTGGCCTCGAGAGACAGGATGGCGACGATCTGTCCGTTTTTGGCGCCGAGTCCTTTCGTAATGCCGCGCTGCCACGACGCAAACGAGACCGCTGGCAGAGACCAGAGATAGGCCTGGCAGCCGCGTTGAAAGTCGCGCTCGTCGTAGAGCTTGTCGATCGTCGCGTCGGTCGGATAGCCATTGGCGAAGTCGTGGGTGAAATCGAGCGTGCCGATGCGCGTCTCGATCTTTTGCGATGGGTTCGGCCCGGTCGATTTCACTTCTTGAGCCTGGCCAGTGGCCGTCGTGCCGGCGATAGAAAGAACTCCAAGGGCAGCCGGGGCTGCGCCAGCCAACAGCGAGATCGTTTGTCGACGATTAGGTCTCATCACACCTTCTCCTCAGATCACTGAGCAGCGACGCGCTCGACATCCGGCAGCTTCCATGTCTTGTCGAACACCGGTTTCTCGGGACCGTAAAACCGAAACAGCACCTCGAATTGTCCGTTCGCGCTGGTCGGCACCCAATTGTTCTCTTTGCCGGCCGGAGGCTTCGGCCCGAACCAGACATCGACCGAGCCATCCGAGTTCGTTTGCAGCCCATGACTTTGCGACGAACGCCCCGCGCGGGGCATCTCGCGTATCAGCGCATGGGTCTCGCGGTCATAGGCGGTCGCCGACCAATATTGCCTGACGGGCGCTTTCGCCGGCACGGTCAGGCGATAGGTGTTCGCGCCAGTGAGGCTTTGCCCGCCATTGTCCTTGAGCGTCATCAGATAGTATTGGCCGATTCCGGAATGCTTGGTGCTGAAGAAAGCCATCGTGTAGGTGACGCCGCGGCCCTCGATGGGATAGCTGTCCGGATTCGCAAACTGGGTCTGAAGCCCTCCGATCACATCGGGCGAGATGGGAAACACCCACCGGCGCCCTTCGTAGTAGGGGACGAACATGGTTTCGTATTTGAGGTCCAGCCAGGCACGCGCCTCGCGCGCCGCCGCATTCAACAGGCCCTTCGTTGCCTCGTCGGGATTAAATGGCTTGCCCTTCTCGATGCCGATCGACTTCAACTGATCGATCATCGCCTTGTCACGCAGGAGCCACGGCTCCTGCTGCACGAAGCGGTCGAGCGACTGGAAGAATCTGACGTCGTAGGGGATGGTGGAATCGTAGACCGCGCCGAGCGCATCGACGAACACCGTCTCGGGCGGATTGGCCGCCTGGCCAAGCGGGTACAGCCTGATTCGCTTGCCATAGGCGACGGCGGTCTTCACGTCCGCATCGCTGCCGCTCTTGAGGATCGAGCGCAGCAGCGCATAGCCAAGATAATTGCTCGACGGCAGCACGATGTAACCGTCCGGCACCGCTCCCTGATATCCCGGCGGCGGGATCACATACTTGCCGCCCAGGCCCTTGTCGACGCCGGCAGGGCCGACATCCTCCAGCGCCGCCTGCCACGGATCCATGATGCTGCCGTTGATGACGCCATCGTCCGCCGGCGGAATCTCGATCACGACGGGGCCGTCCTTGGTGTTGAAGAACGCCATCAGGTAAATGACGTCGGGGTTGGGCGTCAGCGTCTGGTTTTTCCAGTCGAGCAGGCCGGGCCAGTAGACGATCTGGTTAGGCTTGCCACCAAGCTTGAGCATCGCCTGGTACATGAGGTCGGTGTTAACCGCCGGCATGCCCCAGATGACGGCCTCGATCGCGCGCCGCTCGATGGTGCGGCGGGCGAGGTCCTCAGGCGAGAGGGGTTGCGCCGGCGCGGCCGTGGCAGCGCCGGCCGCGGCCAACAACAGTGCGCCAAAGATCAATTTTACTTTGGTCATCACGTCACCTCCACCGTGTGGTGAGCGGAGCGTTCGGATAGGCTCGCTTCATTGATCTATTTCGTCAACCTTCAATAGAGTTCTTTTGCGCCGCAAACACATGCGGGGAGAATCCGACCCTGAGTATCGTCAACGCGCGGAAGCCGTTCTCGGCAAGTGAGCGTCGGCCGGAACATTTCTGTCGGCCAGCGGTTCTCTCGGCGGCGACGGAATCTACGCGAGCAGCGGGACAGTCCCGACAAAGGCCATGCGGTGTAACGCCCGCATGGCCTTTGTTTTGTGCGGCAGTCTCAGCCTTGTGCGGCGGTCTCAGTCTTGTAGGGCCGCGTTGGCGAGGAACGAACGGCTTGATGTGGACTTGAATCCTAAAGGCCGGCCTCCAGGCTGATCTGGCACGTCCCGCCGGGCAAGTTCCCAATACGCCTGAAGGATGGGCCGCGCTCCAACGCGGAGAAAACGCAGTGGCTGAACCCAGCAAACAGGAAATCGACGCGCGCGCGTATCAGCTTTGGGAGCAGGCAGGGCGGCCCGAAGGCAGAGAAGCCGAATTTTGGCACCTGGCTGAACAGGAGCTGCGCAACGAGGACAAAGCTTCTCCGACACGTACCCCTGACACGCTGTAACGCCGTCGAACGGTTATCGGCGATCCCTTTCACATTTGCGGCTGATCACCGGCTACAGGATCTGCAGCCCACCGGAGTTCTCAAATGGCAAGAGCAAACGATTTGGAAGGCCAACAGGACATGGGCGGCAAGCATGGCGGCCAGGCCGGCATGCCGAAGCCTGAGGACCGAAGCTCAGCGCAGCAGGGCATCGTCCGCGACGAGAAGGGGCAGGAACAGCCGGCGGACAAAGCGCGCGCTCAACATGTCAGCCGGAAGGACCGCGGCGATGATCCGTCTGGCGACCCGAAGCAGGGATAGCTCGCCGCGCCGCACGATGCGGCCAATACTTGATGCCATAGCGCGAAATCTAACCGCCAAACCATCATCGAGCGCCATTCCGGCCTGCACTTCAGTGTTTCTGCTGCCATGAGGAGCAGGGGGAGATGCTTTGTTAACAAATAGAGCCAGAAAGCCGGCAGGCATCTGGGCCCATCGACGGTTTCCCGGCACCTGCCGGGAACAAGTGGCAATTGATCCGCGTTCTTGAAAGGCCCGGGTCGAAACGGCGTCGGGCGTTTTCTTGGCCGTCTCTGGGAGGACGCGTAAGTGGCAGACAAACGCGCTTTGAAACTAATTGGCATCGTGTTCGCTACGTTGACTTTGATGGTCGTCTCGACAGGGGCTGTGGTGGTGACCGGTCAGGCCGAAAGCAGCGCTGGCGGTGGATATCCCGAATGGGCCGGCTCTCGTGACTAGTTCGCAAGAGTGGAGCATGCAGTTTGCGAGCGCGGTGGTGCTCGCGGCTTTCGCAACGATCATGTGGGTCGCGGGGCAACACTTCATTCAGCGCGAGGCTTACAAGCAGAGCGGGACTGGTTCAATCCTGGGCCCGACACCGAAAAGCAGCATCGGGAAAAATAAGCAAGAGAAGTATGTTTGCATCGAATGCTTGTCGCGCCAGTCCACGCTTGAGAATCGTGAGCCGACTCCGCGCATGGCGGCTTTCGATCACATTTGACCGGAGAAGGTGGCGAGCTGATGGGAAGAATTCCTCGCGTTCGTTGCGAGCAATGCGGCGGTGATCGGAGTGTTGCCGGTAAGGCTTGCGAAAAATGCGGCGGTGATGGCTATTATATACCGACCAAGAGCGGCTCAAAAGAAAGCGGCGCCGAGCAGGGCGAGAAAGCCGCGGATGCCCCAAGCGAAGTCGATAGTGCCCGGATTCATTCGGGCAACATATCCTAAGACGCCCCGCGTCGCGGAGCCCCGCGACGAGCGTCACCCTGCAATCCCTACAGCATCGCGAATGCGCTGGAGACCATCGCCACCGGCTTGTTGTCGGTGGCGCCGAGCAGCGTGACGCGGCCAAAGCTCATGGTGCGCCCGAGGCGGACCACGCGGGCATCGGCCAGCACGTCGGAGGCCGCGACCGCGCGCATGAAATGCGTGGTCTGGTCGACCGTCGTCATCGGACGATAGCCGCGGTTGGCGGCGAGGTTGGCGATCACCATCGCGGTGTCGGCAAAGGCCATCAGCGCCTGGCCCGAAACCGTGCCGCCATTGCGGCACAGCCGCTCCGAGAACGGCAGCCGCAGGACCGCGCCCGGCTGCCAGTCGGCGGCATCGCCAGGCGGGGCAAAGTCGAAGCGCTCGATCGAGAGATTGAGATCCATCACCCAAGGCGCAAATACCTCGCCAAGCACGCGCCTGGCTTCCGCGATGCCGAATTCCGTTGCTGGTGGCTGTTGCTGCATGAACGCCCCGTTTCCCCGCCTGATGTTGTTGCAGGCCGCATTGTAGTGGTCATTGCGGCGAAGGGAACAGCAGCGGCGAGCCACAAATAGGGCGCGAAATCCTGCGAAATCACGTCGAAACCAAAGGCTGAGGCCGTCATGCTTGGCGCGGCGGTTGCGCCGGTGGTATCCTGGCCGGAAACGCAAAGTCAGCGTCCCAAAGGAGAGCGTCATGAGAATGCTGAGCGCGGCCGCGGTAGTGATGTTGTTGACGGTGCCGGCCTACGCGCAGTCCCCCAACATCAACCTGATGCCGGAATTCCAGTCCAAAACGCCGGAGGAGAAGGAGCAGGAAGCGATCAAGGAGAAAGCCTATAAGGAATCCCTGAGAAAGATTCCCGACGCCAAAGCCTCTTCCGATCCCTGGGGCAATGTGCGCAGCACCGACACGCCCAAGAACTCAGCGAAGGCCGCGGCGGCGCCGGCCAAGAAGAGCAAGACCGGCAGCAGCAGCCAGTAGGCCCGGAGCCCCGCAGTTCCGATTGCATCAGCGCGGGGCTCTGATCTGACGCATTTCTTGACCCGAACCGGTCCCGCACCCCCCGGATCAGTCCGAGGGCATGCTTCGCCGGAAAACGCTCCGGCCAAAGCGGCGGGTAGGATTCGTTCGCCGCCACCCCTATATTTGACCTGTCGTCATCTTGTCTGGAGTTACGACATGGTCTTTCGTCCGCGCGATCTCGCGAGCCGGATGGCCGGCCGGCGCAAGCCGGACGACGGCTATCTGCGCGAGACCTTCACGCTGCCGCGCGACAAGGCGAGGGCGAGGGCGCGCGATTTTCTCGATCGCTATCCCAAGGCAGCCTATATGAGCTCGGTCGAAAGCTGGCGCGAACTGCCCGGCGGCGACATCGAATTCACGATGCGCCGGCTTGCCAGCGCGGATTAACAACTTCCAGCTGCAGACCGGAATTTGGAACCAACACATAGGTTTTTGCAGAATTCCGATAACCCGGTATTCAGGTATTCCGCCTAAGGATTTCCCCCGCCCAGGAGAAATCATGGCGAGAGACCGCAAAGACCTTGGTGCCCGCAAGTTCGTTCGGGTCGACTTGCGCAAGAAGGGATTCCTGATCCCGGCGCCGGATGCGCCATGGATCGAGTGCTACATCCTCGACATTTCCGACAACGGCGCCTGCCTGGATGTGGGCGACCTCGCGGTTCCCAAGGTGTTCGGCCTTTCCCTCACCGCGGGGGGCGAGGTGCGGCGGGTATGCGCGTTGATCTGGCGCAGGGGCGAATTTGTCGGCGTCCGGTTCATCTCTGCCCGGGAGTTGCGGAAGGGCGCCGCGCCAGCCGGTTAATCGTTGTCCTGCAGGGTCTCCGCGATCAGGCGAATCCGGACGACCGGCCTCCTGGATTCGTCCAGCAGCTCCATCTGCCATTCGGCGTTTTCGGGAAGTTTTCGCGAAATGTCTCCGATCAGGTCGCCGCAGACGCCGGTCATTTCCTTCCAGGCGGCGCCATGATCGGCAAACTCGGCCCCTTCGCTGCTGCATCCTGCCTCCTCGCCTTCTCGAACGTTGAAGAAGAAAACCGGCATGGCAAGCAGCACCAATTGCGAGATGGACCAACGCTTTGGCCCCGCGAATGCGTATGGACGGGTGGAGTGAATTCCTGGCGGGCGGAAAGATCAATTCCGGGCTTCTACGGGCTGATATCCACGCCGGGACGTGAGACCATTCGTCACTGCCGTTCGGCTTTTTTCAGCTCCCGATCGATCCGAAGCTGAACGCGCCGGATGGCAAGCAGGTTGAGTTTGGCTTCGGTCTTGCCCGCAATGACTTTGTCGCCGATGTGGAATTGCCATTTCCAGATGCCTGGAGCGACAGCCGTGACGGTGTATTCAACGCCCTTGTGAATCATGTGAACAATCCGTTGCGGCCTCAAACCCGCTTGTAATCCAAGCCGTTACTTAAAATTGTATTTGTATATGTTGCAACTGATATGAGGGTTATCCACGCGCGCGTTAGCCCACTGCGAGCGGAGAAGTTGAGAGAAGGAGCCGCGCGGCCCTCGATCAGGGGGCCGGGTATGTCACCCGCGATCGGTCCCAAACTCGCGCATGGTCCCACATGACAAGGTTGGCCTCGGTCTTTCCGACCTGACCAAATCGCCGATCCAAATTACCTCATGGGAAGCCGGGGGCGGTCGGCGTATGTTACACGCCTGTGTGGAAACTCCAGCGTGTTTCGCACACCCGGGATGGAACCAAGACTTCTGTCATCTGCCGTCATATGCGCTGGCTGGTGCAAGTCACAGCAAAAAGCGGCGTCGCTTGCACGCGCTTCAATCCCGCATGTGCGTCCGGGTTCCGCGGCGGCCCGCTTTTCTGGGCGCAAAAAGCGCTGCGCCGCGCAAGCGGAGTATGGTCGCTTGGCGGCGCAGGCCTAATCCCCGAGTGACGCAATGTCCCAGGCAACAATTAGGTCTGGACGGAATGGAAAAGGTTCAATGCGGCCAGGACGAATTCGTCCGCTGAAACGCGACTTTGCGGCGGACGTATCTGCTGGCGAGGGCGGGGTGGTCCTCCAGATTTTCCCCGCCATCGGCGACCTCGCCGCGTAGCCCCAGCGGCGGGGTCGTTTGGCTATGGCGCCGCCGATCGCAGCGGGTTGCGATGTCAGCCGCGGCCCACGCAAGGCATGCCGCCCTGGTGGTTCGGCCGGCGTCTATTCCTGACGCGTGGGATAAGGCTGCCGCGGCGGCGGCATGTGGGGCCTGGACGGCGCGTCCGGCCGGACTGGCTGCGGCAGCCGCGAGGGCTCCGGCGTGCGGCTGAGGCTCAGGAGCCATCTGAGGAGATTCGTGCCATGCTGTTGAAGCATCGGCAGGATGGGTTCTGGGGTGAGGGCAGCCGGTGTGTGCATGCCGCAATCGATAGCGTGCGCGCCTTGACGGACGGTTCAGACGAAACCGCAAGCACGCCTAAAATTGTAAGCGATGTCGCCGGCGGGTCCCTGCTGCAGATAGGCCGACAAACACTAAGGCCGCCTGTTGGCGGCCTCAGCGCGAGAGCTAGCTTTTCGCCTGCTCTACATCAGGCGGCCGGGGGCTGGCATCCGGCGCCTTCTTACTCCTGGCCTGAAGGTCGGCGGCTTTCTCGAGAAAGCCCGCGGCGACATCTGGATTCGTGGTGGCCATTGCAAACTTCAATAATGTTGCCGCTTGTTCCGTCAGATATTTTTTACCC
>Ga0307500_10000202_pt1 | contig 20462 bp, 15 predicted proteins | sample 14_S_MG_FD_201362 | JGI IMG/M metagenome (GOLD analysis project Ga0307500, IMG submission 201362) | Soil microbial communities from Populus trichocarpa stands in riparian zone in the Pacific Northwest, United States - 14_S | ecosystem: Environmental > Terrestrial > Soil > Riparian zone > Trees... | reverse complement strand
GTCGCGCTCACCGCGGACATGGGCCGCTACAGCGACATCCTGCCGTTCCGGGACGCGCACCCGCGGCGGTACTTCGACGTCGGCATGGCCGAGCAGAGCCTGGTCGCGACCGCGGCCGGCCTGGCCAAGACCGGCAAGATCGCCTACTGCACGACCTACGCGGCGTTCGTCACCCGCCGCGCGTACGACTTCGTGGCGATCGCCGCCGCGCACTCCGGGGCGGCGGTGAAGATCTTCGCCGGCATGCCGGGGCTGACCAACGGCTACGGCGCCACCCACCAGGCCACCGAGGACCTCGCGATGATGCGCGGCATCGCCGGGCTGACCGTGATCGATCCGTGCGACGCGACCGAGCTCAAGCAGGTGGTCCGCGCCGTCGCCGACATCCCCGGCACGGTGTACGTGCGGCTGCTGCGCGGCGAGGTCCCGGTCGAGCTGGGCCCGGACTACGCGTTCCGGCTGGGCCGGGCGGCCGAGCTGCGGGCCGGCTCCGGTGTCGGGGTCATCGCGACCGGCCAGCTCACCGCGCGCGCTCTGGCCGCCGCCCGGGCGGCCGCCGAGCGGGGCGTCCAGGCCGGCGTCCTGCACGTGCCGACGATCAAACCGTTCGACCGCGCCGGCGTGCTGGCCTTCGCCGGCCGGTACGACCGGCTGGTGGTGGCGGAGAACCACAAGACCTCCGGCGGGCTGGCCACCCTGGTGACCGAGGCGCTCTACGACGCCGGGCTGCTGCGCCCGCTGATCCGCATCGGCCTGGCCGACAGCTTCTTCGAGTGCGGCTCCCAGGAGTACCTGGAGGCCAGGTACGGCCTGGACCTCCCCCGGTTCGTCCGCGCCCTGGTCGACGGCACGTGACGGTGCCGCCCGGCGGCCGCCCCCGCGCCGCGGCGGTCGCCTCGTGACGCGGGTGTTCGCCGGGCCGCGGCGGTACGTCCAGGGCGCCGGTCTGCTGGACCGGCTCGGCGAGCTGCTCGCACCGTACGGGCCGGTGCCGGTCGTCGTCGCCGACGCCATGGTCATGCGGCTGTTCGGGGACCGGCTGCGGCGGGCGCTCGGCCTGGCCGGGCTGCGCCCGCAGCTGCGGGTGCTCGACGGCGAGCTGACCTACGACCGGGTCGGCGCGCTGGTCGGCTCGCTCGGCGGCCGTGACCCCGCCGTCGCGGTCGGCATCGGCGGCGGCAAATCGCTGGACGCCGGCAAGGCGGTCGCGCTGGCACTGCGTCTGCCGGTCGTCACGGTGCCGACGGCCGCCTCGAACGACAGTCCGGCCAGCGCGGCCATCGCGATGTACGACGAGAGCCACCGGCTGGTCGCGGTCGACCGGCTGCCGCAGCACCCGGATCTCGTCGTCGTCGACACCGCGGTGATCGCCGCCGCGCCGGTCGCGCTGCTGCGGTCCGGGATCGGCGACGCGGTGGCGAAGAAGTTCGAAGCCGAGGGCTGCCGGGACGGCACCGGCGGCACCCCGGTCGGCGGCCGCCCGCTGCTGACCGGGCTGGCGATCGCCGACGCCTGCTACCGGACGCTGCGCGCGCACGCGGTGGCCGCGCTGGCCGCGGCCGGCCGCGGCGAGGTCAGCGCCGACCTGGAGGCGGTGATCGAGGCGACCGTGCTGATGAGCGGGCTGGGCTTCGAGAACGGCGGCCTGTCGCTGGCGCACTCGCTCACCCGCGGCCTGATGGATGCCCGCGGCGCCGGCACCGCCCCGCACGGCTGCCAGGTCGCCTGGGGCACGCTCGTCCAGCTCGCCGCCGAGGGCCGGCCCGAACTGGCGGAGGTGGCGGGGTTCCTGCGCGACACCGGCCTGCCGGTCACCCTGGCGGAGCTCGGCCTGCCCGACCCCACCGGCGCGGAGCTGGCCGGGATCGCCCGGCTGGCGCTGGCCGCCCCGCACATCCGCAACCTCCCGGTCCCGGTCGACGCCGCGGCCGTCACCGCCGCGATCGGCCGGGTGGAGCGGCTGACCGTCCCGCCCGCGTCCGGATTTAGGACACTCGGCCCGGCCGCGCCGCTCCCACGATGACCCGGACGCCGTAACCGGACGGGAGACGCAGAGATGACCGAGGCTCCGACGACCGACAGCACCGGGCTCACCGCGGCCGGCCGCACCGGGCCCGAGCCCACCGAGGTCGACGCGGTGGTGATCGGCTCCGGCTTCGCCGGGCTGTACGCGCTGTACAAGCTCCGCGACGAGCTGGGGCTGCGGGTGCAGTCGTTCGAGAACGCCGGCGGCGTCGGCGGCACCTGGTGGTGGAACCGCTACCCGGGCGCCCGCTCCGACACCGAGGTCACCGCGTACTGCTACTCGTTCGACCGGGAGCTGTTCGACAGCTGGGCCTGGTCCGAGCGCTACCCGCGGCAGGCCGAGATCCTGGCCTACCTCAACCACGTCGCCGACCGGCACGACCTGCGCCGCAGCATCCAGTTCGACACCCAGGTGCGCAGCGTCGCCTGGGACGACGAGGCGGCCCGGTGGACGGTGCGGACCGACCGCGGGCAGGCGTTCCGGGCCCGGTTCCTGATCGAGGGGGTCGGGCTGCTGTCGGCGACGAAGATCCCGGAGTTCCCGGGGCAGGCGTCGTTCCGCGGCGAGATCCACCACACCGCCCGGTGGCCGCACGCGGGCGTCGACCTGGCCGGCAAGCGGGTGGGCGTGATCGGCACCGGCTCCAGCGGCATCCAGGTCATCGGCGACGTCGCCCCGGTCGTCGGCCACCTCACCGTCTTCCAGCGCACCGCGCAGTACGTGGTGCCGTCCAAGCACCGGCCGATCGACACCGGGTACCTGCAGTGGATCAAGGACAACTACGCCGACTACTGGCGCGGCGTGCTGGCGTCGGTGACCGCGTTCGGCTTCACCGAGAGCCAGGTGGCGGCCGAGGATGTGCCCGCGGCCGAGCGGGAGGCCACGTTCCGCAGGCAGTACGAGTCCGGCGGTGGCTTCCACTACATGTTCCAGGCGTTCAACGACGTCGGGGTCAGCCTGGTCGCCAACACCGCGGCCACCGACGTGATCAAGGCCAAGATCGCCGAGATCGTGGCCGACCCGCAGACGGCCCGCGCGCTCACCCCCACGGAGCTCTACGCCCGGCGCCCGCTCTGCGCGGACTACTACTACGAGACGTACAACCGGAAGAACGTCGCGCTGGTCGACGTGCGGGCCGACCCGATCGCCGAGATCACCCCGACCGGGCTGCGCACCCGCGACGGGCGGGAGTACGAGCTCGACGTGATCATCCTGGCCACCGGGTTCGACGCGGTCTCCGGCAACCAGCTGAAGATCGAGCAGATCGGCCGCGGCGGCGTCCGGCTGGCCGACGCGTGGGCGGACCGGCCGCTGGCACACCTGGGCATGATGACCGCGGGCTTCCCGAACATGTTCATGATCTTCGGGCCGATGGGGCCGTTCACCAACCAGCCGCCGGCGCACGAGGCGCAGGTGGACTGGATCGCCGGCGTGATCGCGATGATGCGCGAGCGCGGCGTCGAGGCGGTCGAGCCGACCGCGGCCGCCCAGGCCGAGTGGATGCGGATGTGCGACGAGATCGCCGGCGGCACGCTGTTCCCGCGGGTCAACTCCTGGATCAACGGCTCGAACATCGACGGCAAGCCGGTGACGGTGATGTTCTTCATGGGCGGCATGGGCGCGTACATGAAGCACATGCAGGCGGCGCTGGACTCCGACCTGGCCGGCTTCGAGCTGCGCCGCCGGGTCGGGGTCTGAGCCGGCCGGTGGCCGAGTTCACCTTCGCCCCGCTCACGCCCGCGTCGTTCCTGGACCGGTCCGCGGCGGCCTTCGCCGACCGGACGGCGATCGTGGACGGAGTGCGGCGGCTCAGCTACGCCGACTTCGCCGAGCGGGTCGACCGGCTGGTCAGTGCGCTGGCCCGGGCCGGCGTCGGCGCCGGCGACCGGGTGGCCGCGCTGTGCGCGAACAGCTCGACGATGCTGGAGCTGCACCAGGCCGTACCGCTGCGCGGCGCCGTCCTGGTGGCGCTCAACATCCGGCTGGCGCCGGCCGAGATGGCCCACATCCTGGCCCATTCCGGCGCGTCCCTGCTCGTCGCCACGGCGGGCTTCGCCGCGGTCGCCACCGACCTGGCGGCCGGCGCGGGCATCGGCTGCGTGGTCGCCGGGCCGGCCGGCGACTACGACCGGTGGGTCGCCGGCCCGGCCGACCACCGGGACCGCGCCGCGGTCGACGAGCGCGGCCTGCTCGCGATCAACTACACCAGCGGGACGACCGGCCGGCCCAAGGGCGTGATGTACCACCACCGGGGCGCGTACCTGCAGGCGGTCGCGATGGCCTACCACGCGCGGCTCGGGCCCGGAAGCCGCTACCTGTGGACGCTGCCGATGTTCCACTGCTCGGGCTGGTGCTTCACCTGGGCGGTGACCGCGGCCGGCGGCACCCACGTCTGCTTGTCCACAGTGGACACCGGCGAGATCTGGCGGCTGCTGCGGGCCGAGCGCATCACCCACCTCAGCGCCGCCCCGACCGTGCTGTCGATGATCGCCGAGGATCCAGCCGCCGGCGTGCTCCAGCCGGCGGTGCACGTGGACACCGGCGGAGCCCCGCCGTCGCCGGCGCTGCTCGCCCGGCTGGACCGCCTCGGCATGGCGGTGACCCACCTGTACGGGCTGACCGAGACGTTCGGGCCGATCGCGGTCAACGAGTGGCAGCCGGAGTGGGACGCACGGGAGCCGGCCGGCCGCTACCGGCTGCGGGCCCGGCAGGGCGTCGGCAACCTCGTCGCCCGGCCGCTGCGGGTGCTCGACGAGCACGGCCGGGACGTCCCGGCCGACGGCGAGACGCTCGGCGAGTTGGCCGCGGCCGGCAACGACGTGATGCTCGGCTACTACCGGGACGAGGCCGCGACCGCGGCGGCCACCAGGTCCGGCTGCTTCCTCACCGGCGACCTCGCCGTCCGGCATCCCGACGGCTACGTCGAGATCCGCGACCGGCGCAAGGACATCATCATCTCCGGCGGCGAGAACATCGCCTCGGTCGAGGTGGAGCAGGTACTGGACAGCCACCCCGCGGTGCTCGAGTCCGCGGTCGTCGGTGTGCCGGACGACCGCTGGGGCGAGATCCCCGTCGCGTTCGTCACCGTCCGCCCCGGCCAGCCCCTCGACCGCCTCGACCTGATCAGCCACGCCCGCCAGCACCTGGCCGGCTTCAAGGTCCCCCGCCGCATCGAGTTCACCGACCTGCCCCGCACCTCCACCGGGAAGATCCGCAAAGACATCCTGCGCGCCGCCGCGACCAACCCCGCCCCGCCCGCACCCACCGCCCCGGACTGACCACCCCGGCTCAGTCGAGCATTCTGTCCGGGCGGGCGCTGAGCCTCACCTGACTACCACGCAACGGCTGAAGGGTGCCATCTCACGGTTCGGGAGCCGCCTGCGTCGACGGCGACGATCCCCGCCAGACTGCACGGTATTCCTTTGGCGAGATGCCGATCCGCCGGTGAAAGGCCGCTCGCACCGAGGCCGGCGCGCCGAGTCCGGTGAGGCGGCCGATGTTCTCGACCGACTCGGTGGTCGTCTCCAATATCTCGCGCGCCCGATCGATGCGTGCGTCAGCGAGCCATGCCATCGGAGACACGCCGGTCTCTTCACGAAATCGACGGCTCAATGTTCGTCGAGACATATGTGCCCGCGTCGCGAGCGTGCCGAGGTCGAGTGGAAATGCGATGTTTTCGAGCATCCAGTCGCGCAGCGGGCCGAGTTGGTCGCCGCTCGCGTCTGGCATGAGCCGCTCGATGAACTGCGCTTGCGATCCCTGACGCTGTGGCGGAGCCACGAGGGCGCGGGCCCGGGTGTTGGCAGCCGCGGAGCCGAAGTCGCGCCGGATGAGATGGAGGCACAAGTCGATACCGGCGGTTACGCCAGCCGCCGTGAGGATGTCGCCGTCGTCGACGAAGAGGCGGTTGGGCAACACGCGGATCTTGGGGTAGCGGTGTTGGAGCTCAGCGGTCCGCAGCCAGTGGGTGGTGGCGGGACGGCCGTCGAGGACACCGGCCGCGGCGAGGGCAAAAGCGGCGGTGCAGATCGATACCAGTCGGGCGCCCCGGGCGTGTGCCGCATGTATGGCGTCGAGGACCGCCGTCGAAACGGTGGCGTCGACACCCTCGTAGCCCGGGATGATCACAGAATCCGCGCGCTTGAGCCCCTCAAGCCCTGCGGGGGTGTTGATAGTCATCCCAGATTCAGGGAGCGACGCAGTCCGACCTTCAGCGCATACGGTCAGCCGGTAATGCGGGTCGCGACCGAAGATCTGCGTCGCGGTCCCGAGTTCCAGTGGGAGCACGGCCGGTAGTGCAAGCACGGCGACGCGATGGGGGCGCTCGGAGAGCATGGCCCGATCGTAGCGGTAGATGGCTCTCGGGCCACTGTTTGCCGGACCGCGATCTCCCTACGCTCGAGCCACATGAACCACATCCTCGTCCTCCCCACGGGGGCGCTTGCCGATGCGAGCCTGGCAATCGCCCGCTCCTCGGTCAGCCGGTCGATCCTCGATCACAGCGTCCGCAGCTTCCTGTTCGCCCGCTTGCTGGCCGACCATGAGGGTTGTCTGAATGACGCCGACTATGACGAGGACCTGCTCTTCGCCGCCACCGTGCTGCACGATCTTGGACTCGGTGAGCACGCGACCGGCGAGGCCCGTTTCGAGGTCGAGGGCGCCGATCTGGCTGCTGCCGTCCTTCGGCGGCACAGCGTCGCCGAACGCGACATCGACCGAGTTTGGGAAGCGATCGCACTGCACTCGTCGCTCGGCATCGCTCACCGGCGTGGTCTGCTCACCTCCCTCACGCACAAGGGGGTCTTCATAGATGCGGGCCGAATCACCGACGCCATACCGGACCGCCTGCGACAGGAGGTACTCATCGCCTATCCCAGACCCGCCGGAGACCGCTCCATCGCGGACGCCATCGTGGCCCATGCGACCCGTTCCGAAGCGGCCGCGCCGCGCGGTTCGCTCGCGTTCGAACTCCTTCGCCAACACCGGGAAGCCGAGCGCGCCTGAGGGCGGCGCCAGGAATCGACCAGCGGACTAGAGGAGGCTATTCAGATGAGCGCCGAAGCGACTTCGCCGATCAGTACCTACTTCCGGGTCTGCGACGGGGTGCGAGTGAGGTTCGCCGATACCAGGGCGGGCTCGGACAGCACCGTACTGCTGCTGGCGCCGTGGCCCGAAAGCCTCTGGGCCTTCCGTCGCATCTGGCGCCGCGTTTCCGCGGTCGGCCGGGTGGTCGCCATCGACCTGCCAGGATTCGGCCACTCCGATGGTCGCCCGGAACTGATTGCCCCGGACGCCTCGGGAGCGTTCCTGGCCCGTCTGATCGACGAGTGGGGCCTGGGAGCTCCCCACGTCGTCGGCCCGGACGTCGGCACGGCCGCGGCGCTCTTCCTTGCCGCGAAGGAGCCCGACCGCGTCACCAGTTTGACCATCGGCGGCGGCGCGGTCCGCTTCCCGATCGAAGCGGGCGGCGCGCTCAAGGAGATCATCGAGGCGCCGAGTCTGGACGTCGTACGCGGGCTGGACGCCAGAACCAACATCGGCTACGCGGTCGAGCCGGGTGCCGCCAGCGACAGCGAGCCCGACGTCCACGAGGACTATGTCAGCGCCTACGACCTCGGGCGCTTCGCGGAGTCGGCCCGGTTCGTGCGGCATTACCCCGAGCAGAACCCAGTGTTGCGGGACCTGCTGCCGACGATCAACACGCCCACCCAGATCGTGGCCGGGCGCGACGATGACCTCGTGCCGTGGTCGAACAACCAGTACCTCGACGACCTCCTCCCGAACAGCGAGATCCATCCGCTCGACGCCGGTCACTTCGCGTGGGAGCAAGCAGCGGAGGACTACGGCCGCTTGGTCGTCGACTGGGTCAGCGGCGGGTACCGGCGCGTCGCGGCGGGCTGAGCCCAGCGCCGGCCCGCTCGGCGGCGCGACTTGCGGCTCCGTGCGTCCGCTCGGCGGGTGGCCAGTGGCCGCACGATCCTGGCTGGCGCTCGCGGGAGCTATGGCCGGGTCGGCGCGGTGATCGCTGCGCCCCGGGGTGGGCCGGAGTCCGGTAGGCCGTCGTAGTCGGGCAGTTCGGGGCCGCCGACCGCGCGTTCGATCAGCGCGGTGATGGCGGCCATGTCGGGCTCCGGGCTCGGCTCGGCTGTCGGCTCGGGGGCGGTGAGCATCTGGACGTGCATCCGGCCGATCTCCTGGTTGTCCTCGACGTAGGAGCGCATCCGCTGCTCGTAACCGGCGAACCCGGCCACCGGGTCCCAGTCGGCGGCGGCGAGCTCCCCGGCCAGCAGGTAGGCGCCGACCAGGGCCAGCCCGGTGCCCGCGCCGGACATCGGCGACGCGCTGAACGCCGCATCGCCCAGTAGCCCCACCCGCCCGCTGGACCAGCGGTCCATCACGACCTGGGCGACCTGGTCGAGGTAGAAGTCACCGGTGTCGTCCAGGTGCGTGAGGATGCGCCGGGTCTCCCAGCCGAAGCCGGCCATCTGCTCGCGCAGCAACTGCTTCTGGGCCCCGACGTCGCGGTGGTCGATGTCGAACCCGGGTGCCGGGAACGACAGCATGGCGATCGCGCGGGTGGCGTCGCGGACGGGCCGCAGCCCGGCCCAGCGCCCCGCCTCCTGGTAGTCGATCAGCCAGCGGTCCAGCCCGAACTCGTTGGGCACGGTGTAGAAGGCCAGCACGAGTCCGAGGTGACGGACGAACTGCTCGCGCGGCCCGAAGACCATCGTCCGCAGCGCGGAGTGCAGCCCGTCGGCGCCGATCACCAACTCGAAGCGCCGCCGGTCGCCGCTGGCGAAGGTGACGTCGACCCCGCCCGCGTCCTGGCTGAGCTCGGCGATCCGATCGCCGAAGATGTACTCGACACGGTCGCGGGTGTCGTCGTACAGCACCTGGGAGAAGTCCCCGCGCAGGACCTCGATCTCCGAGATGTACCCGTCGCCGTCGTTCTCCTCGGCGCGGTGGGTCTCCAGCACGTTGCCGGCCGCGTCCACCGTGTACGCGCCGGCGGTGTCGGTGCAGACCGCGCGGACGGCCTCGTCTAGTCCCATCCGCCCGATGACCTTCTTGGCCACCCCACGCGCATCCACGGCCTGACCACCCGGACGCAGCCCCGCTGCCTGCTCCACCACCGTCACCGCGGCACCCCGCCGGCACAGCCAGTGCGCCACCGCGGGACCCGCGATGCTCGCTCCCGCCACCAACACCCTGATGTCGCTCATCGTGCCCCCTGGTTCGTCCGTCGACCGACGCTTGTCTGGCCACATGATCGGCCACCTCTATCCGTCCACGAACGGACGACCACGGATCCGACACCCGCCGACCCGACGACGCCACGACCGCCCGCGACCCGACACCGTCCGCGGGGTGGGCTGCGGGAGACCGTTCGGCTACTTTCTTGGCGTGGCTGAGGTGGTCGTGGTGGGGAATGTCGGGATAGATACCAGCGTGTTTCTGCCCGGGCGGGATATCGACTTCGACGTTGAGGCGAATTTCACCGAGAATATCGACTGTGTCGGTCAGGCCGGCGGGTACTCCAGCCGCGGGTTCGCCCGGCTGGGCCGCGGCACCGCATTCATCGGGTATGTCGGCGACGACTATCCGGGCCGGTTCGTCCGGGCGGAGCTGGCCGCGGCTGGGGTCGATCTCACCGGGCTGTTCGTCGATCCGGCCGGGACGAGTCGCAGCGTCAATCTGATGTACCGGGACGGGCGCCGGAAGAACTTCTACGACGGCAAGTCGCACATGACGCTACGGCCGGATGCCCAGGTCTGTGCCCGGCTGCTGGCTGGCGCCCGGCTGGCCGTCTTCCACCTGCCCAATTGGGCCCGCACGCTGCTGCCGGTGGCCCGGGATCTGGGCGTGCGGGTGGCGTGCGACCTGCAGGACGTGCAGGCCGTCGACGACCCGTACCGGAAGGACTTCGTCGAGGCCGCCGACGTGCTGTTCTTCTCCGCGGCCAACCATGCCGACCCGCAGCCGCTGCTGGAGGCGTTCGCGACCGCCGGCACCAGTCCCGGCCGGGAACGGGTGGTGGTCTGCGGCATGGGCGCGGCCGGGTGCGCGGTGCGCTGCGATGGGCTGTCGCAGCGGTTCCCCGCGGTGGACATCGACGACCTGCCGGTGGTGGACACCAACGGCGCCGGGGACGGCCTGGCCGTCGGCTTCCTGACCAGCTTCGTACTGGACGGGCTGGACGTCGCGGAGTCGGCCCGGCGCGGCCAGGTCGCCGCCCGCTACACCTGCGCGCAGCGCGCCGACTCCGCCCGGCTCATCACCGCCGAGCAACTCGACCGGTACGCCCGCTGAGACCCGGCCAAGCTCCGTCCCGCCGCTGGCCTGCGGCGGGTCGGACTGCTCGGGTTGATGGGTGGTTGGCGGGCTCGGTTCGCACCGAGCCCGCCGCCAGCTTCACCCGATCCTGATTGGCAGCCGTGACGTGAGTCGGGCCTGCGTCGTCGTCAGCGCTGCCGTGTCAGCAGACCCGGCCGGTAGGGCAGGAGGCCGTAGTCGCCGCCGGAACTGGGGGAGCGTCCCTGGTAGAGCAGTTGGAGGTTGCAGGGGTCGATGGTCATGGTCTGGTCGGCGTTGGTGCGGAGGAGGTCGCCGTGGCTGATGTCGTTGGTCCAGGTGGCGCCGCTGTTGGCCTTCCCGGCGAACGGGTTGCTCTCGGTGGCGGCCTGCGGTGTCCAGGAGCCGCCCAGGCTGGTGGCGGTGAACGAGCGGAAGTAGCGCCCGTTCGCGCCGATCGCCTCGACGATCATCAGGTACTGGTTCTGGCCCTGGACCTTGTAGACCTGGGGTGCCTCGAAGAGGTTGTTCGTCGAGTCGCTCATGACCACGGTCGAGGTGTTGCCGAAGTTGCTCGGGAAGTTGCCGATGGGCATGCTCGCCCGGTAGATCTTGCCGTTGTCGCCGGCGAAGAACAGGTACATGTTCGTGCCGTCACCGATGAGGGTCTGGTCGATGGGCCCGGTGCCGGAGCCGGTGATGGTCCCGGAGAACAGGGTCTGCGGCGCCGACCACCCGTTCGGGTTGCTGGGGTCGCTGGAGGTCCGGTAGGAGAAGGACGGTCCGCCCCACTGGTAGGCGAGTACCCAGATGTTCCTCGGGGCGAAGAAGATCAGGGTGGGCGCGACGGTGGCGGAGGACATCTGGTTCTGGCTGGCCGAGGCCATGTCCGACCAGTTGCCGAACAGGCTGAAGTTCATCGAGCCCCAGGTCGTCCCGGTGTCGTGCGTCGTGCCGTAGACGAGCTGCCGCCCGTTGAAGGGGGCGTAGCTGAAGTCCTTGAGTGAGACCCACCCCGACCTCGGCGTCGCCAGCTGGCCCGTCGACGTCCAGCGGTAGCTCGACGGCAGCGTGCACGTGCCCGGCGGCGTGGTAGCGCCGACGCGGACGAGTTGCCATTGCTGGTTGGCGCCGTTCGAGTCGGTGAACTGGACGATGTTGCCGCCGTCAGTGGTGGCGGCGCCCTGGACCTCGACGGCCTTGCCGCTGTTCCGGTTGATCAGCCGGACGAAGCCGCTGTCGGAGTCGAGGAGGCTGAACTGCTGGTTGGTGCCGTTGGCGTCGGTCCACTGCTGGATCGCCGCTCCGTTGGCGGTGGACCGGTTGGCGACGTCGAGGACCTTGCCGGACAGCCTGGACCTCAGCCGGAAGAAGCCGCCACCGGAGTCGACGAACTGCCACTGCTGGTTGCTGCCGTCGTTGCGGGTCCACTGGGTGATGCGGGCACCGTCGTTGGTGGCGAGGTTGAAGAGGTCGAGGGCCTTGCCGCTGTTGCGGTTGACCAGCACGTAGGAGGCGCTGGTGTCGACGGTGGCGGCCGAGGCCGCGGGCGCGTTCACCGCGATGGTGATGCCGCCGCCGAGGACGGTCAGGGCCGCGAGGGCGGCCGGCAACCACCGCCGGCGCCGGCGGTCGGGACGGCGAGGAGCCCGCTCGGGGCTGTCGCTGAGGGGATGCATCGGGTGCTCCTTGACGATGACGGGTGGGGCCGCTCAGGGGTGGCCTGCCGTCCGGACCCGGTCCATGCCGACGAGTCACGCAGCATGGCCAGGCCGGCCCCGGTCGCGGTCGCTGTAGTCGAGTTCGGGCGACGTTGTCGGCGTTTCCGTACCGGACACCGGAGTGGAGTTGACGCCGCTGGGCCCGGTGCCGCGGAATCAGCTGGCGCCGCGCTACCGCGCTGGTTCGCGGCGTAGGTAATCGACCAGCCGGTGGCCGCTGGGTCGGCACGCACCGCGCCGGGCGCGCTCCGGCCGGCGACGAGGACGATGACCGGGCGGCGGCCGACCAGTCCGCACGGAACCGGGCCCACCGAAGGCGTACAACACGGCGCATTCCTTCCGCTTCCACCGGCACCGACGCCGATGTAGGGGCGGCGCCCCGCCGCCGGGCGCCCTTTTCATGTGAATACCAAGACTTAGCGCCAATAGGGCAGATGTCAAGCCATGGGATCCAGCCCGGGCCGGCGACTCCATGAGGCTCTCCGGAATAACAGAAAAGCATCCGACGATTTCCCTCGTCGGGGTTCGGCTAGATGCACGGTGTGGCAGCCGACAGGGCCGTGGCGAGGCGGGTACGAGAAAGCGCGCGAATTGGAGAGGTTCTAACTGTTGGTGACTCGGCGCCAAGAGTCCGCGCCGACACGACCGACGCGCCTGGCTACTTCGCCCTGAAGAAGTCGGCACGTCGTGGCGGATGTCCAGCCGGAGGGCGTTGCCAGCCGGAGGGCGTTGAAGGTGGCGCGCTTGGGTATGGCAGCCGACCGCTACCTCGTAGCCGCCTGGTAACGCCATGCGTCTGACGTGCTGGGTGGCGCTTACGGACGGACGGCGACGACGCTGTTGTCGAGGACGCTTCCGTCGGGCAGTCTGAGCGGCGGTGTCACGGCGAAGCCCTGCTCAGTCAGTGCCTTGCGCAGTGGCGCGCCGGATCCGTAGACGGTGATGTTCACCTTGCTCCCTGGCGCGAGCACGCGTTTGAATTCCTTGGCGGCGGTCGCCCAGTCGATGCTGTTGGGGAGCTTGTCGCCGACGAGCGACCTTCCGGAGCCGTCCGGGAACGGGATGCTCTCCGCGCGGGCGCTGACCACGATGTTGTCGGGCTTCATCGTCCGTAGCCGCTCGATCGACATGGCCTGACGACCGGGGTTGATGACGACCTCGCCAGCTTTCGCGTCCAGCTCGCCGCCGATGTTGAAGGCAACCGAGCCGGGTTTCCCGTCGCCGAGGGTGCCAAGTACCTGCTCGAGCCTCGGCAGGTCCGACTCGGCGACGCCGGTGAGTAGCTGGTCCAGCTGTTCGGGGTTGACGCGGTCCAGCAGGCGGGCTAGCTGCTCGGCGTTGGGGCAGCGCTGCAGTAGTGACCCGGTCAGCTTGGCCGTCCCGATCCGTTCGACGAGCGGGCCAAGTTGAGCGGCTGGGAACTTGCCCAGCAGTTGTTCCAGTACCGCCGGGTCACCGGCCTTCCGGAGCAGTGTCTCGAGCAGGACGTCGTCCTTCGCTAGCCCCCGCAACCTGGCAAGCAGCGCCTCGTCCTGAACCAGGCCTCTGAGCCGGAGTACCCGCAGCCCGCCGCTGACTGCGGTGCCAGCGGCGAAGAGAGCGGAGACCACGGCCTGCACCATGTGGGCGATCGCCTCAGACCTCTTGGAGTCGGCCTGGGCCTTGGAGACCAGCGCGGTGCCGGTCACCGGCGTAGCTGTTGCCGCCTTCTCGAGCCGGTTCGCCTCCATCGCGGCCTGGCCGGCCTGGAAGGCCTCCAGGCCCGCCGTCGCGCCGGCGGCGAGCAGCGGTCCGATGCCGCCGGCGAAGGTACCGACGACGAGCGCTGTGATCTCGACGGTTTGGAACACCGCCCGTACCGCGGCCTTATCGGCCTCGCGGTCCGCCAGGAGACGCTTGGCCGCCCACTGGTCGAAGCCCTTGCTCCAGTCGCGGCCACCGGCTGCCGGTTGCCCTGTCAAGACGGCCTGGGTCAGCAGGCCGAGGTCGAGCAGGTCGAGCCGGCCGCTGGTGATCATGTCCTGCACTTCGTGGATCCGGTCGCCCAGCTTGAGCAGTTGCTGCTTCACCTCCTCCCCGAAATGCTCCGGAACGACCCGCGAGAGGTTCAGAAGCGCCGCGGTGCCCTCCTCGCCGGCCCCGCCGGCGTACAGCTCGGGATAGTCGTTCCCGATCGCCGCGAGTTGCCCCTCGGCATCGTCCCAAGTCTCCTTTGCTTGATCCCAGTCGCCCGGCGGCGTGCTGAAGAGGGTGCCGCGGTGCTTAGGTGGCCGGCCCGGATCGAAATGAGACTCGTGCTCCCCGAACCCCAGGTTCTGCGCCTCGTAGCCGACCACCAACGTGCGGAGCCGAGCCTGCTCCTGGCGCAGCTCGTAGGCGTGGTAGGCCATGTTCTGGATCGAATGCCGGAGGTCAGCCTGCTGCTGTTCGGTCAGCGGCTCGCCGCCGTCCATGCCCAACGCCTTGATGCGCGCTTCGACGTACCGCCGGTTCTCGGCGACGTTGGCTTCGGCGACGCTGCGCAACGCCGTCCGAAAGGCGTCCTGCGCACTGGTCACGGCAGGCGCCGTCAACAGCCGCGGGCAGAACCTGATGGCCGCGTCCCATTCAGTCAGCTGCCCGGCCGACACAGCGGGCAACCGGTCGCCCAGTCCCGTCCATAACGCGAAAACACGCTCAGTCGCCTGCTGGGGCGCATAGAAGCCGCCGCTGATACACAGCCCGGCTCGCGCTGAACCGTCGACCGGCGGGCAGCGACGGCGACTACTGCGGCAGCGTTGCCAGCCAGGCGCTGCACATCGAGGATCGCCGCAAGACCCACAGAACCCGCACCGCCCCCGCGCCCCGCGCTCACCGAATCGCGGTCACTGATCGCCGGAGAAGCCCGCGTGGCTGGTGCCTCCACACTGGCATCGGACACTTGCCGACCGTGAGCCATCCCTCGATACTGCGGACGGGCAGCCCGATCAGGAAGCCCACAAGGGCAATCCTGTGGGCACTCCCGACCGCACACGTAAACCGGCGTCTATCCGGAGTGCAACTCTAAACCAGGCGATCGCCGTTCTCGAGCACCTTGACAGATCGGCGGCAGCGGACGTGATCATTGCCATGACGAGGCTGGTTATGCACGTAACCGCCGAGTCGCGACTACTGAATCGGCGGGCCGAGAGCGACGCGAGCCTCAACCCGTGCAACTCTCGGCTTCAGGCGGAAGCCTTCAGGCGGACATCGTCATCCCCCAAGGCCGGATCGACGCCGGGTAGCGATCGTTCGGTGGGGGAGCAGCGGACGCAAAGTCCGCTGCTCACGTGTCGTGGTCACGTTCCGCGCTGCAACCGGCCCGAGCACCGCGGCCGACGGTGGTGCTCCGTTGGTGCTAGGTGGCGGTGGACCGGGGTGGTACTGGACGGCACCTCTTGATCCGCGGGTTCGGGGGTTCGAGTCCCTGGCGGCGCACCCGTTGGGCTGGCGTTCGCCGCCTGGCTCTGTCGTTTGTGGACCGTCCGTGCCGTGCCGGTGCCTCCGGTGGAGCGGCGAACATCTCGGCCAGGTCCCGGCCGGTGAGATCGGCCGGCCGGATCGGGCCCAGGTACAGAACAAGGGTGCTGCTGGGCGTGGTCGGTGTAGGAGCGCAGGGTCCCCGGCTGAGGGCTCCGACCGGGTGCCCAACCACCAGCCCCAGCCACCGGCCCACCGTGGCGTCTCCGCCGTTGTCTCCTCTGCCGACCGCGAATGATCAGGGCTACCATTTCCGGGCTACCCGCAGCCCTCTTCGCGGTTCTCGCTGGTCCTGCCTTTGGTCTGCCAGTGCAGTCTGGCGGGATCTTCGTCGAATACCAGTTCTGGACCTTTCCAGGCGGCAGAGTTCTGGAGTTCTTCCACTCGTCGGCGGAAGTCGTCGTAGGGTTTCCAGTCGCGTATGTGCTGTCGGTGTAGTTGGGTCATGTTGTGGGTGTACAGCGGGTCGGACGGATCGCTGGTGAGCGCTCCGGTACTGAAGTAGTCGTCCGGGTACGTGATCATCTTGCCGCATGCGGAACATAGCCGATAGAGCGGCCCGCCCGCTTCCATTATGTGCTCCATGAGCTCGGTCAGAGCTTGGTACCTTGAATCAGTTTCTAGGCAGCGCCGATGAAACACTCCATCGCTGAACAGGAAGAGCGGATCTCGCTTGTTTGGCATGAAGGGTGGAAACATCTCCACGTCCTCATCGGGAGAGGTTGGCTGCCCGCAGAGCCCGCAGCGCGTGCCAGGTACCCGCAGGGCCATCTCAGGGCCCCAGCCAGAACCTGGACAGCTCGCCGTGTTCCAACAGGTACGAGCTACGCTGCCCACAGGCCGTGAGCGCCGCCCCGTCGAGGTCGGATGCTCCGGCGGCCGCGAGGTGGTAGGGATCCGTGTGGCCAATCATTCTCCGGATGGGAAGTTCGTCGAGTGTAATTCCCTTTGGCCCACCGGAAACCAGAGCTCGCTGGCCCGTCTGCAGACTCACCAGCGCGTGCTCGTCGCCGGTGGTCAACATGAGGTACTTGCCCTCTTCGATGATGCCGGCCACCTTCTCCCCGTGCGCGATGGTCCGAACGACCATAGCCAGCGCGTACTCTGCACCGCTACCGCCCGCGACCGCTACGAGAGGTCCAGCCTGTTGCCGAGCGGTCGTCGTGACCCACCCTCTCAATACGGACTACGGTTCTTCGTTCCGGCGTGATGATCGTCCGATTCCGCCGTGAGTCCGGCGCGTAGATGCTGTGGGGCCGCGCCGATGAACGAGTGTTGCTGGTCCGAGGCGGCGGGTTCCGTCGATCCGTGTGGGGGCTCCCAGCCTGTGTGGTGCGTTCGCGGCGGCGACGGGCGGCGGCCAGGCGTTTGACCTCGACGAGCACGTCGGTGATCTCGGCGACCTCCACCGCCGGTAGATCACAACAGAACGCGTCGGCCCCATTGTTGGGTCAGCGGCAGTGCCAGAGGACCGGGAGGGTGTCGATCGGGGCGTCGGTAGGGGTGGCGGAGCCGGCGACGGTGCGGCTGTCCTCGGTGATGACGATACCGTTGCCGGTGCTGAGGGCCGGGCCGCGCCAGACCAGCGGCAGCTCCCGCTCGACACCGCCGATCCAGACGACCGGGCGGAGGGTGGTGAAGCTGACGCCGGTGGCGGCGCCGTGCGAGTTGACCCCCTGCGCCGTGGCGAAATCCGTGGACAGCACCTGCGGAACCTCGTCGTGCCACAGCACCGCGAACGGCCGGCTCTCCCCGTCGAAGCCGATGGATTCACCGGCGAGGTAGTCGCCGCTCGCGGCGTTCACCATCGAGCTGTAACCCCCGGGCGGATCCGCTACCACGTGCAGGCCACCGGCCTCGGTGCCGGCCAGCCCGCGGCTGCGGATGACCGGCTCGTCGAGCGTGCTCGTGACACCCGCCAGCACGCCGTCCTCGGTCAGCGCGTTCACCAGGTTGAACCCGGCCGGCGCCGGGATGACCCGGAAGCTCCCCGGCTCGGCGGCCGACCACAGCAGCGGCAGGTGCGACCCGTCCCCGACGTCCGCAACACCGGCGATCAGACCCGCGTCAGTGATGTCCCGCGCGATCGCCCAGTCGGCACCGGTCGGTCGTGCCAGTTCGATCAGCACACGATGGCGCCACAGCACCGGCCGCATCGGACCGGGCTGGCCGCGGCTGGGGAACACCGCGCCGACCACATCACCGCGCCGGTTCATCGCGTACCCGAAGCTGGACAAGCCCGCTGGCGTCGGCAGCAGCGACATCCGCCCGCCCCGCCACACCACGGCACCCGCGACGAAGGTCGAGATGTCAACACCGTCGAAGACACTGGCGGTGCCGACGAACCCGCCGGCGCCATCGGTTCCGGAGACACCGCCGCTGGTGAAGCCGGCAGGGATCGGCAGCCGCGTGTCCAGCCGCCACGCGCAACCAGCCCTCGCTCCATCCACCGGCCCGGCCGCCGCAGGTCCAGCCGGCCCGACCACCCCGGCCACGACCGCCGCCACGAGCGGCACCAGGTATGCACGTCGACGTCGCAGCAGCACGTGATTCCTCCCCCGTTAGACCTGTTCGGCCCCAACTCTAACGGCTTGTACCGGTCCTGCACTTCTACGCCGGTAACGAGCAGGTGAGCTGAGCGTTGGCCCATTCGGCCTGATCGTGGCCTCTTCGCGGCCAGGGCTTCTCACCTGAGATGCCGGAAGGCGCGCTGTCCGCGTCGAATCGCAGGCTGGCTCTGACGGTCGTATCTGGCCCCACCGCGACGGCCGTGGCGGGCTCCACCGGGAGTGGGTCGAGGCAACGCGACCTATCACCTTCCGTTACTGCGGTGGCCCGCACGCAGGTCGGATCTATGAGCGAGTTGCGGCAGATCCGGGGCTGCGAGAGGCACAGTCAGCCTCGGTCGAACTGCGTGGCGGTCCGCCCGGCAGGAAGGCTCTCGGTAGCCTGCCGGATGTCCTATCGAACTTCGGACATGATGGGGTGCGGGGCAGGTTGCCGCCGAGTCCATTCGGTGGTGGCGGTCGAAGGAATTTCGGGTGTGTGGGCGGCGGGTTGTGGTTCCGGCGGGGTCAGCCCGGGACGATGACCAGGCGGCGGCCGCGTAGGTCGGTGCGGGTCCATGCCTCGGCGATGCGGCTGAGCGGCATGGTGACGATCGGGATGGTGAGCGCGCCGGCGCGGACCCATTCGACGATCTGTTGGTAGGCGGCGGCCATGCCGGTGGCGGCGTTGCGCGCGGCGCCGTAGACCTCGAGGCCGGAGGTGCGCAGGGCGTCGGCGGTGAGTCGGATGTGCGGCCCGGCGGCCTCGCCGATCTGTACCAGCCTGGTGGGCTTGGTCAGGGCGAAGCTGTCCGGGATGAGGGCGCGGGTGAGTAGTTCGGTCGGGCGGCCCCACAGGTAGTCGACGACGACGTCGTATCCGTCTCCGGCGTTCTGGCGGAAGGCCCGCACCAACTGCTCGTCGTCGACGGCGGTGTCGATGACGGTGTCTGCGCCGAGGGCGGCGACCTGCTCGAGCGCGGCCCGGTCACGTCCGGTGGCCAGGATGCGGCCGGCGCCCAGCAGTCGCGCGACCTGGACGGCGAGACGACCGGCGACGCCGGTGGCGCCCTGGATCAGCACCGTCTCACCGGTCGTGAGGCCACCGGCGGTCCGCATGCACATGGCGCTGATCGCCGACGACAGCGCCGCGGCGATCGGCGGCTCGATCCCGTCGGGGATCGCGACGGTGTGCGCCGTCGGGAGGACCACGTGTTCGGCGAGGGCGCCGCGAGGTGGTTTCAGGCCGCCGAAGCCCACCGTCGTGCCATCCGGCAGGCGGCCGATGCCGTCGAAGCAGGGAATCGCCGGAAGCGCGGATTGGAACTCGGCCGCGGTGTAGTGGGTGCCGGCGACGATCGCCCGGTCCACGTTCTCCACGGCGACCGCGGCCATGGTCACCAGCACGTCACCGCCGAGCGCCTGGGGATCGGGGACGTCTCGCAGCTGCGGGATCCCACCTGGCCGGTCGACTACTGCTGCCTTCACGTCGGACCTCGTTCTCTTACGGTGTTAGAGAGGTATCGTATCTCTAACACCGTTCGAGGGGTCGCGCAAGGAGTAGTCGGTGCCGCTCAACCGCGATCAGGTTCTGCGGGAGGCGATGCGACTGGTCGACGACGACGGCCTGGACGCGCTGAGCCTGCGAACCCTCGCCGCCCGCCTCGGCGTCCAGGCGCCGACCTTGTACTGGCACGTCAAGAACAAGGCGGCGCTTCTCGACGCGCTCGCCGACGCGATCATGGACGAAGCGATCGGCGCCGTCCCGGCGCCAACATCCGACGGCAGCGACGGCCGGGAATGGCTGCTCGCAGCCCTCGGGCAGCTGCGGGCGGCGATGCTGCGGCACCGCGACGGCGCCCGCATCGTCTCCGGCGCCCGCTACTCGATGCGCCGCGGCGACTTCTCCGAACTGGCCATGGCCACGCTCGTCGAACACGGCGCCGATCTACACCATGCCCGCCTGCTCGTCCTGGCCGGCGAGCGCTACACAGTCGGCTGGGTCCTCGAAGAACAGTCCCCACCCCCCGACCCGCCCGACATCGACATCGACATCCTGCGAGCCCGCTTCCCGGTAGTCACCCGCGCAATCACCGAGTACTTCAGCGCCGGCAGCACCCCCGACGACCTCTACCGCGACATCGCCCGTCTCATCCTGCAGCTGCCCCCCGAGACCCGGTAGCGGCTCGCCCGACCCCACGCGCGTCAGCCCTCGGCTCTCACCCTACGTGACCATGCCCGACCTGACACCGTCTCGCCTCCTGGGGGCAACCACGGCCGTCTGGTCCGCCTCGCATTTTCCGGACAGTTGTTTTGTGGTTAGTTCATGCTGCCCGGTTGGTGTTCTGGTAGTCGTTGTAGGCTTCGCGCGGGGTACGG
>Ga0307500_10000200_pt1 | contig 20626 bp, 22 predicted proteins | sample 14_S_MG_FD_201362 | JGI IMG/M metagenome (GOLD analysis project Ga0307500, IMG submission 201362) | Soil microbial communities from Populus trichocarpa stands in riparian zone in the Pacific Northwest, United States - 14_S | ecosystem: Environmental > Terrestrial > Soil > Riparian zone > Trees... | reverse complement strand
CCAGGGCCAGTTCGAGCAGCGCGCCCGGCCCGGTGAGGAAGTAGAACCGGGCGCCGGAGACCTTCGCGCCGCGCTCGGTGTCGATCGCGCCGAGCAGCTCGCCGAGCTCCAGATGGTCGCGCACCGGGTGGGCCGGGTCGGGTACCGAGCCGACCGTCTCCAGCACCACGTAGTCATCCTCGCCGCCGGCCGGCACGCCGTCCTCGGCCACGTTCGGCACGGCCAGGTGCGCGGACCGCAACGCCTCATCGGCGCCGGCCAGGTCGGCCTCGGCGGCCTTGACCTCCTCGGCGAGCACCTTGGCCCGGCGCAGCAGGCCCTCGCGCTCCTCCCCGGCGGCGCGGGGCACCTGCTTGGACAACGCGCGCTGCTCGGTGCGCAACCGGTCGGTGCCGGCGACGGCGGCGCGGCGCCGCTCGTCAGCCGCGAGCAGCGCGTCAACGAGAGCCGGGTCGTCACCACGAGCCAGCTGGGAACGGCGGACGGGCTCGGGATCATCCCGGAGCCGGCGGAGGTCGATCACGTCCGACCAGGGTAGGCGATCTGGCGCGGGGGTCACCCGTCGGGGGGAGGACACGCTCTTGCCACGCCTGGGAGCAAGTAGGTCGCCGTCAGCGACCTCGAGCACCCTGCGTATGCCCCATTCGAGTGAGTCAACCGGGTAAGAGTTGACAGCGAGTCAGGTATTTCGGAAGCCTCCGCGCCGGTACCCGGCGGTGCGGGTGCCTGTGGTGCCGGTCGCCGTCACCGTCCCCGGAACTCCCACCCCCTCCGGGAGCGTCGCGGGGATGGGACGGGACCGGTCCCGCGCCGGGTCGGCGTGCGAAGGCGGTCGCAGTGGCATGGCACTCCGGAGCTCCACGGCCGCCCGACCCCGGGTTGGCCGGGGGGTTCGACCGGCCCACCGGGTCACCCCGGTGGGCGTGGTTCCGGCCCGCTGGCGCCGGTCGCCCCGGCTGTCCACCAGAATGACCCATGTGGTGCAGATGCCGCCGGCGCGGTTCGACGAACTGGTCTCCGACGCGCTCGACGAGATCCCGTCCGAGCTGGCCCGGATGATGGACAACGTGGTCGTGCTGGTCGAGGATCGCAACCCGGACGAGCCCGACCTGCTCGGCCTGTACGAGGGGATCGCGCTGACCGAACGCGGCTTCGACTACGCCGGCGCGCTGCCGGACCGGATCTTCCTGTACCGCAAGCCGATCCTGGCCGCCTGCGAGACCGAGGCGGACGTGGTCGAGGAGGTCGCCGTCACCGTGGTGCACGAGATCGCGCACCATTTCGGCATCGACGACCACCGGCTGCACGAGCTGGGTTGGGCCTGAGCCCATGTCGTTCTCCACCGCGGCGGCTGCGGTAGCGTCGCCATCCGTGGGTTCCCCGGACGGTCGGCTGCCGATCAGAATGCTGCACGACCGGGTGCTGGTCCGGATCCCGAAGGACGAGGGCGAGCGCCGCTCCAGCGGCGGCATCGTGATCCCGTCCACCGCGCAGGTCGCCACCCGGCTGGTCTGGGCCGAGACGCTGGCGATCGGCAACCACGTCCGGACCATCGAGGTCGGCGACCGCGTCCTGTTCAACCCGGAGGACCGGCAGGAGGTCGAGGTGCACGGCGAGACCTACATCATCCTGCGCGAACGCGACCTGCACGCGGTCGCCGCCCACCGGATCGAACCCTCCACCGGGCTGTACCTGTAGCCGGCTGTGCCGGTAGCCGGCTGTGCCAGTAGCCGGCCGTACCGGTAGGCGGCCGTACCGGTAGGCGGCCGTACCGGTAGGCGGCCGTACCGGTAAGCGGCTGTGCCGGTGGGCGCCGAACCGGTCGCGGCTCAGTCCGGCTGGCCGGCGCGGATGCGGGCCAGCCAGGCCGCGGCGGCGGTGAAGGCGCCCTCGTCCCGGCCGGGCGGTAGCGGGGTGGGCGAGCCGTCCTCGCGCGGGTAGGAGCCGAGGAAGCGGACGTCGGCGCAGATCCGGCGGGCCGCGGCGAGCGCGTCGCCGACCCGGGCGTCGGCCAGGTGGCCCTCGCAGTCGATGGAGAAGCAGTACCGGCCCATCCGCTGCTTGGTCGGCCGGGACTCGATCCGGGTCAGGTTGACCCCGCGGACCGCGAACTCGGTCAGCACCTCGAGCAGCGCGCCGGTGTGGTCCTCGCGGATGAACGCGACCAGCGTGGTCTTGTCGTTGCCGGTGCGCGGCGGCGGCGGGGCCGGCCGGGAGAGCAGCACGAACCGGGTCACCGCGCCGGGATTGTCGGCGATGTCCTCGGCCAGCAGCGCCAGCCGGTGGTGCTGCGCGGCCACCGGCGCGGCCACCGCCGCGTCGAACTCGCCAGCCGCCACCGCGGCGGCCGCGCCCGAGGTGGAACCGGTGAACGCGACGGTGGCCGCCGGCAGGTGTGCCCGCAGCCAGGCCCGGCACTGCGCCTCCCCGTGCGGGTGGCTGGCCACGGTCCGGATCTCCGCGATGCTGGTGCCCGGCCGGACCAGCAGCGCGAACGTCACCGGCAGGAACACCTCACGGGTGATCATCAACTGATCGCCGTTGGCCAGTTCGTCCAAAGTGGACGCGACCGCGCCCTCGACCGAGTTCTCCAGCGGCACCAGCGCGGCGTCCGCCGCGCCGGTGCGGACCGCGTCGATCGCGGCCGGCACGGTCGGCTCGGGCAGCAGCACGCCGCTGCCGGCGGCCGGCAGCCGGCGTAGCGCCGCCTCCGCGAACGAGCCGGCCGGGCCGAGGTAGGCGAACCGGGTGGGCGGCGATCCAGGCATGGGCGATCAGCCTAGCGGCTGCGCGATCGGGAAAACCTCGGCCGGGCCCGCCAACCGACCCGCCGAGTGCGGCATCCCTATCACCGCCCAGCTGGCGCACTCATCCCTCGAACACACTCCCCGTCGCCGCCGTCGCCAACATCGCCACGCTCGAAACCAGCCGCGCCGAACCGGCTCCGAATCCAGCAACGGGCCTAGCTTCGATGCTGGACTGCATGATTCAGCCCCATGAACAATACAGTTGGCCGGGTGGTTCGGCTTGCTGTTGGGTTGTCAGTGGGCCGGGTGGATGGTGCCGGTGACGGCGCCCAGGCCGATGCGGGTGTCGTTGCGGCCGGTGGCCCAGCCGCTGATGGTCACGGTGTCGCCGTCCGCGAGGAATGAGCGGGTGTCGCCGTCCGGGAGCGTGATCGGCGTCTGGCCGTTCCAGGACAGCTCCATCAGTGACCCGCGCTGGTCCGGGGCGGGGCCGGAGACGGTGCCGGAGGCGAACAGGTCACCGGCCCGCAGGGTGGCGCCGTTGCTGGTGAGGTGGGCGAGTTGCTGGGCCGGGGTCCAGTACATGCCGGCGAACGGCGGCCGGGAGACCGGGTGGCCGTTCAGCGCGATCTCCAGCCGCAGGTCGAGCGCCGGGCCGGCGGGTCGCAGGTGCGGCAGCGGCTCCGGGTCCTGCCGGGGGGCCGGCACGAACGAGGGCTCCAGCGCGGCCAGCGGCACCACCCAGGGCGAGATCGAGGTGGCGAACGACTTGGCCAGGAACGGGCCGAGCGGCTGGTACTCCCAGGCCTGGATGTCGCGGGCGCTCCAGTCGTTGACCAGCACCACGCCGAAGACGTGGTCGCGCCAGTCGGCCGGGCGCACCTGGCTGCCCAGGGTGGACGGCAGCCCGACGACGAAGCCGACCTCCGCCTCGATGTCCAGCCGGGCGGACGGGCCGTAGCTGGGCTGTTCCTGCCCCGGTGGCCGGCGCTGCCCGGACGGCCGGGCCACCGGAGTGCCGGAGACCACCACCGTGCCGGACCGGCCGTGGTAGCCGACCGGCAGGTGCTTCCAGTTCGGCTGCAGCGGCCGGTCGTCGTCCGGGCGCAGGATCTTGCCCATGTTCACGGCGTGCTGCTCGGAGGAGAAGAAGTCGACGTAGTCGGCCACCGTGAACGGCAGCAGCATCCGGGTGCCGGCCAGCGGCACCAGCGACGACGCCACCCGGTGCCGCTGCCGACTGTCGGTGAGCAGGTCGGTCAGCCGCTCCCGGACCGCGGCCCACACGGTCGGCCCCATGGCCAGGAACCGGTTCAGGGCCGGCCGGTCGAAGCTGACCGCCACCGCCGGGTCGTCCTGCCGCAGCACCGCGGCGACGTCCACAATGGACTCACCGATCGCGACGCCGACCCGGGCCTGGTCCACCCCGATGGTGCCGGGTGGCACGAACACCCCGTACGGCAGGCATTCCAGCGGAAACGGCGAGCCGTCGGGGATCGGTACCCAGCAGTCGGCCATCTGTCTACAGCAGACCCAACGCACGCAGGTCGGCCACCGGCTCGTCGATGCTGCACGAACCGAAGCCGACCAGCAGCTTGCGGACATCCGCCGGCAGGGCCGGGATCTCCGCGGCCAGCCGCGGACCGTCGCGTTCGGACAGCGCCGGCATCGGGTCGAGCTCGGCCCGGGCCCGGGCGGCCGCGACCAGCAGGTTGAGGAAGCCGTGGTGCTCGAAGCCGGTCTGCGGGTCGCGGTGCCGGACGGCCCGGTGCAGCCCGGCCGTGCACTTGAGCGGCACCTGCCGGGGCGAGCAGGCGGTGAGCACCGCGGCCACCTGCGCCTCGGTCGGGAAGGCGGCCGCGGTCGCCCCGCCGGTCCGCAGCTTCGCGCCGCGGCCGGCGCCGGACAGCACGTCCAGCACGACCTCCCAGCTGTCGCCCAGCGGCAGCTCCACGTACGCCGGCAGCGCGGTCGGGACGGCGGCCAGCACCCGGTGGATGGCCTCGATCAGCGCCGCCCGGCCGGAGCCGGACGCGGTCGCCGGCAGCGACACCTCCACCGCCTCGAGTACCAGCCGCGGATCGGCGGCGACGTCCGCCATCGCCCGGGGCAGCCCCGCGGCGCCGGTGTCGGCGACCACCGCGACCCGGATCGGCGCGGCCCCGGCCAGCGGGTGGTGCCGGTCGGCGCCGATGTCCAGCACCGCGCGCAGCTCCGGGATCCGGGATGCCGGGCAGAGGAACCGGCCGACCACGTCGCCGTACGGACCGGCGTGGTGCGCCCGGTGACCGGCCAGCGCGGCCGGCATCGCGGCGTTGCCGGGCGGGAACAGCGCGGCGTCGTCGATCAGCTCGAACAGCGCCGGGAGCACCGCACCCGCCGGCCCGGCCGGCGTATCGGGCCAGTGCGTCGGCGGGGCGGTGGTCATACCAGCGACGCTACCCCGTAACGGCGGGAGTCGCCGGTCGCGACGCGGCACGCGCGGTAACCAGTCGGGCGCACCGCGCGCTGGTTGACAGCCCGGCCGGCCTGACCAACGGTGGGAGCACCAGCGTCTGGAGGTCGGTCCGATGCCGTACTACCGCCAGGTGGGCCAGATCCCGCCAAAGCGCCACACCCAGTTCCGCAAGCCCGACGGCGGCCTGTACGCCGAAGAATTGATGGGCGTCGAAGGGTTCTCCGCCGACTCGGCACTGCTCTATCACCGGCACCTGCCGACCGCGATCGTGGACGCCCAGGTGGTGGGCGAGCCGCCGGTGCGGGCGGTGCCGAACCGGCCGCTGCTGCCCCGGCACCTGCGCACGCACAAGCTGGACGCCGGCCCGACCGACCCGATCACCGGCCGGCAGCCGCTGCTGGTGAACGCCGACGTGGAGCTGAGCTACGCGGTGGCCGACCAGCCGTCCCCGCTGTACCGCAACGCCACCGGCGACGAGTGCGTGTACGTGGAGAGCGGCACCGCGCTGGTGGAGACCGTGTTCGGCGCGCTCACCGTCGGCGCCGGCGACTACGTGCTGCTGCCGACGTCCACCACCCACCGCTGGGTGCCGACCGGCGACAGTCCACTTCGGACGCTGGTGGTCCGGGCCCGCGGGCACGTCGGGCCGCCGGCGCGGTACCTGTCCGGCCGCGGCCAGTTCCTCGAACACGCCCCGTTCTGCGAGCGGGACCTGCGCGGACCGACCGAGCCGCTCACCGCCGACGGCGCCGACGTGGACGTGCTGGTCCGGCACCAGCAGGGGACGACCCGCTACACCTACGCGCATCATCCGTTCGACGTGGTCGGCTGGGACGGCTGCCTCTACCCGTACGCGTTCAACGTCGCCGACTTCGAGCCGATCACCGGCCGGGTGCACCAGCCGCCGCCGGTGCACCAGACCTTCGCCGGCCCGAACTTCGTGATCTGTTCCTTCGTCCCGCGCAAGGTCGACTACCACCCGCTGGCCGTGCCGGTGCCGTACAACCACGCCAACGTCGACTCCGACGAGGTGCTGTTCTACACCGGCGGCGACTACGAGGCCCGCAAGGGCGCCGGCATCGAGCAGGGCTCCATCTCCCTGCACCCCGGCGGCTTCACCCACGGCCCGCAGCCCGGCGCCCCGGAACGCGCCCTCGGCGCCCAGTTCTTCGACGAGCTCGCGGTCATGGTCGACACCTTCCGCCCGCTGGACCTCACCGAGACCGCCCAGTCCTGCGAAGACCCCGGCTACCCCTGGACCTGGTCCGGCCGGCACGGCCCGGCATAGCGCCTTGCGCTGTGGGGGGTTGGGTTGCATCATGGATGACGCCAAGGGCCCTGATGGCTCGCGGAAGTAGGCCCGGCTCCTCTCCGGACGGTGAGCAGCCGGGTCTTGCGCTGTCAGGGCCGCAGTCGCACGTGCCCATCCAACAGCGGCGCCACTCGCCGGCGCCAGTCGCCGCCGGCCCCCACCGCCCAGGCAACGGCGTCCGCGACCCACAGCACCGGTTCTTCCTCGGGCCGCAGATGCAGGTACTCCAGCCGCTGCTCGCCGTGCTTCCGCAGCGCCGCGTTGATGACGCGCAGGTCCTGGTGATTCATGGTCTCCCGGCTCTCCAGCACCAACCGCCGGGCACCGGCCGGGACGATGTCGGCGATCAGCGCGAGCAGGCATGCCTCGCGTGCGTCGGTGGGCCGGCCCCCGCAGGAGTAGATCCGCGCCCGCAGCCCGGCCCCGGCGAGTGCCGACAGGATCTCCCGCCGTCGTGGGTTGCCCTCCTTGGCGAAGTGCACCCGGCGCTGGCCGGGCCGGCGCAGGTCGCGTAGCCCGGCCCGGGTCCGGTCCAGCTCGGTGTCCCGAACTAGCGCAGCAGCCAGCAAATATGCATCCGAACGCACAGATTCGTCAACAAAAACGTGCATCCGGACAGCATGCCTCGGCGGATGATCGTTGTGCCAACGGATCTAAGATTGGGGGATGGTGCGGGCGGGTGGGACGGTGCGGCGGATCCGGTATCTGGGGGATCCGGTGCTGCGCACGCCGACGGACGCGGTGACCGAGTTCGACGCGGCGCTGGCGCGGCTGATCGAAGACATGTTCGCCTCGATGTACGCGGCCGAGGGGGCCGGGCTGGCGGCGAACCAGATCGGGGTGTCGCTGTCGGTGTTCGTGTACGACTGCGCCGACGGGTCGGAGCGGCGGCAGAGCGGGCACGTGGTCAACCCGCGGCTGGTGCAGACCGGCGGCGAGCCGGACGACGGGTACGAGGGGTGCCTGTCGATGCCGGAGCTCTACTACCCGAACCCGCGGGCCTCGTACGCGGTGGTGGAGGGGTTCGACCTGACCGGCGAGGCGATCACCATCACCGCGGACGGCGGCCAGTTGGCCCGCTGCATGCAGCACGAGACCGACCACCTCACCGGGATGGTGTTCTTCGACCGGCTGCGCGGCCGGGCCAAGCGGCAGGCCATGCGGGACGCGCTGGCCGCCGACTGGGCCACCCGCTGAGGCCGCCGCCGCTGCCGGCTACCCGCTGACCTCGCCGTCGGCGGAGGCGGCCACCACCCCGGCCACCGCGCTGGCCACCGCGGTCACCACGCTCGGGTCGAACACGCTCGGCACGATGTAGTTGGCGTTCAGCTGCTCGTCGGTGACCACGTGCGCGAGCGCATCGGCCGCGCGCAGCAGCATCGCACTGTCGATCTGGTGCGCCCTGGCGTCCAGCAGGCCGCGGAACACGCCGGGGAACGCGAGCACGTTGTTGATCTGGTTCGGGTAGTCGCTGCGGCCGGTGGCAACGACCGCGGCGGCCCGACGGGCCGCGTCCACGTCCACCTCCGGGTCCGGGTTGGCCAGCGCGAAGACGATCGCGTCCGGCGCCATCCCGGCCAGCCAGTCGGCGTCGAGCACCCCGCCGGCGCTGACCCCGATGAACACGTCCGCGCCGACCAGCGCCTCCCGCAGGCCACCGACCCGGCCGGCCGGGTTGGTCCGCTCGGCCAGGGCGAGTTTGGCCGGCGGCAGCGACGGGTCGGCGGGCGCCAGGATGCCCTCGCGATCCCAGACCAGCAGGTGCTTGATCCCGGCGGCGAGCAGCAGGTCGACCACCGCGGTGCCGGCGGCACCGGCGCCGGCCACGACGACCCGCACCGAGTCCAGTTGCTTGCGGACCCAGCGCAGCGCGTTCGTGAGCGCGGCCAGCACGACGATCGCGGTGCCGTGCTGGTCGTCGTGGAACACCGGGATGTCCAGGATGGACCGCAGCCGGCGCTCGATCTCGAAGCAGCGCGGCGCGCTGATGTCCTCCAGGTTGATCCCGCCGAAGCCGGGCGCGATGCACCGGACCACCTCGACGATCTGGTCCGGGTCGGTGGTGTCCAGGCAGATCGGCCAGGCGTCGATGCCGGCGAACCGCTTGAACAGCGCCGCCTTGCCCTCCATCACCGGCAGCGCCGCGCCCGGGCCGAGCGCGCCCAGCCCGAGCACGGCCGAGCCGTCGGTCACCACCGCGACGCTGTTGCCCTTGATGGTCAGCCGGCCGACGTCGTCCGGGTTCGCGGCCAGTGCCAGCGCGACCCGGCCGACCCCGGGGGTGTACGCCATCGACAGGTCGTCCCGGGTGCGCAGCTGCACCTTGGACGTGACCTCGATCTTGCCGCCGAGATGCAGCAGGAAGGTCCGGTCGCTGACCTTGTGCACGGTGACCCCGACCACCCCGCGCAGCGTGCTGACGATCTCGTCGGCGTGCCCGCCGTCATACGCCGAGCAGGTCACGTCGATGGTGATCCGGTCGGTGCGCGACTCGGCCACGTCGATCGCGGTGACCACGCCGCCGGCGGTACCGACCGCGGTGGCCACCCGGCCGACGACGGCCGGGTCGGTGTCGGCCTGCAGCCGTACGGTGATCGAGTACGACGCGCTGGTCGGCACCGGTCGGGTGCGCCCGCCGGTCACGTCAGCCCTGACCCCGGTTGGTCATCGTGTAACGGAGCTTGGCCATCATGTTTTCGGCCCCTGGCACGATGCCGGACTCGGCGAACAGCTCGTCCACCCGGGACGCCATCTTCTCCGGCTCCCAGCGGGACCCGGCGTTCTCCACCACGGCGGCGGACGTCCAGGGCCGGTACAGCTCGACCGTGTCGCCCTGGACGCCGAACACCTTGCCGCTGATGTGGCCGGCCGCGTCGCTGCTGAGGAACGCGACCAGCGGGGCGACGTTGTCCGGGTGCCAGAAGTCGTAGTCGTCCGCGCCCCCGCCGCCGATGTTGCCGTACGCGCCCTCGGTCATCCGGGTGCGCGCGGCCGGCGCGATCGCATTACAGGTGACCCCGTACTTGGCCATCTCCATCGCGACGATGGTGGCGAACGCGGCGATGCCGGCCTTGGCCGCGCCGTAGTTGGACTGGCCGAAGTTGCCGAGCAGGCCGGAAGTGGACGCCGTGCAGACAATGTGCCCGGACCGGCCCGCCGTCTTCCAGTACCCGCAGGCGGCGTGCGTCGGGGCGTAGTGGCCGCGCAGGTGCACCCGGATCACCGCGTCCCATTCCTCGGCGGTCATGTTCACCAGGGTGCGATCGCGCAGGATGCCGGCATTGTTGACGAGCGCGTCCAACTGCCCGAACTCGTCCAGCGCGCGGGCGATCAGCGCGTCGGCGGCGGCCACCTCCGAGACGTCGCCGCTGTCGACCACGGCGGTACCGCCGGCGGCGGTGATCTCGTCCACCACGGCTTGCCCGGCCGCCGCGTCCAGCTCGTTCAGCACGACGGCCGCGCCCTGCCGGGCGCACTCGATCGCCTCGCCGCGGCCGATTCCACGGCCGGCGCCGGTCACGATGACGACCTTGCCCTCCAGGAGTCCCATGCGGGCGAATCTAAGGCATCGCCCGGAGGCGCGGTTGGTGAGGTCGGACACGCTCAGTGAGGGGTTACAGTGCGAGCGTGCTCGGCTACGTGGATTCCGAGGTGGGCCGGCTCCGGACCGTGCTGCTGCACCGGCCCGGCGCCGAGCTCAAGCGCCTGACCCCGCGCAACAACGACCAACTGCTGTTCGACGGCATCCCCTGGGTCGACCGGGCCCAGGCCGAGCACGACGCGTTCGCCCAGGCCCTGCGCGACCACGACGTCGACGTGCTCTACCTGGCCGACCTGCTGGAGCGGGCGCTGGAGGTGCCGGACGCGCGGGAGGGCACGATCGCGGCCGTGCTCGCCGACGGCCGGCTCGGCCAGACCCTGCGCGGCGTGGTCGCCGCCTACCTGGCCGACCTGCATCCCACCGACCTGGCCGGGGTGCTCACCGCCGGGCTGACCCAGCGCGAGCTGAAGACCGGCCGGGGGCTGACCTACCGGCTGATGGACCCGCACGACTTCGTCGTCGACCCGCTGCCCAACCTGCTGTTCACCCGGGACTCCAGCGCCTGGATCGGGAACCGGGTCGCGGTGACCAGCCCGTCGATGCCGGCCAGGCGCCGGGAGACCACGCTGACCGAGGCGATCTACCGGCACCACCCGCGGTTCGCCGGCACCGAGGAGGTGTACGAACCGGGCGGGCACTGGCTGGAGGGCGGCGACGTGCTGCTGCTCGGCCCGCGGGTGATCGCCGTCGGCACCGGCCAGCGGACCACCCCGTCCGGCGTCGAGGTGCTGGCCCGCAAGGTGTTCGCGGCCGACCTGGCCGACACCGTGCTGGTCGTCCCGATCGCCCAGGAGCGGGCGACCATGCACCTGGACACGGTCTGCACGATGGTCGACACCGACGCGGTGGTGATGTACCCGCCGGTGGCCGACACGCTGCTGGCCTACCCGGTCACCGCCGACCGGTCCGGCGCCGACCTGGACCTGGTGGTCGGCCCTGCCACCCCGTTCCTCACCGCCGCCGCCGGTGCGATGCGGATCGACCAGCTGCGGGTGATCGACACCGGACTGGACCCGGTCACCGCCGAGCGCGAGCAGTGGGACGACGGAAACAACACCCTCGCCATCGCGCCCCGGCTCGCCGTCGCCTACGAGCGGAACGTCGAGACCAACGCGCGGCTGGAGGAGGCGGGCGTGGAGGTGATCCGGATCGCCGGCAGCGAGCTGGGCAGCGGCCGGGGCGGGCCGCGCTGCATGTCCTGCCCGGTCGTCCGCGAGCCGTTGCCAGACTGATGGACTGACCGGGCGGGCGCGGTGGATGGCGGCGGGCAGGCCCGGATCCAGCGGGAGCGGCGCTTCCTACTCCCCTCGCTGCCACGGGCGCTCGCGCACGGCGTCGCCGCGATGATCGAGGAGCGGTACATCGCCGGCACCGGGCTGACCCTGCGCCGGACCCTCACCCCGGGCGGCCGCAGCGCCGGGTTCGGCCCGCCGCTGACGCTCAGCCAGCGGGTCCGGGCCGGCAGCCAGCGTAGCGAGCGGATCGTGCTGACCGACCGGCTCACCGCCGACCAGTACGCGGCGCTGGCCCGGCTGCCGGCGCAGGTGCTCGTCTGGCGCCGGTACCTGGTCGAGCTGACCGGCCACCAGTGCGGGCTGGACGTGTTCTCCGGCGAGCTGAAGGGCCTGGTGCTGGCCGAGGCGACCTTCCTGGCAGCGGAGCAGAGCCGGGCGTTCCCGCGGCCGACCTACGCGGTGGCCGAGGTGACCGGGGACGACCGGTTCTCCGCGTGGGCGCTGGTGCACACGTCGGCCGGCCAGCTCGCCATCCTGGTCGCCGAGTACGGCATGCTGCTGCGCTGACCGGCCGATCCGGCCGGCCCGGCCGGCGGCCCGGCTGCCTTCGGCCGGCGGCCTGGCTGCCGGCAGCCCGTCGGCCCGGCTGCCGTCGGTGGGCTCAGCGCAGGGTGAGTTGCCGGCCGCGGAGGCCGTCCCGGGCGCGCCGGGCGGCGTCCGGCAGCGGGCCGGTCGCGGCCAGCGCCGTGCCGAGCCGGTCGGCGAACTCGGCGGCCGGGCGCTCCCAGTCAGCGGCGGGCGGGTCGGTCGGCAGGTCCCAGACCGGCACCAGCCGGCCGTGCGCCCGGAACGAGCCGGCGTACCTGGTGCCGTCGCCGAGCGCCAGGGTGCCGTCGGCGGACAGCCGGGCCAGCGCGTCCAGCAGCGGGTCCTCGTCCTGCGGAAGGGCCCAGCGCAGGTGGGCCTTCGCGCCGACCTGGCACCAGTACGCGGCGTCCAACCCGGCCAGCCGGACGGTCGGCACCACCGCGGCGTTGGCCCGCTCCAGCGAGGCCTGCACCTCCGCGTCCACGGGCGGGCCGGCCGGGTCGTCACCGGCCGGATCGCCAGTCAGCCAGAAGCCGAAATCGTCGTGCACGGTCGGGACCAGCGGCTCGGCCGGGTCGAGCAGATCCTGCAACCGGGCACCCGGGCCGGGCAGCCCACCGGCGGACAGCATCGAGCCGGGCTCAGCCACCAGCGCCTGCTCCAGGGTGTGCCCGAGGTCCCGGCTGACGTCGCCGGACCGGGCGTGCACCTGCAGGCCGAGCAGGATCTGGCCGTCCGGGCGGACGATCGCCGGCAGCGCCATCGGCAGCACGGTGGCCAGCGTGACGTCCCGGTCGGCGTGCGCCGGGTCGGCCAGCCGCAGCGGCGCGGTCGCCGCCGGCACCACCTCGCGCAGCGCGATCCACTCGCACTCACCGGCCAGGCCCTCGAACGGGCGGGCCACCAGCACGTCGCCACCACCGTGGCAGTTCTTGTACCGCTTGCCGGAGCCGCACGGGCAGGGCTGGCGCGGGTTCAGCGCGCCGGCGGCGGGCTCCTCGGCGCGGGGGCGGGGGCGTTGCTGGGCGCGGCGGCTCACCGGGACTCCTTAGAACGGCACGACGAGACAGCGGGGCCTCAGGATCGTCCCAGCCCGCCCGACCCGTTGCCGGACACGGGTGCCGGCAGTTCGGCCCAGACCGTGCTCCGGTTGCCGTTGTCGCGGTCGACGCCCCAGCGGACCGCGACCGCGTCCACGATGGCCAGCCCGCGCCCCCGGGTGTCGCGCGGGCCGGCGTCCTGGCGACGCGGGCCATCACCGCCGCCCCCGTCGGTGACCTTCAGCAGCAGCCGGCCGCCGACCAGGTCCCAGCTGACCCGCAGCACATCGCCGGGCAGCGGGCGGGCGTACCGGACCGCGTTGGTGACCAGTTCGGTCACCAACAGTGCCGCGTCATCCACGGCAGAGCCCGACAAACCGGACCTGAGCAGCTCGTCAACGAGGTGGCGGCGGACCCGTCCAGCGCTCTCGGCCCCGTGCCGCACCGTCAGGGTGCCCAGAACAATGCCACCTCCCCGCCGCTTCTCGACGGTCACTCTGCGGGGGTGATATCCCCAACCACTACGACGGGTAATCCACTACCCGCCGATCGGGTTTCGCGCGGCCCGGCTGTGTCAGGATCGGATCGCGCTGTGCAGCCAGCCGGCCCGCTCGACCGACCCGTGCGGCTACTTGCCACGATGGTGCCATGTCGCCGCATCGCCCCAGCACAGGCCCATCCGCGAGCCGCCCCGCACCCCCGGCGCAGCCCCGGAGCCGCTGGTGAGCGGGCCGGTGGACGCGCTGGTCGCCGGGCTCGGGCTGCGGCCACACCCGGAGGGCGGGTGGTACCGGGAGACCTGGCGGGCCGGGCTGACCGTGGCGCCGGCCGGGTATCCGCGGCCACGGGCGGTAGCGACCGCGATCCAGTTCCTGCTGCCGGCCGGCGAGACGTCCCGCTGGCACCGGGTCCGCTCGGACGAGCTGTGGCTCTGGCAGGGGCTCGGCCCGCTCCGGCTCCGGCTCGGCGGCTCGGGCCCGTCCCCGGCCGAGCCCGCCGCCACCGAGCTGCTGGTCGGGCCGGACCCGGCCGCCGGGCAGTCGCTGCAGGCGCTGGTGCCGGGCGGGGTCTGGCAGTCCGCCGCGCCGACCGGCCCGGACGGCGCGCTGGTCGCCTGCGTGGTCGCCCCCGGCTTCGACTTCGAGGACTTCGAACTGCTGGTCTGAGCCCGCCGGGCCGGCTCAGGCGGCCCCGGTGGTGCGGACCTGGGCCAGCACCGCGGCCGGACGGTTGGTGATGATCCCGTCCACGCCGAGGCCGAGCACCAGGTCCACGTCCTCCGGCTCGTTCACGGTCCAGACGTAGACCTGGTGACCGCGCCGCTGCACCCGGGTGACGAACCGGGGGTGCGCCCGGACGATGTGGATGCCCGGCCCGGCGGTGCCGACCCCGGTCGGCAGCGAGCCGTCCCGGCGGGGCAGCGGCACCCGGTCGAACAGCAGCACGGTCGGCAGGCCGGGGGCGAGCAGCCGGATCCGGCGCAGCCCGAGCGGAGCGAAGCTCATCACCGTGACCGAGGAACGGTCCGGGTCGGCCGGGCCGGTCAGGCCGTACCGGCGCAGCAGCCGGACCAGCTGCTGCTCGACCAGGCCGGCGTACCGGGTCGGGTGCTTGGTCTCGACCAGCAGCCGGATCGGCCGGGGCGTGGCCAGCACCGCCTCCAGCAGCCGTTCCAGGGTGAGCACCGGTACCTGGCCGTGCGGCAGGTCGCGGTCCTCGATGTAGCCGCCGGGCCCGCTGTCGCGCCAGGAACCGAAGTCGTACTCGCCGAGGTCGGCCAGGTCGAAGTCGGAGACCACGCCGCGACCGGTCGAGGTGCGGTCGATCCGCCGGTCGTGCACGCAGACCAGGTGCCCGTCCCGGGTCAGCCGGACGTCGCACTCCAGCCCGTCCGCGCCCTCGTCGATGGCCCGCAGGTAGGCGCCGAGGGTGTGCTCCGCGACCACCTCGGACGAGCCGCGGTGAGCGTAGACGAACGGCCGGCCGCCGCCTCCCCCCGTCACGCGGGCCATCCTCGCGCACCAGGGTTGCCAGCAGGTGACCGGCACCCGTGTCCAATTCGGACCGGCCGTGACACAGTCAGCCTGAACCAGAGGAGGCCCCGGATGCAGGGTTTGATGCAGCCCGACCAGCTGACCCTCCCGCCCGTGTTCGACCGGGCCGAGCGGCTGTTCGGGGACAAGGTGATCGTCACCGGCACCGCTACCGGGCGGGACCGGACCACGTACGCCGAGTGGGCCGACCAGACCCGCCGGCTGGCCACCGCACTGGACCAGCTCGGCATCTCGGCCGACGGCCGGGTCGGCACCTTCGCCTGGAACACCGCCAGGCACCTCGCCCTGTACTGGGCCGCGCCATGCTCCGGCCGGGTGCTGCACACCCTGAACATCCGGCTGTTCCCGGAGCAGCTGACCTACATCGCCAACCACGCCGCGGACGAGGTCGTCTTCGTGGACCGGTCGCTGCTGCCGATCTTCTGGCCGCTGGTGCCGACGTTCGAGACGATCCGGCACTTCGTGATCATGGACGACGGGGCGCCGGTGGACCTCCCGGCCGACCCGCGGGTGCTGCGCTGGGAGGACCTGCTGGCCGACGCCGCGCCGGCCCGGTTCCGGGTGGACGACGAGAACCAGGCCGCGGCGATGTGCTACACGAGCGGCACCACCGGCAACCCGAAGGGCGTCGTCTACTCGCACCGCTCGGCGTACCTGCACGCGATCTCCGGGATGTCCGCCAGCGGCCTCGGCATCCTCGAGCGGGACCGGGTGCTGCCGGTGGTGCCGATGTTCCACGCGAACGCCTGGGGGTTGGCGCAGACGCCCCTCTTCGCCGGCGCCGACCTGGTGCTGCCCGGCCCGCAGATGGCCCCGGACAAGCTGGCCACGCTGATCGTGGAGGAGAAGGTCACGGTCGCCGCCGGGGTGCCGACGATCTGGATGGCCGTGCTGCCGCACCTGGCCGGCCGGGACACCTCGCACCTGCGCACCGTGCTGTGCGGCGGGTCGGCCGTCCCGAAGGCGCTGTCCGAGGCGTACCGGGCCCAGCTCGGACTGCCGATCCTGCACGCCTGGGGGATGACCGAGACCAGCCCGCTCGGCTCGATCAACGCGCTGCCCAGCGGGTACGACCGGCTGCCGGAGGAGGAGAAGGCCGAACTGCGGTCCCGGCAGGGGGTGCCGCCGGTCGGTGTGACCGCCCGCATCGTCACCCCCGGCACGCTGGACGAACTGCCCTGGGACGACAAGGCCACCGGCGAACTGCAGGTCCGCGGACCGTGGATCGCCGCCGCGTACTACCGCAACGAGGGCGGCGGCGACGCCTTCACCGAGGACGGCTGGCTGCGCACCGGCGACGTCGGCGCGATCGACAGCCACGGCAACATCCGGCTGGTCGACCGGACCAAGGATCTGGTGAAGTCCGGCGGCGAGTGGATCAGCTCGGTGGAGCTGGAGAACCACCTGATGGCACACCCGGCGGTGGCCGAGGCCGCGGTGATCGGGGTGCCGCACCCGCGCTGGCAGGAGCGCCCGCTGGCCGCGGTGGTGCTCCGCTCGGACGCCACCGCGAGCAAGGCGGAGCTGATCGAGTTCCTCCGCCCCCGGGTGGCCCGCTGGTGGCTGCCCGACGACGTCGTCTTCATCGACGAGGTGCCGAAGACCAGCGTCGGCAAGTTCTCCAAGAAGGAGCTGCGGGCCCGGTTCGCCGACTACCAGCTACCGGGGCCGGAGTAGCCGGCGCTCGGCCGGCCCGAGCGCGGCCGCCAGCGCCGCCGCGACCGCGAACGAGACGATCGAGGCGGAGAACCCGTTCGTGGCCGAGATGCCCAGCGCGTCCTGGGCGTGCGCCCAGAACGTGCCCCAGCCGGGCCAGTCGTCCAGCACGGTCGGGGTGGTGAGCTGGTAGGCGACGAAGCCGGCCAGCCAGGGCAGCGCCATCAGCCAGCGGCCGGGCGCGGCGTCGTCCACCCGGTAGCCCCGGCCGCGCCGGTTGAGGTAGAAGTCGACCACGAAGGTCGCCGCCAGCGGCACGAACACGGCGCCGATCAGGAACAGGAACGGCTCGTACGCGTTGCCGTCGACGGCCAGCGCCAGCACGGTGGCCAGGCCGCCGACGGCCAGCGCCAGCAGCCGGCGGTCCAGCCGCGGGGCGATGTTCTGCACGCTGGTCGCGGTCGAGTAGATGTTCGCGAACGCCTCGTCCACCTCGTCCACGGCCAGGATGCACAGCGCGATCGCGCCGGCCGGCACCGCCAGCAGCGCGCCGACCACGTCCGTGTCGGCGCCCGCGTACGCCCGCAGCGCCAGCACGCCGAGCAGGAAGAACGCGCCGGACGAGAGCGCGTAGCCGACCGTGGTGCCGGTGAACGCGGCCCGGCCGGTGCGGGAGAACCGGGAGTAGTCGGCGACCAGCGGGATCCAGGACACCGGCAGCGCGATCACCAGGTCGGTGGACGTCCAGAACCCGGTCCAGCTGCCGGTGAGCGGGCCGAGTGGCCGGCGCAGCGTCTCGATCAGGAAGTACGCCGAGCAGGCGACCACCGCGACCACCGCGACCCGCTTCAGCAGCCGGACCGAGCCGAGCGGCCGCAGCGCCATCGCGGTCGCCACCACCCCGGCGGCCAGCACGTACACCCAGCGCGGCAACTGGTCGTAGACGCCGTGCGCGGCGATCGAGATCACCCAGACCTCGTAGGTCGCCCAGCCGACGCACTGCACCAGGTTCAGCACCGTCGGGGCGTACGAGCCGCGCCGGCCGAGCAGGCCGCGCAGCAGCACCATCGTCGGTGCGCCGGTCTGCGCCCCGGCCTGGGCGACCAGGCCGAGCAGCAGGCAGCCGAGCACGGTGCCGAGCACGATCGCGGTCGCGGTGGCCAGGAACGACTGGCCCGGTGGCACCAGGAACGTCGCGGTGACCGGGATCAGCAGGCTGATCCCCAGGTTCGCCCAGAGCCCGAGCTGGTCCAGCCAGCCGAGCGCGCGCGGTGGCTCGGCGGTCAGCGTGGTCGGCGCCTCGATCGGCCCCGGGTCGGTAGCGGTGGCAGTGGGCATGATCGCTACACCCTCCCTACGCCGGTGTGAACCGGACAGGTTCCGACGGTCGGCGGCCGTGTCAGCCGCCCTCTCAGCCCGGTGCGCCGGACTCCCGTGGTGACGCCAGCACCCTATCCGGGCGCCGGAACCCCGGCTACCGCCAAGCCGTTGACCCGGTGTGCAGTTGATCTGTCCCAAGTGCCATGACGTCATGCATCAGTACGAGCGGAACGGGGTGGTCGTCGACCAGTGCTCGGAGTGCAAGGGGATCTTCCTGGACCGCGGTGAGCTGGAGAAACTGGTCGCCGCGGAGAGCGCCTGGCATGCCTCGGCCGCTCCCGGGCCGGCCCGGGGCGAGCGCCGCGACGAGGGCGCCTACCGGCCGCGGTACGACGACGACGACGATGACGACCGTCGCCGCGGCTCGTACGGGAAGAAGCAGCGCCGCCGGTCGTTCCTGGAGGACCTGTTCGAGTAGCCGGCCGGGCGGTCAGGCCGGCTGGCCGGGCCGGGTGGTCAGGCCGGCTGGCCGGGCAGGGTGGTCAGGCCGGGTGGCCGGGCCGGGTGGTCAGGCCGGGTGGTAGATCGACAGGTACACCGACGCGGTGACGGCGACCGGCTCGGCCAGCTCGGCCAGCCGGGCGGTCAGCCGCGGGCCGGCCAGGTGCCGGGCGCTCGGGCCCATCTCGATCAGGTCCCGGACGCCATCCCGGTCCAGCCGCAGCGGCCAGTCGTGCCGCTGCCGCTCGGTCCGCCGGAAGAACGGGTCGAGGGTGGCCGCCAGCCGCTCCGGCTTGTGCCGGTCGACGGTCAGCAGGCCGACCGCGTCCACCAGTTCGGCCAGGTGCCCGGCGGTGGGCGTGACCACGACGAGGGCCCCGCCGGGGGCCAGGACGCGGCGCATCTCCGCGCCGTTGCGGGGCGCGAATACATCCAGCACCGCGGCCGCCGCGCCGTCCCGGACCGGTAACTGCCGCCAGGCGTCGCACACCACCGCGCTGGCCCGCGGATGGGCCCGGGCCGCTCGCCGCGCGGCGGGCTTGGCCGAGTCCAGCGCGAGGCCGACCCGATCGGGCGCCAGGTCCAGCGCGGCCGCGAGGTGGTAGCCGGTGCCGGCGCCGACCTCGAGCAGGCAGCCGGTGGGCACCCGCTCGACAGCCGCGGCGGTCGCGGTGCCGACCAGCCGGGCCAGGTCGGCGAAGTGGCCCGCCGCCAGGAACCGCTCCCTGGCGGCGATCATCGGGCCGGAGTCGCCGGCCGGCGCCACCCCGCCCGGCGGCAGCAGCGTGACGTACCCCTGCCGGGCCAGGTCGAATGCGTGCCCGGCCGCGCACCGCAGCACCCGGTCGGCACACTCCACCGGCCCGCCGCAGTGCGGGCAGGCCAGGAACCGGGTCACGGTGGCGAGCACCTCCCCATCCTGGCCTGCGACCCCACTGGGTGGGGGGTTGCCCGGGGCGACGGGATAGCGTCCGGCCCGTGGCAGGACAGGGCACCCCGGCGACCACGTTGCTGGCGCGCCAACGGGTCCCGCACACCGTGCACACCTACCCGCACGACCCGCACGCCGCCTCGTACGGCCTGGAGGCCGCCGAGGCACTCGGGATCGAGCCGGCGCGGGTGTTCAAGACGCTGGTCGCCAGCGTCGACGGCACGCTCACGGTGGGCGTCGTGCCGGTGACCGGCAGCCTGGATCTCAAGTCGCTGGCCGGCGCGGTCGGCGGCAAGCGGGCGGCGATGGCCGACCCGGCCGACGCGGAACGGTCCACCGGCTACGTGCTGGGCGGGATCAGCCCGCTGGGTCAGCGCAAGCGACTGCGTACCGTGCTGGACGCGTCGGCCGCGGATCACGCCACCGTGTTCGTCAGCGCGGGCCGGCGAGGGCTTGAGATCGAACTGGCACCGGCTGATCTGGTCCGGCTGACGGCCGCGACCCTCGCCGCGATCGGGCGGCCGCAGTAGCGCCGCCGCCGCCCCGGCCGGGCGGCCCAGCGCCGCCGACGGCCGTCGCCGCGAGCACCCAGACCAGCGTGGCCGGCAGCAGTTCCACCCGGGCCGCGTTGAATTTCATGTAACTGTCCAGCAGCGCCACCGGGAATGGGCCCTGCAATTCCCAGAGCAGGTACTGCAGCCACAGCCCGCCGACGATCACCGCCAGGGTCAACCCGAGGAAAGCGATCGCGCCGCGAATTTCCGGCACCAGTACGGCCAGCGCCACCGCGAGCAGCACCGCGCCGACCGCCCAGTAGGTCGAATACGGCACCGGCCAGAGCCCGGCCATGTTGCCCAGAATCCGCAGGCTCCGGTCGGTCAATTGACCGAAACTGAGCGCGCCCCACTTCTGCCCGCCGATGAACCGGCTGGAGACATGCTGCCCGGCCAGCCACAACTGCCAGGGCAGCAACGCCACGATCGCCCCGGCCAGCAACACCAGCGGCCCGTACCAACCGCGCCGCCCGGATCCGGCTACCGGCCCTGGTCCGGCTGCCGGCCCGGCGCCGGCCGCCGACCCACGGCTCGCTGCCAGCCCACGGCTCGCTGCCAGCCCACGGCTCGCTGCCAGCCCACGGCTCGCTGCCAGCCCACGGCTCGCTGCCAGCCCACGGCTCGCTGCC
>Ga0307500_10000199_pt1 | contig 20816 bp, 22 predicted proteins | sample 14_S_MG_FD_201362 | JGI IMG/M metagenome (GOLD analysis project Ga0307500, IMG submission 201362) | Soil microbial communities from Populus trichocarpa stands in riparian zone in the Pacific Northwest, United States - 14_S | ecosystem: Environmental > Terrestrial > Soil > Riparian zone > Trees... | reverse complement strand
TCGCCGAAATATTTCTACGACGCCGCAGGCTCGGAACTGTTCGAGCAGATCACGGTCCTGCCGGAATATTATCCGACCCGCACCGAGCTCGGCATCCTGCGCAGCCGCGGCGACGAGATCGCTTCCATCATTCCCAAAGGAGCCGCGCTGGTGGAATTCGGCGCCGGCGCCACCACCAAGGTTCGCTTGCTGCTGGAGCGCTGCGATTTCGGCGCTTACGTCCCGGTCGACATTTCCGGCGACTTCCTGAACGCTCAGGCGAGCGCCCTGCGCAAGGATTTTCCCGAACTCGGCGTCTATCCGGTTGCCGCCGATTTCACCGCGCCGTTTGCCCTGCCGGCCGAAATCGAAGGGATGCCCAAGGTCGGCTTCTTTCCGGGATCGACGCTCGGCAATTTCGAGCCCGACGAAGCGCGCGCCTTCCTGCGCAGCGCCCGCGACATTCTTGGGCAGGGCGCGCAGATGATCATCGGCGTCGACCTCGAGAAGAACGAGCGAGTGCTTTACGACGCCTATAACGACGCGGCCGGCGTCACCGCGCGGTTCAATCTCAACGTTCTGGTCCGCATCAACCGCGAGCTCGGCGGCAATTTCGACGTTTCCGCCTTCATGCACCGCTCCGTCTATAATCGCGAGCGGCATCGCATCGAGATGCACCTGATCGCCAAGAAGGCTCAGACCGTGCGCATTCTCGGGCGGAATTTTTCATTCCGTCCCGGCGAAAGCATCCACACGGAGTCGAGCTACAAATACAGCCTCGACCGCTTCACCGCGCTGGCGCGCGAGTCCGGCTGGTCGGTGCGGGAATCCTGGACCGACCGCGACCGGATGTTTTCGGTTCACGCGCTGGCGGCAACAGATTGAAGGGGTGGTCCCGAGCTGGCAGCTCGGGGCTGTTCAGGTCTTGACCAGTCTCCTGCGATCCGGCCGCATCCGTCGTGACGGGGCGATCCGGGGCGCCGCTGATATCCAGTCGTCGAACAACCGGTCTGCACCCAATAGCCACGCGTGGATGATCCGCCACTTGTCCTGCCCGCGAGACTGGAAATCCAATAGCTGCGATCCGGTGTCCTGCAGCTCATGGAAGAACTTCAAGGAGTCTTTTCCAGTGGGCCTGTCCTGCTCGATCGCCTGCGTCACGATCCAGCGATCCCACTCCTGAATGATCCGTACTCTTGCTTCACTTTGTTTCATAGGCACGCATTTCCAGCCACTGCAGTCTGTGGACTCTGAGTGATCGCGCTGGTCTAGGTCTGATGGAAAGGTGCTACGCCGCCGCGCGTCCCCGCACCTTTGCCGCGCTCACTATAGACAAACTTCTTAACAAATCTTCATCTTTATCGCCCCGCCCGCAAAACGGTCCATCTGCGCTTCCGTTTGCCCTTCGAAACGTCCAACTTTTGACGCGGACTCAGTCGAGCTTCTGCGGCAGGCTCGGCTAGGGGTAGCTTGTGCCAGGGGATCTCAGTCATGGGAAATGCGTATCCAACGTCCGGCCATCGGAGAGAATTTTCCAGTTCGTCGTCCGTTCCCGCGGACTCGGCTTGGGATCAAGAGGCGGACATCGACCGGGCATCGCTCATCGAGGAGAACGCGAGACTGCGGGCGCTCGTCGTGCAATTGTCAACGCTCGTTCTTCGAAACGTCGTCGATCAGCACAGCACCTCGCCATTCATGCCGGTCAGGCGATCGCTGCCTGATTAAAGGCGCTGCTCGGCCGGATTGGACTGCAGCGAGAGCGATTCCCACACCGCGACCATAATCAGGATCGCGGTGGTCAGGATGGAAAGCACCAGCGGCGACAGCTCGCTTGCGAACCAGGCAAGCAAGCAGAGTGCGACGATGCCGGCCCCGTGCGAGAGCTGCAGGAAGCCGCGAAAGCTGTGCTTGAACAGGATGGTCCCGAACAGAAACAGCAAGGGACCGCCGATCGCGGTAATCACCGTCTTGAGATCGGAATGCCCGCCGGGGTGTTTCAGCACGAGTTCGTCCGCAACTGCAGCGACGATGATGCCGGCCACGATCGGCATGTGCAAATAGGTATAGGCGAGCCGCGCCAGCCTTCCGGGCTCGCTCGATTTTGAAAGCTGCTCCGAGCCGGCCTCGGCGCCGATGTGGAAATAGATCCACCACATCGCGAGACAGCCCGCAAAGGCCGACACGAACGCCGCGACGTTTTCGGTCGTCCACGTCAGTTCGGCGAAGGTCGCGCCGGTCACGACGATGGACTCGCCGAGCGCGATGATGATGAAGCCCGCGCAGCGCTCGGCCATATGACCGCCTTCGATCACCCAATCCGCAACGGAAGACGCGCCGTATCGGGGAATCCAGAACCGCACCGCCGGTGAAATATATTCGATGCCCAGTGCAACGGCCCAAAGCAGCAGCCGCGTTTGACCTTCGGCCAATCCGCCGGCGATCCAGAAAATCGCAGACAGCGCCAGCCACGTGGTGATGCGGATCGCATTCGCGCGTGCCAGTGACTGTGTGGGCAGCGTCGAGGCCCACAGAAATACCGTCTTGCCGACCTGCATCGTGGCGTAGGCAATGGCAAACCACAGGCCGCGGCCGTCAAAGGCCGTCGGGATCGAGGTCGACAACACCAGCCCGCCCAGCGTCATTGCAAACAGCAACAGCCGGACCGGCGTCTTCTCGGGATTGAGCCAGTTGGTGATCCAGGAGGTGTAGACCCAAACCCACCATACCGCGAGGAACAGCAGCGTGACCTGAAGCGCGCCCAGCGGCGTAAAGTGCGCGAGCAGCGTGTGCGAGATCTGCGTGACCGCAAAGACGAAGACGAGATCGAAGAACAGCTCGGCGTAAGTGACGCGACTGTGCTGATGCGGCACGATCGGACGAAACAGCGCGCCGCGTGCATGGTCGACCATCGATACCCCCGCTTCCGCCGACCGCGGGACTAGCTCTCAGGAACCCCGGTCTGCAGCGCCAGCGCATGCAGCAAGCCGCCCATCTGCCCCTTGAGCGACTGGTAGACGATCTGGTGCTGCTGCACCCGCGACTTGCCGCGGAAGGATTCCGAGATCACGGTCGCGGCGTAATGGTCGCCGTCGCCTGCGAGATCGCGGATCGTCACCTCGGCATCGGGGATAGCTGCCTTGATCATCGATTCGATATCGTGGGCCTCCATCGGCATCCAGCATGTCTCCGTCAGGTGTTTCGAATCATGGCCTGCTCGCGCGACCGTGAAGGCCGAGCCTAGCGCGTGCGCTCTTCTAGGTCACGCCTGACGGCACTATATTCCCGGTCCGATCGTTTGACACTGTGAGATGCGGTCGCGCCTGATTACGTCAGGCTGACCGAAAAAGAGGCTCAAAATCATGAAATTGCCCGGTCCCGACCATCCGATCACGATTACGGCAAACCCCAGGCGCGTCCGCGTCTCGGTGGGCGGCGTGGTGATCGCCGACACCACCCATGCGCTGACCCTGAAGGAAGCCAGCTATCCGGCAGTGCAATATCTGCCGCGCGAGGATGCCAATATGGCGCTCCTGGCCCGCACCGAGCGGACCACCCACTGCCCCTACAAGGGCGATGCCAGCTATTTCAGCATCAACGCCAACGGCAAGAGCATCGAAAATTCGATCTGGACCTATGAGACACCCTTCCCTGCCATGACCGAGATCGCGGGCCATCTGGCGTTCTATCCGGACAAGGTGACGATCGAGGAAGTGACATAGGCCCCTCTCCCATCTGTGATGGACCGGAAACAGGAGTCTGCTCTGTGCAGAATCCGTAAACTTGTGCGCTCTACCGCCATTTGCGTCTTCCGTCGCAAAGGGCAGCGAACATTGGGCCTTGCTGAATCAGGGTCCCGGCTGCAACATTTGGCACAAACAGCCTGGCCGGGAGGCGCGCATGACATCGATTTCCACCGTAGGGCATGCCGAAGCGAGTGCAGTGCCCAAAGCCAAATCGCGCAACCTTTCGCTCGATCGCGCCCGCACCTTCCTGACGCTGGTGGTGCTGCTCCACCATGCCGTGATTCCCTACACCTATTTCGGCCACACCGATCCGAAGTACTTCTTCGGCTTCGACATGATCGTGCTCGCCACCGACAGCTTCTTCATGGCGATGTTCTTCTTCCTGTCGGGGCTGTTCGCCTGGTCCGGGATAGCCCGCAAGGGAGCGCGGAACTATCTGACCGATCGCCTGCTTCGGCTTGGCCTGCCCTTCGTGATCTGTGCGCTCACGGTCATTCCGCTCGCCTATTACGCGATTTCGCTTCGGCACCATCCCGAGATCGGCTTTTCGGAATTCTGGTGGAACATGGTCACGAAGGGCCCGTGGCCGAGCGGACCGATCTGGTTTCTCTGGGTCTTGTTCGCCTTCGACCTGGTTGCCTGCCTGCTGCACCGGCTGTCACCCAATTTGCTCGATCCGATCAATCGCCTCTCGCTGTATGGCCGCCGCCGGCCCGCGGTGTTCTTCGCGGTCATGCTGGCCGTCACCGCGGCGTTCTACGTTCCCGGGCTGATGATTTATGGACCAGCCAGCTGGTTTGAGTTCGGGCCGTTCTCGGTGCAGCACGGGCGCATTATGCTCTATGCGAGCTACTTCTTTTTCGGCGCCGGCATCGGCGTTGCGCAAATGGATCGCGGGCTGCTCGCCGCAGACGGCCGGATGGCGAAGGTGAGCTGGGACTGGATGGTGCTGGCGATCGTCCCGTATTGCCTGCTCTGGGGGCTGATCTTCATCAAGCGCGAAATACTGGGCAACCCGTCGCCGCTGCCGAACTGGTATGAGGGTCTCTACGCCATCTGCTTCGCCGTCTTCAGCGTAGCCATCATGTTTCTGATCCTGGCCTTTTTCCAAAGGTTTAAGCAATCAGGCTCAGCCAAGCTGCTCGATCCGATGCAGAGCGACGCCTACGGCATGTTCCTGGTGCACTACCCGATCGCATTGTGGCTGCAATACTGGCTGTACGACTACGACCTGCCGGCGATCGTCAAGGTCGCGATCGGGTTGACGCTGACAATCGCGCTGAGCTGGGCGCTGACGCGCGCGTTGCGGCAGATTCCCGGCGCGACGAAGGTGCTGTGATCTCTATGGCAGTCATTCCGGGGCGATGCGTAGCATCGAACCCGGAATCTCGAGATTCCGGGTCTGGTCCTTCGGACCATCCCGGAATGACGACGGAGCGTTAAGATATCTTGCCGCTCATATAGGCCGGCAACCAGCGTTCGAACGCCGACTTGAGAGCACTCACCGAAACCGCCGTTTCGCCGGCAACGGCGATCGCATCGCCGCCCGTGGTGCCGATCCGCGCGCAGGGCACGCCCGCGCCCTTCATCTTGGCCAGCACCAGGCCGGCGTCCGCCGCCGATACCGTCACGATGTAGCGCGCCTGATCCTCGCCAAACCAATACGCATGCGGCACGATCGAGCTCGGCGCCGCCAATAGCTGCGCACCGATGCCGCTGGCAATCGCCATCTCCGCGAGCGCGATCAACAGACCGCCGTCGGAAACGTCATGCACGGCCGTGGCGGTGCCGGCGTGGATCATGCCGCGCACCACATCGCCATTGCGCTTTTCGGCCGCGAGATCGACCGGCGGCGGCGCGCCCTCTTCGCGGCCGCAGATATCGCGCAGGTAGACGGATTGCCCGAGCCAGCCTTGCGTGTCGCCGATCAGCAGGATCGCTTCGCCGCCCGCCTTGAACGCCAGCGTGGCGGATTTGGTGAAATCGTCGAGCAGGCCGACGCCGCCGATCGAGGGCGTCGGCAGAATGCCGCGGCCGTTGGTCTCGTTGTAGAGCGAGACGTTGCCCGACACGACCGGGAAATCGAGCGCCGTGCAGGCTTCGGAAATACCTTTCAGGCAGCCGACGAATTGCCCCATGATTTCCGGGCGTTCCGGATTGCCGAAATTGAGGTTATCGGTGATCGCCAGCGGACGGCCGCCGACGGCGGTGATGTTGCGCCAGGCCTCGGCGACGGCCTGTTTGCCGCCTTCGAACGGATCGGCTTCGCAATAGCGCGGCGTCACGTCGACGGTGAGCGCAAGCCCCTTCGGCCCGTCCTCGACGCGCACCACAGCGGCATCGCCGCCCGGACGCTGCACGGTATTGCCCAGAATGACGTGGTCATATTGCTCCCACACCCAGCGCTTCGAGCCCAACTCGGGCGTTGCGATCAGCTTTTCCAGCGCCGCCGAAATGCCGAGCGGCGGGGTCACTTCGCGCGCCTGCACCACCGGCAACGCCGCGGACGCAACATGGGGCCGGTCATAGAGCGGCGCCTCGTCGCCGAGTTCCTTGATCGGCAGGTCGGCCATGACGTCGCCGCCATGCTTGACCACAAAACGCTTGCTCGGCGTGGTGTAGCCGACCACGGCAAAATCCAGTCCCCACTTCTTGAAGATCGCCTCGGCCTCTTGCTCCTTCTCGGGCTTGAGCACCATGAGCATGCGCTCCTGGCTTTCCGAGAGCATCATCTCATAGGCGCTCATGCCGGTCTCGCGCGTCGGCACCGCATCGAGATTGAGATCGACGCCGAGATCGCCCTTGGCGCCCATCTCGACCGCCGAACACGTCAGCCCCGCCGCGCCCATGTCCTGGATCGCGATCACGCAATCGGCTTCCATGATTTCGAGGCAGGCTTCCAGCAACAGCTTTTCCGCAAAGGGATCGCCGACCTGCACCGTCGGCCGCTTCTCAGCGGAGTCGTCGTCGAACTCGGCCGAAGCCATCGAGGCGCCATGAATGCCGTCGCGGCCGGTCTTGGAGCCGAGATAGACGATCGGCATGTTCACGCCCGAGGCCGCCGCATAGAAAATCTTGTCCGTGTCGGCGAGGCCCACCGCCATCGCGTTGACCAGGATGTTGCCGTCATAGCGGGTATGGAAACGCACCTGGCCACCGACGGTCGGCACGCCGAACGAATTGCCATAGCCACCGACGCCGGCGACCACGCCCGACACCAGATGCCGCGTCTTGGGATGCTCCGGCGCGCCAAAGGAGAGCGCATTGAGGCACGCGATCGGCCGCGCGCCCATCGTAAACACGTCGCGCAAAATGCCGCCAACGCCGGTGGTCGCGCCCTGATAGGGCTCGATATAGCTCGGGTGGTTGTGGCTCTCCATCTTGAAGACCACCGCCTGGCCGTCGCCGATGTCGATGACCCCGGCGTTCTCGCCCGGGCCCTGGATCACCCAGGGCGCCTTGGTCGGCAGGCCCCGCAGATGGATGCGCGACGACTTGTACGAGCAATGCTCGTTCCACATCGCCGAGAAAATCCCCAGCTCCGTGAAACTCGGCACCCGCCCGATCAGCTTGAGGATGCGCTCATACTCGTCGGGCTTCAGGCCATGGCTGGCGACGAGTTCGGGGGTGATCTGGGGCTCGTTCATGGATGCCTTAATAGGGAGATCAACAGGGGGCGAAAAGGCCTTTTATGGCGCATTTCTGCCCTGTCCAGAGCTTTGCGCGGGGAGCCTTGCAGGATCGGCGTTTGCACATCGTTCCCGGATCGGATTTAAGGGCGGGAATAGCGAATTGAAGGGTCATTTTTAGTGAACGAGCTTCCCCAAAACGCATTTCAGCGCCGACCGGACCTGCACGTCGAAACCGAGGGCGAATTCAAGGGCTGGCGGACCTGGACCCGCGACAATTTTGAGACCCATACCGGCCCGTTTTGGCACCGGATGGACGAACACGGCCGCGTGCAATGCGCGTTCCGGGTCGAGAAGAAGCACCTCAACGGGCAGAACAATGTCCATGGCGGCTGCTTCATGTCGTTCGCCGATTATTCCCTGTTCGCGATCGCTTCCCCGGTGCTGCAGGGGCCGGGCGTGACGGTAGCGTTTTCCTGCGAATTCCTCGACGCCGCGCGTGAGGGCGAGTTGATCGAATGCGACGGCGAAATCACCCGCGCCGGCGGCTCACTGATCTTCCTGCGCGGCGTGCTGAAATCCGGCGAACGGTCGCTGTTCACCTTCTCAGGAACCATCAAACGGGTGAAATGGAAGAAGCCTGCAGGCGCAAGCGCCGTTGCAACCTGACACACGACCGATCCGTCGCGGCTGGCGCGACTATGCGTTGCTGCTCGCGCTGGCGTGCTGCTGGAGTTCGACCTATCCGCTGACCAAGATCGGCCTCGGATCATTCCCGCCGATCACCTTCATCTCGGTGCGCTCGCTGATCGCCGCGGGCTTTCTGCTGGTGGTCTTGCGCGTTCGCGGGATTCCGATGCCTGCGGAAGCCAGGGCCTGGAAGCTGTTCGCCCAGCAGCAAACGATGAATTCGACGTTTCCATTCCTGCTGATCACCTGGGCGCAGCAGTATGTGCCGGCGTCAAATACCGTGGTGCTGGCCTCGACGACGCCGATCTTTGCCTTTCTCATTACCTGGGCCATTACGCGGCACGAGCCGGCCACGCTGCTCAAGCTTGCCGGCGCCATTCTGGGGCTTGCTGGAACGGGCGTGATCATCGGCCTCGACGCGCTCGCGACGCTCGACGCCAATATCTTTGCCGAGATCGTGATCCTGATCGCCACCATCTCGTTCGCCTGCGCCACGATCTTCGGGCTGCGGCTGACCGACTACGACCCGATGGTGGTCGCCGCCGGCTCGCTGTTGTTCGGCGGGCTGATACTGCTGCCGGCGTCGTTGATTGTCGATCATCCCTGGACGTTGCGGCCGACGGCCGAGGCGCTGGTTGCCACGGTGGCGCTTGGAATATTCTCCAGCGCATTCGGCCTGATGCTGTTCTACATGTGCCTGACGCGGCTCGGCACGCTCACCACCAACGCGCAAGGCTATCTGCGCATCCCGATCGGCGTCGGCCTGTCGGTGGTGCTGCTTGGCGAAGCCGTCCCGGCAAATCTCGCGCTCGGCCTCGTTCTCGTCATGGCCGGTGTCGCCGCCATGACCATTCCGAAAGACGCCTACCGGCGGTGGCGGAGTCGCGGCGGCTAAGCAGTGCGCGCCTCAGACCCTCATCCTGAGGAGCGCGGAAGCGCGTCTCGAAGGATGCAGGCCCGTCTGTGGCCTCATGGTTCGAGACGCGCTTCGCGCTCCTCACCATGAGGGACCTATACCGCAGCGCCTTATTGCACGCTCACCAGCGTCAGATCGACGAACCACGACTGCGGCGAAACGAAACCCTTGACCTTCGAACTCATCGCGCGGGGATTGAGATCGTGGACGATGTAGAGCCAGGGCGGATTGTCGACCAGCCGCTCATGGGCCTTCTTGTAGGCGGTAGAGATCGCCTTCGGATCGGTTGATTCCGAGATCGTCTTTAGCGCGTCTTCGAAGTCGTCGTCCTTCCACTGCTCGAAGTTGAAACCGTTCGGCGAGAAATTGGCCGCCAGGAAATAGCGCGCCATGACGCCGACATCCGACGACGGCGAGCTGATATTGAGCACCATGGCGCCGCGCAGGCTAGGGTTGTCAGGCGTGGCGCGCGCCGCCGTCAGCAGCACCTGCCATTCGATGACGTCGAATTCCACGTTGACGCCGCAGGCCTCTTTCAGATTCTGCTGCAGGAACTCGTTCATCGGTAGCGGCAGCATCTGCCCGGAGCCGGAATTCGAGATCAGCGCCTTGAACGAGAGCGGCTTCGCCGCCGTATAGCCTGCTTCCGCGAGCAGCGCCTTGCCCTTGGCCGGGTCGGACTTGTAGCGATTGACCGGTGCGCCGAAATCGGGATCGCTGGACTTGAGCCAGCCGACCGAAGGCTCCGCGGTGCCGTTGAGAAGTGAGACCAGCCCTTCCCGATCGATGCAGTAGTTCAGCGCCTGGCGCACCTTGACGTCCTTGAACGGGCTGTTGGCCGCGCCGATGTTGTAGAACCACGGCCAGACATGCGGATAGGAGCCGGTGGTGATGGTGAAGCCCGCGGATTTCAGCGAGCCGATGCCGTCCGGCGGCGGCACTTCGATCCAGTCGACCTGGCCGGAGCGCAGCGCGGCCAATCGCGAATTCGCTTCAGGGATCGGCATCAGCACGACATTGTCGACTTTCGCTTTTCGGCTGGCGTCCCAATAGCCGTCCCAGCGCGTCAGATCCGCCTCCTGCCGTGGAACGATTTTCGTTATCCGGAACGGCCCGGTGCCCGCTGCCGGCAAGGTCGCGACCTTGGCCCATTCCTTTCCTGCCTTCTCGAACGATGCCGGCGAGGTGAACAGCAGATAGACCGCCATATGGGGAAAATACGAGGCCGGCTTCGTGGTCGTGATGGATACAGTCGTGTCATCGATCTTCTTGTAGCTGCCCATCACGGGAACGCGCGCCCGCGATATCGCCGAACTCGGCGGCTCAAATTGCGGGCTCTCGCTGTTGAAATAGCGGTCAAGATTCCAGATCACGGCGTCAGCATTGAAATCAGTGCCATCGTGGAATTTGACGCCCTTGCGCAGATGGAAAATCCAGGTCTTGTTGTCGCTGGGGTCCTGCTCCCATTTCTCCGCGAGCCCGGGACGCAGGGTCGCCAGTTGGTCGGTTTTGGTCAGGTCCCACAGCACCAATCCCTCGAAGATCGGATAGCCGAGGAAGCGCATGCCCTCAAAACCGTTGTTCGGCATCCCGGTCGCGGTGGGGATATCGGACGCCGTCATGGCGATGCGCAGCGTGGTTTCAGCCGCCGCCGGATGCGACGTCATGAGCGCGGTCAGCAGCGCAACCGTGCAAAAAGCCTTGCGAATGGGCATGATCTGTCTCCGTCCCGACGACCGGGAAATCCGCGTTTGGGATCAGGAGACAGGAGCAAGTTTCAGGCCAGCCAGTTTTCGCCGTTGAACAAAAATTCGGCAGCTGAATGAAGGCTATGTCGGGCGCGGCGCTTCAATTCGACAACTGCTTTTCAGCGATCGAAAGCCATTCGGCCTGCGCCTCGCGCAGATATTTAGGCGCGCGTTTCATCTGCAGCAGGAGTTCATTGAAGACTACTCTCGCCTCGGCGTTGCGGCCCGTCATGCGCAGCAGCATGCCGTAACGAACGCGGGCCTCCGCGCCGGGAAAGTACGCCACGAGCCCGTGATACTCGTCGAGCGCCTCGTCGATGCGTCCGACCTCGGCCAACGAGCGGGCATAGAGCAGATGTCCCTCCGAAGATTCGAAATCGGGCCACTGCCGCTTCAGATCATCCAGCGTCGCGAGCGTATCCGCAAAACGATTGAGACCGAATTGCGCTTGCGCCTTGCCCAGCGCGTAGGCCGGCTCCCGGCCCATCGGCAGCGTTAGGACATGATCGTAATGGCGCTCGGCTTCGTCGAATCGCCGCACATTCAGGCATTCGGCTGCAAGCGTTTGGCGGTTGGCGATGGTATCGCTGCCGGCGAGCCGATCGGACAGCTCGCGGTAGGCCTTTTCCGGATCGAGCTTGCCGGCGATGCGCTTGCGCGCCTGCTGGGCGCCGGGACTTCCAAACCATTCCGGCACCAGTTCGACGACGATGTAGGCGAGCGCGCCGACCAGCGGGATCATCAGGATGATGAAGCCCCAAGGCTGCAGGCGCCCGGTCCGCGATGCGTGATAGATCAGCGTGATATCGAGCAGCAACACGACAATAGCAACGGGCATGGCACATTCCAGGCAAACGGGGACGGACGGTCCTTAGTGGCCTTGATAACGCGGCAAGTTCAATCGAACAATCTCTAGTTGTTCTAAGGCGGGAAATATCGGTGGGCGGGACTTGTCAATTCCCTCCAGAGCATCACCACGGCCGCCAGAAGCCTTCAACGGAAAAGCAACGAACTGTGATCCGCGAGCAGGAACGCAGTGTTGGCGATCCCGTTGGCCATTATGCAGCAACAAGAAGGAGCAATCATGAAACTCGCAGCATTGGGACTGGCAACGGCGCTTGCCTTCACCAGCAGTTTTGCACTCGCGCAGTCCAGCGGCGGCGTGGCAGGCGGAAGCTCGGCCACGGGCGGCGCGGCAACAAGCGGCACGACCACCGGATCTCCCGCGACCGGGACGACATCAGGCAATGCGATGGGGACGAACCCCGGCATCGGCATGTCCAACAGCGCCGGCAGCGCCGCGGCTGGTGCCAACAGTGGGCTAAACCCGTCGGGTAACACGCTGATCAATCCCTCGCCCAGCGGTTCGACGCTGACGCCGGCACCTGGCGGCCGATAATGGCTCGCCGACAACAAAAAGCCCCGCCGAGGCGGGGCTTTTTCATTCGCTTCGTCGCGGGCTGTTACTTCTTCTCTTCCAGCAACTTTTTGTATTTCGCAACGTCGCGCGTCACCAGTTGCCCCAGCACTTCCGGCGCGAGTTCGCCTGCGTCCGGCGCGACGGTGGAGAGATCCTGAAAGCGCTTTTTCACCGCCTCGCTTTCGACCGCGGTTCTGGCCGCGGCGTTCAGTTTCGCGATGACCGCAGGCGGCGTGCCCTTTGGCGCGAACAGGCCGTTCCAGCCCTGCGCCTCGAATTCGGGAAGGCCAGCTTCCGCCGACGTCGGCAGATCGGACAAGGTCGCAAGCCGCACCGTCGAGCCGACGACGAGGCCTTTCACCAGCTTGTCGTCGATCGCCTGCGACACCGAGGCGGCGGAGTCGCAGACGCCGTCGATCTGGCCGCCGATCGCATCCGTCAGCGCCGGCGCCGCGCCGCGATAGCCGACCAGGGTCACCTCGATGCCGGCCGCGTTTTCAAAGCTCTTGCAGATCAGGAAATTCGACGAGCCGATGCCGGCATGCCCGAGATTGACCTTGCCGGGATTCTTCTTCGCATAGGCGATGAATTCCTGCAGGTTCTTCGCGGGAAAATCCTTGCGCAGCGCGACGATGCCGAACGTCTTCGCAACGACCGCAATCGGCGCAAAGGATTCCGGCGTGAACGGCAGTTTCGGATAGATCGTATAGGCCGCGGCGCTGGTGCCGGCATTGCCGATGGCGATGGTGTAGCCGTCGGCTTCCGCGCGCGCCGCGCGCGTCAGCGCGGTCGAACCGCCGGCGCCCGCGACATTCTCGATCACGATCGGCTGGCCGAGCGACTTGGCCATCTCCTCGGCCACCACGCGCGCGATCACGTCGGAGGTGCCGCCGGCCGCGAACGGCACGATCATGCTGATGGGACGCTTGGGATAGTCCTGCGCGTGGGCGGTTGCGGCGAGCGACAAGGCCGCGGCGGCAACGGCCAGCCGCACTGTCATGCGCATCACGAAGGACTTCACGCAGCTTTTTCCAGATGCGCGGCAAGGCCCGCGAACAGCCCGCGGCCGTCGGTGCAGCCCATGATGTCTTCGACGTGGTTTTCCGGATGCGGCATCATGCCGAGCACGTTGCCGCGGTCGTTGACGATGCCGGCGATCGACTGCGCAGCGCCGTTGATGTTGGATTCCTCGTCGACGACACCCTCCGCCGAGCAGTAGCGGTAGAGCACCCGGCCCTCGCCTTCCAACCGCTTCACGGTCTCCTCGTCGGCTTCGTAATTGCCCTCGCCATGCGCGACCGGCACGCGAATGACCTGTCCGGCATTGTAGCCGCGCGTGAACGGCGTATCCGAGCGCTCGACCCGCAGATGGACATCCTTGCAGATGAATTTCAGCTTTGCGTTGCGCATCAGGACGCCGGGCAACAGGCCGGCTTCACAGAGGATCTGGAAACCGTTGCAGACGCCGAGCACGAGGCCGCCATCGGCGGCGAACTTGCGCACCGCATCCATCACCGGCGCACGCGCGGCAATCGCACCACAGCGCAGATAGTCGCCATAGGAAAACCCGCCGGGCACGACCACGAGATCGGTCCCCTTGGGCAGCGCGGTGTCCGCATGCCACACCATCGCCGCCTCCTGGCCGGAGACGAGTTTCAGCGCCCGCGCCATGTCGCGCTCGCGATTGATTCCAGGAAAGACGAGAACGGCTGATTTCATGTCAGGTTCGGAGCATCGCTAAGTTCAAGCCGCCGCTCAATGCGGTCCAGACGACCTTCGTGTCGGACTAACGTCGCGTGAATCCCTGAAACCTCTTGGAAGACACCTGTAATCTCCTGACGAATTCCATTCTGGGACGTGCGCGAAGCCTGCATCTCCTGCTTGAGCTCGTCGATCTTGCCATCGACCTGCACAAGTCGGGCCTGAACCGACTTCAACACTTCAAATATGAGCTCCGGCGTAACGTCGGCCATTTTCGTGTATCCTAGACCTTCACCTCGATAGCATAATTCTCGATCACCGTATTCGCCAAAAGCTTGTCGGCGGCATCCTTCAATGCCGCTTCGGCCTTGGCCTTGTCGGCGCCCGACAGTTCGATGTCGAACACCTTGCCTTGGCGAACGCTGGCAACGCCATCGACGCCGAGCGATTTCAGCGCGCCTTCGATGGCCTTGCCCTGCGGATCGAGAATGCCGGACTTCAACGTAACGGTAACGCGTGCCTTCACGATCTTGACCTCAGCTCTTCACCAGCACCGGACCGGTGCCGGCCGGCCGCTCGTTCTCCATCAGGATGCCCAGGCGCTTTGCCACTTCGGTGTAGGCCTCTAGCAGGCCACCCAGATCGCGACGAAAACGGTCCTTGTCGAGCTTCTCGTTCGACTTGATATCCCACAGCCGGCACGAGTCGGGCGAGATTTCATCGGCGACGATGATCCGCATCATCTCGTTCTCGAACAGGCGGCCGCATTCCATCTTGAAATCGACGAGGCGGATGCCGATGCCCAAGAACAAGCCGGTGAGGAAGTCGTTGACGCGGATGGCGAGCGCCATGATGTCGTCGATTTCCTGCGGCGTGGCCCAGCCGAACGCGGTGATGTGCTCTTCCGACACCATCGGATCGTTGAGCTGGTCGTTCTTGTAATAGAACTCGATGATCGAGCGCGGCAGCTGGGTGCCCTCCTCGATGCCGAGACGCTGCGACAGCGAGCCCGCCGCGACGTTCCGTACCACCACTTCCAGCGGCACGATCTCGACCTCGCGAATCAGCTGCTCGCGCATGTTGAGGCGGCGGATGAAATGGGTCGGCACCCCGATGTCGTTGAGGTGCTGAAACAGGTACTCCGAAATCCGGTTGTTGAGGACGCCCTTGCCCTCGATCACCTGGTGTTTCTTGGCATTGAACGCGGTCGCATCATCCTTGAAGTGCTGGATCAGGGTTCCCGGCTCCGGGCCTTCATACAGGACCTTGGCCTTGCCTTCATAAATACGGCGTCGACGGCTCATAGGGATGTACCGTGTTTTGTTGAAATCCATGAAATTGGTGTGCTCCGGATGACAAGGGTTGGCGACCACGACGGAGCTGCCGTGAAGGCCAGGTCCTAGACAGAAACGACCGAAACAGAACAAGAACCTAGCCTGCTGGCAACCTATCCGATTGGCCCATCCAGCACAATCGACCCGGCCCGATTGGGCCCAACTTATAACGGTTACCTGCGGCCTAACGGCCCGTTGTTTTACCGATTCGCCCCCTCTATCTAGGTAGGCGATCGGGCCGCGACAACGTTGGCCCAATTTACCATTTCCGGGGATTGGAACCGCAGAATGACCACTTTCGACAAGCGCGAGGAAGGTTTTGAGAAGAAATTCGCCCTCGACTCGGAGCAGACGTTCAAGGCCGGGGCGCGCCGCAACAAGCTGCTCGGTCTTTGGGCAGCCGAAAAGCTCGGCCTGTCGGGCGATGCCGCCACGGCCTACTCGAAGGAAGTGGTCGCGGCCGATTTCGAGGAAGCCGGCGACCAGGACGTCGAGAACAAGGTCGTGAAGGATTTTGCCGCCAAGGGCGTCGCCATCGCCGCCGCCGAGGTGCGCGTCAAGATGGACGAGCTGATGGCGGCAGCGGTCGCACAGGTGAAGGCGGGAACGTAAGAAGCGAATAGGGAGTGGCGAGTAGCGAATAGTCCCATTCGCTACTCGCCATTCGCCATTCGCGCCTTTTTATATTCCTTCCGAACGATCTCCAGCAACCGCCGCGCCGCCGCGCTCAAAAATCCGCCGCGGCGCGTTACCGTGACGACGTCATCGCTCGCCTTCAGATCGCCGACATCGATGGTCGCGATCGTCTTATGTCGCAGTTCTTCGGCGGCATTGCTCTCCGACAACAGCGCGATGCCGAGACCGGCTTCGACCAGACGCTTCTGCGCGGTCAGGCTGTCGACCGGCGTCCAGTCGATTTCACCGAGCCCGTGGGTCTGAAACAGCGCAAACACATGCGAGGCCGTGATCTCGCGCCTTCCAGGTACCACGGGGAATGCAATCCAGCGTTCACCTCGCAATTCGGCCAGCTTCGCGATTCGGCGGCCGGCGCACGGATGATCGAGCGCACACACCACCTGCAACCGTTCAGCAAACAGCAACTCGCAATCGAGATCGCGCGAGCGGTCGCGGTCATAGCGCAGGCCGACCGTCGCCTCGCCGCGCCGGATCAGGTCGCTGACATCAGCGCTGGTCGCCGTGCGCAGGCTCAATTCGACCTCGGGATGTTCGGCCGCGAAGCGCTTTAAAATCGCCGACAGCCGCCCGCCGGCCAGCGTGCCGACCACCGCGAGCGCAATCGGCCCTGAATTCGGCCGCGCCAGCGCGCGGACCGCATTTTCTGCATCCTGAGCGGCGGCGACCGCGCGCTCGGCATACGGCACCATCACCCGCCCCGCGTCGCTCAGCATCGTGCGCCCCGCGATCCGCTCGAACAGCGGCATGCCGAGCTCCTGCTCCAGCAGCGCAATGCGCCGCGAGATCGCCGGCTGCGAGCGGTGCAGCGCCTTCGCCGCGCTCGAAATGCCGCCGCGGCGGTGAACGGTCAGGAAGGTCAGAAGCGCATCGCTGTCCATGTCTCGTCCATGCAAAAAGCTGATGATGGATAGAGAAATAACAGATTTGGCTGATGGCAGCCAGCCCGCTAGCTTCGCCGCCAGCCAGAACCGGCCGACCAATGAAGCGGAGATTACCGATGCGAACCCAGATGGAAAAAGCCGAAGCCTTCCGCGCCCTGCATGCGCGCCCCGGCGCTTTCATCATCCCCAATCCCTGGGACGCCGGCACCGCCAAACTGCTCGCCGCGATGGGCTTCGAGGCGCTGGCGACCACGAGCCTCGGCGTTGCTAACACGCTCGGCAGTGTCACCGTCGGCCTCGATGCGATCATCGAGAACTGCCGGATTATCGCTGATGCCTGCGACCTGCCCGTCAACGCCGATCTGGAGAATGGCGGCGCGGATGATCCGAAGACCGCAGCGAAGGCGATCGCGCGCGCGGCCGAGGCCGGCTGCGTCGGCGGCTCGATCGAGGATTTCACCGGCAATCCGCGCGAGCCGATTTACGATTTCTCGCTCGCAGTCGAGCGCGTGCAGGCGGCCGTCGAGGCGGCGCGCGCGCTGCCCTTCCCGTTCACGCTGACGGCGCGGGCGGAGAACTTCCTGTATGGCCGCAAGGATCTCGACGACACCATCAAGCGGCTGCAGGCCTTCGAGGCGGCAGGTGCCGACGTGCTGTATTCGCCCGGCCTGTACGACCTCGACACCATCTGCACCGTGGTGTCATCGATCGGCAAGCCGTTCAATCTGGTGATGGGCTTTGCCGACCCGACGCTGACGCTCGATCAACTCTCGAAAGCCGGCGTCAAGCGCATCAGCATCGGCGGCGCCATGGCCCGCTACGCGCTCGCCGCTTTCTTGCGGAGCGCCCGCGAGATGAAGGATCACGGCGCGTTCACCTTCGTGCGCGAGATGGCGCCGATGAAGGAGGTCAGGGCGGCGTTCAAGTGATCTGATCTCTCTCCGTCATTCCGGGGCGTGCGAAGCACGAACCCGGAATCTCGAGATTCCGGGTTCGCTTCGCGCCCCGGAATGACGGAGTGATCAAATCACTCCTCCTTGAACCCATATTCCGGCACATTGCCGCTGGCGCCGTAATATTTATACGGCAGGAATTTTCCGGACATGGTGATCTTGACCCGGTCGCCCTTAGGATTGGCGACGCGCTCCATCGCCATGTCGAAGTCGATCGCCGACATGATGCCGTCGCCGAATTCCTCCTCGATCAGCGCCTTCCAGGCCGGCCCGTTCACCATCACCATTTCATAGAAGCGATAGATCAAGGGATCGGTCGGCGGCATCGGCGTGCCGGCGCCGCGCATCGGCACCTCGTTGAGCATCGCGGTTTCGGATTTCGACAGCCCGAACAACTCGCCGGCATTGGCGGCCTGCGGTTTTGTCAACTTCATCTGGCCCATGATGGCGCCGACGATCAGCACTTCCGAATAGCCGCCGATCTTTTCGCAGATGTGTTTCCAGCTCCAGCCCTTCTCGCGTTTGATGTCGAGCAGCTTTTCGGTGAGGTCTTCGCGTTTCATGGATGGTCTCCTCTATTGGTCATGCCCGGGCTCGTCCCGGGCATCCACGTCTTGCGTTTTCAGGAAGACGTGGATGGCCGGGACAAGCCCGGCCATGACGCCTGTGTCGAATCCTCGGCTCCCGAAGCAATCACCAGTTCCGGCTTCCCGATCCGCACCGTCGGCACGTTGCGCGGATCGTGGCCGGTCACATCAAACATCTTGCTGCGGCTGACCAGGAAATCGACGATGTGGTTGCGCAGCGCGTAGTAAAGCGGATGGCGATGCAGATCGATGCGGCCGCGGTTCATCGGCAGCGGATTTTCCACGATCTCGGCCAGTACGGCGCCGGGACCGTTGGTCATCAGAAAGATCTTGTCGGCGAGATAGATCGCCTCGTCGACGTCATGGGTGATCATGAACGCGGTCTGGCCGGTTTCCAGGCAAATCCGGCGCACCTCGTCCTGCAGCGTGCCGCGCGTCAGCGCGTCCAGCGCCGAGAACGGCTCGTCCATCAGCATGATTTTTGGCGTGATCGAGAGCGCGCGAGCAATTCCGACGCGCTGCTTCATGCCGCCGGACAGTTCCGACGGTCGCTTGTGCTCGGAGCCGGTCAGCCCGACCAGATCGATGAAGGTCTGCGCGTGCGCCTTGACCTTGGCGCGGTCCCAGTTGCGCCATTTCGAGGTGACCGCATAGGCGACGTTGCCGAGCACCGTGCGCCACGGCAGCAGCGCATGGCTCTGGAAGATCACCGCGCGGTCGAGACTGGTGCCCTCGATCGCCTGCCCGTCGACGATGACGGCGCCCTCGCTCGGCTCGTCGAGCCCAGCCAAGATGTTCAGCACCGTGGTCTTGCCGCAACCGGAGTGGCCGATCACGCAGCCGAACTCGCCGCGGTTCATCGAGAGCCAGAGATTCTCGAACACCGCGACCTCGCCGCCGCTTGCGCCCGGATAGCGCTTGCCGATCGCTTCGATGGAAATGAACTTGTCGGTCATCGGCTCACTCCGGGAACGTGACCATGCGCGTGAAGCGCGCCAGGATCTGGTCGAGCAGCATGCCGACGATGCCGATCAGGAGAATGGCGATGATGACGTTGGTGATCGAGAGGTTGTTCCACTCGTTCCAGACGAAGTAGCCGATGCCGGTGCCGCCAACGAGCATCTCGGCCGCGACGATCACGAGCCAGGCGATACCGATCGAAATCCGCATGCCGGTGAGGATCGTCGGTGCGGCCGCCGGCAGGATCACCGTGAAGGCGCGCCTGATGGTGCCGACTTCAAGCGTGCGCGCGACGTTGATCCACTCCTTGCGCACCGCAGCGACGCCGAACGCCGTATTCAGCAGCATCGGCCAGACCGAGCAGATGAAAATGACAAAAATCGCCGAGATCGAGGAATCCTTGATGGTGTAGAGCGCCAGCGGCATCCAGGCCAGCGGCGAGATCGGCTTCAGCACCTGGATGAACGGATCCAGCGCCTTGCTCATCAACGGCGACATGCCGATCAGGAAACCGAGCGGAATGGCGACGAGCACCGCCAGCAGATAGCCGAGGCCGACGCGGCCGATGGAATAACCGATCTGGATGCCGAGGCCCTTGTCATTCGGCCCCTTGTCGTAGAACGGCTGCTTGAGGTGCTCCCACAATTTCGCGCCGACATCGAGCGGCCCCGGCATCGCCGACTTGCCTTGGGTTGCCGTCAGCCCCATCAGCTTGGCGTATTCCGGCGACATGGTGGTGGTCGCAGCCGTCGAGCGCGTGGCGAGATGCCAGATGCCGAGGAAGGCCGCGAGCAGTGCGATCGAGACGACGGCTGCGCGGAAGCGAAGGGAGAAGGTCATCTCCTTCTCCCCGCTTGCGGGGAGAAGGTCGGGATGAGGGGCTCTCTCCGCGCGACCGGTGTCAATTGATGGACCTGTACCCCCTCACCCGCCGCGCAAGAGCGCGGCGACCTCTCCCCGCAAGCGGGGCGAGGTGAAGAGAGAGCATCGCCCCTCACGACGCCTTCCTGATCTTGAAGCTCGCAAGATAATCGTCCGGCTTTTCCGGATCGAACGTCTTGCCCATCACCGAGAAGGATTTGTACGACGTCGTCGGCGGCGTCAGTCCCATCTCGGCCATCACCTTCTTGGTGTCGGTCGCTAGATAGACCTGCTCGGCCACCGCCTTGTAGTCGACATCGCCCTTGATCTGGCCCCAGCGCTTCATCTGGGTCAGCATCCACACCGCAAAAGACTGCCAGGGGAACGGATCGAAATCGACGCGCTTGGCGTCGGTCTTCACCCCGCCCAGGCCGTCCGCATAGGTGCCGGTCAGCACCTGCTCCAGCACCGTGACGGGCGCGTTGATGTAGTTGGCCGGCGCGATCGCTTCCGCGATCTGCTTGCGGTTTTCGGCTTTCGACGCATAGGCGGTCGCATCCACGATCGCTCGCGTCAGCGCAGCAAAGCTGTTCGGCGAACTGGTGATGAATTCGCGGCTGGCGGCAAAGCTGCAGCAGGGATGGCCGTCCCAGATTTCCTTGGACAGGATGTGCATGAACCCGACGCCGTCATAGATCGCGCGCTGGCAGATGTTGTC
>Ga0307500_10000198_pt1 | contig 20817 bp, 15 predicted proteins | sample 14_S_MG_FD_201362 | JGI IMG/M metagenome (GOLD analysis project Ga0307500, IMG submission 201362) | Soil microbial communities from Populus trichocarpa stands in riparian zone in the Pacific Northwest, United States - 14_S | ecosystem: Environmental > Terrestrial > Soil > Riparian zone > Trees... | reverse complement strand
GGCACCACCTGTTCGGCGAGCCCGCCATGAGAACGCAGCCGCTCGCCCGAGAGTTGGGAAAGGTCGTGGTCGCTTGCATGGCCGCCGAGGGCGACGCCCGACCTCGCCACCACGGCGATGTCACCTTCGCGATCTTCCGGCAGCTCGAAGCGCAGGCACGCTTCCTCACGCGAGGTCGCCATGCAGACGCCAGGAATCTGCCGAATGAAGTTCAACACCGTGGTGATGGAAGGCTCCGTCCGTTGCAGATGGACACGGACAAAGCCGCCGAGAGCACCATGGTGACGCACGAAGGGATCGGTGATCGGACAGATGACGCGGGCAGCACCCGCACCGAAGGCGGCATCCAGCAGGTCGCCAAGATAGACGACGTTCGGCTCGCCGCTCGGATCGGCCATGTCGTTCATGCCATGGTCGGCGACGATCCCGACGCTGGCGCCGAGCGCAACCAATTTTGCGAGCCGCTGGTCCACCGCACCCATGAAGGCGATCGCTTCGGGAGCATCCGGCGCGTGCTTGTGCTGCACATAATCGGAAAGCGACAGGTAAATCAGGTTGGGCCGGCGGGTTTCAAGCAGGCGAATTCCGGCATCGAGCACGAACAAGGAAAGGTCCGCGGAATACTGGTCAGGCGCTCCCCGCCCCACCAGCGCACCGATTGCGGAGATGCCGTTCTCCGCATCGGTCGCCTCGTCGGCCTTCTCGGCGGAGAAAGCGATGCCGTCGAGCCCATGACCAAGCGCCCGGCGCAGCTTGTCCTTGGCCGTAACGGCGGCAACCTTGGCTCCTGCTTGCGAGAATGCCGCCAGAATGGTCGGCGCGCGCAAGGGCGTGGCATCTACCATCATGATTTCTGCGCCGCTATCGCGGTCGAGATAGAAATTGCCGGAGACACCGTGAACGGCAGGCGACACGCCGCAGACGATCGACACGTTGTTGGGGTTGGTGAATGTCGGCATTGCCGCAAGCGCGGAGGCGGCGAAGCCTTCGCGCCGCATCCGGTCGATGGCTGGGATCGCCCCGGCGGCGCTGGCAGATTCGATATAGGCGGGATCGCAGCCGTCGAAACAGATCACCACGGCCGGATGTTTCGGCCACGCATAGGCGCGCCCGTTCACTCTCACCAAGGGTCTCTCTGCGCGATAGGACGCGGCATCGGTCAGGATTCGATCAGGCTTGTTCATCTGAAGACTCAAGGTTGAGGGTTGCAGCGTCTGCGAGCCACGCCGCCACGCTGAGAAGATTGCGGTCGCCACCCTGACAACCAACGAGTTGAACGCCGATCGGCAGGCCATTCATCCCGCGCAGCAGCGGTAGCGACACGGTCGGTAGTCCACACAGGCTCCAGGGCATGGACATCGCGCCGGAACCCGGCCCCTCCTCGAGGCGCGTGGCCTCTCCTGGCGCGGAGAGCGTGATCAAGGCGTCATGATCATGGAACAATGAAGCGGCCAGAGCGGTGAGCCGGTCGGCCATGGCATCGAGTTCGAGATAATGTGCAGCGCTCAATGCGCGCCCGGCAACAATGCCCTCCTGCAGTGGAAGGCAGAAGCTGCGGAACGTTTCCTTCGGCACGGCACCGAAACGATGCGCTAGATGCGCGTTCAGAAGACCCAGCACGACTTCAAGCGCCATATCGAATTCGCGGGGAAGATCGACATTCACGACGGCTGCAGGCAGTCCGGCGACCAAACGATCGAGCGCTTGACGCGCGTCGGGACTTACCATGTGCCAGCCCGGCCCGCGGACCAAACCGAGCCGGGGCGGATGCCGCAGCGCCTCGACGTCCGCGAACTTGCGATCGAATGCTCGGGCAAACAGTGTGAGGTCGTCGACCGACCGGGCCAGCAGACCGACATGCGCCATACGGGGGACCAGCACATTCGATCCCCGCATACTCGTGAAACCGAGCGAGGGTTTGAAGGCGAATGCGCCACAAAACGAAGCGGGTAGCGTCGTTGATGCCGTGTGCTGGGTGCCGAGCGCCAACGGAACCATGTGGTCGACGACGGCGGCCGCAGAACCCGCCGACGAAACGCCCGGTGAGCGCGACAAATCCAGAGGATTATGGGTCGGACTGGGATGATACATTCCAAATTCGGACGTGGTGGTCTTGCCGACGATGAGTGCCCCTGCTCCGTGGAGCACGCTGACGGCATCCGCGTCTTGGGTTGGCCGACGCCCACACAAACTGGCGCTGCCGTATTCGGACGGCATGTCACTGGTATCGAACACATCCTTCACGCCGACGGGCAAACCATGCAGCGGGCCGATCGGGTATCCCGCCGCCTGCCATTGATCTGCCTGCCGCGCACGTTCCCGCGCCAGATCGGCATCGAGGAAACTCCAGGCCTTCACCTGCGGTTCGCGAATGGCAATCCGCTCCAGGCAGGCTTCCATCACGGATGTCGCCGTCAGCCGGCGATCGCGGATTGCACTGACGATCGCGCGAGCCGACAATTCGTTCAATCGCCTGCCATTCGAACCGAGCGTAAGCCTCTGGGTACCCGATACGTCATTCATCGGCCGATTGCCTCCACAGCCTGCGGGGTCCCGACCGCTTTCGGCGTTGCATCCTGCCGTCGAAGATTTGCGGCCAATGCACGGACATGGGGCAATAACCCGTCGCGAAACAGCAGGACGCAAAGAACAAAGACCGAGCCCTGAATTGCGACGATCCAGGCACCGAACGGCGACAGGAAATGCTGCATCGTCACCAGCACAGCGGCGCCGATGAGAGGCCCGCCGAATGTGCCGATACCGCCAATCAGCGCCATCAGCACGGCTTCGCCCGACAGATGCCAATGCACGCCGGATAAGGTAGCCAACTGGAAGACGATGGCGCTCATGGAGCCGGCGACGCCGGCGCAGAAGGCCGCGATGCCGAATGCCGCGAGTTTGTATCCGTCGACATTGTGCCCCAGCGACAGGGCCCGGCGTTCATTGTCGCGAATGGCGATCAGCATCATCCCGAACGGCGAGTTGATCAGGCGGCGCAGGCCGAACAGGACGCCGAGCATGGCGGCCGCGCTGAGCCAATAAACGTTGGTGTCGTTGCGAAGATCGATCAACCCCAGCAACATGCCGCGGGGGACGGACTGGATGCCATCCTCGCCATGGGTGAAGCTCGCCTGTACATAGGCAAAATAGACCATCTGTGCGATCGCCAGCGTGATCATCGCCTGATAGATGCCCCGGCGCCTGATCGCAAAGATTCCCATGACAAGTCCGAGAACTAGCGCCGACGCTATCCCGACGCCGATCGCGGCTTCCGGCGGCAACGCCCACTCCCTTGCCGCATGCGCTGTGAGATAGGCCGCCGTACCGAACAGGGCCGCCTGGCCAAAGGACATGATGCCGGCAAAGCCCAGCAGGAAGTTGAATGAAGCCGCGAAGATGGTGAAGCAGAAGATCTTCATCAGATAGACGGGATAAAGCAGCATCGGCAGCACCAATAGCGCGGCGACGGCGGCGAACGCCGGCGCCATGCCGGTCAGGCGCCCGGTGGCGGTTGCCTTATCCGCGGGCTCGATCCACGGCAGCCGGGCCGCCAGGAATTCGTGGGAGCGGACCACCGAAATGCCGAACAGCCCCTGCGGCCGAAGTAGAAGCACAACACACATGAAGGCAAAGACAATGAAGCTTGCCGCCTGCGGGACCAGCGCCTGCGTCAGGCTCTCGATCAGCGCGAGGGCATAGCTCGAGGCGATGGTTCCCCCGATCGAACCCATGCCGCCGATAACGATGATTGCAAATACGACAAGCAGGATGTCCGAGCCCATCAGCGGGCTGACCTGGTAGATCGGCGCGGCCAACGCGCCCGCAAGTCCCGCCAGCGCAGCGCCCAGGGCAAAAGTGGCAGCGAAGACACGAGGCACGCCGACGCCGAGCGCTTCGGCAGCCGCCGCATTTTCCGATGACGCGCGCAGAATCGAACCAAGACGGGTGCGCGTAATGGCGATCCAGACGACCACGCATATGACAAGCGCCACGGCGACGACCCAAAGCCGGTAGGCCGGGAAATACAGGAAGCCGAGATCCACTCCGCCGGACAGCCAATCCGGCGCGGCGTAGGGAAGACCGGTCGAACCGAAATAAGCATGGAAGCCGCCCTGAACGACCATCGCCGCGCCGAACGTCAGCATGAATCCGTAGAGCGGATCGAGGCCATAGGTTCGACGCAGCAACGAACGTTCGAGGATGATGCCGAAAACCGCGACGCAGAGCGGCGCGAAAACCAGCCCTCCGAAGTAGCCCAGGCCGAGATAGCGAGACCCTGCCCATGCGGCAAACGCGCCCATCATGTAGAGCACGCCATGCGTCATGTTGAGAATGTTGAGAAGGCCGAAGATGAGCGCCAGTCCGAGACTGAGCAGCGCATAGAACGAGCCGTTGACGAGGCCGATCGTGAGGTAGCCGAGGATGAGGTCCATCATGCGGGAATCACAGCGCAAGACGTTCGAGGAGCCGAGCCTTGATGTGCTCGCCCCCGCGGGTTTCGAGATCGTCCACGACCGCACCGTTTTCGATCGCCACCACCCGATCGGCGAGATGCAGGACGAAGTCGAGGTTCTGTTCCACGAGCAGGATCGTGTAGCCGCGGCGCTTGAGTTCGATCACCACCTGCTCGATCTGCCGCACGATAACCGGCGCCAGCCCCTCGGTGGGTTCGTCCAGAAGAAGCGTCTGCGCGCCGGTGCGCAAGATCCGGGCGATGGCGAGCATTTGCTGCTCGCCGCCGCTAAGCTGGTCGCCGTAGTGGCGCCCCCTTGTGCGAAGATTCGGGAACAGCGCGAAGATATCGGCCTTGGCCATGCCCGCGGCGCAAACCGCTGGAGGAAGGGCAAGATTCTCCTCGACGGTGAGGCTGGCGAAGATCGCCCGCTCCTCGGGGCAATAGCCGATGCCGAACCGAGTTCGCTCATACGGACGCATTCCGCTTGCGTCGCGGCCGGACAAGACAATGCTGCCGGTTTGTCGCGGCAGCAGACCCATGATGGCACGAAGGATGGTCGTCTTGCCCGCGCCATTGCGGCCGACCAGACAGGTCACCTCGCCCGGCCGAACCGCGAAACCGACGCCGAACAGCGACTGAGAATCGCCATACCATGCTTGCACGTTCGAGAGGCGCAGCGAAACCGCATCAGGCACGACGCTCGGCTCCGATGTAGGCGTCGATCACGCGAGCGTCGCGCGCGACCTCGTCGTAGCTGCCCTCACAGAGCACCGAACCCTCGGCGAGCACCGTGACCTTCTCCGCCAGACTTTTTACGACCTGCAAATTGTGCTCGACCAGAAGGACGCCACAGGTAGCGGCGACCGTCTTGATCAGCGCTGCGACAGGCGCGATGTCTTCCCGCGCCAGACCCGCCGTCGGCTCGTCGAGCAGCAGAAATTTGGGTGCGATCGCGATCGTCGTGACGATCTCAAGCAGCCGCCGGCGACCATAGGGCAGATCCGCGGCCCGGCGTTCGCTTTCGTCCGTCAGCCCGCCTTGCTCGAGAAGATGCCGGACCCTTGCTTCTTTTTCGTCCTGTCTCGAACGGCCGCGCAGGAGCTGGAGACCCCGCACGTCCAGCGCGAGCGCCGTTCGGATATTATCGACGACGGAGAGATTTGGGAAAATCGAGCAGATCTGGAACGATCGGGCGAGCCCGAGCCGCGCAAGACGGTTCGGTGAGACCGCAGTTACATCCATACCGTCGAGACAAACCCGACCGGCGGTTGGCTTCGTAAAGCCGCTGATCACATTGAACAGCGTGGTCTTGCCTGCCCCGTTGGGTCCGATCACTGCATGGATCGACCTTGTGTCGAGATCGATCGAGACGCCGCGAAGCGCTTCGAATTCGCCGAAGCAAACCTTCAAGTCGCGGGCGGTCAGCAGCGATGCTGCAGCGCGTTTTTGAACGGCCGAAGCAATCGGCGCGGCTGCCGGCTGCGAATGATCAAGAAGGATGGCCGTCATCGAACGCCCGGAGCGGCGCAGCCCGCGGTATCGATCGAGCGGAAAGCAGTGTCGGCCGGGACCGTGGCGATGCGCTCATAGTAGTCCCACGGCGCCTTGCTCTCGGCCGGGGTCTTCACACGATAAACGCCGAGATCGTAGATGACGCGGCCGTTTTCCTGGATGCGGACCTGCCGGCCGAATTTATCGACGGGCAGCTTTCGCATTTCCGTGTTCACGATAGCGGCGTCGTCAGTCTTCGCTTTGCTGGCGCCCTTGATGTAGTGCAGCACGCTGGTATAGACGCCGGCTTGCTCACGGGTCGGCATGCGTCCATGGGCCTTGAAGAAACGCTCGGAAAAGGCGCGCGTCCCATCGGTGTCGTTCCAGTAAAAGCCTGATGTGATGATCAGGCCCTGGGCCGCTTCGAGGCCGACACTGTTGATGTCGGTGACGAACGCATGGAGCGCCGCGACGCGCTGGCCACCGCGCATGATGCCAAACTGACCCGTCTGCTTGATGGCGTTGACGGTGTCAGCGCCGGCGCTCGCCAGAGCGACGACCTGCGCTTGCGAGGATTTCGCGCGCAGGATGAGCGCGGAAAAATCGGCCGTGCTCAGCGGGTGGCGGGCGCTTCCAATCACCTTGCCTCCACGTTCCTCGACGACGCGCGCGGCGTCTTTTTCGAGATCGTGGCCAAATGCATAGTCCGCGGTGAGAAAATACCAGGACTTCAGGTCCTGCTGCGTCAGGGCGGCGGCGGTCCCCCGCGCGAGCGAGTAGGTGTCATCCGTCCAGTGCGTGGCAAAGGGGGAGCAGCGTCCCCCGGTTATCTCCACGCTCGCGGCGCCGGATATCATCAGGGAACGCTTTTTTTCGGTGGCAATTGCCATCAATCCGAAGACCACGCCGGAATGCGGCAGGTCGGCGATGACGTCGACACCGCGCCGGTCAAACCATTCGCGGGCAATCGCCGACGCAACGTCTGGCTTGTTCTGATGGTCGGCCGTGATGATCTCGATGGGTGTACCGCCCGCGGTTCCGCCCGAATCCTCGACCGCCATGCGGGCCGCCAGGATTGATCCGGGTCCGCCGACGTCAGCGACAACCCCGCTTTGATCACCCATCACACCGATGACGATCTTGTTGTCGGAAAACTGCGCGACGGCGGACGTGGCCCAGCCGCACAACAATAGTGATCCGACGATCAGCCGACGCATGGACGATCTCCTGTTTCCAAGCTCGGCGGACTGATAGAGACCCCACGTAACACATTTGTGACGAATAAGGTACATTTGGGCACTTGTGGACAAGTATGAAGATTTGCCATTCCGACCCGGAAACAGGCAAACAGCGGCTCCTGAAGCTGGATCGGAGGATCGGGCGTGTTGATTCGAGGCCCGCAAGCGGCACCAAACGAAGGCGAAGCCGGCGATGGCCGGGCCGACGCCGCTTTGGTGGCCAAAATCTGCTGGTACTATTTCAGGGAGGGCCAAACCCAGGACGCGATCGCGCAGCGGCTGAAGATGACCCGCAAGCGCGTCAACCGGATCCTCGGTGACGCGCGGGAAAGCGGCTTCGTTCAAATCACGATCGCCGACCCGTCGGGCCAACGCACCGAGCTTGAAGAAGACCTCATCCGCAAATTCAATCTGCGTCACGCGATCGTGGTCCCGGTCCCGATGGGCGGCACCGATGTGCGTTCTTTCATCGGCGCCGCCGCCGCGCGATACGTCGCCGAGTGCCTTCCACCGTCGGGTTCGCTGGGAATCACCTGGGGGGGCACCATCAATGCCGCGGCTCAAAACCTGCCGCAGCGATCCGGAGACGGCACCCGCGTGGTGCTGATGTCCGGTGGGCTGGCCGAAAGCGCGCCGATCAATCCGTATGACAATGCAACGATGATTGCCCGCGCGCTCGGCGCGCGATGCTATTATCTGACCGCGCCGATGTTTGCCGAGACTGCGGAGCTAAGGGACATCCTCGTCGCGAGTGAGCCTGTTCGCTCAGTGCTCGCCATGGTGCCCTCCCTCGACGTGGCGCTGCTGAGCGCGATCGACCTCTCCGAGCAATCAAAGGCGCTCGAATACGAGGTCATCTCCCGGGAAACCTGGGCTTCGTTGCTCGAAGCCGGTGCGGTCGGGGATATTTGCGGTCACTACCTCGATTTGTCAGGCAAACCACTCCACCACCCCCTGGTGCAGCGGACGATCCATCCGCCGATCAACCACGTGCTTCAGATCAGACACCGGATTCTCGCCGCCGGAGGCGAGCACAAGGTCCCGATTATTCGCGCCGGCCTGCTGGCTGGCTTCGCCCAGGTGCTGGTTACTGATGAAGCCGCCGCGTCCAAACTCGTGGATTGAGGTTTGACTCACCACGGGAGCGAGTAGGTTTTGATATTCGTAAAACACTTCATGGCCTCCAGCACGCCCTCCTTGTGGCCGAGGCCGGAATCCTTGATGCCGCCGAACGGCGTCAGCTCCGTCCGGTATCCCGGAACTTCCCACACGTTGACGCAGCCGACGTCCAGGGCATCGACAAAACGGGTGATGGTGTCGAGCCTGTTTGTGCACAACCCCGCCGAAAGACCGAAGGCCGTTGAGTTTGCGATGGCGATGATGTGTTCGACGTCATCCGGACAGCGAATGATCGGCAGCACAGGGCCAAAGGTCTCTTCGCGCACCAACTCGCAACCGGACGGGACATGGTCCAGCAGTGTCGGCGGGTAAAGCGCGCCCTCTGGCGTATTGCCGAGCAGCAGGCGGGCGCCGTGCTCAATTGCGGCTTCGACGCGTCCGGCAATGGTCGACGCCGCCTTCGCATTGATGACCGTCCCGACATCCGTGTCGGGATCCACGGGATCTCCGGTCCTGAGGCGCTTCATCAGAGAGAGGGTTGCTTCGGCAAAGCGATCGGCGACATCCTCAACGACCAAAACACGCTTGACGGCGGTACAGCGTTGCCCGGAATTTTTGGTCGCCCCCTGCACCGCCAATCGGGCTGCGCGGTCGAGATCGGCGTCACCCATGACGATCAGCGGATCATTCCCGCCGAGCTCGAGCACCAGCCTTCTGTATCCCACCCGCTCGGCAATTTTCTTTCCGGCGCTCACCGATCCCGTAAACGTCACCAGGTCGATGTCCGGGTCATTAATCATTGCGTCTCCCAGCGAACGCGGTTCGCCAGTGACCACCGACAACATTTCCGGCGGCAGTCCCGCTTCATAGAGCAGCTCAGCAAGCGCAAGCGCGGTCAAAGGCGTCGCCTCCGCCGGCTTTAGTACGACCCTGTTGTTGGTCGCGATCGCTGGAGCAAGCTTGTGGCTGACGAGATTCAGGGGATGGTTGAAGGGGGTAATTGCCGAGATGACGCCAAGGAGTGGCGTCCTGGTCGCGAAGATGCGTCTGTTCTGCGCACTGCCTCCGATATCGCCCGCGTAAACCGCGCCGTCGTCCTGGAGCACCGCGTGCGCCGCGAATGTCCAGACATCCCTCGCCCGCGCGGTTTCGTGCAGCGAGTCTTTCAGGCACAGGCCGCTTTCCGATGTAATGAGATGCGCAAGCCGTTCCCGGTTTGCTTCGATCGCTTCCGCCGTGGCCAGGAGGATCCGCGCCCGCTCACGCCTTGTGAGCCTGGGACGAAATACCCGGGCGATCGCGAAGGCGCGCCGAACGTGCTCGGGACGGGCCTGCGGCACCGTGGCTATGACCTGATCGGTAAAAGGGTTCCGCACCTCGATCGTCGAGTCCGCACCGATATCCTCTCCTGCGATCTTCATCGGGTGATAGAGTCGTGTCGAATCCAACATCGCCGGGCTCCATGTGACGTTCCCTGCCAGTCGCAGGTTTCAGGGCGCGTGAGACCGTGCTCACAGGGATCGGCGCGCTTGACCGCCAAATTGCGATAGCGATGCCGACGCTCATAAGGACACAGGCAACCATGACGCACGTCCCAGAAGTCTCCCGCCGCAAAACAGCAGCCGCGATCAACGCGACGACAGGGATCAGCACGAGGCTCTGAGATGCGATCTGCGGGGAAATGCGCCTGAGCGCGCGGTACCACGCGACGAATGCCAGTCCGGTCGCCACGATCAGGTTGAATGCGATAGGCCACGCAAGTATCGGCAATTGTATCCAGTCAAGCCGACGTTCCAGCAGCAGCGACGCAACGATGACGACTCCCCCTGAGGTCGCCAACTGAAAAACGGTGCGGTTCCAAACGTTGATGTCGCCGTCGGTGCGTTTTTGGATCCATGTTCGCAGTGCCCAGCTGCAAGCCGCCATCGAAAGCAACGCGAGGCCCAGAATGCCATGAGATGCCGTCACGGGAACAGCACCCGACGCCAGCATCGCGAGACCAAGCATTCCGCAGGTCAGCACGATCACATCGAGAAGCGGTTGCATTTGGCGATCGATCGTCCACTCGATCGCGACGAGCCACAACGGCATCGTGTAGAAGATCAGAGCGCCGGTGCCGACATCGAGATACTGGAAGCCGACCAGGCCTAGCCCGAGGCCTCCGCCCGTTTGAAGGAGATTCATCGCGACACGCCTGCCCTTCCCTTCGCAACCGCGCTGGCGTCGGTATCCGAGGCACAGGCGAACGGCGCCGGTCACGATGGCCCCGCCGAGTAGACAGATGCCGACGAAAAACAGCGGCGGCGACGACTGCAAGACATTCTCGATCGCAAGCCAGTTTGCGCCCCAAACAATGACGGCGAACGAGAGGCAGTGGAAGCTGGTCAGCGTATTGACCGCCTGATGCTTCACCGCGCCACTCCTGCGGGCACCGCTTGCGGATCGAAGGCCAGCGGCTGTTCCAGCGCGATCTGGAACGCTCGTTTGTTCTCCTCCGGGGTGTGACGCGACGTAACACGGGGTAGCGCGTGCGAATGTGATTGATTGACCTTGCACAGCAGGAAGTGCGGCCCATCGGTCGACAGGCTTCGCGCAACAGCGTCATCCAATTCGGCCCTGGTTACGCACCGGCTGACCGCGCGGTATCCGCAGGCCGCCGCGACCGCTTCCAGCGAGGAAGTCACCGAGGTGGATTCCTGCCGCCCGGTCGAAACGTAACCTTCATTATCGAGCGCGATGTGCAGGAAATTCCGGGGGGCAGCGTAGCCGATTGTGGACAACACCCCCATATGCATCAGCACGGCGCCGTCCCCATCCAGCGCGACCACGCGGCGCGATGGATGCGCGAGCGCGACCCCGGCAGCCACCGCGCTGCAATGACCCAACGATCCCTGCATGTAGAAATTCCCTGGACGGTCGTTCAGGCGAAATAGCTCCCGGGAAATGAACCCGGTCGTTGAGACAACGAGATCGGTAGGTCGCAGGGCTTCGCTGACGATTTCCAGAGCGCCCCCGACGCTGAGCGGATAGCTGCCCGCTTGCTGCTCGCCGTCGCCCACGACGCCTAGACCCGCCGACAGCTGACCTTTCCGGACCAGAACCGCAAACGAGACCGATCGCCCGAATGCCTCTTCGGCCTTCAAGAGGGTCGCCATGAACCCCTGCGGCGTCCCGTCGAACTCGCTCCATGGGATTGCCAATTGATCGAGCAATGCATGGGTATTGGCGCCCATGATGCGATGCTGCGGCTCGTCCTCGGGTTCGTCGGTATGTCCCCGCACGGAGATCAGAAGCAGCGTCGGAATACAGTTGATCTGGACCAGCGATGTCAGCGGATTGACGATGTTTCCCAGCCCGGAATTCTGCAGGGCCACGACGCTTCGTCGCCCCGCCAGTGCCGCGCCGACGGCGAACGACAACGCGCTGCCCTCGCTTGCCGCCGGGACTGATGTGATATCGTCATCCAAGGCTACCTGCTGGAACAGATCGGCGAAATTCGAGCAAGGTACCCCGGAAAAAAAATCATACTTCTGCTGCTTCAGAAGACCCAGGAGTGTCGTTGTCGAGAAAGTCATTTTGGATTCCTTCCCATAGGCGATCAGGCGATATTTTTCTCTGCGCCAGACAGAGCGCGGCGTTTGCTGTCGTCAGCATCGACGACAGCAGGATCAAGCAACCGCTTTTCGATAGCGATCTTGTTCGGATAGAGCTCTTGTTCAGCTAGAGCTGCTGGCGATCTTCCGCGCCGTGATGAGGCTTCGGTTGCAAATCGACTTGCGATAGTCGACGTGCTGAAAGCCCGCGCCTTCCATCAGGGACCGCATGTCCTCGAAACTGTAGCAGCAGCCCTCATAGCTGGTGGTCAGCAGGACCGAATATTCCGCCTCCGCGACCGGCGCGGGCCCGCCCCGGTCGTCCGGGTGACAGCTGTAAACGGCCACCCGACCGCCAGGCAGCAAGCTTCGGTATGATTTATCCAGCAACAGCCGCACCTTCTCCGGCCCCCAATTGTGAAGGACATGCGAATAAAGATGGAGCGAAGCGGTCTGCGGAAATGGATCGACAAACATATCTCCGGCGATCACGCGCGCCTTTGGTGCCATAAGCTTGCGCTCGGCAAGACATCGCGTGGCAAGTTGGTCGACCGGGGGACGCTCCAATATCATCGCCGACAGATTGGGATATCGGTTGAGCAGGTGCGCGGAATAGACCCCGGATCCACCCGCCACGTCCAGGACGGCCGTGTCGTGCGTACAATCGAGCAAGCGCGCCAGATCGGGGGCAAAAATCCGCCCACGCTCCTCCATTCCGCGCGTATTCAGATCGGCGAAATCGTCGGTTTGCATCAGCTCGTCAAAGTTGGTCGCGCCACCTCGCTCGACATGCCACGTGTCAGGTGTATCCAGGCGTAATACGTCGTAGATCTCCCGGACAGACGATTTGTACTTCATAACGGCGATGTAGGAAGAAATGTTCTCGCTCGAGTTGCGGCTCAGGTACCGCCGCGCAGGCGCCGAAGCGAGCAGCTTGCCATCGACGTTGTCGAGCAGCCCCCAGGACTCAAAGAGCCTGATCATCGTTCGCGTCGGCCGCTCCTTGATCTGAAAATGCTCACGCAGCTCTGCTTCCGTCGCGGGGGTCTGATCGAGGTAGGTGAAGAGATCGAGCCACGAAACCGCCGCGATATATAGGTCAGCCGAATAGGAACTATCGCGCCACCGGATCACCTGCGCGATGTCAGGTTCAGGCATCGGGTTTGGTATTGAGGCCGCTAGTGTCGAATGAAGCATGGCTCGATCTCCGCTTTCGAAGGGGCTCTACGCTGTGGGATGGACGGTGGGAGAATCACGCCTTCGCGTGACCATTTCCCTTGTGCGTCGGCAAGTATCGCTCCTCGGCGGCAGCGAGTTCGCCGTAACGCAACAGCCCAAAGACCTCGTCGAGCGTGGCGACTTCGCCCTCGATGCCGGCGATGCTTTCCTCTGCGATAATGCGGCCGCAAATGTCTCTCATCCCTGCGATTGCCGCTCGCATCGAATGGTTGGCCCAGATCACCGTCGAGATGCCGGCTTCGCGATAAGCGGAGACGGGCGTTCGATAGTATTTGGTGGGGACGATCACAACGGGAAGCCGGTTCTGCCAGGCGGCGGCGAAACCGAGGATCTCGTCCGCCACGCTCTTGCGCGAATGAATGAGGATGGCGTCAGCTCCGGCCTCGGCATAGGCATGGGCGCGCGCAAGCGCTTCCTCCATTCCGTGGCCGGCGATCAGCGCCTCGATCCGTGCGACGAGGACCAAATCGTTGCCCACCGTATCCTTCACCGCGCGCAGCCGGCCCGAGAATTCGTCGGTATCGGCCAGCGGATGCCGATCGCCGACGAACGAATTCATCTTGGGAAAGCCCTTGTCCTCCAGCGCGACGCCGGCGGCGCCACGCTGCTGCAGCTTGCGTGCCAGAAGGCGTGCATTGTTGAAATTGCCAAAGCCGCTATCGCCGTCGACAAGCACCGGAAGGTCGCTCGAGTCCACCATGCGCTCGATAACATCAACGAGCTGGGTCCACGAGGCTTCGTTGGCGTCGCGGTAGCCGAGCGAGCACGAAATGGACAGGCCGGACGCCCAGAGTCCCTTGAAACCTGCACGCTCGGCGATGGCGCCCGACAGACCGTCATGGGCTTCCATCAGGAAGGAGAGCTCGTGATTGCTGCTGATTTGGTTGCGAAGTTTATCCGCCGCTCCCGACGCGGCGTGGTGGTGACGGCCGTTTGCGGCGACGGACTGTTTTTGCGTTTGCATGTCGAACTCCCTGAGCGTCCCATCTGCATCATGACGCTTTACTAACAATAGTTGTGACATGTTTAGTCGTGGCGTCAATATCTAATTCTAGTTGATACTGGAAATATCTAATTTTAGTTGATATGGAGTCGTGTTGGAGCGGATGCCGCCGGTTGCCGATCTCACTTCAATAGTTCCTTGCAACTGAGAAGCGATTTGACCTCTGACTTCGCGCAGTCAGATAGGGTCGACAGTTGAGGCAAAGCGGACTCGCAGGAAAACGCTGTCACCAAAGCGTGAAGCCAATCATTGATCGAATTTTGATGTCTAGCCAAGCGAGTATGGCTAAGATGACGCAACTTCGCCAAATAATGAGCGCTGGATCGACGACTTTGCTCCCGGGTTGACGGTGGTGGTCGCAATGCAAACTATCATTCTGGATGATCACGGCCGCGCATGGGACGCGCGATCACCGGCCTTAAGAAGCTTCCTGCACTGCTCACTTCCTGACTTCGATTTTCTGACCTACCTCGTCGAAAATCTGGGATTTGTGGCTGTCACGAAAATCGCTCCCAATGCGGTGCGCATCCGGTTTCGGCCCGAAACAGCCTCTCAGACGAGCATTGCCGCAGCTCTATACTGCATCGCGGATATGGGGATCGAGCGCGCCGTCATTTCCCACCCGGACCAGTTCGCCGAAAAACTGTTTCCGAGCCTCGCGCAGACGATCGCCTACATTGCCGAACAGGTTGTTGCGAACCATCCGCCGCTTTCGTCCGCGTTCACGAGCACAGAGCTGCCGGTCGAACTAGTCGCGAAGACCGACGAAGCACTTTCGTTCCTTTTCGCGCAATGGATTGATTCGAAGCAGGTTTACGATTCAACGACGCTGGCCGACGTGCTACCTGAGCCGCTTCGCGCGCGCTTCATGCTCGTCGAGCCCGTGGATGGCCACCTGACCATTACCGATGTCGGATCTGGCTTTGAGATATACGGCGAGACTTGGCGGAGGAATGCGCGGGGCATGCCTATGGAAGAACAACCGGATTACAATTACGGCCAGTGGGTGCGAGACATTTATCGCCGCGTCCAGGAGACGCAACTGCCGCGCCTGGACGAGGTGAACGCGACGATCAGGCGGCCAGACAGGAACGATAGCATTCGCTGCCATTATCGTCGTCTCATCTTGCCGTTCACCTGCAAGGGAAACGGGGAAACATGCCTTCTCGGCGCATCGACTCCAAGGTGGAACAATCCGCCACTGCCCTAGATCGCCGGGCTGTCGAAGAACGTCCGGCGTAGATCAATCCGCCCTTCCCTGATGCGGTAGACATCCGCAAAACGCATGCTGAGATCGTGCCCATTCTTGGCAACGCCGGAAAAGCTGCCCCAGCACGCAATGTTTGCGCCGTCGCTCAGCACCTTCTCGACGAGATGGTGACCGAGCGAAATAATCCGCTTTGTCAGGTAGAAGTCCAGGATAGCCGGCTTTCCGACGAACGGCTCGTAACCCGGTCGTTCGTAGATCGCCTCATCGTGGAGAAATTCGGAAAGCCCTGCCCAGTCCCGGCCGTCAATGCAGCCGAACAGCCCTTTGACAAGTCCTTCTGGATCCGCGGGATGAATGGTTCGGATGTTCATATCCTGCGACATCAGTGATTTGCGTCCTCGGCAATGCGGGGCCCAATGACAGGGACACTCGCGCGATCCATGATTGCTGCAAGATCGGCGAGGAGTTCGTCGGACGGCATCCAGATTAACCCGCAACGCATCTGGCCAAGCGGCGACGCCACAAGTTCGATGCAGCCAGGCTCGATCTTCGTGTATCCGGCACGCTCCGCCAGGCCGCCGGCGACGACGGCATCGCCCATCATGCCGAGCGTGAAATCGCTATGCCAGCGTGTGAAGGCGTATGCCCGCGAAATGCGCGGCAGGATGGCTCCCAAGTCCTTGCCTCGGAAATCACGCCGATACCAGATACCACCGGAAAAGGCGACGCGCCCGCTGATTTTCTCGGCAATCGGCGCGGTGATCTCGCAGCGATCCCCGCGCGCGATTGCGGCATCAGGATCGGCATAGAACATTCGCAGCGAATTGGCTTCGTCCTTGAGGGACGTTTTCGACCAATCATAGATTCGCGCCGCTTGGGTTGCGACGATCTCCCCATCCTTGTTCCGCCCGATCAGCACAAACGCTGTCTCCGGCGTAGCGCCGCCCAAAGCCTCGTCGAACACCGGAACAAGCGGGCGCCAGGTATCGGAGTTGTTCTTGTTGGCTTCGACGAGATCCTGCAGGCTGCCAAAAGACAGCGTTACACCTCGATCCCTTGCGGCGGTATCGGCCCAGAGGAAAAACCGCCCGAGCAGGCCCACCGGACCGTATTTGATCTTGAGTTGAGTGGGTAGGCGCCCCGATTTCGGAAGAGGCTCTTTCATGGATTATTTCCTGCCATTCTCACATCGTGTGGTTGAGGCCTAATAATCCGTGCATTTGTAACCCGCATGACATAATTCTAGTTGATAATACCACCTAGGAGTTGATATGCCATTTCCAACGTTCCAGTTGATTGTGCCCAGCAAGAATTCAACCGCGGTGCTTGATGCCTTCTGACTCTTCCGAGAAGAAATCGAAATCCCGCACGCCGAACAGGCGCGGCGCCAAAAACAGGGTGTCGTCGAAGAAGCCTACGCATGTCGACGAACACGTGGGAAAGCGGCTGCGTCTGAGGCGCAACCTCCTCGGCCTCAGTCAGGACGAGTTGGCAAGGCGTCTTGGCCTGACGTCTCAGCTTATCCAAAAATATGAGGCCGGAGAAACCCGGATCAGCGCGTCAAGACTCTATTCCATTGCCGGGCAACTCGCCGTCCCGATCACATGGTTCTTCGACGAGTTGGAAGGCAAGAAACGCGCGCCCACCGGGTCGAAGCAAACCTCCGAAACGGAAGATTGGAGTGAACTCGTCACGAAGCGGGAGTCGCGTCAGCTCCTCGAACTCTACTTCGGCATTGCCGATGAGCGCCTGCGCCGAAAATTGATGGAAGTCGCGCAGCTTCTGAAGACAACCGACCCGGAATAGTGGCCAGCTAGCAGCAAATGGCTGCAACTTGATTGCCCGCTTTGGCTATCCATGGCTTCGTGCGTAGGCAACCAAGCCCAGGTTGATCAATATCGCCGATGATAGACTATGCGAAGGTACGTCCTGAAGCACAGCCAGGTCATGCTCATTGCACGCCACCGGGGATGAACGCGAGCACGGGTCATGGTGCCGATCCGATCTGCTTCCTTTCGCTCTCGCGCAACGACTGCTTTTCCTCCTCGGTCAGCGCACCGACACCGATGATCCGGACCGGGCTGCTGGGATTATAGGGTGGCGCGACGTTGTCACTGCGCCGTTCGCGCCTGCGGTCCTCTTCCTCTACGCCCGCGCCGCCACCATAGCCCAGCACCTCGACAATAATGACGGAAGGACGCTCCTGCGGTGCGACCTGGGTCGCGTCCTTCAGAGCATCGGACGCAGCCTTGTCCTTGGTCTCGACGGTCAGCGCGACCGAAGTCGTGGCTTTGGGCAGGCCCTTGATCTCGCCGGCGGCCTGGATGTTGTCGGCCCCGCGGATTTCCAATGCACCGAGAAAGATGTTCCCGGAGCTGCTGATGCCGGCGTCGCCGGCATTGATGATGCCGTTTGGCGCGTACAGGTCGACGTCGGCGACCGCCGCATCCAACGTGCCTTTCTGGGTCGAGATGCCGCTACCGGTAAAGCTCGGATTGAGGTCGAAGTTGATGTTGCCGTCGGCAGAGAGCCGATAGGTCCTCAGCGGCGAAGTCAGCGACGACTTGCGTCCCTTGCCGGCGTCAATATCGCCGAAGGTCGACCAGATGGTGATCTCGCCGCCGCGCGCGGTGAGGATGCGCGATTTGTTGATGATGGTGCTGACGCCGGTCAGGATGCGGATCTCGCCACCATTGATGGTCAGGACGCCGTTCTTCTCGCCGGTCGCGTTCGATGACAGTGCGCTGACTTGCAGCATGCCGCCAGGCGTGAGGATGTCGACGTCGCCGCCGCGGTAGGTGCGGATCATCGACACGTCCATGATGACGTCGCCTTGCCAGCCTTTGTTGCCGCGCTGCTCGGCGCCCGGGAACAGCGTGGCGATCGCAGCGTAGCCACGTTCGTAGCCGAGCCCCTCCCTACCCAGGCCGGCGTCCTGGCCGCGGCCAGCCGCGCGCAACTCACGTGACAGCACGCGGTCGATAAAGATCTTGCGGTGATCAGCGTATCTCGGGTCTAGAAACGCCACGAAAGCCGCAGCCTCGGACATCGTCGCGTCGCGTGTCACCACCCGCATGAAGTCGACGAGTTGATCAAAGTAGATCGGTTTGCCGTTCGCGACCAGGTAAGACGGCATCGCTGCGACGTTTGCAGGGTAGAGATAGGCGGCAATGAAATCGTCATAACGCGGCCCGTCCGCGGTCCCCGCCATGATAGCGAGATCCGCGCCCTTCCTGGGCAAATAGGGACTTCGGTACCTGGCCGCTTCGACTCCGCTGGCACCCGGCGCCTCGCCGTTACCCACCGTCTGGATGCCGCCGCCCTTGCCGAGGAAGACGTCGCGGCCGGCTTCGACCAGCACAAAACCGGGGCCGTCGATCGAGATACGGCCGAGAGCCAGGTTGATGTCGCGGCCGGCCTGGAACAGGGTCAGATCTGACATGTGATTGTTCAAGACCGCAACCTTGAGATTGTTGATGTCGCGGCCCGCGCGGAACCAGGTCTGCTCGGCAAAATACTGATAGAAGCTCTGTCCGCTCGGTCCGTTGATCTCGCCCGTGTTGGCGTAGATTCGGCTCGGCTCATAGTCGTTCGCGTGCAACAGGCCGTTGTCCTTGAAGCCCGTCGCAGGTAATAGAACGTCCAGACCCATCTCGTCGAGCGGCGTTCCTCCTGCCGAGAACATCGAGGCGAGCGGCTTGAGAAATGTACCGAGCCTTTGGGGATTGACCGACGATAGCACAAGGGTCCTGTAAATGGTGCCCTCCACCGCTGCGCCGGATCTCACTTGCGTAAGCAGATTGACGGTGTCCTGTGCCCAGATATCGATGTTGCCCGAGGCGGAAGGCCAGATCGCCATGCCCCCCTGGATCGTAATGTCGCCTGCGGCGGCGATCATCCTGAGACGCCCGGGATAATATACCGTGGTTTGGCCCGTCAAGCCGTTCGACAGACCGGCCTTGTAGCTGGCCCACGCCGGCGCGGCAGAGGAAAGGTGACCCGCCTGATTCCATAGAGTGATGTCGCCACCCACCGAAGCCAGTTGGAGTTCGGTCCTCTCCCCATAGGTCGAGAAGTAGCTTCTTACAGGAAAGGTAGGTCTCCACACGTTCTGATAGTCTGCCTGATCCCACAAGGTCGGATTGCTCGCGGATCCAAGGTCGATCGAGCCTCCGGCCGTGACCATGAGCGCCGCGTCGCCGAGCCCCAGCATCGTACGGATCAGGATGTCGCGAGGTTGCTGCTGCGATCCAGACCCGTCCGGATCAAAGCTGACCGTACGGTTCGAGGTAATGGCCCGACCGGCTGAAATGGTGCCTGTGCCCTTGTCGACGTAATAGAAGCCGCCGACGAGGTCACGGCCGGCTCCGACCGAAAGGTCGCCGCCGCCGGTGATGACAGCGGTCTTGGCCTCGGACAAGGTGCGACCGCCGCCGACGCGGCCCTGCGTCGGGGTGAATGCCGAGACATTGACGATGTCGCGGCCTGCCTCGACAAAGACGTTACCGCCGCCGAGCGCCGCGATGCCCTGCTCGAAGCGTGCGAAGTTGAACCACCAGGCGGGTTGCCGGTTCGCGATGAACGAGCCGTCGGCGTTGGTTCCACCGTCGCGCCAAAGCCAGTCGATAATCATCTGGTCGCTTGCCGTCAGCGACTTGACATCGTTCTGCGCGCGGACAACGACGTTGCCTCCGCCCTCGGTGAATACCGGCATGACGACGGGGGGCAGGTTGTTGGGATTGCTGGGTGTTGGATTGGTAAGGCTAAAGTCCAACGTGCCGGTGTATGTGCCACCCAGCGTCGGATCGGTCACGCGCGCGCCGGCGGTGTAGATGACCGCTTTCTGGTCGGCGAGCACGACATCGTTCCCTGCCGCGACCATGATCGAGCCGGTACCGGTGCGGACAATGGTGCCGCTGGCAAGTCTCACACTGCCGCTCGTGCCGCCTGCAAACGCGCCGATCGGCTGCACCGCGAGCGGACTCGCTCCATCGAGCGCGGCACCACCGACTAATCGGTACGACCACGATGCCGTGCCCGTGGTCTGCACTGCGGCGTTGGCGGCTGCGCTGGCGAACCCGTCCGACAGGCTGCCGTTGAGCATCAGGTTGCCCGCGGCGCGCAGGGTCAGTATGCCCGCCTCACCGTTGTACCTCGTATCGCCCAGGTGGACGGCCGAAGAGAGGGTGAGATCGCCGGTCGAGTACAAATCAATGCCCGGGACCAGGTGGAATTTCGGGTCGCCGCCACGGCCAAGGGCCGCCTCGATCGATGCGCCATGGTTTGTCATGAAGCTCGCCGCGTCGGCAAGCGCACTTGGCAGCGTCGTGTTCACCGACGTGGTGTCATAGGCGCGATAGGCCTCGGCGATGATCTTCGCCGCCGACGTCGTCGCCGCTGCGCTGACCAGCTTGACGGTACCCGCCGCGTCATCGCGCTTGAAACGTAACCGAATCTCGCCGGCGCCA
>Ga0307500_10000196_pt1 | contig 20848 bp, 17 predicted proteins | sample 14_S_MG_FD_201362 | JGI IMG/M metagenome (GOLD analysis project Ga0307500, IMG submission 201362) | Soil microbial communities from Populus trichocarpa stands in riparian zone in the Pacific Northwest, United States - 14_S | ecosystem: Environmental > Terrestrial > Soil > Riparian zone > Trees... | reverse complement strand
TCTCAAGAAGGCGATCGAGACGTCGCTCGCGAGCGACTATCCAAAACTCGACGCGCTCTACAAGGAACTTCACGCCCATCCCGAACTGGCGTTCCAGGAAGTGAAGACCGCAGCCAGGCTTGCCGCGGAGATGCGCGCGCTGGACTTCGAGGTCACCGAGAAAGTCGGCATGACCGGGCTGGTCGCCATCTACAGGAATGGCGACGGGCCGACCATCATGGTGCGCACCGAACTCGACGCCCTGCCGATGGAAGAGAAAACCGGCCTCGACTATGCGAGCCGCGACAAGACCAACTGGAGCGGGCGGGAGGTGTTCGTCGCCCATAGCTGCGGCCACGACATCCACATGGCGACTTGGGTTGGAACGGCGAAGACGCTGCTTGGCCTGAAAGACCAGTGGCGGGGCACGCTGATGTTCATCGCCCAGCCGGCGGAAGAGATCGTGGCCGGCGCCCGTGCCATGCTTGCGCATGGCCTGTTCACGCGCTTTCCCAAGCCCGACATCGCGCTTGCCTTGCATGACGGCCCATTCTCTCATGGCACGGTGTTCTATCGTACCGGGGTCGGCTCGTCCGCCGTCGACGGTCTTGAGGTGACATTCCACGGCCGCGGCGGTCACGGTTCAGCGCCGCACACGGCCATCGATCCCGTTGCGATTGCGGCGCGGTTCGTCGTCGATGTGCAAGGCGTGATCAGCCGCGAAAAGGATCCAACCGAATTCGGCGTCGTGACGATCGGCGCCATTCACGGCGGCACCGCTGGAAATATCATTCCCGACTCCGTGCAGCTCTCCGGGACCATCCGCTCCTACAAGCCCGAGGTTCGCGCCAAATTGCATGCCGGAATCGAACGAACGGCGAAGGCCGCTGCTGCGATGTCGGGTGCGCCCGCGCCCGATATCAAGATCCTCGCAGGTACCAATCCCGTCATCAATGATCCCGATGTGGTCACAGCTGTCGCCGATGTGTTGAAGGCGGCACTCGGCGACAAGTTCAGGACTTCGCCGCCGGGCACCGCCAGCGAGGATTTCTCCGAATTCGCCGGCGCCGGAGTGCCGTCGATGATGTTCAACATCGGCGTCTATGACCAGGAACGAATCGACGCAGCACGCAACGGCGGCCCGCCAATACCGGCCAATCATTCACCGCAGTTTGCGCCGGTGCCAAAGCCAACCATCGAAACCGGCGTCACCGCCATGACGCTCGCGGTGCTCGGTGTTTTCGAGCAGAAGGCCCGGCGGAAGTGAGCGCAAGGGGGCTTTCCATCCGCGGGCGTCGCGAAGGCGGTGTCAGACCTCATCCTGAGGAGCCGCGAAAGCGGCGTCTCGAAGGATGAATGGCACCGGCCGGCCACATGGTTCGAGACGGCGCTTCGCGCCTCCCCACCACGAGGGTCGCGCAGCGCCACTTCCCATGAGACGGAAAATCGCGCCCTTTCACGCGCGCTTGTACAAGCCCTGCCCGCCCGTCTACATTGCCGGCCAACGAGCCGAGTGCGCGCCCGCAAGACGACGTTCTTGCGCAAATGGGAGGAAATAATCCATGAAACACGCCTATATCCCGCGAACGACGACCTACAATCTCAATCCGGGCGAAGAACTCAACGATTTGCGGATGTCAGATGAGGTCCGTCCGCTGTACGAGCACGTCAAGAAGTTCATCCGCGAGACCGTCGACCCGATGTCGGTCGAGTTCGCAAAGCTCGGCGAGAAAAAGACCGACCGCTGGAGCTTCACGCCGGAACAGCTCGCGGTGCTGCAGAAGGCCAAGGACAAGGCCAAGGAAGTAGGCCTGTGGAACTTCTTCCTGCCTGACGACGAGACCGGCCAGGGCCTGAAGAACCTGGACTATGCCTATATCGCGGTCGAACTCGCGAAAAATCCGATGGCCTCGGAAACCATGAACTGCTCGGCGCCCGATACCGGCAACATGGAGGTGCTGGAGCGGGTCGGCACCAAGGCGCAGAAGGAGAAGTGGCTGAAGCCGCTGCTCGCCGGCGAGATCCGCTCCGCCTACGCGATGACAGAGCCCAATGTCGCCTCGTCCGACGCCAAGAACATCTCGACCACCGCCAAGCTCGTCGGCGACGAATGGGTGATCAACGGCGAGAAGTATTATATCTCGGGCGCCGGCGATCCGCGCTGCAAGATCATGATCGTGATGGTGAAGACCAATCCCGACGCGCCGCCGAGCAAGCAGCAGTCGCAGATCCTGGTGCCGATCGACACCCCCGGCGTCGAGATCTTGGGCCCGATGCATGTGTTCGGCCACGACCACGCGCCGCGCGGCCACATGCACCTGCGCTTCAACAATTGCCGGGTGCCGAAAGAGAACATGCTGCTCGGCGAAGGCCGCGGCTTTGAAATCTCGCAGGTCCGTCTCGGGCCGGGCCGCATCCATCACTGCATGCGCACGATCGGCAAGGCGGAAAAGGCGCTCGACCTGATGGTGTCGCGCGGGCTCACCCGCGAAGCCTTCGGCAAGAAGATCGCCCATCTCGGCGGCAATCTGCAGATCATCGCGCAGGCGCGCTGCGAGATCGAGGCGATGCGGCTGATGGTGCTCAAAGCCGCCAAGGCGATGGACGTGCTCGGCAACAAGGAAGCGCGGATCTGGGTCAGCATGGTCAAGGCCATGGTGCCGGAGCGCACCTGCAAGATCATCGACCAGGCGATCCAGATGCACGGCGCGACAGGCATTTCGCAGTGGAGCCAGCTCGGCGAGATGTACCAGGACGTCCGGCATCTGCGCTTCGCGGACGGTCCGGATGAGGTGCACTGGATGGTGGTCGGCCGGCATGAACTGAGCATGCCGTAACCCGAAGTGCCGTAGGGTGGGCAAAGGCGCGTAAGCGCTGTGCCCGCCATCCGTCACCGAGCAAGCCAAGAGATGGTGGGCACGCTGCGCTTTGCCCACCCTACGAGCTGCAAACGACTGCGCAGAGCCCTCTACACATGCAATGCCTGGGGATCAGTACCAATGGAATACGCGCCTGAGAACCTGCAACCGCGCGATCGTTACAAGCTGCTGGCAGGCTTCGTGCTGCCGCGGCCGATCGCGTGGATTACGACGGTCGGGCCAACCGGCGTGGTCAATGCCGCGCCCTACAGCTTCTTCAACGTGTTCTCCGAAGACCCGCCGCTCTGCATGTTCGCGGTCAATCAGCGGCCCGACGGCCGTATCAAGGACACCCTCGTCAATATCCAGCGGACCGGCGAGTTCGTGGTCAACTTGACCGACGAGCCTTTGGCGCACGCGATGCACGATTCCAGCGGCGACTTTCCGCCCGATGTCGGCGAGCCCAACTATCTCGGGCTAAAGCTCGCACCCTCGACCAGGGTGGCGGTGCCGCGGCTCGCCGACGCGCCGTGGGCGATGGAATGCAAGGTCTGGAAGACCATGAACGTCAAGGACAACCGCCATCTCATCATGGGCGAAGGCGTCAACTTCTACATCCGCGACGAATTGTGGGACCCTGATACGATGCGCGTGCACATGGAGCGCTATCACCCGATCGGCCGCATGTTCGCGGATCGCTACTGCCGGACCGATGATCGCGTGGTATTTCCGCCGGCAGAAGGGGCGGTCACGCGCTGAACCGAACGCCCGCAGGAAGGGGAGCACATGGCCGAAAACTTCCGCGACAACGAAGCCCGCGAGCGATTTGAACTCGATGTCGAAGGGTACATCGCCTTCGTAACCTACCGGAAATCATCAGGCGCGATCACGCTGGTTCATACCGAGGTACCGCCCGAACTCGGCGGCAAGGGCGTCGGCTCAAAACTGGCGCGCGCGGCGCTGGACGCGGTGCGGGCGCAGACGCGCAAGCTGACGGTCGAATGCGAGTTCATCCAGAGTTTTATGGGCAAGCATCCCGAATACAACGACCTCCTGGCCGCGGCGTAGGCCAACCAGGGATGTCCTTACGCCGCCTGCTCATTGCTGTTGCCTGCCTCGGGATCGCGCTTTCCGTTGCGTCCAACAACGGGCTGTGTGTGCTGGAAGCGAGCATCTTGAACGATGAGGATTACTTCAGGGCGGCCATCCATGAGGTCATTAACGATCCTGTTGACGGCGTTACCGAGAATCGTCCGGGAGGGAGCATTTTCAAGGAGGTTCGGACTCAGCGCTATGCCAATCCCGACGAATTCCTCAGCGAGAATCCGAATTGCTGCAGATTTGTTCCAGCGAATTCAGGCGACGGTGGTCCGGAGGTAAGCCTCCTCGACAGGATTTGCGGCGTTCGCACCGTCGAGGTGTCTTACGACAAAAGGTATCTCGAAGACGATGTGAAGAAGATTTCGAGGACAAACGCAAAGGTAGCCGTCACCAGTTGCGGTACGGCAAGACCTTTCCGTTGACGGTGACACGCGCCCAAGTTGGAGGACCGGTACCGCGGCCTAAGCCGACGCCGGCCGGTGCGCACGGAGGAAAGACCGGATCTGGCGCACCGCGAGCGGTACCCTCTCCTTCGGCTCCTTCCACGGAAACAGGCTGACTTCCGCGTTCGGCGCCAGCATCGCGCTCTCCATCGCCACCGCATAGGGATGCGCCGGGATGTCGTCGGGCAGGATCAGCACCGGTGTCTGGCACTGGCGGACGAAATCGCGCGTGACCGTGAAGACGAAGTCGGGATCGGTGCGGTACATTTTCGTCAGGAATTTCTTCGCCTGCTCCATCGTGATGTCGGGCCGGCGCTCGACAAGCTGCGGCGCCCAGCCCTCGATGTTGTTGTCGTAGAACAGGTCGCGCTTCTCGGGGCGCGAGCCCGACGGCATCGCCAGCACCCCCGCCACGACACGATCCGGCGCGCGCTTGATCAGATTCCAGATCAGGGGGCCGCCGATACAAAAGCCCAGCACCATGAATTTCTCGAAGCCGAGATGGTCCATCAGCGCGAGCTGGTCGTCGGTGTGGGAATCCCAGGGGCGGTCGATCTCGAGCGGGCCGGAGGACTGGCCGGGCGGCGCATTGCGCAAGTCAAAGGCGATGCAGCGGTACTCGTTGCCGAACTCCTTCATGGCGTTGAACGGCGGATAGTCGCCGGTAATCCTGGTAATGTTCGAGTTCAGCCCGCCGCCGGCGATCAGCAATAGCGGGAAGCCGGAGCCGGCTTCCTCATAGTGGATGCGGACGGCGCCTTTTTCGAAAAAGCTCATGGTGTTGCCCCCTGTGGCTGTTACTCCCTCTCCCCGTCCTTCACGGGGAGAGGGTTGGGGTGAGGGGCTCTCTCCGCGAATGAGCTTTGTCGATAGACCTGTACCCCCTCACCCGCCGCGCAAAGCGCGCGTCGACCTCTCCCCGCTAGCGGGGCGAGGTAAGGAAGAGTCTCACGTCTTCGCAGGCTCCCCAATCTTGTCCTGCGTCTTGGTGTCGAAATCGCTCGCCTCATGCCGCTCATGCAGCTGGCTCGCCGGATCACCCGAGATCCGGTTGACCATGCGGCCGCGCTTCACGGCCGGGCGCTTTGCGATTGCGTCGGTCCAGCGCTGCACGTTCTTGTAGTCCTGCACCGACAGGAATTCGCCGGCGCCGTAGACCAGACCCTTGGCCAGCGCGCCGTACCATGGCCAGGTCGCCATGTCGGCGATCGTGTACTCAGTCCCTGCAAGAAATTCGTTGTCGGCAAGACGCCGATCGAGCACGTCGAGCTGGCGCTTCACCTCCATGGCGTAGCGATCGATGGCGTATTCGATCTTGGTCGGCGCGTAGGCGTAGAAATGACCAAAGCCGCCGCCGAGAAACGGCGCGCTGCCCATCTGCCAGAACAGCCATGACAGGCATTCGGCCCGCGCCTGGCCGCTCGCCGGCAAAAAGGCACCGAACTTTTCCGCGAGATGCACCAGGATCGCACCGGACTCGAACAGCCGGATCGGTGTCGGCCCGCTGCGATCCATCAACGCTGGGATCTTCGAATTCGGGTTGACCGCAACAAAGCCGCTGCCGAACTGGTTGCCGTCGATCTTGATCAGCCAGGCGTCGTATTCCGCGCCGCTGTGGCCGGCCGCGAGCAATTCCTCGAACATCACGGTGACCTTGACGCCGTTCGGTGTCGCCAGCGAGTAGAGCTGGAACGGATGGCGGCCGACCGGCAGCTCCGCCTCATGCGTGGCTCCCGCGATCGGACGGTTGATGCTGGCAAAGCGGCCCCCGCTTTCCTTATTCCAGGTCCAGACTTTCGGCGGGACGTATTCGGCGGGATCAGTGACGGGGGCATCGGTCATTAGTCTGGCTCCAGGTTTCTTTTCGGCCATGCCTTGGGATGGATGGTCTGATGGTCTGCCGCACGGCGGAATTATCGTGCCTGTTATATCGCCACTGCCGGGTACCGCTACAAGGGCATCGCCAGCGGACAATTCGTTGTGGCGGTCGGCGCAATCTCCATGTTACGGTTTCGCATCAGCACCGCAACAAAACAAAAAGCGGGCTACATCAGGGGAGGAATGCACCATGCTGCGAAGCAAGTGGTTGACGCCGTTCTTTGGTTTCATGCTGGCGATCGCCTGCGGCGGCTACGCCTCGGCGCAGGGGACCATCAAGGTCGCCTACACCGACCCGCTTTCAGGACCGTTCGCGCAAGTCGGCGACGCCAACCTGAAGCAGATGCAGTACATCATCGATTACATCAACGCCAAAGGCGGCGCGCTAGGCAAGAAATTCGAACTGGTTCCGTTCGACAACAAGTCGCAGCCGTCCGACGCGCTGATCGCGCTCAAGAGCGCGACCGACCAGAACATGCCCTTCATCATGCAGTGCAGCGGCTCCAATATCGCTGCCGCCCTGATCGACGGCGTCAACAAGCACAACGACCGCAACCCGGATAACCGCATCATCTACCTGAACTGCGGTGCGGTGGCGACCGAGCTCACCAACGAGCAGTGCAGCTTCTGGCATTTCCGCTTCGACCTGCATGTCGGCATGAAGGCCGAAGTGATGGTCCGCTCGCTGCCGAAGGAAGTGAAGAAGGTCTACCTGATCAACCAGGACTATCTGTTTGGCCAGTCGGTGCAGCGCGAGGTCAAGAACTATCTGACCAAGCTGCGGCCGGACGTTCAGGTCGTCGGTGACGAGTTGATCCCGCTTGGCAAGGTCAAGGACTTCTCGCCGTACATTACCAAGATCAATGCCTCGGGCGCGCAGGCGCTGCTCACCGGCAACTGGGGCCCGGACATGAACCTCCTGATCAAGGCCGGCGTCGATGCCGGCGCTGATCTGCGCTACTACACCTTCTACGCCCATCTGGCCGGCGGGCCGACCGCGATCGGTGTCGGCGGCGACAACCGCGTGCTGGCGGTGATGGCCTTTGGCGAAAACGTGGCGCCGGAAATCGGCAACGCGGAAGCCGAGGCCTTTACCAAGGCGTTCCGTGAAAAACACAAGTTCGACTTCTCCGCCGCCACCTTCCGCACCATCTTCGAATATCTGCAAGGCGCGGTGAACAAGGCGGGCTCGGTCGACCCGACCAAGATCGCGCTGGCGATGGAAGACCTCACGGTCAAGGATTTCCTCGGCTTCGACACCAGGATGCGCAAGGAAGACCATCAGATCATCAGCGAGTACTTCGTCGGCACCTTCAAGAAGGGCGTGAAGTACGACGCCGAAGGCACCGGCCTCGGCTGGGCAACGTCGGCGACCATCCTCGCCAAGGATGTCGACCAGCCCAATACCTGTAAGATGAAGCGCCCGAGCGCCTCCTGACCACAACAACAGTCGCCTGCTCCCTGACCGGGGAGCAGGCGTCGCGCCCTGCGGTGGTCCGGTGCAATGGAAGTCTTTGTCGTCTCCCTATTGAATGGCCTCGTCTACGGCATGCTTCTGTTCATGCTGGCGAGTGGGCTCACGCTCATCCTCAGCATGATGGGCGTGCTCAATTTCGCCCATGCCAGCGCCTACATGCTCGGCGCCTACTTCGCCTACACCATCAGCACCTATATCGGCTTCTGGCCGGCGCTGATCATCGCTCCCCTGCTCTGCGGGCTGATCGGCGCCGCCATCGAGATGTGGGGGCTGCGGCGCGTCCATCGCAACGGCCACATCGCCGAACTGCTGTTCACGTTTGGCCTTGCCCTGATCATCGAAAAGGTCGTGCAGATGTCCTGGGGCCTGCTGCCGGTGCCCTACCGGGTGCCGGAGCTGCTCGACTTCCCGCTGTTCAAGATCTACGGCACGCAATTCCCCGCCTATCGCGCTTTCATGCTGGCGATCTCGGCGCTGATGTTCGGTGCGATCTGGCTCGGCTTGACCCGCACCCGCGTCGGTCTGGTGATCCAGGCCGCGCTGACCCATCCCGACATGGCGTCGGCGCTGGGCCATAACGTACCGCGTATCTTTACGCTGGTGTTCGCCGCCGGCACCGCACTGGCCGGCCTCGCCGGCGTGATCGGCGGCAATTATCAGGTCACCGAGCCCGCGATGGCCTTTACCATGGGCCCGATCGTGTTCGTCGTGGTGGTGTTTGGCGGGCTCGGCTCGCTGACAGGCTGCTTCATCGCCTCGATCCTGATGGGACTGATCCAGACCTTTGCCGTGGTGTTCGACGTGTCGCTGGCTGACCTGCTGGCCAAATTCGGCTTCACGGTAACGTCGAGTACGCCGTTTGCGGAAGTCCTCAACGTGACCTTGCCGCGGGTCGGCGCGCTGCTGCCGTTCCTGATGCTGGTGCTGATCCTGGTGTTCCGGCCACGCGGGTTGATGGGGACGCGCGATACATGAACATGCTGCGCCGCCATTGGCCCTGGTTGTTGGTCCTCGTCATCCTGCTGGCGTTCCCGTTCCTGTTCTACGACTGGAGCAAGGGCCGTCATTCCGGCTTCGTGCTGACGCTGATGAGCGAGATCGGTGTGATGGCGATCTTCGCACTGTCCTACAACATGCTGATGGGCCAGGCGGGTCTGCTGTCGTTCGGACATGCCGTGCTGCTCGGGATGGGCGCCTATTGCGCGGCGCACGTGGTGCTTCTCGTAAAGGCCGGCTCGTTCTGGCTGCCGACGGAACTGGTGCCGCTGGCCGGCGGGCTCGGCGGGTTGTTCTTCGGCTATGTCTTCGGCTGGCTGGTGACCAAGCAGCGCGCCACGGCGTTTGCGATGATCACGATGGGGCTCGGCGAACTGGTCTCCGCGGCGGCGCTGATGTTCATGGGCTTCTTCGGCGGCGAAGGCGGCATCCCCATCGATCGCGTGATGGACACCAGCCTGGTCGGCGTCAAATACACCTCGCCCTGGCAGGTCTACTGCCTGGTGCTGGTCTGGGCCTTCATTGCCGCTGCCTTGATGCGGCTGCAGACCCAGACGCCGCTCGGCAGCATCGCCAACGCCACCCGCGACAATTTCGAGCGCGCCCAGTTTGTCGGCTACGATCCGCGCGTGGTGCGGCTCTACCAATTCGCTCTTTCCGGTTTCTTCGCCGGTATCGCCGGCGGGTTGTACGTGCTGATCTACGAAATCGTCACCTTCGACACAGTGTCCGCGGCCAAGTCTGCGAACGCGCTGCTCGCCGTCTACATCGGCGGCGCCGGCGGGTTCTTTGGACCGATCCTCGGCACCATTGTGGTGGTGCTGCTGCAGAGCGGGGTCAGCCTGCTCAGCAATGCCTGGCTGCTCTATGTCGGCGTGCTGTTCATCGTGATGGTGATGTACGCGCCGGGCGGGCTGATCGGGCTGATCTTCATGCATGTGCCGATCTGGCGTGCCGGGCGCCTGCGCGAACTGGCGCTGCCCTATGCGCGGGCATTTCCGCCGGCGCTCCTGGTGTTGCTGGGTTTTGTGATGCTGGTCGAGCTGGCATCCTTCACCACGATCGGCGCCGCCCAGGGCAAGAAATTCTCGATCGCGGGACGCATCATCGACACCACGGCGCCGCTGCCATGGGTCGTCGCCATCGCCGCGCTGGTGCTGGGCGGCCTGTGGCTGCGCCGCGAGGCCCGCGGCTTCCGCGAGCGCTGGGACGCGCTGATGGAAGGCGCCAAGATCCAGGATGGCGTCAAGATGCAGGGCGTCAAGGTGCAGGAGGCGATGTCGTGAGCGCGGATGTCGCAAACGTGCCTGCCATCGAACTGCGTGACGTCTGCAAAAAGTTTGGCGCCACCGAAATCATCCGCGGCGTCAACCTCTCGATTCCTCGCGGCGAGCGCCATGCCATCATCGGCCCCAACGGCGCCGGCAAGACCACACTGTTCAACCTGATCTCGGGGCGCTTCCCGATCAGCTCCGGCTCGATCACGATCAACGGCCAATCGACCGCCGATCTGGCGCCGCAGGAGATCAACCGGCTGGGCCTTTCGCGCAGCTTTCAGATCACCTCGATCTTTCCGCGCATGAGCGTATTCGAGAATATCCGTTGCGGGCTGTTGTGGTCGCAAGGATACCGTTACTCGTTCTGGCACCTGCTCGGGCGACAGAAGGAGCTGAACGCTGCCGCCGACCAACTACTCGAGCGGCTGAAGCTTTCGAACCGGCGAAACCTTCAGGCCGGCTTGCTGTCCTATGCCGAGCAGCGCGCGCTGGAGATCGGCATCACCATCGCCGGGGGCGCCGAGACCATCCTGCTCGACGAGCCGACCGCCGGCATGAGCCATAGCGAGACCGACAGCGCGGTCGCGCTGATCCGCAGCGTCACGGAAGGCAAGACGCTGATCATGGTCGAGCATGACATGAGCGTGGTGTTCGGCCTCGCCGATCGCATCACCGTGCTGGTCTACGGCGAAGTGATTGCTTCCGACGCACCGACCGCCATCCGCGGCAATGCCGCCGTGCAGGAAGCCTATCTCGGGACGGTGGCGGCATGATGCTCGAGGTCCGCGATCTCCATGCCTTCTACGGCAAGAGCCACATCCTGCAGGGCGTCGACCTCAGGGTCGATCAGGGCGAGATCGTCAGCCTGCTCGGCCGCAACGGGGTCGGCCGCTCGACCGCCTGCAAGACCATCATGGGGCTGGTGGCGCCGGTCGGCCAGGTTGGATTCAAGGGCCGCCCGATCGCAGGCCTGCGGCCCGACCAGATCGCCCATCTCGGCATCGGCTATGTGCCGGAAGATCGCCAGGTGTTTCCGGGATTGACCGTGCGGCAGAACCTCGAACTCGGGCTGAAGCGCGCCGGCGTCGTCGGGCGCTGGAAATTCGAGGACGTGTTCGCGCTGTTTCCCAATCTTGCCGCGCGCCAGGACAATCCCGCCGGCGTGCTGTCGGGGGGCGAGCAGCAGATGCTCACGATGTGTCGCACCCTGATGGGCGACCCGGATCTGGTCATCATCGACGAGCCGACCGAAGGGCTCGCGCCCAAACTGGTCGAGCAGGTCGGCACGCTGCTGGACGAAATCGCCAAGCGCGGCACCGCGATCCTGCTGGTGGAACAGAAGCTCACCATCGCGCTGCGGATCTCGCGCCGCCTCTATGTGATGGGCCACGGCCGCATCGTGTTCGAGGGAACGCCCCCTGAACTCGCCGCCAATGCCAGCGTTCGCAGGGAGTGGCTGGAGGTTTAAGCGGCGAGCACTCGGAGCAATGCCTTTGTGGCTGACGCAGCCGGGATAGGTCATATTGGATTGGTCATCACCACGAGACCATCCGAATGCTTCCGTCCCAGCGCGCCCTGTTCGATATTCCCCGCGATATCTGCTACCTCAATGCCGCCTCCTACAGCCCGTTGCCGATCCGGACCCTGGAGGCCGGCCGCGCTGCCGTAGGCCGCAAGGGCCGGCCCTGGACGCTTGAGGCTTCCTTCGCCAACCAACAGCACGAACGCGCGCGAACCGCTGCCGCCCGGCTGATCCATGCCGAGCCTTCCGATATCGCGCTGATTCCCTCGATCGGCTATGGCGTTGCAACCGCCGCGAAGATACTGCCGATCGCTCGCGGCACGCGCGTCCTCGTTCTGGAAAACGACCACTCCTCCCCTGTGCTGGAATGGCATGCGCGAGCCGAGGCACAGGGCTTTGCCGTCGAGACGGTTCGGCAGCCGGATGACGGCGACTGGACGTCGGCGGTTCTCGACGGCATCGAACGAACAGGCGCGCCGCCGGTCAGCCTTGCCTCGATCTCATCGGTGCACTGGTCGGACGGCGGGCTGATCGATGTCGAAAAAGTTGGTGCGGCGCTCCGGCAGCGGGGCGCGGCCTTCCTGATCGACGCGACGCAAAGCGCCGGCGTACTGGCGCTGGACGTGCAGCGTCTCGATCCGGATTTTGTGATCTTCCCGACCTACAAATGGCTGGTTGGGCCCTATGGCCGCGCCTTTCTCTATGTCGCCAAGCGGCACCAGAACGGCATCCCGCTGGAGCAGACCGCCGCCGGCCGCCGCAACGTGCGCGCCGAGAATGCGGTCTATTTCACGGACCTCGACTACGTTCCCGATGCGCGGCGCTTCGACATGGGCGAGCGCGATCATTTCATCTCGATGGAGATGGCCTCGATCGGCATGGAGATGATGGCCGACTGGGGTGCCGCGGCGATTGCGCAGCGCCTCGCGATGCTGACCGAGCGGATCGCGGCGGGCGTGCGCGACATCGGCGTTCGGGTGCCGGAGCCACACCTGCGGGCGCCGCATATAGTGAGCCTCGCCTTCAAGGACGGAATGCCCGCGGGCCTGGTCGAGGGGCTGATAAGCGAAGGCGTATACGTCGCGCCGCGCCTCGGGCGCATGCGTGTGTCGCCGCACGTCTATAATGACGAGGCCGATGCCGACCGGTTTGTCGAGGTTTTAACGCGGCGGCTGCGCGGCTGACTTGTCAAACGCACAAACTATCAAACCTCATGGTGAGGAGGCGCGTTAGCGCCGTCTCGAACCATGTGGCCCCGCTGGTGCAACTCATCCTTCGAGACGCCACTGCGCGGCTCCTCAGGATGAGGTCTAACACTTGAATGGTGGGCACGCTTCGCTTTGCCCACCCTCCGAAGCCGCATTCAGGACGCCGCCACCTTTCGCGGCTGCTCCGCCCGCTCCATCACAAATCCCTCATAGCCCTTGGCCGCGACGTCGTTGCAGATTTGCCGGTAAGGCCCGACGCCGCCGATATAGGGCATGAAGATCCTCGGCTTGCCCGGGACGTTGGCGCCCATGTACCAGGAATTGGCCGTCGGATAGAGCGTGGTGTAGGCGACCTCGTTGACGTGGGCGACCCATTTGTCTTCGGCATCGACAGCCGCTTCCATCGTGTCGAGGCCATGGTCGCGCATATAGGCCAGGCAGTCGGTGATCCAGTCGACATGCTGCTCGATCGAGACGATCATGTTCGACAGCACCGACGGGCTGCCGGGACCGGTGATGACAAAGAGATTGGGGAACCCTGCGCTCATCAGGCCAAGATAGGTGCGCGGGCCGGCGGCCCATTTCTGGTTCAGTGTCTCCCCGCCGCGGCCACGAATATCGATTTTCGCTACCGATCCCGTCATCGCATCAAAGCCGGTCGCCAGCACCAGCGCGTCGACTTCATAATCCTTGCCGGCCGCGCGCACGGCATTCTCCGTGATCTCCTCGATCGGATTGGATTTGATGTCCACCAGCGCCACGTTAGGGCGATTGAAGGTCGCAAAATACTCCGTGTCGATGCAGATGCGTTTGGAGCCGATCGGATGGTTGTTCGGCTGCAACAGCTTTGCCGTCGCCGGGTCCTCGACGATCGCGGCGATTTTTTCGCGGACGAAATTCGCCGCCGTGTCGTTGGCCGCCTTGTCGAGCCCGAGATTGTTGTAGACCGACATGAAGGTGAGCCCGCCGCGATCCCAGCGCGCCTGGTATTTCGAGCGGCGCTCGTTGTCGCCGTCGTCGAGCGCGCCGCGATCGGGCACCTCGGTATAGATGCCGTTCTTCGCCACCTCGCGCGCAAAGCGCCTGATCTCGGGATAATTGTCGCGGAATTTTTGCCGCTCCTGCTCGGTAAGCGCGGCATTGCGGGCGGGAATCGAGAAGTTGGCGGTGCGCTGGAATACCGTCAGCTGGCTCGCCTGCGCGGCAATGACCGGCACCGACTGGATTGCCGACGATCCGGTGCCGATGACGCCGACACGCTGGCCGGTGAAATCGATCGCTTCATGCGGCCAGTGGCCGGTGTGATAGACCTTGCCCTTGAAGCGATCGAGCCCCTTGATGTCAGGCATCCGCGCGTTTGACAGACAGCCGGTGGCGAGCACGACGAATTTTGCGGCGACCGTCTTGCCGTCGGAGGTCGAGACCGACCACAGCGACGTGGTCTCGTCGAAGGCGGCATTCTCGACGCGGGTGTCGAACTGGATGTCGGGACGCAGGTTGAAACGATCGGCGACGTGGTTGGCGTATTGCAAGATCTCGGGCTGCGGCGCGTAGCGCTCGCTCCAGTTCCACTGCTGCTGCAACTCTTCGTCGAACGAATAGGAGTATTGCATGCTCTCGACGTCGCAGCGCGCGCCGGGATAGCGGTTCCAGTACCAGGTGCCGCCGACGCCCGAGCCCTGCTCGAAAACCCGCGCCGTCATCCCCTGCCCGCGCAACCGGTGCAGCATGTACATGCCGGCAAAGCCCGCGCCGACTACGACGACGTCATAGGTCTCGGTCGGTTTGGCGGTAACGGAAGGCATGGCGGACATGAATGGGGGCTCCCTGATATTCTCTTTGATTTGTCAAACAGCATTCCTGTCGTAGCGCCAAAGCGCAAGACGCAAATGGGCCGCATGGCATTGCATATTTTACGCGGTGGAATTGCCCGATCCTCATGGTGAGGAGGCGCGTCAGCGCCGTCTCGAACCATGTTGCCCCGCTATTGCAGCAGCCGGGCTTGCATCCTTCGAGACGCCGCAAACGCGGCTCCTCAAGATGAGGATGGAGGCCGATCCATTATACGGACTGGGAGTGCTTGGCATGCAAGCCTTCCTTGGGTTAGCGTCGCCGGAAACGCCGAGCAGCTGGCGGAAATGCGGCCACGGGAGGACAAACCATGAAATCGCCGATCTGCGACATGCTGGGAATCGATTTTCCGCTGCTCGCCTTCAGCCATTGCCGCGACGTGGTCGCGGCCGTCAGCCGTGCCGGCGGGTTTGGCGTGCTGGGCGCCACCGCGCATTCGCCGGAGACGATCGAGCTGGAACTGAAGTGGATCGACGATCATACCGACGGCAAGCCCTACGGGCTCGATGTGCTGATCCCGGAAAACATTTCGACCGCGGGTGAAAAGGACGTCACCTGGAAAAGCCTGGAGGCGCGGATCTCGCCGCAACATCGCGACTTCACCCGCAACCTGCTGAAGAAATACGGCATCGAGCTGACGACGACCAACGTTGCCGACAACCAGCCGCAGCCGTTCGACGCGCAGCGCGCGCTCGAGGTGCTCGACGTCTCGTTCCGCCATCCGATCAAGCTGATCGCGAACGCGCTCGGCGTGCCGCCAAAGGCGATGATCGAAAAGGGCCGCAAGCACGGCGTGCCGGTTGCGGCCCTCGTCGGCTCCAAGGAACATGCGCTGCGGCAGGTCGCGGCCGGTGTCGATATTTTGGTGGCGCAGGGCACCGAGGCCGGCGGCCATTGCGGCGAGGTCACGACCATGGTGCTGGTGCCCGAAGTCATCAACGCGATCAAGCCGATCCGCGACGTGCCGGTACTGGCCGCGGGCGGCATCATGACCGGGCGGCAGATGGCGGCCTGCATGGCGATGGGCGCGGCGGGCGCCTGGACCGGCTCGGTGTGGCTCGCCACCGTCGAGTCCGAGACCACCGAGATCTTCCGCGAGAAAATGATCGCGGCGTCCTCGCGCGACGCCATCCGCTCCAAGGGCCGCACCGGAAAGCCGGCGCGGCAATTGCGTTCGGTATGGACCGACGCGTGGGACCGAGGGCCGGACAGTCCCGGTGCGCTGCCGATGCCGCTGCAAAGCATCATCAGCCGCGACGCCTTCAACTCGATCGACCGCGCCGCCGCCGCCGGCAACGCGCAGGCGCGCGACCTCGTGAGTTACTTTGTCGGCCAGGGCGTCGGCCTGATCGACAGCGTGAAGTCGGCCGGCGCAGTGGTGCAGGAATTCAAGGAAGACTTTGCCGACGCGGTGGAGCATATGAACATGCTGATGGAGGAGTGAGGGCCCCTCCCCGTCATTGCGAGCGAAGCGAAGCAATCCATACTTTCTTCGCTGCAATATGGATTGCTTCGTCGCTGCGCTCCTCGCAATGACGGAACCATGACCGCGAATTGAATCTCAACGGAAAGCGAAACAAGAAAAAATGCCGAACAACAACTCCCCCCTCCCCGAATACCGCATTCCCGTCATCGTTGGCGTCGGCGAGATCGCCGACCGGCCCAAGGACATCGCCGCCGGCCTGGAGCCGATGGCGCTACTCGAAGAAGCCGTGCGGCGGGCGGAAGCGGACAGCGGGGCAAAACTGCTCGGCGAACTCGGCTCGCTCGACGTCGTCAATTTCCTGAGCTGGCGCTATCGCGATCCCGAAAAGCAGCTCGCGGCGCGGCTCGGCGCCAGTCCGGCGCATTGTTATTACGGTCCGGTCGGCGGCGAGAGCCCGATCCGCTACATCCACGAAGCCGCAAAGCGCATTGCGCGCGGCGAATGCAGTGTGGCCGTGGTCTGCGGCGCGGAGGCGCAATCCACCGCGACCAAGGCCGAACGCGGCGGCATCACGCTGCCGTGGACGCCGTTCGCCCACGACGTCGAGGAGCCGAAGCGCGGCGCGGCGTTCCAGAAGCCGATGGCGGTGAAGCTCGGCGTGTTCAGGCCGATTACAGTTTATCCGCTGTATGAATCCGCGACTTCGGCGCATTGGGGCCAGACCCCGCGCGAGGCGCTCGCCGAATCCGGCGCGCTGTGGTCGACCTATGCGCGCGTCGCTTCCGGGAATGAAAATTCCTGGATGAAGAAGCGCCTGACGCCCGACGAGATCACCACGCCGACGCCAGAGAACCGGCTGATCGCCTGGCCCTACACAAAACTGATGGTGGCCAATCCGACCGTCAACATGGGCGGTGCGGTGCTGCTGACGTCGCTGGCGAAGGCGCGCGCGACCGGCATTCCCGAAGACCGCCTGATCTATCCGACCGGCGGCGCCTCGGCGGAAGAGCCGCGCGATTATCTCGTCCGCGACCAGTTCTACGAAAGCCACCCGCAGAATGCGGTGCTGAAGGCGGTCATGGACCTCGTCGAGGGCGACGGCAAGAAATTCGACGCTATCGAGCTCTACAGCTGCTTCCCCTGCGTGCCCAAGATGGCGCGGCGGACGCTGGGCCTCGGCCCCGACGTGCAGCCGACGGTGACCGGCGGCCTCACCTTTTTCGGCGCGCCGCTCAACACCTATATGACGCACGCGGCCATCGCGATGGTGCGCAAGCTCCGCCAGGGCGGCAAGCTCGGCCTGCTCTACGGCCAGGGCGGTTTTGTCACCAAGCATCACGGCCTGGTGCTGTCACGCGAGGCGCCGAAAGCGGCGATCGAGCAGGAGACCAGCGTGCAGGCCGAAGCCGACCGGCATAAACGCGCCGTGCCGGACTTCGTCACCGAGGCCTCCGGCAAGGGCAAGGTCGAAGCCTTCACCGTGATCTACAAGGGCAAGGGCGAGGTCGAGCACGGCGTGGTGATGATGCGCACCGAGGCCGACGCGCGGGCGCTGGCCCGCGTTCCCGCCACGGACGCTGCGACGCTCGAGCATTTACTGAACCTGGACCGGACGCCGGTGGGCACCGTCGGCAATATCGTGACGGCCGAGGACGGCGTACTGGAGTGGCGGGTGGGGTAGCCTCGCCTCCCCCCGGTTCCCGCCCGTGCTTGCGTCAGCTAACCGCACTTCGCCCCGCGCGGACTGTCGTGTATGAGTTAACGAAGCACCGACAGGCATTCCGACCAGGGCATGACATGGCAAATCGATCCAGGACGTCGCGAACCACCTTGGCGGCGCGGCGTTGGGTTCCGCCTGCCATGATGACGCTCGCGGCGATGGCCGCCCTGACGGCGCTGACCGCCGACGCCGCGGCGAAACAGGAGCGCCCAGCCCCCGTCAAGGAGACGACCGCCCCGCGCGATGCCGGCGAGCCGATCATGGCCATTGTTTCGATCAAGACCCAGCACGTCACGTTATACGATACCGAGGGTTGGATCCTGCGCGCGCCGGTGTCGACCGGAACCACGGGACGCGAGACACCAGCCGGCGTCTTTGCGGTCGTCGACAAGGAAAAAGATCACCACTCAAATATGTATGACGATGCCTCGATGCCGAACATGCAGCGCATCACCTGGAACGGCATCGCGCTGCACGGCGGGCCCCTGCCCGGCTATGCGGCCTCCCACGGCTGCGTGCGGATGCCGTTCGGCTTTGCCGAAAAACTGTTCGACAAGACGCGAATCGGAATGCGGGTGATCATCTCGCCCGATAACGCCGAGCCGGTGGAGTTCTCCCATCCGGCGTTGTTGGTGCCGAATCGGGAAGCCGTCGCGGCCGCGCCGGCCAGGGCGGATGCGCTACCCCGCGAGGCGGCCGATGCGGCCAAAACGGCCGACGAGACCAAGAAGGCCGCAGCGACAGCCGCGCGCGAGACGGCTTCGCTGACGGCATCGCTACGCAAGCTGGAGGGACAGAAAGCCCGGGCCGGCGCAGAACTCGCCGCCGCCGAGAAGGCGCTTGTTTCGGCCAAGACCGACGAAGCCAAGGCGCGGGCCGAGGACCTCAAGCAAAAGGCCGCCGCCAAGGCCGCGGAACTGGCAACCCAGTTCGACACCGCCAAGGCCGACGCAACATCGAAGCTCGACGCCGCGGCTGCCGCCAAGGACGCGGCCAAGGCGGCCCTGGCAAGGAAGACCGCCACCGCCAAGGCGGCGAGCGAAGCGAAGCTCGCGCTCGAGCCGGTCTCGATCTATATCAGCCGTGCGACACAGAAGCTTTACGTGCGCCGCCAGACGCAGAAGCCGGCGCCCGACGGCGGCGGCGTGGTGTTCGATGCAACGATCGAGGTTCCGGTCAAGATCAGCAATCCAGAAAGGCCGATCGGTACGCATGTGTTCACGGCGGTGGCGCGCAACGAATCCGGCCTGCGCTGGACCGCGGTCACCATCGACAACGGAGACAATGCCAAATCCGCACTCGACCGCATCACCATCCCGCAGGAGGTGCTCGATCGCATCGCGCCGACCGCGCTGCCGCGATCCTCGATCGTCATCTCGGATGAGCCGCTGAGCAAAGAGACCAACTATCGCACCGAGTTCGTCACGGTGCTGAGCAATCAGCCGCAAGGCGGCTTCATCACGCGCAAGCCCACGCCGCCCGATATACTCGTTGCAGGCCCGAACGACGACGGCTTCAGTTCTTTTTTCCAGCCCGCCTGGAACCCGCAAGCCGTCAATACGCGTCGGCGCGGCGGCCAGGATACGCCTCCGTTCCAACCGCGCTGGTGGTGAGACGCCGCACGTCGCGCGTTTTTGCCGCTCGGAGCGAGGGCTAGTCTAAGAGGAGCCCTACCCCTTCACGTCCTGCTTCTCTGACGCCGTCGCGGGCTTGCCCTTGGCGCCGGAAACCCGGACCTGGTCGCCATCGGCAAGGCCATCCGGCGGCGCGGTGATGATGCGGTCTTCAGCAACAAGACCGGACGCGATTTCGATTTCCTTGCCGAGGTCGCGCGCGATGGTCACCGTCTTGAACAGCACCTTGTCGTCGGGACCAACCGTTGCGACCCGAAGGCCGCCCTGGTTGAAAATGAGCGCGCTGGCCGGAATATGCAATGGCAGGACGTCGCGCAACAGCGGCAGACGCACGCTGGCATAGCCGCCGGGCATCAGCTCGCCGCCCGCATTGTCGAGCGCGAGCTGCATGCGCGTGGTGCCCGAGGAGACGTCGACCGATTGCGAGGAAGCCTCCACCGTCGCCGCAAACGTGCGGTTCGGATATTCCGGCATCGTCAGCGCGGCCTTCGCGCCGATCTTGACCGCGGGCACGTAGTTCTGCGGCACGTTGACGTAGACGCGCAGCTTGGTGATGTCGGATACCACGAACATCGGGGGCCCCGAACCGCCGCCGGCATTGATCAGCGCGCCCACATCCGTCTCGCGCGAGGTGACCACGCCGTCGAAAGGCACCGTAATCTTCTTGTAGCCGGCCAGCGCTTCCAGTCGCTCGACATTGGCCTGGCCGGATTTGACGGCGGCCTTCTTGTTGTTGAGGTCCGCCGTGCGCTCGTCGATTTCCTGCATCGAGACGAAGTTCGAGGCCAGCAGCGATTTGCGCCGCGTCAGCGTCGCTTCCGACAATTGCGCGCTCGACTGCTGGCTGATGAGATCGGCCCTCGCCTGCAGCAGTTGCTGGTCGAGGTCCGGCGCCTCGATTTCGGCGATCACGTCGCCTGCCTTGACCTTGGCGCCGATGTCGGCATTCCAGCTTTTCAGATAGCCGCTGACGCGTGCGAAGATCGGCGCGCGCGAATAGGCCTCCAGCCGGCCCGGCAGGTCGATGGTGGGATTGAGCGCGCGGGCGTTGGGCGGCGCGACGGCTACCGTCGGTATAGCCTGGTTATCGGTCCATTCCTTCAGCTTGGCGCTGTTATCCTCGCGGGCACGGATGCCGGTGGCGACGATCAGCCCCGCCCCGACCAGGGCCGCTACCCCGAATAGGCCCAGCTTCCGGTGTGAGACCGGTGGGCGCGGTTCAGTGGGCATGCGGCATCTCCGATGAGGCGGCGGCTTTGGCGCCCTGTTTCTTGTGTACCATACTGAACACCACGGGAACAAACATCAGGGTGGCGATGGTCGCGAAAATCAGACCGCCGATCACGGCGCGGCCGAGCGGCGCGTTCTGCTCGCCGCCCTCGCCGAGCCCCAGCGCCATCGGCAACATGCCGATAATCATGGCAAGCGCCGTCATCAGCACCGGGCGGAAGCGGACGAATCCGGCCTCCAGTGCGGCG
>Ga0307500_10000193_pt1 | contig 20986 bp, 21 predicted proteins | sample 14_S_MG_FD_201362 | JGI IMG/M metagenome (GOLD analysis project Ga0307500, IMG submission 201362) | Soil microbial communities from Populus trichocarpa stands in riparian zone in the Pacific Northwest, United States - 14_S | ecosystem: Environmental > Terrestrial > Soil > Riparian zone > Trees... | reverse complement strand
ACGGTGACCACGCCGCCATTCTGCACCCCTCGGGATGGCGAGCGGCTATTGCCCGGCCCGGGCGCCGGGCGCCAGATACGCTCGGCGCGGCGCCGCACCGGCGCGGCGCGCATAGCGAGGGGGTGTACATGGAGGTGGCTGAGGTCATGACGCCGGCGAGCGTGACCGACGGCCCGGACCAGACCATCCGCGCGGCGGCCGCCCGGATGTGGGAGCAGCAGACCGGGTCGCTGCTGGTGATCGAGGATCGGCGACTGATCGGCATCGTCACCGAGCGGGACCTGCTCCGTGCCGTCGGCCAGGGCAAGGACGTCGACGGAACGACCGTTGCGGACGTCATGTCGACCAGCCTGGTCACCGTGGATCCGGACACCTCGGTGCATGTCGCGGCCCGGCTGATGGCCGCGAACTGGATCCGTCACCTCCCGGTCCTCGCCGACGAGCAGGTCGTCGGCGTGATCTCACTGCGTGACCTCGCGGCCGTCCTGGCCGCGCTCGGTCCGGCCGGCTCCGAGCAGCGCCTGCCGGCCGACGAACTGGTCCGGGCCCGCCGGCTGGCCCGCATCGAAGCCGGGGACCTCGACTGAGCACCGCGCCTCCCACCCGACCGCCCGCCGACCCGCCCGACATCCCGGAGCAACGCGCCGACCCGACGGAGCGGGCCGCGACGGCGGGGGAGCCGGCCGCGCTTGCGGGCGACCAGGCAGACCGGAACCGGGCTGGGCCGGCGAGAACGGCCCGGCTGTTCCCGGACGTTCCGACCGAGGAGACCGACGTCGGCTGGGGTGAGCGGCCGGATCAGTCGGACGAGGACCGCCTGCTGGCCGACCGGCCTCCGCACCACCTGCCCTGACCTGCGGTCTGATCAGCTCTCCGGTCGGATCAGCTCTCCGGGCCGCTGCGGCGCTGCGCGCGGAGCAGGTCGCGGATCTCGGTCAGCAGTTCTTCCTGGGTCGGCGGCGTCTCGGGGGTGGGCTGGCCGCGCCGCCGCCGCTCCTGCAGCGCGTTCAGCGGTGCCACTACGGCGAAGTAGATGACGGCGCAGGTGGCCAGGAAGAAGATCGCGGCGTTGACGAAGCCGCCCCAGTCGAATTCCTGGCCGTTGACCGTGAACGAGCCGCCGGCATCACCACCGCCACCGACCAGGCCGACCAGCGGCCGGATGAACGAGTCCGAGAACTGTTTCACCAGCGTCGCGAACGCGCTGCCGATCGCCACCGCCACCGCCAGCTCGACGATGTTGCCGCGCATGATGAAGTCTCGGAAGCCCTTGATCATCCCATCCAGCCCTTCTGCTGCAGTGGTTGGATAACCCGGAGCGGCCCGGGCCGCCGAAGAGTATCCACAGGTCAGGGTGGCCGTAGCGCCACGCTGAGGCGTTGCTGAGCCGCCGCTGCGGCCAGTTGGCGAGCTACCCGGTCAGATGTCGCGACAACCACCAGTACGCCATCGGTTGTGCTCGCTTGCGGGTCGGCGAGTACCGCGAGGACCCGGATGGCGGTGGCCAGGACGGTCGCGTCCGGTGGTCGTCCGGCCGCGCTCGACCCGTCCGCCGGCCGGGCCGCACCGCCGGGCGGCGAGGCCGCGGCAGCAGACCCGGTCGACGTGCCCGGGCCGGCGGGCGTGGACTCCGCTGTGGCGGACCCGCCCGGCGGCGCGCCGAGAGCGGTGTCGACGGGGGTCGCGAGCAGGTCGATCCGGTCGCCGGGGCGGACCAGGGCAGCGGTCTCGGCGTCCGCGAGGCGAACCGGCACGGCGACCGACTCCGGTGGCGACAGGCCGGTGGCCAACCCACGGCCAAGGAGTCGGGCGTCGGTCAGTGGCTCGCCGCGGCGCACCGGGCCGGCAGCGACCCGTCCGGTGATCGCCGCCATCGACCCGATCGCACCGGCCGGCACAATGCCGGCCGGGATGGCGACGATCCGGACGTCGGCCGCGGTGAGGGCCGCTCCGGCGGCAAGATCCCGGGCCGCGACCAGGACCGGGGTGCCTGGTGGGGCACTCGCGGCGCCCGTCCCGGCCGGCCGGGACAGGCCGGCGATGACCGCGGCGAGCAGGCAGATCACCGCCAACGCCCGGCGTGGCCAACCGCCGAGTGCCGCCAGCGCCATGGGCCACCGAAACGACCGCCTGGGGAAGCGCCGCCGGCGGCCACCGCCCGGCTCACCGGCGCGAGCGCGGGCGCCTGGCGGCGCCGGCCCGGGCGTTCGGGCCCGCACTGCGGACACCTGGTCGAGGCGGCGCCGTACCTGGTCGCCCGAAGGTGCCTCGGCGGCTAGGCCGACGAACGGATCGGCCCGATGACGGTCGGTGCTGGCAGGTGTGTCAGGTCTGGTCACCCGGCCGACGGTAGGTGCCGTTCGGCGCCTGGCAAGCCCCTCCGAGGCAAGTTGTGGATAACACTTTTGCCTGTGGACAACCGTTTTAGCTTGCGGCTGCCTTCGTGCTAGATGTTGACGGCGAGCCGGAGGACGCGGTCGAACTGGTCGATCCGGACGACGACGATTCACCCGACGATGTGGAGGACGAGGATGTGGCAGTCGACTCGGTGGCGGCGGGCTTGCTCGCGGCCGCCTTACCGTTCGAACTCGACCTGCTGTCGGTCCGGTAGAAGCCGGAGCCCTTGAAGACCACTCCGACGGCCGAGAAGACCTTCCGGAGCCGTCCGGAGCACTGCGGGCAGGCGGTGAGCGCATCGTCGGATACCGACTGCACCGCCTCGAACCGGTGGCCGCACGCCGCATCGGTACAGGCGTACTGGTACGTCGGCACGCCGACCTCCTGTTTGGCACTCTCATGGGTTGACTGCTAACCCACATGGTGCGCCACGAGAGGCAGTTCCGTCCACTCCTGCGCGGGCGAGGAGATCGCTGTCACCGGCCGGTCCCAGGTGTCGCCGGGCAGTTGGGGTACCAGTTCGCCGTCGTGCAGCAGCGCCGCCACCGGAACGCCGGGCGGGACCGCGGCCAGCGCGCGGTCGTAGTAGCCGGCGCCGCGCCCGAGCCGGACGCCTTGGTGATCAACCGCCAGCGCGGGCACCAGGACGATGTCGGCGCCCGCTATCGCGTCCCGGCCGAGGGGCGGCCCGGCCGGCTGCCTGGTGCCGCGCGCACCGGCGGTCAGCTCGGCCCGGCCCTGGTAGAGCGCCCAATCGAGGTCAGCAGCGCCCAGTACGACCGGAAGGAGGATCGCCGTGCCGCCCGCCAGAAGATCGTCAAGCAGGTCGAGTGACCCCGGCTCGGCCCCGGTCGGCACGTACGCGGCAACTCGTCGCGTTCCGGTGAGACGGGGGAGGAGGTGCGCACGCAGGGTGGTGGCGGCGCTGGCCAACTGGCTCGGCGGCATGGTTCGGCGTGCCGCCAGCAGGCGCTCCCGCCAGGTGGCCTTGTCCGCAGGCACGATCACGCGAGCTAGTCTCCCGGCATGTCGAGCGCGACGCCGCCCCGCAAGGCCGTCATCCCCGCCGCTGGCCTCGGCACGCGATTCCTGCCGGCCACCAAGGCCGTGCCCAAGGAGTTGCTGCCGGTCGTGGACAAGCCGGCGCTGCAGTACGTCGTGGAGGAGGCGGCCCGGGCCGGCCTCACCGAGGTACTGGTGGTCAGTGGCCGGGGCAAGGACGCGATCGCAGACCACTTCGACCGGGCGCCCGAGCTGGAGGCGGCGCTGGAGAAGAAGGGCGACGGCGAGCGGCTGGACGCGGTGCGCCGGTCCGCCGAACTGGCCGACATGCACTTCGTCCGGCAACGGGAGCCGCGCGGGCTGGGGCATGCCATCCTCTGCGGCGCCTCCTTCGTCGGGGCCAACCCGTTCGCCGTCCTGCTCGGCGACGACCTCATCGACGAGCGCGACCTGCTGCTGGAGCAGATGCTCGCGGTGCAGTCCGAGCGCGGCGGCTGCGTCGTCGCGCTGCTGGAGGTACCGCCGGAGACGATCTCGCTCTATGGCTGCGTCGCCACGGAGCCCACCGACACCGAAGGCCTCGTCCGGGTGACCGACCTGGTCGAGAAGCCGGCGCCGGCGGACGCGCCGAGCAACCTCGCGATCATCGGGCGGTACGTGCTGTCGCCGCAGGTGTTCCCGGTGCTGCGGGAAACCCGGCCCGGCCGGGGCGGCGAGATCCAGATCACCGACGCGTTGCGGACCCTCACCGTGGATGGCGAGCCGATGCACGGCGTGGTCTTCCGCGGCCGCCGGTACGACACCGGCGACCGGGCCGACTACCTGCGTGCGGTCGTCCGGCTGGCCTGCGAGCGGCCGGACATCGGCCCCGGGTTCCGGCAGTGGCTGGCGGAGTTCGTGGCGGGCCGCGGGTGACGATGCGGTCGGTAGCCGACCAGATGTCCCGGGTACTCGCCGACCTGCGGGTGCCCGAGCCGATCGAGCTGGCGCTACTGGATGCGCAGGGGTTGCTCTGCGCCGAGGACGTCTTCGCCGTCGCTCCGCTGCCCGGGTTCGACAACTCGTCCATGGACGGGTACGCGGTTCGCGCCGCCGACACGGTCGGGGCGAACGACGACGCGCCGGTCGAACTGCCGGTGGTCGGCGATATCCCGGCCGGCTCGCGGGCGCCCCGCGGGGTGTCGGCGGGCATCAGCCTCCGGATCATGACCGGGGCGCCGATGCCGGCTGGCGCGGACGGGGTGGTGCCGGTCGAGTGGACCGATGGTGGGGTGGCCCGGGTCCGGATCCACCGGGCGACGCAGCAGGGCGCGTTCGTCCGGCGGGTCGGCGAGGACGTGCAGACCGGCGACCTGGTGATCAGCGCAGGCACGCCACTCGGGCCGGCGCAGGTCGGCCTGCTGGCCGCGGTCGGCCGGGAGCGGGTGCTGGTCCGACCCCGGCCGCGGGTGTCGGTGCTCTCCACCGGCAGCGAGCTGATCGGGGTCGGCGAGCGGCCGGCGATCGGCGAGATCATCGACTCGAACAGCTACTCGCTGGCCGCCGCAGCCCGGGACGCCGGGGCTGAGGCCTACCGGGTCGGCGTGGTCCCGGATGATCACGCCTTGCTGGTCGACACGCTGGAAGGCCAGCTGCCGCGGGCCGACCTGCTGGTCACCAGCGGCGGGGTCAGCGCGGGCGCGTTCGACGTGGTCAAGCAGGCGCTGTCCGAGCTGGGCACGGTGGAGTTCGTCCGGGTGGCCATGCAGCCCGGCATGCCGCAGGGGTTCGGCACCCTCGGCCCGGACGGCACCCCGATCTTCTGCCTGCCCGGGAACCCGGTCAGCGCGCTCGTCTCGTTCGAGGTGTTCGTCCGGCCGGCGATCCGGTTGATGCTCGGCAAGCGGCGGCTGGACCGGCGGACCGTGCTGGCCACCATGCGCCAACGGGTGTCGAGCCCACCCGGCCGCAGGCAGTATCGTCGCGGCCTGCTGATTCGCGAGGAGGACGGGTCATACAGCTGTGAGCCGGTCGGGGGCGCCGGGTCGCACCTGCTGGCCAGCCTGGCCCGGGCGAACTGCCTCATCGTGATCGACGAGGAGGTCACCGAGGTGTCGGAGGGGGACCAGGTCAGGGTGGTCCCGCTGCTGCTCGCCGGGGCCTGACCAGGAGCGTGACAGGAGACGATGCCCCGTCATCCCGGCTGGCCGGCCAGACTGCGGTACGGCCCGGTAGGGCTGCGCCCGCCACGGCTGCGCGATTCGCGCGTGTGGAGCACGCTCCGGCTCCGTAACGAGAGCTGGCTTGCGCCGTGGGAGCCGACTTCGCCGGAGCCGTGGGGGCCGCGGCACGTCAGTTCCGCCTGGCCGTCGCTGCTGTCGTCGCTGCGCCGGTATGCCCGGGCCGGCGCGATGCTGCCGTTCATCGTCACCTACGAGGACCAGTTCGTCGGCCAGCTCACCATCAACAACGTGGTGCACGGCGCGTTACGGTCCGCGCACATCGGCTACTGGGTGGACCAGACGGTCGCCGGCCGCGGGATCATCACCGCCGCGGTCGCGCTCGCCACCGACCACTGCTTCGGGGTGGTAGGCCTGCACCGGGTCCAGATCGACATCCGGCCGGAGAACGTCCCCAGCCGCCGGGTGGTGGCGAAGCTCGGGTTCCGCGAGGAGGGCTATCTCGTCCGCTATCTGGACATCGACGGCGCTTGGCGGGACCACGTCAGCTACGCGCTGACCGTCGAAGACGTCCCTGGCGGGTTGGTTCGCCGGCTGCCGCCCCCGCCCCGATCCGGCTAGCCGAGCCTTTCTCGTCGACACACCGCCGCAGATCCCGGTCCGCCGCGCGAGGGCTGGATAACGTGTGATCACTTGTGTGATCCGTGTGACGGGAGGGGCGCAACGGTGAGCTCGACCATATTGATGGTCATCGTGCTCGTCGTGATGTGGCTTGTTGTCCTTGTCCCGATGTTCGTCCGCCGGCATGAAGATCCGAGCGAGGCGCGGCCGGGGGAGCGCATCGCCACCGCGGTACGAGTCCTGGCCCGACGTACCCAGCCGGCCGCCGAGGTCCCGGCTGACCCGCAGCCGGCGGCGCAACCCCGGTCGGCGGCCTTCCGGGTCGAGGCGCACCGCCGGATGCTGCGCCGCCGCCGCCGCACCCTTGCCCTGCTCGCCGTCGTGGCGGCCACCGGCACCGCCGCCGCGCCGATCGTCAGCGGCTGGCTCTGGCCGGTCGCCGGGATCGCCGCCACGCTGTTCGCCAGCTACCTGATCTGGCTGCGCCAGCAGGTCCGCCGCCAGCAGGAGCGGTGGCAGCGCCGGGCCGCCGTGTTCTCCCGCAGCACACCGAGCCACCCGGCCCGCGCCGCCGACGTGGCCCGCCCGCAGCGGCGAACGCGCCGCGCGGCCCGCCGACCGGTCACAGTGGACACCGCGCCGGCCGAGCCGGCCGCCGACGGCACCTGGGAGCCGACCCCGGTACCGGTCCCGACCTACGTCACCAAGGCCGTCGCCCCGCAGCGCACCCGACCCGACGCAATCGTCGCCCTGGACGACGAGGACCCCTCCTTCGCTGAGATCGAGGACGTCGTCCCCCCACTGGAACGCCGCCGCGCGGTGAACGGATAGCCGAAGGCAACCGGTACCGCCGCCCTGCTACCCTCAACGGCGGTTCAGGGGCTGTAGCGCAGCCTGGTAGCGCACCTCGTTCGCATCGAGGGGGTCAGGGGTTCGAATCCCCTCAGCTCCACCCCGAAGGGCCAGGTCAGCGGCCTGCGGAAGCTTCCGTAGGCCGGCCTGATGATCGTTTGGCAGCAGGATGGCAGCAGGACAGGGCGGCAGCTGCCGCCACTGAACCTCAGCGACCAGGTCCCGTCGGCAGGGTCCGGCGCTTGCTCGGTCGGCTGCTTGAACGTCTACAGAGCGGGTCATGGGGCGCCGTCGGCGTTGCCGAGGAGTTGGATCAGGTCGGCGGTGGGTACGCGGTAGCGGCGGCCGACCCGAAGGACCCGACACGGAACTCGTCGGCCTTGGCTAGTTGGTAGGCGAGCGTCCGGCCGATCCCCAGGATGCCGGCTGCCGTCTCCACGTCGATGGTGGGCGGCAGTGTTCGTAGGTCGGCCAGTCGGACGGTGCCGTCCGAGTGCGTCGGGTTGGCGGTCATCGTCATCCTTCTGAACCGACGCACCGGAGGTCCGCGCGACTTGTGGTCGTCGGTCTTGTGACCGTCGGCCCGCCGGCCGAACTCACGTTGCGGCGGTGCCTCTTCGTTGGTCTGGCTGGGGGCGTCGGCGACCGGGGTGCTGCCGAACCTGGTGCGCCGGTCAACGCTGCTTCGCAAGACCATGACTGGCGCAGGCGTGAAGTGAAGCGTCCCGGTTTTCATGCCGGCTTCTTGTTGGCGGTGTCGTGGTGGCGCGGGGGTGGTCGGTGCGAAGCCAGGTCAGCCGGCTGCCGTCGGCGTCGGCGCGCAAACGGGTGCTGGCGTCACTGAGATGCTGGAGTACCCAGGCGGCCTGGTCGCGCTGCTGTCGGGAAAGTGGCGCCTGCCATTCGGCGAGCCGGCCGGCGAGGCGAGCGACCGTACGTCGCAGGGCGAACGGTGAACTGTCGCCGGGCAGTTGCCGCCAGTTCGTCTCGGCTGCGTCGTCGTCGATCTCGGACCGAAACGCCAGGATGGCCAGGTAGACGACACCGACGATGGTGACGGTGGCGGTCCACAGCCAGGGACTGTCCGATTCGATGAGGATGGCGTCCCACATTCCGAGCCAGGCGAGGCCGAGGGGTAGACCGAGCCGGGAGTTGTACCTGCCCGCCGGTATTGGATGTGTAGCCCGCTCCAAGACCAATACTCGTCGGCGGGCCAGGGCCGGGAACGCGTTGTCGAGCAGCCATACAGCCATGCGAGTACCGACCATATCGCCAACTGTCCCGCCGCATTGTCAGACAGCCACGGCAGTATCGAGATCAGCAGCGCGGTTGCGGCGATCAGGTGTCAACGTTCCGGCCGGCGAATCGACGTGGACGGCGGTGGTGGAGTCCAGGGTGAGACGTGCTGCTCGATCTCGGCGATGAGCCGGTTCAGGTCCGGGTGCCAGCGGCCCTGCGCGATCTGCATCAGTTGTCGCATCGGCATCTCCCGGATCGACAGGGGCAATTCCTCTCGGCCAGGCAGCGTCGCTTTGGCCAGCAAGACCGGTACGACCGTCCTACCGTGTCCAGAGCAAGGGCGATCTCCTTTTGGGCCTAGTCATCCTCCAGCGTGATCCGCGGCCTGCCGTCGGTGTTGGCATCGGTCGACCAACCGGGATGAACGATCACGAGGAACACGTCACATCCGGCGGCCATGCAATTTCTGCGTTTATTCTAGCTCCTGCAAAGCTCTAGAACTGATGCGGTTCCCCGGGGACGGCTCTGTATTCCGGACGGCCGCCTGTCATTGAATTACTACAGCGGGCCGCGGACTCCCTGATCCCATGAGGTCGGCGCCAGTCGTGGTTCTGCGGCGACCCGGTCAAGGAGGCAGATGCCGGGATTGCAGTCCGCCACGACTACGCGCCGACCAATGTCGCCGGTCTCGATCAGGATGAAGGCCGTGGCCGGCAGCGCCTGAATGGCCGTCGGCTCGACCATGAACTCGTACACCCGCGACCGTGTCTCGCCCGTCACTGTCGACTCCACCTGCGACCAACTCGCCGTCTTCTGCCAGCTTCGGGTTTGGGACTCGGCCAGCGACCGCGATCGGCTCGAGCTTCCCGTACCGGGACCGTGACCGCGGTTAGTGCCCTTGGTCGCCGTGGTCCCTATGGCGTCGCCCGTGCTGGTTGACGAGCCGCTGGTGCTTGTCCGTCCGATCTGCGCGGTCAGTTCGCTGAGCACGAACCGGTGCCCTCGTCCGATGAACTCCGCTGCTGCGGCCGCGTCCTGGGCGTTGCCCAGTCGCATCAGGACCGCCACCGAGTCCGAGCTGCCCAGGTGCTCCCGCAGTTCGTTGTGCAGTCGCTCCATCAGTAGCACGAGTCGCACACCTACGCGCCGGGCCTGGCGTGCTACCGCCTCGAGATTCTCTCGACCCAGAAGATCCGCTCCGGCAATCACGAGGACATCGCCAGCACCATCCGCCTCGCGTAGTCGCAGTTCGTGCAGCGCGCGGGCGAAGACGACCCGGTCGAGCACGTCCTTGCGCCGAAGGTTGGAGGTGGACGTCGAGATGACCGCCAGCCCGTTACGGGGCCATAAGCCGCGCTCCAACCCGACCTGCTGCTCCGCCTCACTTGCGGACTCTTCAACCTCCGCAAGCAGGCCCACCATTACAGCCAAAAGCTGCAATTCCTGCTGCACTTGATCTCGTCGCCCACCAACACTGTCCACGCAAGACGTCAACCGGGCCAGCTCGTCCTCGCTCAGGAAACCCGAGCCGCCGGAGTCATACGCGTGCCGCAGGACGTTCAACCCGGCGGCGAGCCGGCTTGCCGTCACCGGACTGTCCAGCCGCCCCGCAACCGTGCGCAGCAGCTCGGCATCCAACGCCCGGATATCGACCTGTGCCGGTCCCGGCCGCATTGAACCGAGTGCCTCGGTCAGCACCTCCGCCAACTCCTCGGCCGGCAAGTCCCTAAGCAAGTCCAGCCGAGCCTGGTCCTTCGGAAACTCCAGGTCAACGACCGGTACACCCCAGGAATCGGCCAGCCGTGCCAAGCTGACGGCGACCTGCGCCTCGGACAGATCCAGCACCAGCACGTTCCGGCCACCCGCGAGTAGCGACGCGCCCACCGTCGTCAGCAGGCTCGCCCACCCCTCACCCGTACCGCCGAACACGTCCACCCGGCCTCGTCCCGACGTCAGATCCACCGGGAACCACAGCATCGCCGCCGCTCGCCGTGCCTCCTCGCTGCGCCAGACACTCTCCGCCTGCCACAGCCACGCCTGATCCGCCTGCTGAAACGCAGTCCACGCGGCAGCCCGCCGCTCCTGCGCCGTCCGCTTCGCGGAACTGATCTGCGACGCCGGCAAGAGCCATGGAGCCAGGGCCAGCGCACCGCCGACGAACAGCACCAGCATGCCCGCACCGGCCGAGGCGACCGACATCACCATGCAGACAACCACAACCACGACCAGTCGCAGCAATAGACCCGTCGCGCCGCGTGCCGCCTGCTGCTGCAGTTGAGTCAGATCCGGCCCGGGCGGCTCCAGCCACACCGGCCGCGCGGTCGGATCCAACCTGACCGCCGGATCGGGATCCACATACTCCCAACCCCACCGCTCCCGCGCGACGAACAGCTCTCGGACCAGTTCGACATCCGTCGACACATCGGGCATGGCCCCTCCTCCCCGTACGGGCTCAACGCCGCCACGGCACGTTGTTCGGATGCTTGCTTCTCAGTCGGGATCAGATAAAGCAGAGCGGCACTATCGGACCGCGCCGCGCCGATCCGGCGCGCCGCATCAGGATTTAAGCTGGCGGCAGGTGGACCGGCGGATCACGGTCCCAGTTTGTCGCGATGATGTAGCCGTGGCCCTGGGTGGCACAGGTGCAGTCGACAGCCATCCATTGGCGGCCATCGGAGCCGGTGGTCGAGACGCATCCGTTCCACGCCACGGGGCCGGTGACCCGGTGGCCCTTCGGTACGGTCTTACGAACCAACGCTTTGTCGTCGCACACTGCCTCTTAGTTCTGAGTCGGGCGCTGGTGCCCGCCATGTCGGCGGGCACCAGCGGATGATTCGTCGGTTAGTGGGGGACGTCTGCGGCGTCGATGTAGCCCCAGCGCTTGGCGTTCGCTATGTACACCTGACCTGGAGCTTCGAGGTGTTGCTGGATCACTGGTAGTAGCAGCTTTCCTGGATGACTCGGCTGCGCTCGAGTTGACCCACGGTGCCGTCGTAGCGGGCGAGGTAGTGCTGCGGGCCCCGGTAGTCGAGGATGCGGACGAGCGAGCCCTGGGGAACCCAGATCCCCGTGGTCGGACTGGTGTAGAGGATTGCGGAGCTGTTGGTGCTGCACAGTTGGTTCGGCTGGGCCGCCTCAGCGCCGGCAGCAGCCGCCATGACGGCGGCTGCGGTAATGGCGGCACACGCCGCGCCACGCAGAAGGGTACGCATTCTAAATGCCTCGTTTCGTGTCAGGTCCGGCGCCATGTCATGACGCCTCGCGACAACTCGGTCTCGGATCGATCGAGTACTCATATCCATCTACGGCTCGATGCTTGCTCTCCCCTTAAGGCTCTGCGGTAGTACAGATGTATCCGGGCCTTGGCGGCTGGGTAACGCCATCAGGCAGGCTTCGGGCAGGTGGGCTCATCAGCGAGCCGAGCGTGAGCCGATTAACGCCGGCATGGAGGAACCCTTCGGCATTGTCACCGAGCTGCGCATCCTCGCGTTCTTCGCCACGGTGGAGGGGTGACGGGTGGTGAAAATGGTCGAGCTCACGCCCATCACCGGTCCGGTCGCGGATAGGTCCCCCCGGAGGGGGGTACTGGTCAGCTGACGCAGGAGCGAGGGAAGAAGGCCCATTCGGTGCCGGCGGTGAGGTTGCCGGCGCGCCATTTCGCCATGACCCACTGGCGGTTCTTTAGCACGTACCGTAGATCCATGGCCTGCCCGGCGGGGACGAAGCCGAGTTGGTCGGCCGGCCGTACGGTGCTGGCGCCACCGCCGTAGGCGGCCGTCGCGCCGACGTTGCCGTAGCCGGTGCAGCCGTGCGAGGTGATCGGCTTGAGGCCGGGGTTGCCCGGTGGCTTGCCCTCGCTCCACACGCCGGCTGGGCTGCACAGTGGGTCGGTGGCCTGGTCGGTGCAGAACACGGTCTCGCTGTGCCACCAGGTGCCGTCGGAGCCGACATGCGGTCCGCCGGCGCAGCGATCCGAGCTGAAGGTGGCTCGTTGAATCGCGAACTTGCTGGTGCCGTACGCATACGTACAGCCATCGAAGCTGCCGTGGGCCAGGCCCCAGGGCCAGCGGGTGATGGTGGGATGCCCGCCGGTGTAGTCCTTGGTATCGCGGATGTCCATGTGGTCGAAGCCGGCCTTGACCGTCCCGTCGGCGAAGGTGAACCCCTGCGCGAAGAGGTAGCCGACGATCGGGCCGTTGGACTTGTAGCTCAAGCCGACCCAGCCGGGTCCGTACCCGGTTGACGCGCTGGCATCCTCGGCCGCGGTCTGCACCCGGTTGAGCCCGTAGCTCCAGGCGCTGGCCGGGCTGGCCGTCCCCAGTCCGGTCAGCCCGGCAGCGGCCAGCAGCACCACGGCCCGGCTGACCAGCCGGCCGATGGCCGCGGAGTTCAGCACGGGGCCGTCCAGCGAGGGTCGTTGGAGATCCAGCCGTACTCTCGGATGGCCCCGGAGGGGTACTCGAAGTAGGCGTAGCCGTGGTAGCGGTCGCCGTCGGAACGCTGCGCGAAGTAGACGTCGCCGCGGGCGAGGACGTCGATGACGTCATTCCCGGTTGCCGAGCCGAACAGGCGCACGCTGTCGGCGGTGATGTGCTTGCAGTAGTCGGTGGCTTCCGCCGCCGGGGCGGCAGCCACGCCCACCAGGGGCAGCGCCGCCAGCGCGGTCAACCCCGCGGCCAGCCGACGGTACGCACGGACGTGCCTCATCGGGTGTCCTCTCGGTAGTGGTCGGCCGACCTTGACGGTGCGGCCAGCGCCTGGCCTGGCGCCGCCTGCAAGCCTCAACTGGCCGTCTGGGCGGGACCAGGCAAAACAACCGGGAAAACATCGCCTTGCCGCCCGTGCGGCGTGCCCCGTCCGGCCCGGCAGCGCGGCTCGACATGATGGCCACACCTTTGCGACAACGATGGGGGGTGCATGGCCGGGCAGCAGTTGGGCGAGATGGTGCGGGCCTTGCGGCTGGGGCGGCACCTCTCCCAGGAAGACCTGGCGGCTACGGCCGGCCTTGACCCGAAGACGCTGCGGAACCTGGAGTCGGGCAAGCATCGCCCGCAGCAGGCCACGCTGGATCGGCTCGCCGACGCGCTGGGTCTCGATGAAGCGGACCGAGCCAGGGTCGAGGCGGCCTGGCGCAACGGCCGCCGGGTCGGGCGGCTACCACCCAGCGCGGCACCGTGCGCCCTGCCTCGCGGGCTTGGTGACTTCGTCGGCAGGGACACGGAGAGCAGCCAGGTACGGACCGCCCTGGTCAACCGGACGCGCGGTCAGACGCCCGGGGTCAGTCCGGTCTGCCTGGTCTCGGGCATGGCCGGCGCCGGCAAGACGGCCCTGGCCGTGCAGGTGGCGCACGGCCTGGCAGCTGACTTCCCCGAAGGCCGGCTGTTCCTCCGGCTGCGTGGTACCGCCGACCCGGATGCGCCGACCGAGGTGCTGACCCGGCTGCTGGGCCGGCTCGGTGTCACCGGCCGGCTCCCACCAGATCTGGAGGGCCGCAGCGAACTGCTGCGGGAGCGGGTGGCCGGGCGACGCCTCCTGCTGGTCCTCGACGACGCCGCCGACGAGCGGCAGGTCGAACCGCTGCTGCCAGCCGAACCGGGCTCCGCCGTGCTGATCACCAGCCGGTCCCGGCTGGCCGGCCTGGCCGGAGCCCGGGTCGTGGAAGTGGGCGCGTTCACCCCGGCGGAGGCGCTGGCGCTGCTGTCCGAGGTCGCCGGCGTGGACCGGGTCACCACCGATGAACAGGCGGCAGTCCGGCTGGTCGAGCTGTGCGGGCACCTGCCGCTGGCGGTCCGGATCATCGCGGCCGTGCTCGCTGGCCGTACGGAGGTGCCACTGGCCAACCTCGCCGACCAGCTCTGCGACGAGCGCCGCCGGCTGGCCCGGCTGCACACCGGCGACCTGTCCGTCCCAGCGAGCCTGGCCTGCAGCTACGCGGTCCTAGCTGCAGCGGACCGGCCCGTACTGCGGGCGCTGGCCTGCCTGGACACGCCGGACTTCGCCGCCTGGCTCGCTGCGGCAGCCCTCGATCTGCCGGTCGTGGCCGGCCAGGACGCTCTGGACCGACTGGTGACGGCCCGGCTCCTGGAGGACGCCGGCGCCGACGCGGCCGGTCAGCTCCGCTACCGGTTCCACGAACTGGTCCGGGTGTACGCGCGGCACGAGCCGGGCCTGGGCCATGACCCGGACGTCGGCGTGACCGTCGCCCGTACGGCCACGGTCGGCGCAACGCTAGCCGAGCACGCCGTCGGCATCTCGATCGGACCGCTGGTTGGCGCCGGCAGAGCAGCCCTACTGACCGATGCCGAGCTCGACCCGGCCGGGCCGGCCAGCGCAGCGGCCGGGCAGACCGACGGCCGGCTGGCCATGGGGCCGACGCACGAACTACTTGCCGCCCGACCGCTGCCCTGGCTGGAGGCCGAGTCCGCGACGATCGTGTCCCTGGCACACCAGGCCGCGGCCGTGGGCCTGCCCGCTGTGGGCGCTGCAGTGCTCTCGGCGATGACCAGCTACTGCTCGGCCCGGTTCGAGTACGCCAGCTGGCGCAGTATGGCCGAGGCGGTGGCCGAGTCCGCGGCCCGCGTCGGCGACCAGCCCGGCGCCTACGCCGAAGCCCAACTCGCGCTCGCCGACCTCGCCATCGAGCAAGGCGATGTAGTGACCGGGGAAGCCGTCGCAACGGCCGTCGAGCGCACCGCAGCGGCAGCCGACCGGCCCGACCTCGCGCTGCGCGCCCGGCTCAGCGTCGCGATCGCCGCCCGCGGCCGCGGTGACCTGACGACCGCTCGGACCTGTTACCGGCAGGTGATCATGGCTGCCGGCGACGATCCACACCTACGCGGGCACGCCCACTCCGAACTCGCCACCGTGCACCGAAAGCTGGACGACCTCGACGCGGCGGACCAGGACCTAGCCGCCGCCCGGCAGCTACTGACCGCAGCCGGCGACAGCCGAGGAACGATCAAAGTGGAGCTCCGGCAAGCACTCCTCCGGTACGACAGAGGTGACCCGACCGGGGCAACAGCCGGCATGAACGAGGCGCTCACCGCCGCCCATCAACTCGGCGACGACCGCGCCGCCCAGGAGATCCAATACCAGCTCGCCAAATTGCACCTCGCCACCGGCGATGCTCACGCCGCAGCGGAACTGCTGCGGCCGATCGTCGCGGCAACCCGGCGTAGCGGCGATCTGCTCGCCCACGCATACGCCAACGAGGCACTCGGCGACGCCTACACCGCGCTCGGCCAACACCGGCCGGCGCGGCGGGCGTTCCGCGCCGCACTCGACTTCTACCACCACGTCGACGACGCCCCTCGCGCGGCGGCCCTGCTCCACCGTCACCCGGCCCTGCGAGGCCATCGCAAGCTGGACTGACCCTGCCGCACATCCGATGCGCGGACTGCGTAGAGAGCATCCAGTCCGCGGCAGAGGACCACGCCGTGTCCTGGTCGACGCCAACGATGCCGCCAACATCAAGGACGGTGCGTCCGAACCAGCCTCGGACACACCTGGGTGTGCTGGGACAACGCCACCGCCGAATCGTTCCTCGCCCTGAAGAACGAGTTCTACCACCACCAGCAAGTTCCCGACCCGAGCCCGGGCGGGGTTCGCCGTCGCCGAGTACATCGAGGTCTTCTACAACCGCCAGCGACTGCACTCGGCTCTCGGCTACCGCACCCACCGAAGCTCTCACCGACCACCAGCGCCGCGCCGCGGCCTGCCCCAACCCCTGAGGAACTGTCCAGGATCCTTGACACACCTCAATCTCCGGGCACCGCCTCTTTCATCCCCCGTACAGCATCGAAGTACAGCAGTCAGGACTTTGATGTTGTGCCGGCGCACGTACATCCAGGGGTCGGGGCCACAACCAGGCGGATGAGATCATGCTGTCCTCGCGATGCTCAGCCGTCCAGGCTCTTGCCGAGACGCTTCAGCGCCTTCTGGGTGGCCTTCGAGGATGCCTGGCTGTAGATCTCAGGCCGACGAACTCCTTCTGTTGCTTGGTGTCGCGACGGTGGCCGAGAAGTGCGCGAGCTCGTCGATGACGACCAGGATCGCCGGTCCGCCCGAGCCTCGGGTGATCTTCCGCCGGCCGGCCGTCAGTAGTTCGTCGTAGCGACTGTCCATGTCGGACTGCAGCCGCCGCAGTAGCTCGATCACCTCGCCGATGGACGGTCCAGTGAACGCGCCGACGCAGGCCCAGTTCAACCCGCTTGGTCGTGTGTGCCGCCGTGTGCTCGATCTTGAGGCCGGTGAGCGGCGCGGCATGGCTGGTGGTCGGGTGGAGCGGGGCGCTCCAGTCGACGGCCGGGGGCGGCTGCCGCACGCCGGTCCCGGGCGGGCGCTTGGGCTACCGGGCGAACTGGGCCCTGCTGGAGTGGTGGGTCCGGAAGAAGCGGTTCGGCGCTCGTGACCGTGACCGCGGCAGCGGGTCGGGTCAGGACCGGGGTGACTCGTTCGCGTGCCAGTGGTTGAGGTAGGAGCGGTGGAGCCAGCCGTCGACCCAGGCGTGGTCGGGCTGTTCGGGGACGGTCGCGTGCTGGCGTAGGTCGAGCAGGCGGGCCTCGGCGGCCTCGACGGCGGCTATCGCCTGGGGTAGTGGGACCTCGCCGCGGCGGACCGCCCGTAGGAACGACCGGTCGGGCTCGGGTACGGGCAGGCTGATCCGGCCGGTGCTGAGGAACTCGACGCCCTGCACGCCCAGGCGCAGGGCGTGCATCGCGTACTTGGTGTCGTAGCCGTGCTCGGCCACCAGTTCGGGCCGGTTGGTGCGCGCGGCGGTCTCGCCGGTCATGCCGGCCCGCTGCGACCGCAGGTAGCCCAGGAACCGGTCGGCCGCCGACCGGGACACGAACCGGTGCGCGTTCGCCAACACCTCCTCGGCCGCGGGGGCGCGGAAGACGATCTCCTCGGCCGGCACGAACAGCAACAGCAGCACGGTCGGGTTGCCGCCCAGCGCGAGCCGCGCCCACTTGCGGGCCGAGTAGACCACCACGTCCAGGTCACCGGCGCCGGACCGGTTCGCCAGCCCACCCGGCCGATCCCACACGGTGTGCCGCTGGTACTGCTCGAACACCACCGTGCCCGCCTCCGGCGCCACGCCGGCAGGCACCCGGGCGGTCCCGGTGACGTACTGCGGCGGCTCCAGGCAGATACCCATCTCGTCCCGGTCGTCCTGCCCGCCGATCGCGGTGCCGTGCACCCCGGACCCGACCTGCGCCCGCAGGATCAGCCCCTGCTCGGCGATCACCCGCGCCTGCTCCGAAGCATGCGGATGCGCGTACCCGGCCGGCAGGCTCCGCGGATCGTCCACGGCCACCATCCTGCCGCAGCCGAGACCGGCGCCGCACGACGCCAGCGCGGCGGCTGCCCAGTCTGACCCGCCCTCGACCCAATCCCGAGTCCTCCCTCGCGCGGGCGATCATCGAGCGCACACAGCGGGAGCACTCGTTGCGCTGCCGATTGTCGCGGGCAACGGGGCATGTCCCTGTGGGCCTGCTGGCCCGCAAGAACACGATCTTGAGGGGCACTTCGCGCCGCCGGGTGTTCCCCGCTGTCCCCGAGGACAACTGCGGCTGCAGCGCCCCGGGTGTGGTGTGTCTTGATGCTGGGGTGGTCCGGGAGTTCGGAGCCGGGACTGCGGTCGCGGGGGCGCGGTAGGCAAAAGTCGGACGACGGCGGCGGCCGGTCTGGATCATCCTGTGCTGGTGGAGCGGGTGGTGATCCTCGGGCGTGGTGGGGCGGGCAAGTCGGTTGCGGCCACCCGCCTTGGTCGGGTGACCGGGCTGCCGGTCGTCGAGTTGGATCGGCTGTTCTGGCGGGCGGACCTCACCCCGACACCGGCGGCGGAGTGGATCCGGCGACAGCAGGAACTCGCCGCGGCCGACCGCTGGATCATCGACGGCGACCTCGGCCGCTACGACACGCCAGGTATCCGGCTCAGCCGCGCCGACACCGTGCTGATCCTGGACTTCTCCCTGGCCCGCTGCGCCTGGCGTGCCGCCCGCCGCTCCCGCGAACGCGCCGAGTTCTGGCGGTGGCTGCTCACCTGGCGGCGCCGCAGCCGACCGGCGCTGCTGCAGGCCGTGACCGCCCACGCCGGCCGCGCCGACATCCACATCCTGCGAACACCACGGCGACTACGCCACCTACTGGCGGCCATCGAGCGTCATTCCGCCGGATGATCACCCGCCGCCGGCCAGCGTGGATCCCGAGCAGTTACTTGCTTCGGCGGGATTGCCGCGGTCGGCGCGGAGCCACGTGAACCGGACCGGCGGATATTGCCGGCCCGGCACTCTGCTGGCGTTGCCCCGGGGGGTGGTTGTGTCGGCTGCCGTAGGCTCGGTCGCCGTGGCGATCACCCCTGACACCAAGGACTGGACCTGGGTTCTGACCAGGCCGTGCCCGGAGTGCGGGTTCGACACCCGGTCCTTCGGCCGGGAAGAGGCGGCCGGGCGGTTGCGTGCGAACGCGGCGGCCTGGCGTGAGCTGCTGCTCGGTCCGCGGGATGTCCGGCGCCGGCCGGACCCGGCGGTGTGGTCGGTTCTGGAATACGCCTGCCACGTCCGGGACTGTTGCCGGATCTATGACGAACGGCTGCGGCTGATGCTCACGCAGGACGACCCGCGATACCCGAACTGGGACCAGGATGCCACCGCGGTCGAGGACGACTACGCCGCGCAGGACCCGGCCGCCGTGGCCGCCGAGCTGGGTCAGGCCGCCGAGGCACTGGCCAACCGGTTCGCCCAGGTGTCGGGCGACCAGTGGCGGCGCACCGGCAGCCGCTCCGACGGTGCCCACTTCACCGTCGAGTCGTTCGTCCGGTACTTCCTCCACGACCCGGTACACCACCTCTACGACGCGACCCGCACCCGGCCGTCCGACAGCAACTGACAGGCACCTGAGGCCAACCCGCACCCAACGGCCGGCGGTCGAGTGGTGCGGCGCCGCCGCCCTGATCGCGTCACGAGCGAACTGGCGCACCACCAACCGGTCAGGCCGGTGGACCCCGGGCACGTCCGGAGGTGCTGGCGTGCCGCGGCCGGCGACCGCTAGCGAGACAGACCCGGCGTCTTTCCGGGGCGGGTCGCATCGGGTTGGGATGTGACGGCCCGCGCCGGTCTCCGGGGTGCGCGAGGATCGGTGGATGCGCGTGTTGTTCAGTTTCGTCGGTGGGACCGGGCATGCGGAGCCGATGGTGCCGGTGGCGAGGGCGGTGCGGCGGGCCGGTCATGAGGTGGCGTTCGCCGGCAATGCGGCCTACCTGCCCTCGCCCGCGGCGCACGGGTTCGCGACCTTCCCGGTGGCTGCGGGCACCGGCGGCCAGCCGGCCCCGCGGCAGCGGCAGCCGCTGCTGGAGCCCGATCAGGGCCGCGAGGACAAGGCCGTTCGCGAGCACTTCGCCGACCGGGTGCCGCGGGCCCGGATGGCCCGGTACCTCGCGTTGTACCGCGACTGGCGTCCGGATCTGGTGGTGCGGGACGAGATGGACTTCGGCGCCGCGGTCGCGGCCGAGGTCGGCGACCTGCCGCACGCGGTGGTGCTGGTGTTGGCCGGGGGCGGTTGGTCCGGCCCGGTCTGGTCGCCGAGCCGCTGGCGGCGATCCGGGCCGAGCACGGGCTGGCGCCGGATCCCGGGCTGAGCACGCTTGACCGCGGCCTGGTGCTGTCCCCGTTCCCGCCGAGTTTCCGGTCCCCCGGCAACCCGCTGCCCGCGACCGGCTACCCGTTCCGGCTCGGGTTCAGCGAACCGGCGCCCGGCGAACGGTTGCCGCGGTGGTGGCCGCCCGCGCCGGGCCGCCCGGTCGTCTACGTGACGCTGGGTACCGAGTTCGCGCTGGAGGCCGGCGACGTGTTCGACCGGCTGCTGGCCGGGCTGGGGCAGCTGCCGGCCGAGGTGGTGGCCAGCGTGGGCCGGGAACGGGAACCGGCCGAGCTGGGTCCGCAGCCGCGGCACGTGCACGTCGAGCAGTGGCTGCCGCAGTCGCTGCTGCTGCCACACACCGACCTGGTGGTCAGCCACGGCGGCTCCGGCACCCTCACCGCGGCGCTCGCGCACGGGCTGCCCCAGCTGGTCGTCCCGATGGGCGCCGACCAACTGCACAACGCCGAGCGGGTGCGGGAGCTGGGGATCGGCCGAGCCCTGCCCGCGGTCCAGGCCACCCCGGCGCAGATCCGCGACGCCGCCGCCGCGATCCTCGCCGACCCCGACACCCGCGCCGCCGCCGACCGGCTGCGCCGCGAGTACGCCGCGCTACCCGACGCCGCCAGCACCGTCCCGCTACTCGAACGCCTGACCTGACGCCCGCCGTCAGCGGCGCCGCCTCTTTCCTGCCGGTACAGCAGCTCCGGGTCCGCTGGTAGCCTCAGTCCTGTCACACATCGCTCTTCCCGCGATGCAGACGGGGGGCCGCCGGCCACACCGGTCCGGCGCTCAGTCCGGGGAGGCGCGCTGTGGGTTGGCTTCGTGCGACAGGTGATCTGTCGACGGTGGCGGTTGTCCTTGCGCTGGCAGTCGCCGCGTACGTGATCCTGGTCGGAGCGGCGGCGCTGACGGCCATGTGGCATCCCGATCCGACTCGTCGGCAGGCTGCGTACCGCGTGCTGGACCGGCTTCTGCGGTCGCTCCCTTTCGGGGGACAGCGCCCGGAGCGCGACGGGCAGACCCGGCGCGGCCGCGGCTCCGGCCCACCATGACGACGACGTCTCTATACCCAGCAC
>Ga0307500_10000192_pt1 | contig 21069 bp, 17 predicted proteins | sample 14_S_MG_FD_201362 | JGI IMG/M metagenome (GOLD analysis project Ga0307500, IMG submission 201362) | Soil microbial communities from Populus trichocarpa stands in riparian zone in the Pacific Northwest, United States - 14_S | ecosystem: Environmental > Terrestrial > Soil > Riparian zone > Trees... | reverse complement strand
GACCAGCGTCGGGATGCGGGCGAGGACGATCGCCCCGGCGCACATCGCGCAGGGCTCGAGCGTCACGTAGAGGGTCGTCTCCGGCAGGCGCCAGCCGCCGAGCGCCTCGGCTGCGGCGCGGATCGCGAGCATCTCGGCGTGCGCCGTCGGGTCGCGGCGCAGCTCGCGCTCGTTGCCGGCGGCGGCGAGCGGCTCGCCGTCGCGGACGAGGACGGCGCCGATCGGCACGTCGCCGTGCGCCTCGGCCTCGCGGGCGTGCTCGAGCGCCAGCGCCATCGGGCCCTCGTGCGCGCTGGCGGCCGTGTCCGGCATCGATCCGAGAATATGCGACGCCGACAACTTCCCGGCGGGGTCGGTGTTGATCGAACGATGCTCCGATGGCTTCCGATATCCGCTGCACTGGCGATCCTCGCGACCGCACCGTCGCCTGCGGGAGCGGCGACCGGCATCGGACAGGCGCACGAAACGCACGGGTTCGTCCCCCGCGAGGTCGTGCTCAAGCTCGCCGGGCCACACCCGGAAAGGGTCGTCCACCTGCGCCGCGGCGTCGGCGTCCACCGCGCCGTCGCCTCGCTGCGGCGCGATCCGGGCGTCGCCTACGCCGCCCCGAACTACCTCGCTACCGCCTCCGCGTTGCCCGACGATCCCGGGCCGCTCTCCTCCCCGGCATCGCCCGGCGGCTGGGCCTCGCTGCAGTGGAACTTCCTCCCCTGGGAGGGGACGCCGACCGCGACGTTGCCGATCTCCCCTGGCGGCATCGATGCCGTCGGCGCCTGGCGCCACCTCGCCGAAGCCGGACGCGGCGGCGCCCGCGGCATCGTGGTCGCCGTGCTCGATACCGGGATCGCCTACCGAAACATGGGCCACCGCTTCCTCCGCAGCCCGGACTTCACCGACAACCAGTTCGCCCGCGGCTACGACTTCGTCGAAGACGACAGCGTCCCGCTGGACGAAAACGGCCACGGCACGCACGTCGCCGGCACGATCGCCGAGAAGACCGACAACGGCATCGGCCTGACTGGGCTCGCCTATCGCGCAAAGCTGATGCCGGTGCGGGTGCTCGACCGCAACGGCAGCGGCCAGGCCGGCGACATCGCCCGCGGCATCCGCTTCGCCGTCGACCACGGCGCCGAGGTGATCAACATGAGCTTCAACTTCGGCTGCGGCAAGAACGTGCCCGGCATCGAACACGAGCTGCGCTATGCCTACCGGCATGGCGTGGTCACGGTGGCCTCGATCGGCAACCTCGGCTCGGAGGCCTGCGTCTCGCCGCCGGCCACCGGCCCGCGGGTGATCGGCGTCGGCGGCAGCACCGAGGGCGGCTGCCTCGGTGCCTACTCGCTGCTGCCCGGCAAGGGGGTCGACGTGCTCGCGCCGGGCGGCGGCGTGCCGCTGGCCGGCTGCCCCTCGGTCTCCAGCCGCTCGATCTACCAGGTGACGCTGAAGAGCGGCAACCCGCGCCGCTTCGGCGAGCCCGCCAGCTACATCGGCACCTCGATGGCGGCGGCGCACGTCTCCGCCGTCGCGGCGATGGTCCTCGCCAGCGGCGTCATCGCCAAGGACGCCTCGCCCGAGGGCAGGGTCAACCGAGTCCTGCGGCGGCTGCAGAGCACCGCCCGCGACCTCGGCCTCCCCCCCAACCGCGAGGGCGCCGGCCTGATCGACGCGGGCAAAGCGACGGACCCTGAGGTCGGTTCGCCTAAGTAGTGCGGACGATCATCACGCTGCAGGGCGCGTGATGGGAGACGTTGTTGGGGACGCTGCCGAGCAGGAAGCGCCGTGCCCCGGTCATCCCCTTGTTGCCGACGACGATCAGGTCGGCCTTGGTCTCTTCGGCGACGCTCAGCACCGCCTCGGCCGGGTCGCCCTCGACCGGATGGGTCTGGACCTCCAGGCCATCCTTCTTCGCGTTCGCCGCAGCGGCGTCGAGGACCAGGTTGACGTCCTCGCGCGGGCCGATTTCGTACTGCACGTCCGCCGGGGCTTCCTCCTGCTCGCTCTGGATGCGGCGTTTCGGGACCGGCGCGTAGGCGCTGACGATGCTGAGCTGCGCCCCCGCGAGCTTGGCCAGGTCGACTGCCTGTCGCACGGCCTCGCCGGCGGTCTCCGATCCGTCGGTTCCAACCACGATGCGAGTGAACACGCCGCCTCCTCTGGTTCGCTGGTCCGGCCGCGCCGATACTAACGCGCCACCCCGCGGCCGATCCTTACCGTGGGGTTACGCCTCGGTGTTCCTGGTGCTGCGGGTGGTATCCACGGAACCCGCCGCCGAGGATTTCGGTCGGCGTAGTCGCGAGCCGCACGATCGCGATCGCCATCGCCGCGACGAGACAGACGAGCAGGATCGCCATCCCGGCCTTCCAGAGGACTGGCATGGCCACAACCCTAGAGCTAGGCTTGCCCCGTGGAGCGAGTCGCCGACGGGGTATGGCTGCTGCGGGGAGACCTGCGCAAGGCGATGAACGTCTACTTCCTCGAGGAGGAGGGCGGCGTCGTGCAGTTCGACGCCGGCAGCAAGTCGATGACGAAGAAGGCCCGCGCGGCGAGTGAGAAGCTCGGCGGGCTGAAGCGGATCGTCCTCAGCCACGCCCACGCCGACCATCGCGGCACGGCGCCGGGCCTTGACGCGCCGGTCCACTGCCATCCCGACGAGGTCGCCGACGCCGAAAGCGACGCCTCGATCCCCCCTTACATGGACCTCTCGCAGCTGCCGGTCGCACCGGTGCGCTGGCTCTATCCCTTCCTGCTGCGGCGCTGGGACGGCGGCGCGGTGAAGATCGCCGGCACCGTCTCTGAGGGCGACGAGGTGGCGGGGTTCGAGGTAATCCATTTTCCAGGCCACGCGCCGGGGCTGATCGGACTCTGGCGCGAGAGCGACCGGGTGGCGCTGGTCAGCGATGTCGTCTACTTCCTCGACTCCGCCAGGCTCAAACCGTTGCCCGAGGGCGAGGCAAGCGTCCCCCACCCCGCCTGGGCCTGGGATCACGCCAAGGCGAAGGAATCGGTGCGCAAGCTGGCGGCGCTCGAACCGCGGGTGGTCGCCGCCGGGCACGCCGAGCCGCTGCGCGGCGAGAACCTGCGCGAGACGCTAGAACGGGCGGCCGAGAAGTACTAGGAGGCGGTCCGGGCTCGCCGCGTCCCCGGGGGCCGCTGGCGTAGGTTGCCCTCTCTGATGATCGGGACCTATGTCGCGGCGGCGCTGATCTGCGCCGCCTCACTGCTCGTCGGCCGCGCGCTGACGCTCCTCGCGGGGCGGAGCGAGTGGTCGTGGCTGGAGCCAGCCGCCGGCCTCGGCGCCGTGCTGACGGTGGCCGGGGTGCTCGCCCGCGCCCCGGGCCACGGGACCTCCGCGACGCTGGGTGTCGCCCTGCTGCTGGTCGCCACCGTGGCCGTCCTCGCGATCGCCCGCGGCAAGGCCGTCGACGGGCCGAAGGCGGACGGATATCGACCGGATTCGGCCCGTCGGCGGAAAGAGGCGCTGCGGCAGGGGCTGCCGATTGCCGTCGCGGTGGCGCTGGTGCTCTCGATCCCGTTTGCCGTCAGCGGCCGCTGGGGCCTGCTCGGCGTCGGCTTCAACAACGACCTCGGCCTGCACCTCGCCTGGGCCGAGTGGCTGCGCAGCGGCTTCGGCCCCTCACCCGACCCGGGCTACCCGCTCGGCCCGCACGGACTCGCCGTCGCGACCGCGGCAGTGCCGGGAATCGGACTCGGACAGGCCTTCGTCGGCGAGATCTTCGCGATCGGGATCCTCTCCGGGCTGACCGCGCTCGCCGCACTGCCCGGCTTCGGCCCCGGCCGCCGCCTGCTCGCCGCGACGCTCGTCGCCGTCCCCTACCTCGCCGCCTCCTACTTCGCCCAGGGCGCCTTCAAGGAGACCGCCGAGGCCCTCTTCGTCCTCGCCGTCGCCGTCGGCCTGCGCAACCTCGACCTCGTCCGCCCGTCGAGCTGGATTCGGTTCGCGCTGCCCTGGCTGGCGATCGCGGGCGGGGTGTTCTTCGCCTACAGCTTCGCCGGGCTTGCCTGGCCGGTCCTCGTCGTCGTCTTCTGGAGCCTCACCCTGCCCGCGGTGCGGCGGGCGCTGGCGCCGCGGACGTTGCTGCGCTTCCTCATGCGGCCGACGACCCTGCTGGCGATCGCCGTCCTGGCGGCCCTGACCGTCGCCGCCACCTCGGTCGGCCCGTTCGGCTTCGGCAGCAGCTTCAGCAAAGTCGCCGGGACCAACACCTACGGGCCGGTCTCGCCGATCGAGGCGCTCGGCGTCTGGCCGGCGACCGACTACCGCCTCGAAGCGCCGGGCGGCGCCCACCTGACCGGCCTCGCCGGCGCGATCGGCGTCATCGCCCTTCTCGCCGGCGTCTGGTGGTGGGTGCGGCAGCGCGACCTCGCCGTGCCGCTCGGCCTCGCCGCCTGCGTCCTCCTCTACCTCGCGGCCCTGCCGACCAGCGGCGACTACTCACACGCCAAGGCGCTGATGATCGGCGCCCCGCTGGCGATGCTGGTCATCATCCGTCCTCTCCTCACCGAGTTCGGCCTGCGCGTTCGGCCTTTGTTTCGCTCAGCGCAACAAACAGCGAACGCGCCCCTCGTGAGGCTGGGCTGGAGCGCACTCGCAGTGCTCTTCGTCGGCGGCGCCGTCTACTCGAGCTTCCTGGCGCTGCGCAACGCACCTGTGGGGCCACCCGGGCACGGGTCCGAGCTGCAGGCGTTCCTGCCGATCGTCCACGGCCAGCCGGTGCTCTATGCCGGTCAGGACCGCTACGCCGCCTACGAGCTGCTCGGCGCCGACACCCACGTGCCACTGGTCGAGTTCCCCGACCCGGCCGTCAACGAGAACCCGGAGAAGCCCTTCGACACCGGCGATGCCTACAGCCCGATCGACTTCGACTCCTTCTCGCGCGGCACGCTCGACAGCTTCCCGTACGTGATCACCGGCCGCGCCGCCTGGAACAGCGCCGCGCCGCCCGGCTTCAAGCGGATCGCGGCAACCCCGTCGTTCTTCCTCTGGAAGCGAGCCGGGGACGTGCCCGAAGACCGCCACGTGCTGCTCGAGGGCACCAACGCGGGAGCGCACGCGGGCTGCGCCTCGCCCGAGATCCGCATCCTGCTCGCCCACCGGGGCCGCGCGACGCTCTACCCCGCCGTCTCGATCGGGCCGAAGGAGAGCTGGAGCGACGGCAACACGCTGGAGAACGGCGACAGCACGGCGCAGGCGATTCCACTGTCGCGCGGGCACTGGCGGCTCTCGCTGCAGTACTTCTCCCCCTTCGGCCTGACGCTCTCCGCGCCCGGCTTCCACGAAGACCTGGCGGCGGCGCTCGACGGGCAGCGACCGAACACGATCAGCCTCGCCAACGACGGCCAGTTCTGGCCCGCCGGGACCTACGCGAGCCGCGGCGGCCGCGTGCGCTTCACCGTCACCGCCGCCGAGCCGAGCTTCCTGCAGCGGCTGACCGGCTACGACGCGATCGCCTACATTGGCAACCTGGTCGCGGTCCGGGCCGGCAAGCGACGCGTCGTCCCGCTGCGCGCGGCGTGCAACGCCTGGATCGACTCCTACGAATCGCCAGCCCAACCGTAGGACCCCGGAGCTTTCATCACGAGTGGTCACTTTGCCCCCGGATTCGGTGGCAAAGGGTTCAGCCGAGCCCCTCCGTGCCATAAGCCCGTCTGACCAAGCAGATCAAGGACGCAGGGAGCGTGGCGTGCTCTGCACGCGAGCGACCGAGGACGCAGAGATGCGCCGCGTCAGACGGCCTTGGCGGCTATCCGCTCGGGCGAGATCCGCACCACGTCCCAGATCCAGCCCGCCTTCTCCATCAGGTCGATGACGACCGCGGAAAGGTCGATCTGGAAGCGGCCGAGGCCGTGGACGGCGGAGGTCGGGAAGGCGTGATGGTTGTTGTGCCAGGCCTCGCCCAGGGTCGGGATCGCGATCAGGGCGAGGTTGCGCGACTCGTCGGTGGTCTCGTAGTCGCGATTGCCGAAGACGTGGCAGAGCGAGTTGATGCTGTAGGTGAAGTGGTGCAGGACGAAGACGCGGACGAGGCCGCCCCAGAGCAGGCCGGTGACCGCGGCGAAGAAGGTGCCGCCGATCACCCAACCGAGCGCGAAGGGGACGAAGAGGCCGCCGATCGCCCAGAGCAGGAAGGTGCGGTCGACCCAGTTGATCACCGGGTCCTTGATCAGGTCCGGCGCAAAACGTTCCTTGTTGCCGCGCTGGGTGTGGACGAAGAGCCAGCCCATGTGGGCGTGGAAGAGACCGCGCATCGCGCCCGACCAGCCGTGGCCGTGGTCGACGTGGGGGCTGTGCGGGTCGCCCTCTTCGTCGGAGAAGGCGTGGTGCTTGCGGTGGTCGGCGACCCAGGAGATCACCGGGCCCTCGATCGCCGCCGAGCCGAGGATCGCCAGCAGGCCATGCAGCCAGCGCTTCGCTTTGAAGCTGCGGTGGGTGAGGTGACGGTGGAAACCGACGGTGATCCCCAGCCCGGTCAGCACGTACATGCCGACGAAGAGGAAGACGTCGCTCCAGTGCAGCGCCTCGCCCCAGACCTGCCAGCCGGCGAAGCCGAGGGCGACGAAGGGCACCAACGTGACCAGGCCGGTGATGATCCGGTCGAGGGTCTCGTTCGCGACCGGCTGGATATCTGAAGGGAGAGGCCCCGCGCCTGCCATGGAGCGGCGATCATACGCCCACTCGGCGCGGGAAAGGTAAAGGTCCGGCCCGGGCGTACGGCGCATAGCCGATCACCGGACCCTTATATGGTGCCGCGATGCCTTTCGCCCGCACCGAGCCGCTGCGCCGCGAGGTCGAGGCGCGCATCCCCGAGCGGCCCTTTACGGTCGAGTTCTGGGACGGTACGCGGCTGCCGTCGACCGGCGGCGACGGCCCGACCTTCTTCGTGCGCTCGCCCCGCGCCGCCGCGCATGCCCTGCGCGCCCCCGGCCAGCTCGGCCTCGGCCGTGCCTATGTCAACGGTGACATCGAGGTCGACGACATGGACGCGGTGATCGAGCTGCTCGACAGTTGGCAGCCGCCCTCGCTCGACCGCACCGACCTCGCCCATCTGCTGCTCGGCGCGGTGCGCGCCGCCGGCGTCCAGCCGCCGCCGAAGCGCCCGGACGCCGAGCTGGTGCTCAGCGGCCGCCGCCACAGCAAGGAGCGCGACGCGAAGGCGGTGCGCCACCACTACGACGTCTCCAACGAGTTCTTCGCCCTCTGCCTCGACGAGTCGATGACCTACAGCTGCGCCTTCTTCGCCGAGGGTGCGCAGACGCTGGAGGAGGCCCAGGAAGAGAAGCTCGACACGGTCGCCCGCAAGCTGGCGCTGAAGGAGGGCGACCGGGTGCTCGACGTCGGCTGTGGCTGGGGCAGCTTCCCGCTGCGCGCGGCGACCAAGTACGGCGCCAGCGTCGTCGGCATCACGCTCTCGCCGCCGCAGGCCGAGCGGGCGCGGCAGCGGGCCGAGGAGGCCGGGGTTGCCGACCGGGTCGAGATCCGCGTCATGGACTACCGCGACTTGGCCGGCGAGCGCTTCGACGCGATCGCCTCGATCGGCATGGTCGAGCACGTCGGCAAGGAGCAGATCGACGTCTACGCCCACACCCTCGCGGGGCTGCTGGAGCCGGGTGGGAGGCTGCTCAACCACGGCATCTCCCGCCTGCGCCACACCGATCCCGACGCCGCCGCCTTCTCGGAGCGCTACGTCTTCCCCGACGGCGAACCGCTGCACCTCTCGCGCGTGCTGCTGGCGCTGGAACGAGCCGGCTTCGTCACCCGCCACGTCTCCGAGCACGGCGCCGACTACGCCGAGACGCTGCGCCACTGGGCGCGGCGCCTGGACGAGAACCTGGACGAGGCGATTGGCCTCGCCGGCCCCGAACGGGTCCGCGTCTGGCGCCTCTACCTGCGCGCCGCGCGCAACGGCTTCGAAAACGGCTTCCTCTCCATCTACCAGGCTCGCTGCAGCTTGGCTTAGCTCTCGGTCCACCTGCGTCACGCGGACCCGATCGCTGGTACGCTCCGCACTGTCATGGACGATCAGGCGTCTGCCGAGACCCTCCCAGCAAAGCTGGAAGCCTTTCGCAAGGATCTCGATCCCGCCGAGCAGCGCGCCTTCGACGGGGTCCTTCGGGTCTTCTACGGCGCCGCGCTCAAGGCAACGGAGGACGCGACCGAGGGCACGGCCCTGCTGTCCGCGGACGAGCGTGACGAGCGCCTCAAAACCATCCGCGCGGCGCTCGAACAGGACACCGAGCACCAGGAGATGAGAATCCCCCTGTCGGTCGTCCCGCACATGATGAGCGCGATCCCGCTCAGCTGCTGAACGACTCGGCCGGCCGCGCGGATCAAGATAGATTCACCTGTCGCCACGTCGTCCGCCTCCTGCACAGGCATCTCCCCTCCGAGGCTCCATTCGTGGTCCGCGTACATCCCAGATCCAGCGGGCGAAACTCCCTGTTTCTCTGCGAATCGCGAAGCCGGTCATCGCCCGTCATCGTCAAGCAGTGCCTCAACGAGGGGGATGTCGGGCCATGTGCGGAGACCTGGTTCTACGCCAACCTCGCTGATTCCCTCGATCTTGCGCCGCGGGCGCTGATCGTCGATGCGGCGAGGAGAGTCGTCGCGACGGAAGCCGTAACGCCAATCCAAGGGAACCCCCCGGGGGCCCGCTTGGACTGCAGGGAGCTCCTTTCGGCGCTCGTCGACGCGGCCTGTCCCCTCTCTGAGTTGCACAGCCTGGCCGTCGGCGAGAAATCCTCGCTCCCAGCCGCGGCCCGGTTGCCGCAGCTCTGGCCAGTGCCGGTCGCCACCTGGATGTGGAGCGGCCCCGCCGCTCGAGAATTGGTCGCGGAGCTGCAATCGAAGCCGAGCCTGCGGCGGGCCTATGCACAGGCGCGGCTTTCCCCAGAGACCGGTGCCTATATCCACGGGGATGTTCACTTGGACAACCTCGGCCGCTCGGGTCAAAGCCTGAAGCTGCTCGACTGGGAGCTGTCGGGCTGGGGAGCGCCGGCAGCCGACCTCGGCGCGGTCGTCGGCACGATGCTGTGCGCGTGGGCGGACGGCCTCGCGCTGTCGCCCGGTGGAAGCGTCGAGGAATGGGTGGCGGAGGCCGAGATGCCATTTCGCGATTTGACCGCTTCCGTAGCCGAGTTTCTCGGCACCTATATGGGGCGAACGACCGTCGGCCGCCTGGTGACGCGGGCCGCGCTGACCGCCCACATCGTTGGGCGGATCGTCGCCCGCATCTGGCGGGACGCGATCGACCAGCGAGCCCTGGGCGCGGACCAGCGTGTCCGCCTGCTGGTGGCCGAGAGGCTGCTCGAGGTCGACCCAGGAGTAATTCCCGAGTTCGTGAGGTGACGCCCTTCCCAGGCTTGACCGAGGCATGCACGGCCCTCTTCGGGTCGTTGGGGGAAGACGGGACGGAGGCCCTCAGGCTCGCGTACAACCGCGGCTATGCGGAGGGCCATCCGCGTCGCGCTCGTCTCCGAGAAGTCAGCGCGATCGCCGCGGTCGACTACGCCTTCGTCGCGGACCTGATGCAAAGCGTTCCCGATCAGCGGAAGTCCCCTGGATGGAAGGTGATCGCCACCGACTGCGACGACGAGCAGGTCGTCCTCGAAAGAGACGACTGCGCCGTGGTGGCGCCTCGCGGCGCGATCGAGTGGGCACCAGGGCCCACAAACCGGGTGAGGCTGATGCCGTCCGCGGTGGAGAAAAGCGATCAGCCGGGCTATGTGTCGCGGGCATCGCCGGATCCGCCGACGCCGCCATTGAGCCGGGTCTACCTGAACACCACTCCTCCCCAGTCGTCCTTCGCGATGGGCAGCCTCGCCCGCGCGCTCGAATCAGGTGCAGTTCGATACCAGCTCAAGTGCCTGGCGACGCCGCGGCTGTACGGGAGAGCCGACTCGACCGTCGTCTACGTCGAAACCGAGCGGATCCGCGAGGCGCTCGATCGCTTGAACGACTCGTTGGAACGATCGCGCATCCGGCTCGTGGACCGCACCCCTCTCCTATCGCTGCCGGTCGGCCGCGGGGTCGGGCTCGCCGACGAACCCGACGACCTTCCCCCTGACGACGAGGGAAGAACCAGGAGCTTCGGAGAGTGGGTCGCGTCATGGCTCTGCGAGGGCATGCGGGACGCATCGAGCCCGCTCGACGCGGTCGACGCGGTCGATCGCTCGATCCAGCGGGTCGGGCGCGATCCGGTCGCGCCATATCGAAGGCGCAAAGGCCTTCCCGGGCTCGAGATCTCGCTCGGAGCGCCCTCGATCGCATAGAGCCCCTCGGGCGGCGTCAACGGTGTGGGCCCGGGAAGTCCTTTTCCAGGTTCTCCAGAACGAAGTCGGCGCCGGCCTCCCCGAGTTGGCTGACGTTGTAGGAGCCCGTCGCGACGCCGACGACCTCGATCCCGGCGCCGTGGCCGGCGGTGACGTCGCGGGGGGTGTCGCCGACAGAGATGCAGCTGGCAGGGTCGAGGCTGTTGCCCGAGACCAGCTTCGCGCGACCGAGAGCGGCCCGGGTGACCTCGATGCGGTCGGGTGAGTCGGAGCCGTAGCCGCCGAAGGAGAAGAAGCGGTTGAGCCGGCCGCGGGCGAGCTTGATGTGGGCCGCGGCCTCGACGTTGCCGGTGACCAGGCCGAGCAGCACGCCGCGCTCGATCAGCTCCGGCAGCAGCTCCTCGATGCCCGGCATCACTCGGTACCCGCCGGACTCGGCGACCGCGTCGGGCAGGTGCTTGAGGTAGCAGCCGATCGCCTTGGCGCGCTCCTCGGCGCTGCCTTCGCGACCCACCACCTCGCGGAAGACGATCTTGACGATCTCCGGATCGGTCATGCCGGCGTCGGTGTGCTCGGCGACGTCGGCTTCGACCCCGTAGAGCTCCTCGAAGGCGCGCTGCCAGGCGACGCCCCCCGCCCCTCCCGTCACCAGGAGGGTCCCATCGATGTCGAACAGCACCGCACGCGGCGAGCCGTCCATCACTCCCCCAGCAGCTCGCGCTGGCTCAGCCTGTAGAGCAGGCCGAGGGCCGGCAGGACGACTAGGACCGCGGCGCCGAAGACGATCATCACCGCGTCGAGCGTCGGGTCGGGCGCGGCAGCCTGGTCGATCCGCAGCGAGGTGGGCAGCAGGTAGGGGAACTGGGCGACGCCCCAGCCCCAGATCACGGCGACGACGGCGCCGGCGGCGAGCGGCCGCAGGGCGAAGCGGCCGCGGGCGAGCAGAAGGCCGAGGACACCGAAGCCGCAGAGGACCGAGACGATCACCAGCGGCAGGCCCTCGACGATCAGCCGGTTGTAGACGTAACGGGCTTCGGCATGCAGGGCGATCAGGCCGAACAGGGCGATCGCGCCGGCGACGATCCCGGCGAGGAGCGCACGGCGCGAGAAATAGCTTTCCATCTCCTGGTCGCGGGCCCGGTGCGAGTCGGCGACGAGGAAGATCGCGGCGAGGTAGGCGCTGCTGGCGACGAAGAGCGCCCCGGTCAGCAGCGGCAGCGGCTGCAACCAGGAGGAGAAGGCGTCGCCGTTGCCGTCGGCCGGAACGCCGCCCGAGGCGATCGCGCCGACCACCGCCCCCATGAAGAAGGGCGTCAGCACCGAGGAGAGGGCGAAGAGCGCGCCCATCGCCCGCCGGTAGGAGAGTCGGCGAATCGACTTGCGGAAGGCGAAGCCGGCGCCGCGCAGGACGATGCCGAGTGCGGCCAGGGCGATCGGCACATAGAGCGTCGACATGACCGCGCCGAAGGCCTCTGGGAAGGCGGTCCAGAGGACGACGAGGATGAAGATCAGCCAGACGTGGTTGGCCTCCCAGACGGGACTCAGCGACTGTTGGATCCGCGCCCGCGGCCGGGCCCCCTTCTCGTCGTCGAATCCCGCGAACAGGTCCCAGAAGCCGCCGCCGAAGTCGGCACCGCCGAAGAGCGCGTAGAGCGTCGCCCCCGTCCAGAGGATCGCCGCCGCGACGTCGGCCCGGCTCATCCCGCCACCGCCTCGCTCGGCCCGTAGGGGACGTCCGTCTCGTCGCCGTCACCCTCGGCGCGCCGGCGGCGCGACATCGCGCGCAGGACGAGCACCGCGCCGACGCCGAGCGCGGCGTAGAGGATCAGCACGCCGGCGAAGGCGAACCAGATGCCCTGCGCCTCAGTGACCGCTTCGCTGGTCCTCATGTACCCCTGCACGATCCAGGGCTGGCGACCGACCTCGGTGACGATCCAACCGAACCACAGCGCGAGGATCGCCCCCACCCCGGAGACCGCGACCGCGCGCAGGAACCAGGGCGTGCGCGGGATCTCGCGTCGCCGCCACCAGGTGAAGCCGAACCAGATGCCGAGCAGGAGCAGCGCCGAGCCGATCCCGACCATCGCGTCGAAGGCGAGGTGCAGCAGGGTGTTGGCCGGCGGCCGTTCGTCGGCCGGGATGTCGGCCAGCCCGGTCACCTCCGTGTCGGCGCTGAAGCCGACCAGGTAGGAGTCGAGGTCGGGGATCGGGATCGAGGCCTTGACCCCGTCGCGCGTGCAGATGCCGCCGATGTACTCGGTCTGGTCGTCGCCGCTTTCCTGGATGCACTCCATGCCGGCGAACTTGGCCGGCTGGTGGTCGGCGACTTCGCGCGCCGCGGTGTCGCCGACGAAGAGCTGGATCGGCGTCGCGATGCAGGCGATCGTCAGCGGGATCAGCAGCCCCAGCCGGTGCAGCCGGTCGCGCCGCCCGCGCAGCATCCCGACCGCGTAGATCGAGGCGACGAGGAAGCCGACGACCATGTAGGCGGCGAGGATCATGTGCGGCACCTCGTAGTGCCAGGCCGGGTTGAAGATCACCTTCAAGGGCTCGGTTTCGACCACCTTGCCGGCGGCGTCGAGGGTGAAGCCCTGCGGCGCGTTCATCCACGAGTTGGCGGTGACGACCGAGAAGGCGCCGCCGATGCCGGTGATCACCATCGGCACGCCGCTCCACCAGTGCGCCCAGCCGCCGAGCCGCTTCCAGCCGTAGATGTAGATCGCGAGGAAGATCGCCTCGGTGAAGAAGAAGATCCCCTCGATCGCGAAGGCGACCCCGAAGGCGTCGCCGAAGCGTTCCATGAAGCGCGGCCAGAGCAGGCCGAACTCGAAGCTGAGCACGGTGCCGGTGACGGCGCCGACGGCGAAGGTCACCGCCATCGCCTTCGACCAGCGCCGTGCGAGGCGCATCGCGTCGGCGTCACCGCGTTTCAGCCCCAGCCAGTTGGCGGTCAGGATCGTCGCCGGCAGGGCAACCCCGAGGCAGGCGAGGACGATGTGGAAGGCGAGCGTGAACGCCATCAGCTCGCGCGCGGCGAGCAGGTTGGACTCCGACGCGGCGAGCGGCAGCGCGTCGAGGCCCGGCACGGCTTACGCCTGGGCGCGAAACTCGCGGTAGCGGCGAATCAGGGCGTTGGTCGAGCTGTCGTGCTCGAGCCTGGGCTCCTCGGCGGCCTGCAGCTCGGGGATGATCCGCTTGGCCAAGACCTTGCCGAGCTCCACCCCCCACTGGTCGAAGGAGTCGATTCCCCAGATCGCGCCCTGGGTGAAGACGCTGTGCTCGTAGAGGGCTACCAGGGTGCCGAGCGTGAACGGGTCGAGGCGCTCGGCGAGGATCGTGTTCGAGGGCCGATTGCCCTCCATCACCCGGTGCGGCACGACCGCCTCCGCGGTGCCCTCGGCCCGGACCTCCTCCTCCGTCTTGCCGAAGGCGAGCGCCTGCGTCTGCGCGAAGACGTTCGACATCAGCAGGTCGTGGTGGTCGCCGAGCGGGTTGTTTGAGCGCATGAAGCCGATGAAGTCGCAGGGGACGAGCCGCGTGCCCTGGTGGATCAGCTGGTAGAAGGAGTGCTGGCCGTTGGTCCCCGGCTCGCCCCAGAAGATCGCCCCGGTGTCGTAGTCGACGCGGGCGCCCTCGAGCGTCACGTGCTTGCCGTTGGACTCCATCGTCAGCTGCTGCAGGTAGGCGGGGAAGCGGTGCAGGTACTGGTCGTAGGGCAGCACGGCACAGGTCTGGGCGCCGAAGAAGCCGCTGTGCCAGACGCTGAGCAGCCCCATCAGCATCGGCAGGTTGCCCGCCGGCGGAGTCTCCCGGAAATGCTCGTCCATCGCATGGAAGCCGGCGAGCATCTCGCGGAACTGGGCCGGGCCGATCGCCAGCATGGTCGAGAGGCCGATCGCCGAGTCCATCGAGTAGCGGCCCCCGACCCAGTCCCAGAAGTCGAACATGTTGTCGGTGTCGATGCCGAACTCGGCGACCCCCTCGGCGTTGGTCGAGACGGCGACGAAGTGCTTGGCGACCGCCGCCTCCTCGCCGCGCAGCCCCGCCAGCAGCCACTCGCGCGCGGTGCGCGCGTTGGTCATCGTCTCCAGCGTGGTGAAGGTCTTCGAGGAGACGACGAAGAGCGTCTCCGCCGGGTCGAGGTCACGGGTCGCCTCGACGAAGTCGGTGCCGTCGACGTTGGAGACGAAGCGGAAGCTGAGGTCGCGGTGGCTGAAGTGGCGCAACGCCTCATACGCCATCACCGGGCCGAGGTCCGAGCCGCCGATGCCGATGTTGACGACATTGCGGATCAGCTTGCCGGTGTGGCCGGTCCAGGCGCCCGAGCGCACCCGCTCGGCGAAGTCGCTCATCCGGTCGAGCGTCCCGTGCACCTCCTTGACCACGTCGACCCCGTCGACGATCAGCGAGCGCTCGCGCGGCATGCGCAGCGCCACGTGCAGCACGGCGCGGTCCTCGGAGACGTTGATGTGCTCGCCGGCGAACATCGCTTCGCGGCGTGCCTCGACGCCGCGCTCGCGGGCAAGCTGGCCGAGCAGGATCAGGGTCTCGTCGGCGACCCGGTTCTTCGAGAAGTCGAGGTGCAGACCGGCGCCGTCGGCGACGAGGCGCTCGCCGCGGTCGGGGTCGGCGGCGAAGAGATCGCGCAGATGCGTGCCGGCAATCTGCGCCTGGTGGCGTTCGAGCGCCGGCCAGGCCTCGCCCCAGCGCAGTCCGGGCGCCGCCGGCGCGCCGGCGGCGGGATCCTCGCTCACCCCGGCGCCGTCGCTCACGCTCGCGCCCCCTGCTGGGCGGAGATCGTCTTCAGCAGCTCGTTCCAGGACTTGACGAAGGCCTCCGCCCCCTCGTCCTGGAGGCGCTGAGCGAGCGCGTCGGTGTCGATGCCGGCGGCCGAGAACTCGGCCAGCTTCTGCTCGGCCGCTTCGCCGTCGGTCGCCATCGGCTCTCCCACCTCGCCGTGGTCGGCGAAGGCATGGAGCGTGTTCTCGGGCATCGTGTTGATCGTGAACGGGGCGGCGAACGCCTCGATGTAGAGGACATCGGAGGCGTCGGGGTCCTTGGTGCCGGTGCTGGCGAAGAGCAGGCGCTGCGGGCGGGCACCCTCGTTGAAGAGCCGTTGCTGGCGCTGGGAACCCAGCAGCCTGCGATAGGCGCAGTAGGCCTCTTCCCCGATCGCGATCCCGAGCTGGTTGCGCAGGCTCTCGGGCGCTTCGTCGGCGACGGCGACGTCCCAGCGGCTCATGAAAATCGAGGCGACCGAGGCGACGTCGGGATCGAGCCCGGCCTCGATCCGCCGCTCGATCCCGCGTAGGTAGGCGTCGGCCGCGGCGAGGTACTGCTCAGTCGAAAACAGCAGCGTGACGTTGATCGGGATGCCGGCGAAGATCGACTCCTCGATCGCCGGCAGGCCGGCGGGGGTGCCGGGGATCTTGATGTAGAGGTTCGGGCGATCGCCTTCGCCGTGCAGTCGCGCGGCCTGTTCGATCGTGCCCTGCGTGTCGTCGGCGAGCTTCGGCGAGACCTCGAGCGAGCAGAAGCCGTCGACCCCGGTGGTGCGCTCGTGCACCCCCTTGAACAGGCTCGTGGCGTCGCGCAGGTCGGCGAGCGCGAGCTGGAAGAAGATCTCCTCGGGGTCCTCGACCGTCTCGGCCAGCTCGGCGATCTGGTCGTCGTAGGCCTCGCCGCCGGAGATCGCCTTGTCGAAGATCGTCGGGTTCGAGGTCAGGCCGGTGACCGAGAGCTCCTCGATGTAGCCGGCGAGGGTGCCGTCGCCCAGCATCGTGCGGGTGATGTTGTCGAGCCAGAGGCTCTGGCCCAGGTCGTGCAGTTTCGCGGTTGCCTTCACGGCTCGTCCCTTTCCAAGTCGCTTTCGCCTTCAGTTCACCTTTGCACGGTCAAGCACCCGGCGGGCCGCCTCGGCGACCTTGTCCGGGGTGAAGCCGAACTTCGTCTGCACATCCTTCAGCGGCGCCGAGCTGCCGAAGGTGTGCATGCCGACCCGCTCGCCCTCGGGGCCGACGAAACGGTCCCAGCCAAGCGTCGAGGCCTCCTCGACCGAGACCCGCGCGGTCACCGCCGGCGGCAGGACCTCGTCACGGTAGCCGTCGTCCTGGCGATCGAAGAGCTCCCAGCAGGGCAGGCTGACGACGCGCGAGCCGACCCCTTCCGCGGCGAGCTCCTCGTGCGCGCCGAGCGCCAGCGCCACCTCGCTGCCGGTCGCGATCAGGATCACCTCCGGCACACCATCACCGACTCCGTCGGCGATGGTGGAGCCGTCGAGGCCGGCTTCCGCCAGCACGTACCCACCGCGGCGCAAGCCCGCGGCCGGCGCGTACTTCGAGCGGTCGAAGATCGGCACGTTGTGGCGGGTCAGCACGAGGGCGACCGGCTGGTGGGTGCGGTCGACCGCCACCCGCCAGGCCTCGGCGACCTCGTTGGCGTCGGCAGGGCGGATCACGTCGAGGCCGGGGATCGCACGCAGCGAGGCGAGCTGCTCGACCGGCTGGTGGGTCGGCCCGTCCTCCCCCAGCCCGATCGAGTCGTGGGTGAAGACGTGGATCACCGGCAGCTCCATCAGCGCCGAGAGCCGGATCGCCGGCCGCGCGTAGTCGGAGAAGGTGAGGTAGGTCGACCAGAGCGGTCGCAGCTTGGAGAGCGAGAGACCGTTGGAGATCGCCGCCGCCTCGTGCTCGCGGATGCCGTAGTGGAGCTGGCGCCCGTCGTAGGCGCCGGGCTCGAAGTCGACCGCGCCGTCGAGGTCGAGGCGGACCGAGGTCGAGTCGGTGAGGTCGGCCGAGCCGGCGATCAACCAGGGCACCCGGGCGGCGATCGCGTTCTCGACCTGGCTCGAGGCCTTGCGCGTGGCGAGGCCCTTCTCGTCGGGCTCGAAGCTGGGGATGTCGGCGTCCCAGCCCTCGGGCAGGATGCGCTTCCGGGTGGCGTCGATCTCGGCGGCGAGCTCGGGGCTCTCGCCCGCGTAGGCGGCGAGCTTCGCCTCCCAGGCGGCACGCGCCTCGGCGCCGCGCCTGCCGACGCCGGCGGCGAAGTGCTCCATGACCCCCTCGGGGACGAGGAACTGGGCGTCCTCGGGCCAGCCGTAGGCGCGCTTGGTCTCGCGCACCTCCTCCTCGCCCAGCGGCTCACCGTGGGCCTCGGGCGTGTCCTGCTTGTGCGGCGAGCCCCAGCCGATGTGGGAGTCGACGATGATCAGCGTCGGCCGCCCCTGCTCTCCCTTGAACTCCGCGAAGGCCCTGTCGAGCAGCTCGAGGTCGTTGGCGTCGCCGACCCGGGTGACGTTCCAGCCGTAGCCCATGAAGCGGGCGGCGACGTCGTCCTCGTAGGCGATCCGCGTCACCCCGTCGATCGTGATGTGGTTGTTGTCGTAGATCCAACAGAGGTTGTCGAGCTTCAGGTGGCCTGCGATCGAGGCGGCTTCGTTGGAGACGCCCTCCATCAGGCAGCCGTCGCCGGCGATCGCGTAGACGTCGAAGTCGAAGAGCTCGGCGCCGTAGCGGGCGCCCTGCCACTTGGAGGCGATCGCCATCCCGACGCTGGTCGCGATCCCCTGACCGAGCGGGCCGGTGGTCGTCTCGACGCCGGACGTCCAGCGGTACTCCGGGTGGCCGGGGGCGCGCGAGTCGAGCTGGCGGAAGCTTTCGATGTCGGCGAGCGAAACCGCGGGCCGGCCGACGACCTCGTAGTCGGGTTCGACCGCCTGCACGTCGGCGAGGTGGAGCAGCGCGTAGAGCAGCATCGAGGCGTGGCCGGCGGAGAGCACGAAGCGGTCGCGACCGGGCCAGATCGGGTCGGCGGGGTCGAAGCGGAGGTGGCGCTGCCAGAGCGCGTAGGCGACGGGAGCCATCGCCATCGGCGTCCCCGGGTGGCCCGAGTTGGCCTTCTGGATCGCGTCGATCGACAGCGTGCGGATCGTGTTGATGCAGAGCTGGTCGATGTCCTGCTTCACCGGTGACACGATCCTATTGATTGAGTCAGGGCTCGATACGGGTGACCGTGCCGTCGCCGTTGTTGGCCACCCAGACCGCTTCGCCGCCGACCGCGACGGCGCCCGGCCGGGGCCCGACCTCAATCGGCGAGCCGGCGGATTCGCCGCTTTCGATATCGATCCTGCTGACGTCGTCGTTGGCGGAATTGGCGACCCAGACGGTGTCCGTGCCGGCATCGATCCCACCGGGGCGGGCGCCGACCGGGATCGGGTCGCCGAGGATCGACCGAGTGGGGGGGTTCACGCGCGTCACCGTTTCGGCGCGGCTGTTCGCCACCCAGACGAGGCCGCCCCCGACCGTGACCCCGGCCGGGCCGCGCCCGACCAGGATCGGCGCCCCCGCCGTTGCCGCCCCGAGGTCGATGCGGCGGATCGAGCCGGTGCTGGCGCTGCTAACCCAGATCGCGCCGGCACCCGCAGCGAGACGCAGCGGCGTCGCGTGAGGCGCGATGCCGCGCTTCAAAACCTTGTCTCCGTTGGCGTCGATCGCGGTCACCCCGGCGCCATCCTCGTCGGCCACCCAGAGCCGCCCTCCCCCGAAGACGATTGCGCCGGGACTGCCTCCGACGGGGATCCGCGCGATTGCGCGCGTGATCGGATCGATGCGCAGAACCTCGCCCGTACGAGGATTGGAGACCCACACGAAGCCGGCGCCGATCGCGACTCCGGAGGCGCCCCGCCCGACTGACATCCGCGAGCGCACCCGCTCGCTGACGGGGTCGATCGCAGTGAGGGTCCCGTCCGGCGCGCTCGTCACCCAGACCGTTTCAGGACCCACGGTCAGACGCAGGGGCGGGGCGCCGACCGCGATCGGCGCCGAGACCGAGGGTCCACCACCCCCCAGGAGCAGGAACGCCAACACAATCGCCCCGGCAAGAACGGCGACCAACGCCCCCAGCCATTGCCGCGGTGCGCCCGCAACCCGATCGCGCCAGCCGACGTGCCGGTGCTGCGATGCCCATACGGTCCCCCCTTCCCCGGCACGTCCGAGGGTCGGGCGCTCGGCCGGGTCGGAGAGGACCTGGGTCACGGCCGCCGTGGCGCCCTGGCGCTCCCGGGCGGCGGCGATCAGCTCGCCGGCGGTGGCGTAGCGCGCGGCCGGATCCTTCGCGACGGCGCGCTCGATCACACGGTCGAGGCCCTGCGGCATCTGCGACTCGGCCTCGCCTTCGCGCCTGCCGTAGGGGACGACTCCGGTCAGGCACTCGTAGAGCACGCAGCCGAGCGAGTAGACGTCGGCCGCCGGGCCGATCCGCTCGCCGCGCCACTGCTCGGGCGACATGTATTCGACCGTGCCGACGACCGAGGCGCCGCTGAGCACGCCGCTGTCGCCGAGCGCCTTGGCGAGGCCGAAGTCGGTCAGGTACGCGCGCTCGCCCTCGAGCAGGATGTTCTGCGGCTTGACGTCGCGGTGGACGATGCCGGTGGCGTGGGCGGCGTCGAGCGCCTCGGCGACCTGGCCGAGCAGGGCGACAGCCTCGGCGGCCGGCAACGGCCCGCCGTCGGCGATCCGCTTCTTCAGGTCGCCGCCTGCGACGAGCCGCATCGCGACAATCAGCTCGCCATCCTCCTCGCGCGCGTCGTAGACCGGCACGACGGCGGAGTGGTCGAGCCGCGCAGCGAGTCGCGACTCGCGCAGGAAGCGCTCGCGAAACGCCGCGTCGCCCGCGTACTGACGAGCGATCACCTTCAGCGCCACCGGCCGGTCGAGGGCCAGATGGGTCGCCCGGTAGACGACCCCCATCCCACCCCGCGCGATCAGCGCGTCGAGGCGGTAGCCGGCGAGAGTCGAGCCGATGACAGGTTCTGCCACGCGGCGGTTATATACCGCCGCGTGGCGTCCCCTATCGGCTGGCGATCAGCGGCCCTTGTGGGGCACCGGCTGCCATGCGATGACCGGACCGATCACCGTGCCGTCTTTTTCGGAGGCCTCGAAGCCTTCCGCAAGCTCGGTCTGGTCGCGATCGGCGACGCCGATCGCGACCAGCGACTGCTGGTCTTCGACGCCGACGAAGGCCGCGACCTGGCGCCCGTTGGAGGAGAAGACCCCGTTGGTCTGCGAGCCGTCCGGCAGTTGGGCGAGCTTGTGCGCCCGGCCGGGGCCGATCCGCTTCACCCAGAGGCCCTGATCACGGCGGAAGAGCACCGTGTGCCCGTCAGATGAGACGTCTTCGACGTAGGCCGAGCCGACCCCGGCGACCAGCGGCTTCACCGTCCTGCCGTCGCGGCGCATCGCGTAGACGTCGGCGTAGGCGGCGGGGCCTTCGCTGCTCTCGCCGCGGCTGAGGACGATGCCGCCGGCGAAGTAGCGCGGCTTGAACTCGTCGACGCCGGTCCGGGTCAGACGGGTCAGCCCCTGGCCCGAGGGACGGATCGAGTAGAGGTCCTCTTCGCTGTTGGCCGTCGTGCCCATGTTGCGGGCGAAGACGATCGCGCGGCCGTCGGGCGAGAGATCGGCCTCGTGGTCGTCGGCCGGCCCACTGGTCAGCGCCCGCAGGCCACCGCCCAGCGCCCGCACGACATATAGGTCGGCGGGGCCGTCGGCCGTCGCGCGCCGCTCGAAGACGACGAAGCGGCCGTCGGGCGAGACGATCGGCGCCGAGTCGCGGTCGGCGCCACTCGTCAGCTGCCGCTGGCCGGAGCCGTCGGGGCGGATCGAGTAGAGGTCGCCGTCGCGGACGAAGGCGATCGTGCGGCCGTCGGGCGAGAAGGCCGGTTCGGTGTCGGCCGGGTTCTCGGTGATCTGGTTGAGGTGGCCGGATTTGACCGCGAAGAGGCCC
>Ga0307500_10000189_pt1 | contig 21179 bp, 14 predicted proteins | sample 14_S_MG_FD_201362 | JGI IMG/M metagenome (GOLD analysis project Ga0307500, IMG submission 201362) | Soil microbial communities from Populus trichocarpa stands in riparian zone in the Pacific Northwest, United States - 14_S | ecosystem: Environmental > Terrestrial > Soil > Riparian zone > Trees... | reverse complement strand
CGAGGACGGCCGGCACGCCGCGCGCCGCCGGCGGCGCCGCGCCGACCGGTCCGGTGACCGCGGCCGGCGACCCGCACAGCCCGGCCGACTTCGCCGACCGGTACTGCTCGGTGCCCCGCAACGACCCGGCGAACCAGGCGATGCAGCCCAAGCCGCGGCAGGTGGAGTGGGCCGTCGACCAGGCCGTGCGCAACGTGCTGACGGTGAGCCGGCCGGCGAACTGGAAGAACCTCGGGATGCCGTCGTACACCCCGCAGGGGCTGTTCCCGGGCGAGACGCTGAACGGCGGCGGGTTCGTGCCGCCGCAGATCATGCTCGGGGTCGCGGCGCAGGAGTCGAACCTCTGGGAGGCCGCGCGGTTCGCGGTGGCGGGCAGCACCGCCAACCCGCTGATCGGCAACTACTTCGGCAACAACATCTACAACTCCGACCCGAACGACGACTGGACGATCAACTGGGCCAACGCCGACTGCGGCTACGGCGTCACCCAGGTCACCGACGGGATGCGGCTGGCCGGCCACACCAAGCCCGGCGAGACCGCCTACCCGTACCAGACCCAGCGCGCGGTCGCGCTGGACTTCGCGGTCAACGTCGCGGCCGGGCTGAAGATCCTCGAACAGAAGTGGAACCAGGTCCGGGGCGCCGGCTTGACGATCAACAACGGCGACTCGTCCAAGATCGAGAACTGGTACCTCGCGGTCTGGGCGTACAACTCCGGCTTCCACCCGAACCTCAACAACGGCACGCCGTGGGGCGTGGGCTGGGCGAACAACCCGGCGAACCCGCACTACCCGGCCAACCGCGAGGCGTTCCTGGACGTCACCTACAACGACGCGGCGCACCCGCAGGACTGGCCGTACGAGGAGAAGGTGATCGGCTGGGCCGGCCACCCGATCACCGGGTACGAGGCGCCGAACACCGCGGTCGTCGGCTACCGCCCGGCCTCGTGGAACGGCGGTGTCCTGGACCCCAACCCCGCCATCGACCGGATGACCCCGGGCTCCGGCGCCTACAACCGGCGCACCGCGCAGGCCCCGCCGCGGCAGTTCTGCGACAGCACCAACAACTGCGCCTACGGCACCTCGCAGACCCCGAACGCGCCGGACGTGGTCGGTGAGCCGGCCGGCCCGTGCCAGCACAAGAACACCGCCGGCCAGTACGACCTGCAGTGCTGGTACCACAACGTGAACAACACCTGGAAGTCGACCTGCTCGCAAACCTGCGGCCTCGAACTGCTCCGGTTCGACCCGGGCTTCGCCTACCAGGACGACGGCAACTCCAATCCGCCGAACTGCTCGCTGGCCGGGCTGCCGTCCGGCGCGCTGGTGATCGACGACGTGCCGGCCGGCACCCCGGTGATCCGGGGCGGCTGCACCAGGCCGGGCACCGACGCCGGCACGTTCACCCTCAACTACAAGCCGGACGGCGCCGGGCAGTACCCCGGCAAGATGGACACCCACCAGCTCGGCGCCGGCTTCGGCGGGCACTTCTGGTTCACCCACACCCGCACCGCCAGCGCCCAGGGCGGCAAGCTGGAGGTGTCGGCGACCTGGCAGTTCAGCGGGACACAGCTCGGGTTCGGCCGGGTCTGGGTGCACCTGCCCGACCTGGGCGCGCAGACCGCGCTCGCCCGGTACGTGGTCACCACCACGTGGGGCGACCGGGTCGCGGTGCTCAGCCAGCCGAGCGCCAACAACCGGTGGGTCTCGATCGGCGTGTGGCAGTTCTCCAACAAGCCGAAGATCACGCTCAGCTCGGTCACCCCGGACGGCACCGGCGACAAGGACATCGCGTTCGACGCGGTCGCCTACCAGCCGCTGCCCGGCGTCGAGACGATCAAGATCCTGCACTGGAACCTGGACGGCGCCAAGGACAACGCCGGCAACTACGACGTGGTCGACCGGTTCGTCCAGGAGATCCTGGCCAAGCAGCCGGACGTGATCTCGATGAACGAGATCTGCGAGCGGCAGTTCGTCCGGGTCGGCGACGAGCTGCGGGACGCCGGCTACACCGTGCAGGGCTATTACCACGCCAGCCAGTTGGTGGTACCGAACTGCTTCACCAGCCATCAACCACCGGGCGAGTTCCCGCCGGAGACCCGGACCTCGGCCGGCAACGCGATCTTCATGCGCGGCACGATGGTCAGCCATCAGGGCTGGGTGTTCAACGGGGCCGACCCGACCGTCCCGCAGGGGCGGCTGGTGGAGCGGGAGACGATCCAGACGGTGCCGCCGCTCGAGACCCGCAGCGTCGCCTGCGTGACCGCCCGGATCGCCAAGGTGTTCCAGGACATCAAGGCGTGCTCGACGCACCTGGCCCAGCGCGACGACAGCCTGCCGAACCCGACGGTCGAGGCCGAGGCCGAACTGCGGGAGATGGCCCGGGTGTTCGGCCCGGAGGCGAAGACCACGCCGTTCATCCTGGCCGGCGACATGAACACGCCGACCCCGCCGGCCAACACCTCGATGGCCTACCTCTACCCGCCCGCGGTGAACACCGCGGACTGGACGAACTCCGGCCAGTTCGCCGAGGTCAACCAGCAGCAGCAGTGCCTGCTGACGATCCCCTGCGAGATCAGCCAGGGCGGCGTCCCGACGCACCGTACCGACGGCGGCGTCAAGCTCGACTACGTCCTCGGCAGCCGCTGGCAGTTCGTGGTCCCGGTCAACGGCGTCTCGGTCAACCGCAACGTGGGCACCTGCGACGACGCCCTGCCCGCCCACGACTGCTCCGACCACTGGCTGTTCTACAGCGAACTGGAACTCCCACCCGCCACCGAGCTCTGACGCTCCCCAGCAGCCGGGCACCCGTCACCCCCCGACGGGTGCCCGGCACCATCATGCCCACCCACCGCCGGTGAGCCCGCCGACCCCGGGTCCGTGCCAAACCTTGACTCCGCCCTGTGTTAAAGTTCGACTCCATCCTGTGCTGAAGTTCGAATCCGCTGGTAGCGGGCGAGGGGGCGACCATCGCAGGTTCGCCCTACCTGGCCCGCTCGGTCGACCCGCTACTGGACGAATTGGTGGCCGACCATCCGGCCGTCCTCATCGTCGGGCCGCGCGCGTGTGGCAAGACGACAACCGCACGCCGGCACACCGTCGGCCGCCTGCGGTTGGACCGGCCGGCTGAGGCCACAGCCACCCGGTCCGATCCGGATGCGGCGCTGGCCGCCGGACCGTTTCCGCTGCTCATCGACGAGTGGCAGGTCGTGCCCGAGGTGCTCGGCGCGGTCAAGCGGTCCGTGGACGATGACCCGGCGCCGGGCCGGTTCGTGCTCACCGGGTCGGCCCAGTCCGATCTGACCGCGACCGGCTGGCCGGCCACCGGCCGGGTTATCCGGGTGCCCATGTATGGCCTGGTCGAGCGGGAGCTCGAAGGTCGGGCCAGCGGCGCGCCCTTGCTGGACCGGCTGGTCACCGGTGACGGCGAGTTGTCGCTGCCGCCCGAGCCTCCGGACGTCCGGGAGTATGTGGCCCGGGGGTTGCGTGGCGGTTTTCCCGAGGCCGCGCTCGCCGGCAGCGAGCGGGCCAACGCGCGTTGGCTGGCGAGCTATGTCGATCAGGTCGTCACCCGGGACGTCCGGCTCGCCGGCACGGTCCGCGATCCGGTCCGGTTTCGCCGGTACCTGCAGGCGGTAGCCGCAAGTACCGGGGGGATGCCCGTGCTCAAGACACTCACGGACGCGGCCGGGATCGACTACGCGACGGCACGCGCCTACGACAGCCTGCTGGAGCACCTGCTCATCGCCGAGCAGTTGCCGGCCTGGTCGGCGAACCGGCTGAACCGCCTGGTGCGCCTGCCCAAGCGGCATCTTGTCGACCCGGCCCTGCTCGGGCCGCTGCTCGGGGTCGATCAGCGGGCCGTGCTGCGGGACGGCGACCTGCTCGGTCGGCTGCTCGACAGCTTCGTGACGGCGCAACTGCGGGCGGACTGCGCGGTGAGCACGCTGCCGTCGCCGCGGTTGTTCCACGCCCGGGACGGCAACGGCCGGCACGAGGTGGACGTCATCGTCGAACTCGCCGACGGGCGGGTGGTCGCGTTCGAGATCAAGGCCGACGCGGCGCCCGGGCCGGACGCGGGCCGGCACCTGCGCTGGCTGCGCGACGCGGTGGGGGAGCGGTTCGTGGCCGGGGTGGTGCTGCACACCGGGCCGCGGGTGCTGCGCTACCCGGACGGGATCCTGGCCGTCCCGATCTGCGCGTTCTGGGGCTGACCGCGGTCCGGACCTGACCGCGTCCCGGCGGGCTGGCCGCGTTCCGGGCCGCGCTGTGGGGCTGACCGCGTCCCGGGCATGACTGTGGGGGCGGCCCGGCGGGCCGCCCCCACAGTCAGTGGATCAGCCGCGGGTCAACTGCGGATGGAGCAGTTGGTGGTGTTGATGTTGAGCGCCGCGGGTCTGGCGTTGGTGCCACCGGGGACGGAGGCGTTGAAGCCGATGCCGTCCTGGGAGCCGCCAGGTGGGATCACCGCGTTCCAGTTGGCGTTGTTGACCGTGACCTTCCGGTCGTCCTGGACGAAGTCAGCGTTCCAGCCGAGATCGACGGTCTGGCCGTTCGCGAACGAGAACTTCAGCTCCCAGCGGTTGATCGGGGTGCTGCCGGTGTTCGTGATCCGCAGGTTGATCTGGAAGTGGCCCGGCCACGTGGTCGTGGTCTGGTACGCGACCGTGCAGCTGGCCGGCTTCTCCTTGCCGCCGGCGAAGAAGACGTTCGGCGGCAGTTCGTCGGCGACGTCGGTGTTGGCCCCGATCACCTTGGACAGGGTCTGCCGGTAGTCGATGCCGTAGAGCGAGTTGATCGTCGCGAGCGCCGGGTCGTTGCCGAAGAAGAACCGGTCACCGTCCCGCAGGGCCTGGAACTGCTTGGCCCAGATCGCCCGCTGCAGCTCGCCGAACTCACCGGAGACGTGCGGCTCGGCGATCATGCCGACGAACGCGTCCACGTTGTCCACCGAGCCGTAGATCGCCCGCAGCCGCGCGGCCAGCGTGGTGCGCCGGGTGATCCGCTTGACATTGGCTTCCGCGTCATCGGTGTCCGGCTCGACGGTGTCGCCGGTGGTGTCGAACAGCGCGGTGTCGTCGAGGCTGTTCGGGTCGTTGATCTCGTTGCCCCGGGTCAGCAGCGGGTCGTTCGGGAAGGCGTCCGTCGCCTCGCCGGTGATCGCGGTGAACGAGGTCCGTGCCGGCAGCCCGTAGGCCACCCGCATCTGGTTGTAGCTCGGCATGCCGTGGTCGCGGCCGCGCTGCACGTCGATCGCGCCCAGGTCGACCACGCCGCGGAAGCACTGCGGCAGGGTCGGCCCGTCCAGGCACTCCAGGTTGCCGGAGACCGGCACCTGGAACAGCACGCTGCGGAGCTGGTTGTCGATCAGTTCCTCGTTCTTGTACTCCGACTCCGCGCCGATGCCGGCCAGCACCGGGCCGAGCTGGATCTGCTCGACCAGGCCCGGGTTGAAGAACGCGACGCCCAGCGGGATCACGATGCCGACCTCGTCGCCGTCGATCGTGATCTCGGCGCCCTGCGCCTCGAGCGAGTCGAGGGTGGCCTGGCTGTACCGGCTGACCTCGGCGTCGGCGTCCAGCGCCTCACCGTGGATCATGCTGTGCGCCCGGTACCCGACGACCGCGAACTCGTTGCTCAGGCCCGGGTTCACGCTCGCGTTGTAGCCGCTGTACGCCGGCAGGTTCACGCCGACGGCCGGCAGGAACTCGGTGTAGGTGATGTACTGCTGCTCGGCCGCGACGATCTTGCGGGCGATCTGGAACTTCTCCTCGTTGCTGAGGGTGTTGGGCAGCAGGCCGACGATCCGGTTGTGCTCGCGGGCGAACAGCGTCTGGGTGGCGGTCAGCGCGATGTTCTCGTTGGCCCGCGGGTCACCGGCGATCTTGCGGGTGTTCGGCGCTCCGCGCAGCCGGCCGTCGACGTCCATCGCCGGGGCGGCCGTCGGGTTGCCGCGCTGGTCGGCGGCCGGCAGGTAGCCGGTCGGCGACAGCATCAGCCGTGGCCCGTTGTTGGCCAGGTTGCCGTCCAGTGGGCCCTCGCGCAGCCACTCCAGCCGGTTCGCGTCGTGGCCGTAGACGACCTCGGCGTCGATGAACGAGTTCTCGGTGTTGATCTGCTGGCGCGGGGTGGTGACCCCGGTGCCCGGTGCCGCCGGCGACCGGTTGTCCGGGATCGAGCCGAAGTCGTTGGTGAACGCCTCCAGCGGGTCGCTCGAGTTGAACGGGATGGCGTCGGACGGGCCGGTGGCGTCACGCAGGCCGAAGGTGTGGTCCAGGAACTGGCCCCAGACGTTGCCCCACTGGCTGACGCTGCGCTCGGAGAAGACGTTCTGCGCGCCGTCGTTGAAGACCCGGTTGCTGATGAACCGCGCGTTCGGCCCGTCCACCGGGGTGTTGAGCCCGTCGGCGTAGCGGGTCGGCGCGACCCGCAGATACTGCGCGCCGGCCTGGCCCCAGGTCGGGTTCGCGATGTTGTTCCCGTTGCCGCTGAGCGACTGGAACTGGATGCCGGCCAGGCCCGGCGGCAGCGTGGCGTTCGCTGGGCCGGCCAGGCCGCCGATCATCAGCAGGCTGCTGATCCCGACGAAGAGCGTTCTGCTGCGGTGGTGGTTGCGGGGTCTCGCGCCAGCGAGACCCGCCCTCGAGTGGTGGCGGTCCACTTTTTACTCCCCTTCCGCGGACGGACGATCTTGCCCGGGTCACGGGAGCTCAGCGGGGCCTGCGACATGCGGCCGGGCATCATGACCCAGGACCGCCACCCGAAATGACAGGTTCATGCCACTTCGTTGCCGCTGGCGGACAGCAACACAGACACGACAGATGGCCCGGTGTCGGGCCGTCCCACGTGAGAGCGTTCTTAATGGCTGCAAAAAGAGACTTTAGCGCGACCATGTGGTCATGTGAAGAACTTGTATCCGTCCTGCTATGGCTTGACCAGTTCTGGCCATGTGGAGGCCGATCCGGGTAAAAGGTGGTCGCGAAGTCATCGCCCGCACGTCCCATGTCGCTGCATCCGCCTGATCCCGCTGCCGGTTGGCCGACCGGTGGTAGCGTTTGCACTAGCGGGCTCGACTGCCCGCCGGCACATTCGGCGGCGACGAACGTGCGGCCAGGCCAGCGGACGGGCCCCCGTCCCCGGTTCGGGGCCGGCACCCGGAGTTGATCCGGGCGGACGCCGCGACCAGCCCTCGCGGATCGGCGCGCCACAGGCGCGGGCCGCAGGCTCCGGGGCTTGACGCTGGCACCCACGTCTCTCCGGAGGAGACTCATGTTCCAGCTCATCCGCGCGCGGTTGCCGCGCGCCGCGCTCGCCCTCGGGGCGGCGCTGATCGCCGTGCTCGGCACGGTCGCCTGGGCCGGTGTCGCCGGCGGTGCGGCCACCCCGCTGGCCTCGCTGCGTGGCCTGTACATCGACCCGAACTCAGCCGTCATGCGCTGGGTCGCCGCCAACCAGGGCGATTCCCGGATGCCGATCATCCGCGACCGGGTCGCCAGCCAGCCACAGGCGCACTGGTTCGCCACCGTGAACGTCAACACGATCCAGGCCGACGTCGCCTCGTACGTGGCCGGCGCCACCGACGGCAGCAGCCCGGTGCTGGTCGCGTACGGCATCACCAACCGGGACTGCGGCGGGGCCAGCGCGGGCGGCGCGCCGAACCTGACCACCTACGGCACCTGGATCAGCAACTTCGCCCGCGGCGTCGGCACCTCGCCGGCGATCGTCATCCTGGAGCCGGACTCGCTGGCCCTGCAGACCTGTCTGAGCGGTGCCGACATCACCGCCCGGAACAACGCGCTCAGCGCCGCGGTGCAGTCGTTCCGCACCTCGGCCCCGAACGCGAAGGTCTACCTGGACGCCGGGCACTCGGCCTGGAACGGCGCCGGCGACCAGGCCAACCGGCTGCGCGCCGCCGGGGTCACGAACGCCGCCGGCATCTACACCAACGTGTCGAACTTCAACCCGACCGCGAACGAGACGAACTTCTCGACCCAGGTGCTGTCGGCGATCGGCAACCCGGCGCTGCGCGCGGTGATCGACACCAGCCGCAACGGCAACGGCTCCAACGGCCAGTGGTGCGACCCGGCCGGCCGCGCCATCGGCCAGGCCCCGACCAAGCAGACGCCGAACCCGTCGGTGGTGGACGCCTACCTCTGGGTGAAGCCGCCGGGCGAGGCGGACGGCTGCGCGGCCGCGGCCGGCACGTTCGTCCCGGATCTGGCCTTCGCGCTGGCCAGCGCCGGCAGCCAGCCGCCGACCAACCCGCCGACCAGCAACCCGCCGACGACCCCGCCGACCACTCCGCCGCCGACCACGACCCCGCCGCCGACCAGCCCGCCGACGCAGCCACCGGCCGGCGGCTGCACGGTGAACTGGCATGTGGACAACAGCTGGAACGTCGGCTTCACCGTCACCGTGACGATCACCAACCGGGGCCCGGCGCTCTCGTCCTGGACGCTCGGCTTCACCTTCGGCGGCAACCAGAAGATCACCAACCTGTGGAACGGCGTGCTGGCGCCGCAGCCCGCGGCCGCGGTCTCGGTCGGCAACGTCGGCTTCAACGGATCCGTCCCGACCGGCGGCACGGCCAGCTTCGGCTTCCAGGCCAGCTACTCCGGTACCAACAACCCACCGACCGCGTTCACCCTCAACGGCCAGGCCTGCGGCACGGCCTGACCCGGCCCGTCAGGCCCGCGCCGCGGGCCGGACCCAGGCCGAAACGGTCAGGCCCGCGGCGCGGGCCTGACCCGGTCCGCAACGGCCGGGCCCGCGGTACGGCCTGACCCGGACCGCACTCCGGGCGGTTCTGGCGCGGACGGGCGGCTCGGCCGGGACCAGCCCCGCTGGTTCCGGCCGGCCGCCCGGCACTGTCCGGCACCGGCTCCGGCCGGGGTGCCCGGAGCCGGCCCGGTGTGGCCCACGTCACGTAGGAAGATCGACTGGCCGGGGCGGGGATCGGCCCTGGGTCGACCCGCCTTGCGGCGCGCCAACGGCCTATCCGGCATGTCCTCCGATCGGGTGAGGGCAGGTGCCCCGGAGGTCTGGGGTGAGATCGACCTGTCGACCCACTGCCCGGCCTGTCCAGGGGAAATCCCGCTGCTCCGTGCGGTACCGCCGGTTCGTGCCCTGACGTGCAGGAATCACGTGGCTACCGACCCGGACTCCGGCGACTATTCCGGCCGTTTCGAAGTCAGCCGACAATGATCGACATCAGGCAGACGGTCGATATGAGAAGCGGCTGTTTGGACCATGCTCAACCGTTCCGTCCTCGTTTGACTACAGGCATCGACTGGCGCGCGCTTCCGGCCGGCGGGTCGACACGCCGGTGTGTGGCGGGCACTGACGGTTGAGAGGAGGTCGGCATGCTCGTCGTCAAGTCGTGAAGTAGTGGGGCCGCCCCTAGATGATCTTCGTATCCGGCTGAACCTGGTCGGTGAATGATCAGGCCTGCCCCCGATTGATGTGTCATTGAAGTGACAGGTGCCGGGTGTGGGCCTATCGGCCCGCACCCGGCGCCAGTCCGGGCCGAATTCAACGCAGATAACTGAAATGTGCTGGAGAGCGACATGGTGGACCAGATCCTCGTCCGGTTCGAAGGCGAGGGTTCCGGCGTGGCGGAGCTCACCTGGGGCCAGTTGGGGATGTGGCAATCCTTCGTGGCGGCCGGTCACTCCAAGACCGTCGGCGGCGTCAGTCCGCTGCCCGACGGGGTCCGGGCCGAGTACATAGCCGAGACGCTCCGCTACGCGATGAGCCGGCACCAGGCCTTGCGCACCAAGTTCCCGATGGGGCCGAACGGGATCCCCCGGCAGGAATGCCACTCGGCTGGTGAGATCGCCCTGGAAATCGTGGACGCCGGCGCCGCGGACCCGGCCGAGGTGGCCGCCGAGGTGCACGCGCGGTACCAGGACAAGTCGTTCGATTATGCGAACGAGTGGCCGGTACGGATGGCCGTGATCACCCAGGGTGACCGGGTGCCGTACATGGTCGCGGTGTACCTGCATCTGGTGCTCGACGCGACCGGGATGACCCTGCTGATCGCCGACATCGCGGCCCGCGACCCGGCCACCGGGCAGGGCCCGCCGGTCACCGGCATGCCGCCGCTGGAGCAGGCCCGCCGGCAGGCCACCCCGGCCGGGCAGCGGCAGAACGCCATGGCCCTGGCGTACCTGGAGCACGTGCTGCGCACCGTCCCGATCAGCCGGTTCGGGCCGCCCCGGTATGCCGGCGAGGCCAGCTTCCAGATGCTCCGGTACCGCTCGCCGGCGACGCTGCTCGCGGCCCAGGCCATCGCCGCGCGGAACGCCACGAACACCTCGCCGGTGCTGGTGGCCGCGTACACGGTGGCGCAGTCCCGGCTCACCGGCACGAACCCGGTCTTGTTGATGATCACGGTGAGCAACCGGTTCCGGCCGGGTCTCGCCAATTCGATCAGCACCCTTTCGTACATCAACCTGTTCATGATCGATGTCGCCGGCATCAGTTTCGCCACCGCGGTCAACCGGGCCGCGCAGGGCACCATCAGCGCGTACAAGCACGCCTACTGCGACCCGTACGCGCAGGATGTCGTCCTGGACCGGGTGCACGCCGACCGCGGTGCCGAGGTCGAGCTCTCCGTCTACTACAACGACCGCCGGCAGGACGCCCGGGCGGTCGGCGGTAATCCGCCGACGGCGGCGCAGATTCAGGCCGCGGTGCCGGCCAGCACGCTGGAGTGGGTGCAGGACCCGGAGATGCCCAAGAGCGCCCTGTACCTCTACGTGGACGACGCACCGGGCGCGATCGAGTTTGAATTGTCCGGCGACGCCCGCTATTTCTCCGCAGCTGATCTGGTCGAGCTCGTCCGCCAGATGGAGTCGGTTCTGGTCGAAGCCGCGCTGGATCCGGCCGCCCCGACCGGCGTTCCGGCCGCCGCGCCCTGCGCCGAGCCGGCGGAGTCGGTGGCCGGCCAGGTATCGGCGCCTTCGTAGCGGTCCATTGGCCCGGCCAGGCCCAGTCGATCGGCCCGGCCGGGCCGAGTCATTGGCCCGGCCGGGCCGAATTGGCAATTGGCGGCCGATCCGTCCCGGTGCCGTACAGCCCGCGGTGCTGGAATTGGCGCCGCTGTGCCGTCCGGCGGGCGAGGTCTTGCGTTGGGGTGGCTTTTCCCGATTGTGCTGATCCGGTCCGGGCGGCCGGGCCTGGGCAGTTGACCCGGCGACGGTCTCGTCCCGGGTAACCCGGGCCGGTTGGAAGGCGCCCGCCGCGGCCCGCCGGCTGCGGTGACCATCACGCGGCTGGGTCTCGGGGCGAACGGGACGATCGGCGCGCCGGAAGGATAGCGGCGCAATAGTGGGCCGAAACAGCCGGGCCGCAGGCTAAGCCTTGTTACTCGGGGTGGACCGAGTCTCGCTCACCGGAGTGAGCCTGGCGTCGGACGCCCGCAGGAGAGGCGAGTGCACCGATGGCCGAGAGCACGACCGGCCGCCTGCCGACCACCCAGGACATCGGCACGGCGGCAGCGGACCACATCCGACTCGGGTACCACTACCTGGATGTCGGTGACATCGACGGCTATGGCTCACTGTTCGACGAGCAGGCCGTGTTGAGCCACCCCGGGGTGCGGCCGGTACGTGGCCGGGATGCGTTGGAACGATTCGAGCAGCGCCGGTACGAACAGCGCCGGCGAGCCGCGAACTCGGTCCGCCATAGGGTATTTGACGTGGTCAGTTCGGGTCGGCTAGTGGTTGCGCTGGGCCGCATCGACGAACAGGCCGGGGCGGCGGACACGGTGGTCAGCGTTGACTTCGTCGACGTGTTTACGGTATCCGAGCACGGTCTCATCACCCGGCGTCGGCGGTACCTCGAGCCGGAGACCGAATAGCGCAGCCGGCGCCGGCGCCCGCTGGGCCGTTCCGATGCCATCTGCGGCTTCCTCTTCCGCATCGGCACCCAGATGTTTACGTTTGTGCAGACCCGGCTACGTCTGGACCGCGGCAGGCACGGCAGTAGGTTAGTGACTCCACCCCCGGGTCGCCAACGCCACCGCGCGTGGAATTGTGCGGTCCCGGTCGGGACCTGAACTGCAAGGTCGGCGGTGATGCCGGGATGAGTTCGAGGGGGGTCCGGACGATGTCAGTGGACGTCGGCTTCCGTACCCTTGGGCCGATCGAGATCGTGACCGGGGGTGCGCCGGTCCGGGTTCCACCAGGTCGGCAGACGGTGATTCTCGGCGCCCTGCTGCTGGACGCCAACCGGGTGGTCAGCATGGAACAGCTGATCGACGCGGTGTGGGAGGAGCGGCCGCCGACTACGGCGCGCAGCCAGATCCAGATCTGCGTCTCCGCGCTGCGGCAGTTGTTCACCCGGGTGGGCGTGGAATGCCCGATCATCACCAACCCGCCGGGCTACCTGCTCCGGGTCGCCGAGGGGCAGCTGGACATGCAGGCGTTCGGCCGCGGGGTGTCCGAGGCGGACCGGGTCGCGCACGAAGGCCGGCTGACCGAGGCGGTCGAGCTGCTGCGGCAGGCGCTCGCGCTCTGGCGCGGCCCGGCGATGGGCGGCGAGGCCAGCCCGCTGCTCCGGAACAAGGCGATCCGGCTGGACGAGGACCGGCTGAACGCGCTGGAGACCTGCCTGGACCTGGAGCTGCGGCTGGGCCGGCACCGGCAGCTGGTCGGTGAGATCGGCGGGCTGGTGCAGGAGCACCCGCTGCGGGAGCGGCTGCGCGGGCTCTACATGCTGGCGCTGTACCGGTCCGGCCGGCCGGCGGACGCGCTGGAGGCCTACCGGGCCGGCCGCCGCATCCTGGTGGACGAGCTGGGGCTGGAGCCGAGCGAGGAGCTGCGCCGGCTGGAGGCGGCCATCCTGGCCGAGGACCAGGGCCTGCAGCTGGCGGTCCGGCCGCCGCCGACCGTGGTGCCCACCGCGCCGGTCGTCTCGCCGCACCAGCTGCCCGCCGACATCGTCGACTTCACCGGCCGGGAACTGCTCGTCGGCGAGGCGGAGGCGGTGCTGGCCAACCGCGGCGAGGACGGTTGGGCCGACCGGGCGGTGCCGGTGGTGCTGATCGCCGGCAAGGCCGGCATCGGCAAGACCGCGCTGGCCGTGCACGTGGCTCACCGGCTGCACCGGGACGGCTTCCCGGACGGGCAGTTGTTCTGCAACCTGGCCGGGACGCAACGCGAGCCGGTGGCCGCGTCCGACGTGCTGGCCCGGTTCCTGCGCGCGTACGGCGTGCCCGGGGCGAGCATCCCGGACTCGGTGGACGAGCGGGCCGACATGTACCGCAGCCTGATCGCGGACAAGCGGGTGCTGGTCGTCCTGGACGACGTGGCCACCGAGAGCCAGGTGACCCCGCTGCTGCCGGGCAGCGGCAGTTGCGCGGTGATCGTCACCAGCCGGGCCCGGCTGACCGGCATCCCCGGCGGCCGGCTGCTGGACGTCGGCGTGCTCGGCGCGGAGCAGGCGCTGGGAATGCTGGCCAGCGTGGTCGGCGCGGAGCGGGTGGGCCGCGAGCCGGCCGCGGCGGACGCGCTGGTCCGGGTGGTCGGTGGGCTGCCGCTGGCGCTGCGGATCGTGGCCGCCCGGCTGGCCGCCCGGCCGCACTGGTCGCTGGCCTCGATGCTGGGCCGGCTGGCCGACGAGCGGCGCCGGCTGGACGAGCTGGCCCACGGCGACATGATGATGCGGGCCAGCCTGTCGCTGACCTACGACGGGCTGCAGCCAGCGGCGGCCCGGCTGTTCCGGCTGCTCGGCGTGGTGGCCGCGGAGAGCGTGCCCACCTGGGTCGCGGCCGGCCTGCTGGACGAGGACCCGGTCGAGTCGGCCAGCCTGCTCGAGCTGCTGGTCGACACCCAGCTGCTGGACGTGGTCGGGCTGGACCTCAACGGCGAGCCGCGGTACGCCTTCCACGACATCATTCGGCTGTTCGCCGGCGAGCGGCTGGCCCGCTCCGAGGACGCCGGGGCGCGGCAGCAGGCCCTGATCCGGGTGCTGGGCGGCTGGCTGGCGCTGCTGGAGGCGGCGCACCGCAAGCTCTACGGCGGCGACTTCACCGTGCTGCGCGGCGACTCGCCCCGCTGGCAGCCGCCGGCGGACGTGCTGGCCGTGGTGGTGGCCGACCCGCTGCGCTGGCTGGACGCGGAACGGCCGAACCTGTGCGCGGCGGTCGGCCAGGCGGCGGACGCGGGGCTGTTCGAGCAGGCCTGGGAGCTGGCGGTCTACCTGGTCGCGCTGTTCGAGGCGTTCAGCTACTTCGACGACTGGCAGTCGACCCACGACCGGGCCCTGGAGGCGGTCCGCCGGGCGGAGAGCCGGCGCGGTGAGGCGGCGCTGCTGTGCTCGCTGGGGTCGCTGCACGTCAGCCGGCGCCGGCTGGCCGCCGCGCACGCGGTGCTGCACCCGGCGCTGAGCCTGTTCCGGACCGCCGGGGACGAGTACGGCGTGGCGATGACGCAGCGGAACCTGGCCCTGCTCTACGACAACGAGGGCGAGACCGAGGCGGCCTCGGCGGCGTACCAGCAGGCCGCGGACGGGTTCCGGCGGACCGGTGACTCGGTCGGCCAGGCCTACGTGCTGAACCAGATCGCGCAGATCGAGCTGGCCAACGGGGAGACCGCGGCGGCGGTCGACCGGCTGCGCGGCGCGCTGGAGGTCTGCCGGGACGTGGAGAGCCCCCGGGTCGAGGCCCAGGTGCTGCTGCGCCTCGGCGAGGCGATGTTCCAGCAGCGGCAGTACGAGGAAGCCCAGCTGATCATGTCGACCGTGCTGGAGATGGTCCGCCGCGGCCGGGACACGGTCGGCGAGAGCCACGCGCTGCGCGCGCTCGGCGTGATCGCCGCCCGCCTCGGCCGGCCGGCCGAGGCGGAGGACCTGCTACTGGCCGCGGTGGCGATCCGGGAGCAGGCACTCGACCACGCCGGCGCCGCCCGCATCCACCTCGACCTGGCCCGGCTGCTGGCCGACCGGGGCCAGACCACCGAGGCGGTCGAACTGGTGGAGCGGGCGGTGAAGACGTTCGATGAGCGCCGGATGCAGATCTGGCAGACCCGCGCCCGGCAGCTACTGGACTCGTTGACCGGCGGCGCGGGCGCGGAGCCCCCGCGGTGAACCCGCGCCGTCGGCCCCGGCCCCGGCTGGCTCAGCGTCGGCTGGCTCAGTTCCACGGGGTGTCGTCGGGGGCATAGCTGGTCGGCGCGACGTGCGAGCCGACGGTAGCGGCCTGGCTGGCGGTGGCCGTCGCGACCGTGGGCAGAATGAAAGCGGCGGCGGCGAACAGAATGGTCACGGCGGCACGGAGGGACTGCATTTCGGGGCCTTTCCTGGAGGCGGGGGAGCTTGCCGGCGAAACGTCGGCGAGCTGTCTCGGTGAGGCAGGAATCACGTTTCCAGCCGCTTCCATCCCAGCCCTATCGCGCACCTTTCCCCGGTGTCGGAAACCGTCTCGACATCCGTAGAGGCCAGACGATAGCGAGCCGATAGCGGGAGTGTTGAATAATGACGCCCGCAGGCAGCCGACGACAGATTTCCGCCGCGGCGCCCGACCCGGAGGCTGGTCGTGTACCAATGCGATCTGGTCGTGGTCAGCGTCTGGAGGCCCGGCTGACACAACGGGGGTGGGCCGTCGCATGACCACGGGTGGAGCGATGACCAACCCGTTCGACAACGAAGACGGCAGTTACCTGGTGCTGGTCAACTCGGAGAACCAGCACTCGCTGTGGCCGGAGCCGTTGGCCGTCCCGAGGGGATGGGTCATCGCGTATGGCCCGGGCAGCCGTCTCGGCTGCCTCGACTACATCGAGGCGGCCTGGACCGACGTAAGACCGCTGAGCCTCACCCGTTGACCAACCCGCTCCCGCGGCCGGCCGCCCCGTGGCCGGCCGCAACCCCGCCCGACCCGTCCAGCACGCCCCCGTGACCCAGGTGAGGTGGACCGACGTGACCCAGTTGCACGAGCTCGCGGCCCCGATCGCGCCCCGGGCGGCGGAGGGGTGGTACCCGGTGCAGGCGGAGTGGAGCGGCAGCCCCGCGGACCACCCGGTCGAGGAGTGCCTGCACGAACTGTTCGCCGCGCAGGTACGGCGCGCACCGGATGCCACCGCGCTGGTGTTCCAGGGCTGCCGGGTCAGCTACGCGCAGCTGAACCAGCGGGCGAACCGGCTGGCGCACCACCTGGTCCAGCTCGGCATCGGACGGGGTGAGTTGGTCGGCGTCTACCTGGAGCGCGGGCCGGAGCCGGTGGCGGCCGTGCTGGCCGCGCTCAAGGCCGGCGCGGCGTACACGATGCTCGCCCCGGATGCGTCCCCGGCCCGGATCGACACCGTGCTCGCCGAGGCCGGCGTGGCGGTGGTGGTGACCCGGCTCGGTCTGGCGGCGCAGCTGCGGGCCGGCGGCGTGACGACCGTGCTGTTGGATGCGGACGCGGCGGAGATCGCGGCCCGACCGGGGTCAGACGTGGTGGGCCGCGGGCGGCCCGCGGATGTGGCCTGCGTGATGTTCGGGGCCGGCCACCCCGGCCGGCCGGCCGGGGTGGTCTGCTCGCACCGGGCCGTGGTGGGCACCCTGGCCGGGCAGGCGTACGTCGACTTCGGGCCGGGCGAGGTGTTCCTGCAGTGCGCGCCGGTCTGCTGGGACGGGTTCCCGCTGGAGCTGTTCGGCGCGCTGCTGTTCGGGGCCACCTGCGTGCTCCCGCCGGGGCGCCGGTCCCGGCAGGTGGCCGAGTTGGTCGCCGAGCACCGGGTGTCGATGCTGCACCTGCCGGCCGGCCTGCTCAGGGTGCTGGCCGAGCACCACCCGGCGATCTTCGACACGGTCCGGCAGGTGCTCACCCGGGGCGATCCGGCGCCGGTCAGCGACCTGGCCGGGCTGCTCGCCCGGCATCCCGGGCTGCGCCTGGTCCGGGCCTACTCGCCGGTCGAGAGCATGATCATCACCGCCGACGACGTGGTCGGCATGGCCGACACCCGGCACCTGAGCGTCCCGCTCGGCCGCCCGGTGCCCAACCAGCGGGCGTACGTGCTGGACGACCGGCTGCAGCCGGTCCCGGCCGGCGCCGTCGGCGAGCTCTACACCGCCGGCATCGGGCTGGCGTACGGCTACCTGAACCAGGTCGGGCTGACCGCGGCCCGGTTCGTGGCCAACCCGTTCGCGCCCGGCGAGCGGATGTACCGGACCGGTCACCTGGTCCGCTGGCGGGCCGACGGCGAGTACGACTTCCTCGACCGCACCGGGCCGTGAGCAGAGCGAGATCACCTGTTCGGGCCAGCCGGCACGATCCCAACAGCCCCGGCGCGGTAACTCCATCCAGTCATCCCGCGGCCTAGTCGGTAGCTGTCAGGCAGGGTTGCCACCAGGCTGCCCGGTGAGCTTCGGACGCGCTTGGGCCAGCCTGCTACCAGGCTGGGCCAGAACGCCGCTTTGCGGCCTGTCGCAGCCCGTCCGCACCCGTCACCGCCCACGCGCATACGGTCCCGACTAGAAGCGGCTGTTCAGACCATTCTCAACCGATCAACGATCGTTTGACTAGTCGACACAGGGCCGACCGGCCCTGGACGGCGGGTCGACACGCCGGTGGCGCCGAACCCCATATCCCGGAGGGGAGGACCGCGATGAAGCTCCCGCTGAAGCCGTAACTCATCGGTTCTACTGATCCGGGCCTGGACGCGACCCCTGCGTCCAGGCCCGGTGCCGTTCGGGTCCCGTCCGCGGGGCCGGGATCAGCCGGATCAGCCGGATCCGGGTGGGGCCGGCGTGCTGCCGTTGCCGCTCGGGGTGCCGGGGGTGAACCAGGGGCCGAGGTTGGTGTTGCGCCGGGCGGCGCCGGCGGCCCGGCGCAGGTTCTCCTGCGCGGTCACGGTGGCCGTGTGGTGCGCGTCGATCCAGCCGGTGATCAGCTCGGCCAGCAGCCGGTCCAGCCGGTCCCGGGCGCCGTCCTGGCTGAGCGGGGTCTCGGTCAGCAGCCGCCGGCTGAGCAGCAGGTAGGTGCGCCGCAGCGCGTCCGGCTCGCGGGCATCCAGGCCGACCAGGTAGGCGCCGACCTCGCGGGCCGGCTGCGGGCGGTACGGGTCGGCGTGCAGCGTGGTCAGCAGCCGGTCCAGCTGGCCGCGCAGGTGCAGTTCCAGCTCGGGCCGGGTGAGCTGGATCAGCCCGGCCGCGGCGAGCTCCCAGGCCCAGGCCCGGGCCAGCTCGTCGCTGTGCCCGGCCGGCGGGCGGCGGCGCCGCGACGGCCGCCACGATTCCCGGGCGCTCACCGTCCGCCCCGTCCTGCGCTCAGGGTTGGCGCCTCTCCGTCGGGTGTGCGGCTTGTGGCCGATCCGGGTCGGCTCGTCAGGTGTCGGCTCGTCCGGCGCGGATACTAGCCAAAACTGGCCAATCGGTGTGGCATCAGGACACCGGTGTGGTGCATGTCGTGAGTGGAAGAATCCAGGCGCAGGTGGCGGCGGTTCGGGTTGGGAGGACGCGTGGAGCGGCCAGGCTGGTTGGGCGAGGACGTTGACCTGAACCGGCCGAGTCCGGCCCGGATCTATGACTACCTGCTCGGCGGGTCGCACAACCTGGCCGTCGACCGGGAGATCGCCGAGCAGGTGCTGGTCGCGATGCCGGACGCCCGGGCCGGCACGCTGGCCAACCGGGCCTTCCTCTACCGGGCGGTGCGGTTCCTGGTGGACTCCGGCATCCGCCAGTTCCTCGACCTCGGCTCCGGCATCCCGACCGCCGGCAACGTGCACGAGATCGCGCAGCGGACCGCTCCGGACGCCCGGGTGGTCTACGTCGACGCGGACCCGGTCGCGGTCGCGCACAGCCGGGCGTTGCTGGCCGGCAACGACCGGGCCGGGGTGATCGAGTCCGACATCCGGGACACCGACCGGATCATGGCCAGCCCCGAGGCGACCCGGCTGCTCGACCCGGCCGAGCCGGTCGGGCTGCTGATGGTCGCGATCCTGCACGTCATCCCGGACCCGGACGACCCGGCCGGGCTGGTCGCCGGGCTGCGCGACCGGGTCGCCCCAGGCAGCTACCTGGCCGTCGGGCACGGCACCGCGGACAGCCGCCCGGCGGACGCGGCGAAGCTGGAGGAGATCTCCAGGCGCACCCCGACGCCGCTCACGCTGCGGCCGCGGGCCGCGGTGGAACGCTTCTTCGACGGCTTCGACCTGGTCGAGCCCGGCCTGGTGTGGGTGCCGCTCTGGCGGCCCGACCCGGGCGACGAGCCGGGCCCGCACCCGGAGCTGTCCGCCAACTACGGCGGTGTCGGCATTCGCCGGTGACCCGCCGCCGGCGGCCGGCGCTGAACCCGCGGCCGGCGGCTGAACCTGCGGCCGGCGGCTGAACCTGCGGTTGGCGGCTGAACCTCGGGCCGGCGGCTGAAGCCCGAGCCGGCGGCTGAAGCCCGGGCCGGCGGTTGAACCCCGGGCCGGGCGGCTGGAGCCCGGGTCGGCGGCTCAGCCGGCGTGCTGGCGATCGGCGACCGCGGCGCGGGCGATGGCCATGGCGTGCCCGACCAGCTCCAGCAGGACCGTCTTGGCCGAGGCGCGGCGGCGCGCGTCGCAGAGCACCAGCGGGATCCGCGGGTCGAGGTCGAGCGCCAGCCGGACCTCCTCGTCGGCGTACCGGCGGGCGCCGTCGAAGCAGTTCACCGCGACGATGAACGGCATCCCGAACCGCTCGAAGTAGTCCAGCGCGGGAAAGCAGTCGGACAGCCGGCGGGTGTCGGCGAGCACCACCGCGCCGATCGCGCCCAGCGCCAACTCGTCCCACATGAACCAGAACCGGTCCTGCCCGGGAGTGCCGAACAGGTACAGGATCAGCTCCTCGCCGATGGTGATCCGGCCGAAGTCCATCGCCACCGTGGTGGTCGTCTTCTCGTGCACGGCGGCGAGGTCGTCCACGCCGACGCTGGCCGCGGTGAGCACCGCCTCGGTGCGCAGCGGGGCGATCTCGCTGACCGCGCCGACGAACGTGGTCTTGCCCACCCCGAAGCCGCCCGCGACCAGGATCTTCACCGGGATCGGGACCGACACCAGCGCCTGCCTGCTCCGATCAGAGCTGGCGGAGTCCATTCATCACCTTCTCCAGGAGTGCCTCGTCCGACATGCGGTGCCGCGGAGCGGGGCGGCGTACGACCACCAGGCCCTGCTCGAGCAGGTCGCTGACCAGCACGCGACCGACGCCGAGCGGGATGTTCAGGTGCGCGGACAGCTCGGCGATCGACAGTGGCTGCCGGCACCGCCGCACGATGTCCTGGTGCTCGCCGTCGATGTGGTCGATCATCGCGAGCCCGCGCTCGGTGGTGGCCACCATCGCCACCAGCTCCAGGGTGCTCTCAGCCGCCTGGGTGCGGCCGCCGGTTATCGCGTACGGCCGGACGACGGGCCCGGCCGCGTCGTCCATCCACCGGTCATCTATCGACACGGCCCTGGTCCAGGTCCGATGTGGACAGTGGGGCCCGCGGGCTGGGGCTGACGAACTCGCCGACGCGGGCCACCAGCAGCGCCATCTCGTAGGCGACCAGCCCGACGTCGGACCGCTCGTCCGCCAGCACGGCCAGGCAGCCGCCGGTGCTCGCCGCGGTGACGAACAGGAAGCCGCGCTCCATCTCGACGATGGTCTGCCGGACCGAGCCGCGGCCGAAGTGCACGCCGGTGCCGCGGGCCAGGCTCTGGAACCCGGACGCGACCGCGGCCAGCCGTTCGGCGTCCTCCCTGGTCAGCCCGACCGAGGAGGCGAGCAGCAGCCCGTCGGCGGACAGCACGATCGCGTCGGTGATCTCCGGGACCCGGGTGACCAGGTTGTTCAGCAGCCAACCCAGCGATTCGATGTCACCGGCCCGCAGCGCCGAGCTGGTCACCGGCTCTCCCTTCTGGATGTGTCCGATCCATCGGTGCGCTCCGGGCCCTGCGGTTGGGGCTCGCCGGCTACCTGCCGGCCCCGGTCGGAGCCCTTCTGGTACGAGGCCATCAGCGCCCGGGTCTCCTCCGGGGTGCGCTGGGTGATCACGTCCGGCGGGCTGTGCCGGGGCCCGGTGCCGACCGCCTGGCCGGGCACCAACGGCGCCTGCCGGCTGCGCCGCGGCAGCCCGTTCTCGGTGACCGCTTCGATCGGCGCCGCCGGAATCGGCCCGGCGTGGGCCGGGCTGCCGGCGCCCCGCCCGGCCGGCCGCTGCCCGGCGGGTGGCACCGGTCCGGCCGGCGGCCCGACCGG
>Ga0307500_10000188_pt1 | contig 21219 bp, 21 predicted proteins | sample 14_S_MG_FD_201362 | JGI IMG/M metagenome (GOLD analysis project Ga0307500, IMG submission 201362) | Soil microbial communities from Populus trichocarpa stands in riparian zone in the Pacific Northwest, United States - 14_S | ecosystem: Environmental > Terrestrial > Soil > Riparian zone > Trees... | reverse complement strand
CGATTACCGGGAACGGCGGCGGATCGTCGCTCAGCGTCCGGCAGGTGCTCGACGAGGTGGTGCCGGCGTTCGAGCGCCTGCGTCAGCAGGGCAAGATCCGTTTCCTCGGGATCACGGCGTTAGGCGATACCGCCGCACTTCATCAGGTGATCGATGCGCGCGTCTTCGACAGCGCGCAAATCGTCTACAACATGCTCAATCCATCGGCGGCCGGCGAATTGCCGGCGCGCTATCCGGCGCAGGATTATGGACGGTTGTTCGTTGCGACCACGGCCGCCGGCGTCGGCGTCGTGGGCATCCGCGTGCTGGCCGGCGGCGCGCTGTCGGGCTCGGCCGAGCGTCATCCGATTGCCGGGCCGGCGCCCGAGCCGATCGGCTCGGCGATGCGTTACGATGCCGATATCGATCGCGCGCGCCGCCTGATGCCACTGGTGGAGGAGGGGTTCGCCGCCAGCCTGACCGAAGCCGCCACGCGGTTTGCGCTGTCGCACCCGGCGATGGGCACGATCCTGGTCGGCATGGCGACGCCGCAGCAATTCGAGGACGCACTCACAGCTGCGGAAAAGGGACCGCTGCCGCAAGCCGCACTCGACCGGCTGTCCGCGCTGCGGCAGGAATTTTCCGGCGAGCCACGATGAGCAGGGCGCAGGCATTATTGCTGGCGGGATGGAACTTATCGGGCGGCCGGGCGGTTGCCGCGCGGGGGGCCGCCACGAATGAACCTGACAAAATCGTCACCGAACCAATCGCTGCTCGGCGCGGCCATGGCCTTGCGGCGCACCACCATCCGTGAGGGCAGGCCGTTTCCGCTCGGGGCGACATGGGACGGCCTTGGCGTCAACTTCGCGCTGTTCTCGGCGCACGCCACCAGGGTCGAGCTCTGCATCTTCGATGATGCCGGCGAGAAGGAAATAGAGCGCTTCGACCTGCCCGAATACACCGACGAAGTCTGGCATGGCTACGTCCCGACCGCGCGGCCCGGCACCGTCTACGGCTATCGCGTTCACGGGCCCTATGAGCCGGATGCAGGCCATCGCTTCAATCCGAACAAGCTGTTGATCGATCCCTACGCCAAGCAGCTCGTCGGAGAGTTGCAGTGGTCCTCCGAGCTTTTCGGCTACCGGCTCGACCATCCCGACAAGGACAAATCCTACGACGCGCGCGACAGCGCGCCTTACATGCTCAAGTGCCGGGTCATCGATCCGGCCTTTACCTGGGGCGCATCGCGCAAGCCGGAGACGTCCTGGGCGCGTACGATCATCTATGAGATGCACGTCAAGGGATTCACGCAGCGTCATCCGCTGATTCCGGAATCCGACCGAGGCACGTTCGCAGGCCTGTCCCATCCCGCGATCCCGGCCTATCTGCGCTCGCTCGGTGTCACCAGCGTCGAGCTGTTGCCGATCCATTCGTTCATCGACGACAGCTATCTCGTCGACAAGGGACTGCGAAACTACTGGGGCTACAATTCGATCGGGTTCTTCGCGCCCGAGACCCGCTATCTCCGCACCGGCGGGGCCAACGAATTCAAGACCATGATCAACCAGTTTCATGCCCACGGTCTCGAGATCATCCTGGATGTCGTCTACAACCATACCGCCGAGGGCAACGAACTTGGCCCGACGCTTTCGTTCAAGGGGATCGATAACGCCAGCTATTACCGGCTGCTGCCGGAGCAGCGCCGCTACTACATCAACGACACCGGCACCGGAAACACGGTCAATCTCTCGCATCCGCGCGTGCTGCAGATGGTGGCGGATTCCCTGCGCTATTGGGCGACCGAAATGCGGGTCGACGGCTTTCGCTTCGATCTCGCCACCATTCTGGCGCGCGAGCCCTACGGCTTCGACGAAGGCGGCGGCTTTCTCGATGCCTGCCGGCAGGACCCGGTGCTGTCTGGCGTGAAGCTGATCGCCGAGCCCTGGGATATCGGACCGGGCGGCTACCAGGTCGGCCGGTTTCCGCCGGGCTGGGCCGAATGGAACGACAAGTTTCGCGATACGGTTCGAAGCTACTGGAAGGGCGATGCCGGCCTGTTGCCGGACTTGGCCAAACGCATTTCGGGGTCGGGCGATCTGTTCAACAAGCGCGGCCGCAGACCATGGGCCAGCATCAATTTCGTGACCGCCCATGACGGGTTCAATCTCAACGACCTCGTATCCTACAACGACAAGCACAACGAGGCGAACGGCGAAGACAACCGCGACGGGCATTCCAACAACCATTCCTGGAATCACGGTGTCGAGGGTCCCACCGACGACCCGGCCATCCTGGAGCTGCGCGAGCGGCAAAAGCGAAACCTGCTGGCCACCGTGTTGCTCTCGCATGGAACGCCGATGCTGCTGGCGGGCGACGAGTTTGGCCATACGCAAAACGGCAACAACAATGCGTATGCGCAGGACAACGACATCAACTGGCCGAACTGGCTCGGAATATCGGCGCGGGGTCGGGCGTTGCGGGAATTCACCCGCCGCCTGATCGTCACGCGCAAGGCGTTTCCGATCCTTTACCGCAGCCGCTTTCTGGTCGGCTCGCGCAACGAGGAGCTCGACGTTACCGACGTCACCTGGCTCACGCCGGCAGCCACCGAAATGACAACCGAACAATGGCAGGACGGCAACGCCCGCTGCTTCGGCATGCTGCTCGATGGCCGCGCACAGGAAAGCGGCATCAAGCGGCGCGGATCGGATGCGACGTTGCTGATCGTCTTCAACGCCCATCACGATGTCGTTCCGTTCACACTGCCCGAGGTGGCCGAAGGCCGGCATTGGGTCGGCCTGATCGACACGGCCCAGCCGGAGGCGCCGCCTGCCACCTATCCCTTCGGTCACGTCTACGACGTCACCGGGCGATCGCTCTGCGCGTTCGCGCTGGAGGGAGCGATAACGGGCGATCTGCGGCAGGGCGTCGGTTCGATTCTCGACGTAACGGAGCGTCCGCTGGAATAGCTCCTACAAAGCCGCGTCGGCCTTGCTGTCCGAATTCTGCAGCGCGGGCGCCAACGTGGCGTCGGGCTGCGGCGTGATCGCCGGCAACAGCGGGCGCTTGTGCGGATGCAGATCCTTTCGTCGAACGCCAAAATGGCAGATGACGGAATCGATGCTTTCACCGGGCCTTCGCAACCTTCGTCCCTGCTGCGCCAGCCAGGTCTGGATCTTTGCGATCGAGGCACGGCCTATCCCGTCGATCTCCGAAAGCTCGCGCCTGGTGTGCAGGGATATGATCTCGGGCAGGAAAACGGTGCGATCGGAATCGCCGCGCACGACGAATGATGCGTACCGCGCATTCGTCATCAACTGAACGATCCTGTCCGGCAGATCCGCGCCGGAAGCGACGGTAACCTTGTTTGCTCGTGCCATATGCAGCAGCTTTATCCTGAATATGATGGGTCGATTAAATCTGAATCATTCCAAGCCTGCCGCCAACTAAGCATGACCGCGTCGATTTATCACGCCTCGCTCCGCATCTTGGAATTAGAACAATTAGAAATTTTCGCGTGCAACTTGCAGTTTCAACCAGCGACGTTGCGCAATTGATACAGGCGCAAGCTTTTGCGGGCGTACACTATCGTCTTAGATGAGTTCTAGTCGCTCATTATTTCAGTTCAGGGAAAGTCGTACGACCGTCATTGCGAGGAGCGAAAGCGACGAAGCAATCCATCTTTCCGCACCCGCCGATGGATGGATTGCTTCGCTACGCTCGCAATGACGGTGTGATGCGGGCGGCGCCGTTTCAGTCACGACGGCTTTGCCGTCACGATACAGGCCGACGCGAGCAGCAACGCGACGTCAGGGATAACCCGCCCCGGCAATTTCCACATCGACCACGTCGATCCGCGAGGACGATTTGCGTTGCCGGAGTTCTTCATAGGACGTCGCGGCACTCAGGCAGAACAGCGTCCGCCGTTCGGGTCCGCCGAGCACGCAGGCGAGGGCGCGGCGGCCGGGGACTTCTATTCGCTGTAACTCGTGTCCGCCGGGATCGAGGCGAATGAAGGCGTCTTCTTCGAAGGACGCGACCCACACGGCGCCTTCCTGATCGAGGCAGATGCCATCGGGGGACTTCATGCTTCCGAAGCGGCCACGAAACCTCAGGTCGCCGTTCGGCTCGATGTCATAATCGGCGAGGCATGCGCCATCCATTTCGGCTACGACGAGCCGGCGATGGTCGGCCGAGACCGCGATGCCGTTCGGAAACCGCAATCCTTCGGCGACCACGCGGGCCGCGCCGTCCGGCATCACCAGAATGATGCGGCCGGGCGCGCCGCGATCGGGCGGCGGCGGCATGTCGAAGCCGAGATCGCCGACATAGGCGCGGCCCAAGCCGTCGATGATCATGTCGTCGATCGCGCCGGCCGCGATCCCTGAGAGGTCGGCATAGAGCGAAAGCTTGCCGTCGGCGTAGGTCATCAGGCGTTTGCGATGCATCGTCAGGACGACAAGCCGCCCGTCCGGCAGGATGCCGGTGCCGCAGGGCGTGTCGTCCTCGAATGTCGCGTGCCGCTCGCGCGCGCCGGAAGGGGAGAGGCTGAGCAGCGTCCGTTCCATGCAGTCGACGAACCAGAGCCGGCCGGCATGCCAGCGCGGTCCCTCGAAATAGCGTCCGCCATCAAGCATGCATTGCAGCGTCATCGGCTAGAACGTCACCACGATCTTGCCGAGGTGCTTGTTGGCTTCCATGTGCTCGAACGCTGCTCCTATCTCGGCGAAGGGATAGACCTTGTCGATCGGCAGTTGCAGTTTTCGCGATTCCACCGCGCCCCAGATGTCTTTCCGGACCTCGTCGAAGATTTCGCGGACTTCCTCGATGGTGCGGGTGCGGAAGGTGACGCCGATATAATTGATGCGGCGGGCGGCGTGCAGGTCGAAATTGAAGTCGCCGTGGGTGCCGCCGAGCCGGCCGACATTGACGATGCGGCCCTTGACCTTGGTGGCTTTCAGATTCTGGTTCGCGACCGGGCCCGAGACCTGATCGACGATCAGGTCGACGCCTTCGCCGCCGGTGGCCTGCAGCACCTGATCGACCCAGCCGGGATCCTTCGAGTCGATGGCGAGATCGGCGCCGTATTCCTTCAGGCGTCCGCGGCGCATCGCGTCCGTCGACGAGCCGATCACGAGTTTCGCGCCCTTGAATTTGGCGATCTGCATCGCCATCAGCCCGACGCCGGAGCTGGCGCCCTGGATCAGCACGGTCTGGCCTTTCTGCAGCGCGCCGTTGGTGACGACGGCGTTGTGCATGGTGGCGAGCGCGACGGGGAGGGTGGCGGCCTCCTCGAAATTCATGTTGGAGGGGGCGCGGAACAGCCGGCCGTGGTCGGCCAGCGTGTACTCGGCAAACGCCGAGCCGCCCGAGCCCATGATCTTGTCGCCGACCTTGACGCCCTTGGCATCGGGACCGAGCTCGGCAACTTCGCCCGCCCATTCCATGCCGAGCACGGTGCCGACGCCGCCGGCCGCGCCATGCACATGGCCCTTGGTCATGCCGAGATCGGCCCGGTTGAGGCCGCAGGCATGGACCTTGACCAGCACCTGGCTGCCCTTCGGTGACGGCTTTGCGATGTCGCTGATTTCAGCGCCGTTGGCGCCGTAGACATAGGCTTTCATGGGCTCTTCTCTATCTTTGCTCCCTCTCCCGCGCTTGCGGGGGAGGGTTGGGGTGGGGGTGTCGCCGCGAGTCAGACTGTTCGTGTGGAGAGAGCCCCCACCCGGCGCTTACGCGCCGACCTCCCCCGCAAGCGGGAGAGGTGAAGCAAATTGCGGCGCGGACAAACAATCTATTCCGCGGCCTGGCGCTGGGCGCCCGACACCATGGCTTCGAGCCGGCTGCGAATGATCGCTTCCGCATCGCGCATGATGCGCGACACCAGTTCGGCGCAGGTCGGGATGTCGTGGATCAGGCCCTGGACCTGGCCGGCCGACCAGATGCCTTCATCGGCATCGCCGGTGGCGTAGACCATCTTGCCGCGGGCGCCAGCGACGAGTTCGCGCACGTCCTCGAACTTGGCGCCTTCCTTCTCCATCGCGACCACCTTGGTCGAGATCGTGTTCTTGGCGACGCGCGAAGTGTTGCGCATGGTGCGGAAAATGAGTTCGGTCTCGCGCTCGTCATTGGCGACGATGCGCTCCTTGACGAGCTGGTGGATCGGGCTCTCCCTGGTGCACATGAAGCGCGTGCCCATGTTGATGCCCTCGGCGCCGAGCGCGAGTGCGGCGACCAGGCCGCGGCCGTCGCCGAACCCACCGGAGGCGATCATCGGAATCTTGATCTTGTCGGCGGCGGCCGGGATCAGGATCAGGCCGGGCGTGTCGTCCTCGCCGGGATGGCCGGCGCATTCAAAGCCGTCGATCGAGAGCGCGTCGACGCCCATCCGCTCCGCCGACAGCCCGTGACGGACGCTGGTGCATTTGTGGATGATCTTGATGCCGTGCTTCTTGAACTCGGTGACGTGTTCCTGCGGCTTGTTGCCGGCGGTTTCCACGATCTTGATGCCGGCTTCGATGATGGCCTGGCGATATTCGACGTAGGGCGGCGGCTTGATGGCGGGAAGGATGGTCAGGTTGACGCCGAACGGCTTGTCGGTCATGTCGCGGCAGCGCGCGATTTCCTTGGTGAGATCCTCCGGCGTCGGCTGCGTCAGCGCAGTAATAAGCCCGAGCGCGCCGGCATTGGCGACGGCGGCGACCAGCTCGGCACGCCCGACCCATTGCATGCCGCCCTGGACGATCGGGTGTTCAACGCCAACGAGTTCGGTGAATCGCGTCTTCATGTCTGCCCTCTGTTTCCCCGGCGGGACGGCCCGCACGTCATTTTGTGAGATTTCGAAGGGCAGGATGCCGTTACACCCCGCAAAAGTCTACCGGGGGCGGACGGTCGTCCGGGCAACGCCAGCATGCAAAAGCGGGGCTTGTTCCGCAGTGCGAACAATTCCGCATCAGCCATGGTGTCGCGTTGCCGGTCTGATCCGCTGCGCTTTCCTCGACGTTTCCTGATATTGAACGAGAAGCAGGAGTACCGATGCGGAATTTGCGGCTAGCGCTCTTTGTTCTCCTCGTGGTCGGTGCAGGCTTTGCGACGGGCTTCGCGAACCCGCCTGGAGGTTGGTATGCCGCGCTCGCCAAGCCGTGGTTCAACCCGCCGAACTGGATATTCGCCCCGGTGTGGTCGATCGTCTACCTGCTGGTGGCGATCGCGGGCTGGCGGACCTGGGAGCGTGACCGCAACTCCGTGGCGATGACGCTGTGGTGGGCGCAGATGGCGCTCAATCTGCTGTGGTCGCCCGTCTTCTTTACGGCGCACTGGCCGGCCGTCGCGCTTGCCGTCATTTTGATGCTTCTCGCCGTGATCCTCGCGTTCATCGCAAGGCAGTGGTCCGATGACCGGATTTCGGTCGGGCTCTTCATCCCGTACGCGGCCTGGGTCGGGTTTGCTTCTGTCCTCAATTTTGCAATCGTCCGCCTCAACTAGGCGGAGTTGCAGGGGAGGATTCCGATCAGCCGGCCGCCTGAGCCTCGAACGCCGCGCAATCGGTACGCACCGTCTCCAGCGTTCGCCGCAGCCAGGTCTTGATGGTGCCGACGGGTACGCCGAAACGCTCCGATAGCGATTGCCGGCTTTCGCCGTCGATATAGGCGAGCGACAGCAGCGCCTGGCGGTCTTCCGGGAGCTGGCGGATCGCGGTCGCGGCGATCGGCCGGGCGCGGTCGTAGTCGAATCCGTCAGCACCATCCTGTACGGGTTCCGGTACCAGCAGGGCGAAGTCGAGATCGGTGGTCGGAAGCGTCTTGAGACGAAGCGCATCGATCGCGGTGTTGCGGACGATCACGGCCATCCAGCTGATCGGAGAGGATCGATCCGGGTTGAATTGCGGCGCGTTCCGCCAGATCTTTAAATATGCGTCCTGAAGAATGTCCTCGACCTCCACGCCGCGCGGGAATACCGCGCAGGCCGTGTTGCGCATCTTCCGGTTGGTCAGCGCATAGAGCTCGGAGAACGCGGCGTCTTCGCCTTTGGCGGCGCGTGCGATCAGAACGGAAAGATGGTCCCTGCGCTCAGCGGTCGATGCGATCCCGATTTTCATCCGATGGTCCCGAGTTGAGGCGTGCTCTCGGGTAGGAACGATGCGGTCGGGCAGACGGATCACTGCAGCGTGGTGGCCGGACTTTTTGTCACAGCGATCGGCGCGTTGCCGGGATCAGAGCCGCACGAAGGGGCTGATCAGGCGACCGAAGAAGCCGTTGATGCGGAGATCGCCGGTCATGGCCACCAGGCAAAGGCAGGGCTCGCCGTCGCCGACGGTCGGCTGATGATCGAGAGTCTCGTCACCGAAGTCGAAATCGCCCGCGCCAAAGCGGCCGCCCTCGTGGCTGAAACTGCCCCGCAGGACGCATGTCAGCTCGCTCCCGGTATGGGTATGCTCAAGCATATGCGTGCCGGGGTTCGAACTGAGCAGGAAGGCGCGCGACCTTGACGGGCCCGGCAATTCGATCGGCCGCATGCTGACGCCCGGGGCTACCCACCGACGCCGTCCGATGCGGTAGTGCCTCAGGATTTCGGGCAGCTCGTCATCGGTGAGGCTGTCGGCGGGCACCGAGGGCTGAGGTGGGGATCGATCGAGCTTCGCCATGACGGCCTCGAACGCACCGGCTTTCATCGCGGCGGGTTCGACGGCCTCCAGCGTCGATCCGCCGATACCTTCGACCGCACGCAACAGCCGCCGGCACGCTGAACAGCCAGACGCATGAACGGCGACGGCGAGATGCTCGCCCGCGTCGAGGGTTCCGGCCGCAAAACCTGCCAGCAATTCCGGAGAGGGGTGATGGGTCACGCTCATTTCGTTTCGTCCAACAGGGCTCTCAGCCGGTTCATTGCCAATCTGATCCTGGATTTTACTGTTCCCAGCGGTATCCCGAGGAAGTCCGCGATCTCGGGATGCGGACGTTCCTCAATAAACGACAGCCGGATCGCCATGGATTGCTCCTCGGAGAGGCTCGACAGCGCCGTGGCGATGCGGCCCGCCTCGTCATTTCGCGCCATGACGTCATCTGCCGGTTCGGCGGGATCGACGAGGTAGTCGAGCTCGGCATCATGGTCGACGGCGCCGGTGCGCGCCGCCCGCCGCACCTGGTCGATCCGCAGGTTTCGAGCAATCGTGTAGATCCAGGCCGCCGCGCCTGCGGAGACGGGGTCGAACTGCGCAGCCTTCCGCCACACCGCCAGCAGGGTCTCCTGCGCGATTTCTTCAGCGTCATCGCTGCTGGCGCCGGTCTTCAGCATCAGGCCCTTCACACGCGGGGCAAAATGCTCAAACAGGCGCCGGAACGCCTCGCGGTCACCGTCAGCGACGCGTCCGATCAGTGTCGCCCACTCCACCGTTACCCTGGGCCTTTCGTTGGCTCGAGCCTCTTCGGTCCCGGTTGAATCAGAGCCGGGCTCTGGATTCATGTTTTGACGCATTTTCTCGACGCGAACCGGTATCCACTTCGCTTGAAAACGCTCGGGTCTCCGCAAGCTGCTCGACCGGATTGCCGCCGTCGAGCGCCGCGTTCTTGACAGCATTCGGATCGTTTGGGAACCACGGGACATTGCGCCGCTCAAGGGAACTTACCCAGGGGTAACGAGCGGGGCGGGGGTTTGGATCACCTGTCGCGATCGACGAACTCACCAATGAGTTCGGGCAGCAGGTGGCGTCACCTCGACACAGGCGCAACTCTGACTTCGCGAATTGCCAGATAAAGGCTGATCGTGCCCACAGTGACGGGAAGCAGTCCGATCAGTATCCAGGCCCAGTGCGAGCCAGCGCCGATCGTGCCGGCGGCAATCCAGATTCCAAAGGCAATGATACCTATCGAGATGGAGAACGAGAACGCGTCATTCATGGTGGCCTCCAAAGACCTGTGCCTGTCGGATCGATGCCAGTCCGTCAGCAAGTTTCGGCATCAACCCGGGCCTGCCACTCGACCTGATCATCCAGCCCTCAAAGGCAGCAATGCCGGGGGCTTGTGATCCACCTTCTGCTGATACGGCAGCCCTAAGAACTGCCTCTCGCGAGGAAAAGCCTGTCCGTGGAACGATCGAGCCGCTTATCGGAGCCTTGCGCCCCATTCAGGTGACCGACCAGTTCGCCGGAAAGACGATAAATATTGATCCCTTTTAGATGATAAAGTTTTCGGCCCTTCAAATCGAAGATGGACCCGCCGTCCATCACTCCAACATGGATACCGTTGCTATTGAAAATATTGCCGCTCATGACCGACCTCCAAACGAGGCTGTGGCACCAAGCTGCGCCTGCTGGACCCAGATAGCGAGACAATTCGGGCGGCACGCCGGACATTTTGTGGGCATCCAGCTGGCATCGCGCCCGGTGTCGAGGCACATTTTTTCACTTGTGCGTGTGCGCCCGAGAAATCACACCCTGTTAATCCTCTCGTGATCTGTTGGGGCTTTGCAGATGCGACCCGGCACCTCCGCCGGCCATGATTGTTCGGAGTCTCAACCATGGTACCCACGCTTGCTTCTGGGCAGCTCGACAAGATCACGCTTTCTGAACTGCTGGGCGCACTCAGCCACGCGCTCGATCTCACCGAGGGGCAGCCGGCCGGACATTGCGTGCGATGCAGCCGTATCGGTGTCGAAATCGGCAGGGAAATCGGCCTCGGCAAGGCCGAGATCGCCGAACTCTATTATGCGCTGCTGCTGAAGGATCTCGGCTGCAGCAGCAACGCGGCGCGCATCTGCGAGCTGTATCTGACCGATGATCTCTCCTTCAAGCAGGACTTCAAGTTCATCGACGGCAGCCTGCCGCAGGCGCTGCGCTTCGTGCTCGGTCATACCGGCCTGAAAGCCGGCCTCGCCGAACGGTTCCGCGCCATCGTCAACATCTTCCAGAACGGCGGAGAGATCGCCCGCGAACTGATCGAGACGCGCTGCCATCGCGGCGCCGACATCGCCCGCAAAATGCGTTTCGCCGAGCCGGTCGCCGACGGCATCAAAAATCTCGACGAGCATTGGGATGGCGGCGGCAAGCCGCTCGGTCTGCGCGGTGCGGCGATCCCGATTTATTCCCGCATCGCGCTGATGGCGCAGGTGATCGACGTGTTCCACGTCGCGAACGGCCCCGAAGCGGCGCTGCACGAAGCCCGGAACCGGTCGGGGACGTGGTTCGATCCGGACCTGGTTGCGGCCTTTGAGCGCATCGCGGCGCGGCCTGCGTTCTGGGATATGCTTCGCATTGATGGTGGGCACGAGGCGGCCTTGCCCGAACCGCCGGAGCAGGCGAGCGTGCCGATCGACGAGGACTATCTCGACGACATCGCGGCCGCCTTCGCCCAGGTGGTAGATTCCAAGAGTCCCTACACCAGCGGCCACAGCGAGCGCGTCACGCTGTTTACCGACATGATCGCGGAGCAGTTGGAGTTCAGCGCTGAGCAGCGACGCTGGCTCAAGCGTGCCGCGCTGCTGCACGACATCGGCAAGCTCGGCGTCAGCAACGCCATCCTCGACAAGCCAGGCAAGCTGGACGACGCCGAATGGGAGATCATGCGCATGCACTCCGCGCATTCCGAAGCCATCCTGTCGCGCATCGGCGCGTTCAGAGAACTCGCCCCGATCGCCGGCGCGCATCACGAGCGGCTGGACGGCAATGGCTATCCCCGCGGCCTCGCGGGAGACCAGATCTGCCTGGAAACCCGAATCATCACCACCGCAGATATCTTCGATGCGCTCACCGCCGAGCGTCCCTATCGCGCCGCGATGCCGATCACAAAAGCGCTGGCGATCATGTCCGGAATGGTCGGTACCCAGATCGACGCGAACTGCTTTGCGGCGCTCACGCGTGCGCTTGGACGCATCGACGAGACGCTGGCCGCCTGATTGGTACGCTCGATCTAATGTAGCTTGAATTGTTTGGCGGATTGCAGCCGTCAAGTGGAGCGGCCCTAACTCAACAAGGACACGAACACCTCAATCTGATCGGCCGCCGCAACCATCAGCGCGTCGTAGCTGGTTTTTCCCCGGGCTGCCGCTTTCAAAATGCATTCGGCAAAATATGCCTTGGCGGCCGGGGTCGAATGTTGCGAGGGCACTCTGGTCATCGTGTCCTCGAGCACCCTCTTCATGATTTCAATGAGCGCGGGGTCGAATTGGGGCATGGCCGTAGCTCCTGGCCGTCAACCACTGCTGGTCCGCAATTCCCAAGATCTCATACCCTTTCAGGGGCGGGGACAGCGGTCGAGTCAACAATTCGAGATGGTTCACTGGGGCCGATCCGATATGACGGGTTGTCGTCTTGTTGCAGCCGCGCAGGGTCATATAATGCAGGCCTTTCGTGGGAGGACGTGTTCATGACGCTGGCCACGGGTTCGCGCAACGATCGGTTCAAGCAGGGAAAGGCGCTCCGCCGCGAGACGCCGCGCGAGGCGCATGCGGAGCTGAAGGGATCGTTGTCGCGCAACGCCGTTGCGATCCTCGCCGAGAGCGACCGGGACCGGGTCCCGGAACTCGTGCCGGAACGCTACGTTCGCATGTCGCTCAACCCGTTCGCTTTTCTGCGCGGGGCCGCCGCCATCATGGCGACAGACCTTGCAGTCCAGCCGAGGGCCGGAATTCCGGTGCAAGCGGGCGGCGACAGCCATTTGATGAATTTCGGGGCCTTCGTCACGCCGGAAAACAACATCCTTTTCGACGTCAACGATTTCGACGAGACGCTGCCCGGTGTCGATTTTACCGTCGACCTGAAGCGTCTCGCAGCCAGCGTGGCCGTTGCAGCGCTGGGCTCGGGCGCCTCGAAAAGGCAGGCCCGCGCCTTGGCGGAAGCAACCGTCAAAGCCTATCGGTTGCACATGGCTGCCCTGGCCAAGTTGTCTCCGCTGGAAGTCTGGCACAGCCGGATCGACCTTGAGCAGGAGATCGACCGGATCGGAAACGGCGGCCTGCGGCGCAAGCTGGCCGGCGTGATCGCCAAGGCGCGCGGTGAAGGCCTGTCAAATGACGACAATTTCCCGCATCTCGTCAGCGGCGACGATCCGAAGATCGTCGACAGGCCTCCGACCATCTTCCATCTGGATCCGAAGCGGCACAAGCTTGGGGTCGAACGTGTCCTTGCCACGTATCGCAAAGGCCTCAATCCGGATCGGCTGCGGCTGCTTGACCGCTTCACGATGAAGGATATCGCATTCAAGGCGGTAGGCGTGGGCTCTGTCGGGACATTCTGCTGCATCGCCCTGTTTCTGACCGGCGACAACGAACCGTTGCTCCTCCAGATCAAGCAGGCGCTGCATTCCGTCCTGGAGCGACTCGGTGGCAACCTCGAATACAAGGGGCCACAGGGCCGCCGCGTCGTGCAGGGACAGCAGATGATGCAAGCGGCCAGCGATATTTTTCTCGGCTATACGAAGGATGAAGACTCAGGCCGCGAGTTCTACGTCCGGACGCTGAAGAACCACAGGCTGGGCAGCATCAGCGAAATCAGCGAAGGGGAAGCACTGTCGGACTACGCCCGGCTGTGCGGTCGTACCCTGGCACGCGCCCACGCGCGATCAGGCGACCCTGCCGCAATTTCCGGCTACTCGGGCAAGAGCGAGGTACTCGATGATGCAATCGCTTCGTTCGCGATGGCCTATGCCGACCAGACCATCCTCGATCACGCCGCTCTCGTGAAAGCAAAAGCCCCGGCTAAATCGGGCAAAGCGGCAAAGGCCGCCTAGTGACGCCGCCTACAGCCGGAATTCGTTGGTGAGTTGCCCGATGCCGTCGATCGCAACCGTCACCACGTTGACGGGCTCCTTCACGAGGCCGACGCCGACCGGTGTTCCGCTGGCGATCGATGCCCGAAGTGCAGCGGAGATGCCAAAATCGACGCCGCGCTGCTGACAATTGCTTCACGGTAAACTGAGACCCACCACAGGGCCTTTGTGCTAATCTAGCCAAGGCAGGTTCTGCATGTGTGCGGTCCAAGCATGCCAAACGGACCAAAAGGGCGATCCGTCTTCACAGAGCGTAGTCGGCTGATTGCGCTGGCCGTCGCGGTGGGGTTGGTGCTCGGCATGGTCGGACCGACCTCTGCACAGTTTTTCAATTTCGGCGGATTTCAGCAGCGGCCGCAACCCTATCGCGGTGGCGGCTGGTTCGGTAACGACGTGTATGCACCGTATCAGGAGCATGTGCCGCAGCCTCGGCGGCAAGCGCCACCGGCGGTCCGCGAGGATTTTTCAAAGGCGCCGCCGCCCGAGAGACGCAATACGGTACCTGAGCGCCGCATTCTTGTGCTCGGTGACGCCATGGCGGACTGGCTCGCCTATGGGCTTGAGGGCGTCTATGCCGATCAGCCTGACGTGGGTGTGACCCGCAAACACAGGACAGTTTCTGGCCTAATCAAGTATCAGCCGAAGGGCGACCCGGCCGATTGGGCTGCCGCCGCCAAGGGCATTCTCGCCGTCGAAAAAGTGGACGCCATAGTCGTCATGCTCGGGCTTGATGACCGCGTCGCAATCCGCGAGCCGGCCGCCGAGAAATCCAGCAATAAATCGGGAGACAAGAAGGACGCCGACAAGAAGGACGCCAAGGCCAAACCCGATGGCAAGCCTTCGGGTGAAAAACCCGCGGCGAAGCCGGACAGCGCAACCAAGGTGACGGATCCCGAATTGTCGCCAGACGATGCTACCGACAACCGCGGTGCACCGCCGGTCATGGGACCGGAGCAGAGCGCGCACTCGCCGAACGGCCTCCATGAATTTCGTGAGAAGCGCTGGGTCGAACTCTACAGAGAAAAGATCGACGAGATGATCGGCGTGCTCAAGTCCAAGGGTGTGCCGGTGCTGTGGGTGGGGCTGCCGGTGGTACGCGGCCCCAAGGCGACTGCCGACACGGCGTTCCTGGATACGCTCTATCGCGATGCGGCCGGCAAGGCCGGCATCACTTATGTCGATGTCTGGGACGGATTTGTCGACGAAGCCGGCCGCTTTTTGCAGCAGGGACCGGATTTCGAAGGACAGATCCGCCGGCTGCGCTCGTCGGATGGCGTCTACTTCACCAGGGCCGGCGCGCTCAAGCTCGCGCATTATGCCGAGCGCGAAATCGACCGGCTGTTGGCTGCGCGTTCCGCGCCGATTGTGCTGCCCTCCGAACCGGCAACGCCCGACGCCAAAGCGCTACCGGATCAGCCGGCGCCGCGCCCGCTGGCCGGGCCGATCGTTCCCTTGACGGCCTTTTCTGTCGGCGCGGATCAATTGCTCGGCGGTCCGGGCGCCGGGCCGGTGGCAATCGATGCGCAAGCAGCGCAGCTCTTGATCAGAGGTGAGCCGTTGGCGGCGCCAGCCGGTCGCGCCGACGATTTTGCCTGGCCGCGACGCGAAATTGGACGCGAAGGGGCCAAGGGTGTAACGCCAGTGGCATCAACATCCCTCGATGCCAACGCACGGGCGCCGGCGGCGTCGCTAAAGCCGAAAAAGCCTCGCCGCTAGAGTGGAACTGCCAATCGTTTGGACGGTTCCAGGAACGCCATAGGTTTCAGGCGCAGAAGGAGCCGTCGGTCGACTTGGACAGGTCTTCGTATGCACGCAGTTCCTCACGGCGTGCTTCCAGAGCCGGCTTGACCACCGCAAGCGCGTCGCTGCCGGCGACGAACTGCTTTGGCGGGTTGTCCATTCCGGCGATCTTCACGAGGACATCGCCGAGCTTGGCGGGATCACCGTCCTGCTTGCCATGATAGCCCGACCACATGGCTTCGGCCTTGCCTTCCGCCGCGTAGTCCTCGATCGCGCTGCCGGCATACTTGGCATTGTGCGCATCAAGGAGGTCGGTCCGGAAGAAGCCGGGTTCGACCGCCACGATCTTGATGCCGAACGGCTCAACCTCGTGGGCCACTGATGCCGACAGGCCTTCGACGGCGAACTTCGCGGCGCTATAGGCCCCGCAATGCTTGAAGCCGACGATGCCCGCAAGCGAACTGACGTTGATGATCCGGCCCGATCTCTGCTTGCGCATCACCGGAAGGACCGCGCGCATGACGAACATCACGCCGTAGAAATTGGTCGCAATCAGCTGCTCGATTTCCGCGGTGCTCAACTCCTCGAAATGTCCGAGCAGGCTGTAGCCGGCGTTGTTGACGAGCACGTCGATGCGTCCGAACGTCCTGATCGCCGCGTCGATCGCCGGCTTCGCCTGTGCCTCACTGGCGACGTCCAACTGGACGAACGCGAGGCTGTCGCCCTCGATATCACTCAGCCCATTGCGGACCTTGTCGAGATTGCGCCCAGTCGCGACCACGCGGTCACCGGCTTTCAGTGCCGCCCTCGTAGTTGCCGCGCCGATACCGCTGCCGGCACCCGTGATGAACCAGACCTTGCTCATGTTAACTCTTGCTTTCGATGTTGAAGGGCAACTGCCGCAGGGCTTGCCGGTGAGCCGCTACTTTGCAGGGACCGCACCGATTTGCTGAAGCAATCCGAACAGGTCAGGTTGCCCCGTTTCTTCGATGATCTGCTGGCGAGACAGCCGATAGATATTCAACGCCTGGACCGCAATTTTCTTCCCAGTCGATGGGGTGCCAAAGAAGGTGCCGAGGTGAGTGCCTCGCATGGTAAAGCGAGCAGCCACCTTGTCGCCTTCGGCGACCATCTCCTCGAGCGTCCATTGAATATCCGGGAAACCGCCCCGCATCATCTGGATGATTGCGAGATAGCCCGCTGGCCCCCGCATCGGCTCGCGGCGTCCGGGCACATGGAAGATTGCATCCGGAGAAATGAGTTCTGCGGCCAGCGCCTCGCTAGCTGTGTTGATGAACTCCGTGAAACGGATCATAGCTCGCTTGCTCGCTTCTGGTGTCATGAAGTCATTTTCTCTATTCATCGATGATGTGGATCGTCGGAAAATTTACCGAGTCGGTCGCGGGTCAGGCCAGTTTGAACGGAAGCTGGCGCAGTGGCTTGCCGGTTAGCCGCGCGATGGCATTGGCAAACGCGGGTGCCAGAGGCGGCAGACCGGGTTCGCCCATTCCCGTGGGCGGCTCGGCGCTGGGCACGATGTGGACATCGAACTCGGGCACGTTGGAGATGCGCGCCACCGTGAAGTCGCCGAAATTGCCCTGCTCGACGACGCCGTCCTTGAGCGTGATGGCCGAACCCGGCAGGCACATCGACAGGCCCATGACCGCCGCGCCCTGCAACTGGGCTTCGACGGTGCGTGGGTTCACGGCCAGATTGCAGTGAACGCCGGCGGTCACGCGGTGCAGCACCGGGCTGCCGTCCCGTACCGAGGCTTCCACCACATAGGCCACGACGGTTTGGAAGGATTCGTGCACCGCCACCCCAAAGGCGCGGCCGGAGGGCAAGCGCGTCTTGCCGTAGCCGCTCTTGTCGACCGCCATCTGCAGTGCCGCGCGATGGCGCGGGTGCTTGTCGCCGAACAAATCCATTCGGTAGGCCACCGGGTCCTGGTTCGTGCCACGCGCGATTTCGTCGATCAACGTCTCCATCACGAAGGCGGTGTGGGTGGAGCCCACGCTGCGCCACCACAGCACCGGCACGTTGAGCTTGGGGTGGTGCACGGTCAGGCGCATCGGCATGGGGTAGGGGTCTCGCATACCCTCCGTTGCCGTGCCGTCGATGCCGTTCTTGACCTGGAACTGCTCGAACACGGAGCCTGTGGTGATGGACTGGCCGACGATGACGTGATCCCAGGCCAGCACCTTGCCGCGTTCATCGAAGCCGATGCGCGCGCGGTGCAGGTGCATGGGGCGGTAGTAGCCGCCTCGCATGTCGTCTTCACGGCTCCAGAGCGTGCGCACCGGGGCGTTCAGGCCGGCGGCGCGTGCGGCCTTGGCGATCTCGCAGGCCTCGACCACAAAGTCGCTGCTGCTCGCGAAACGCCGGCCGAAGCCGCCGCCAGCCATCTGCACATGGACCGCCACCTGCTCGGGCTTGAGGCCCAGTACGCGCGCGGCCGCCGCACTATCCAGACCGGGGCATTGCGAGCCGGTCCACAGCTCGACACGCCCTTCGGAAAGCTGAACGGTGCAGTTGAGCGGCTCCATCGCCGCGTGGGCGAGGTATGGAAACACGAACTCCGCTTCCAGTCGCCGGGGTGCTGTGTCGAGCGGCGCCATGTCGGCGTCGAGTTTGCGCGGACCGGGGCGATTGGCCAAGTCGCGGTACTGGGCGAGTTGCCGTTCGCTATCCACCTTCTCGACGGCAGAAGTGTCCCATTGCAGTTTGAGGGCGTCGCGGCCCTGTGTGGCCTGCCAATATCCGTCGGCCACGACCGCCACGCCTTCGGCGCCACCGTCCAGCGGCACGCGCAGCACCGCCTTCACGCCTTTCACGGCGCGCGCCGCGCTGTCATCCACCGAGGCAAGGCGTGCCCCGAACACCGGCGGGCGAGCGACCACGGCCGTCAGCTGACCGGGCAGGCGAATGTCGATACCAAAACCCTGTTGTCCGCTGCTCTTGGCGCGTGCGTCGAGACGCGAAGTCGGGCGGCCGATGATGCGGAATTCCCTGGGATCCTTCAGCGTGACCTTCTCGGGTACCGGCTGAGCCATCGCGGCCTCGGCCAGTTCGCCGTAACCCAGCTTGCGACCATCCGGGCCCAGCACCGTGCCGGCCTGTGTGCGCAGCGTGACCACGTCCACCTTCCAGCGCACTGCTGCGGCACTGAGCAACATGGCCCGCGCGCGTGCGCCGAGCTCGCGGTACTGCGTAAAACTGTTCTTGATCGAATTGGAACCGCCGGTGAGGTGAATGCCGAAGCGTGGGTCAATGTAGGCACCGTCGTTCGAGCCATGCCGGCTGCGTACCAGGCTCCAGTCGGCGTCGAGTTCTTCCGCCAGGATCATCGGCAAAGCGGTCTGCACGCCCTGTCCGAACTCCAGCCGGTTGATCGTCACCGTGACTTCGCCATTGGCGGCGATCTGCACGAAGGCCGACGGCTGCTCGGTCGGCTTGAGCGCGCTTGTCCCTTGGCCAGCAGCCTGAGCCATTGCGAGGTGCGGAAAGGCGCCGAGCGCCAGGCCGCCGGCGCCGGCCAGTTTCAAGAAGCTGCGGCGCGGCAGCGCAACGGCTTCGTCCGTTTGACTGCGCGCCATCAGGCGCTGTGCCGCACGCGGCAGATCGCGGTAATCGATGTTGGGCAACATGACGGGTCCTTCAGACAAGGGTGCGGGCGGCGTCGGCGACAGCAACGCGAATGCGGGCATAGGTGCCGCAGCGGCAGATGTTGCCGTCCATGGCCGAGTCAATTTCGGCTGTTGTCGGCGGCTTGCCGCGGGGGTGCGATTTGAGAAAAGCGATCGCGCTCATGATCTGGCCGCTCTGACAGTAGCCGCACTGCGCCACGTCGTGCTTGACCCATGCGGCATGTACGGCGGCACCGACGCGGTCGGTGCCATCGGTCGCCGCCTCGATCGTGGTGAGCTTTTTGCCCTCGGCTTCGGAAACCGCCGTGATGCAGGAGCGGATGGCCTGGCCGTCCAGATGCACCGTGCAGGCCCCGCACTGCGCGGCGCCGCAGCCGAACTTCGTGCCGGTCAGCCCGACGATGTCGCGCAGCGCCCAAAGCAGGGGCATTGCGGGATCGGCATCGATCGCGACTTCCCGATTGTTCACGATAAGCTTCATCGGTCTGCTCCTTGCGGGCTGCCTGTCTCGGGCGTGTTTGGGGGCTGACCATCAGATAGCACTGGTCGCTACTATCGATTAGCCGCTATAATCCACTAGGGCTTATGTATCCGGTGCATAAATGAAACGAGACGATCTGTACGACCTCGCCGCCTTCGCAGTCGTCGCGGAGCAGGGCAGCTTTACCCGCGCGGCGGCCGAGCTCGGCATGTCGCAATCGGCGTTGAGCCACGCCATGAAGGCCCTCGAAGAGCGGCTAGGGGTGCGGCTTCTGTCGCGGACCACGCGCTCGGTGTCGACGACTGAAGCGGGCGAGACGATGCTGCGCTCGTTACGCCCGGCACTGGAGGACATCGCCTCCGGGGTGGATGCGGTAGGCGCTCTGTGCGGGAAGCCGTCCGGTACCGTCCGCATCACTGCGACCAAGCATGCTGTCTCGACGATCGTTATGCCTGTGCTGCCACGCTTCCTTGCGTCGCATCCCGATATAAGGGTGGACATGCTCGTCGACGACAATTTGACCGACATCGTCGCCGAACGCATCGACGCTGGCATCCGCTTCGGCGATATCGTCGAAAAAGATATGATCGCGGTCCGGATCGGGCCGGACATCCGGATGGGCGTCGTCGGTGCGCCATCGTATTTCGCGAACCATAAGATGCCCCGAACGCCCCGCGAGCTCGCGGGCCATCGCTGCATCAACTACCGGCGCGTCAGGGTAGGTGGGCTTTACGCCTGGGACGTCGAGGCCAAGGGGCGGCCATTCCAGGTTCGCGTCGAAGGTCCCCTCTCATTCAACAACGGCGACCTGATCCGCGAGGCAGCCCTGGCCGGCCAGGGGCTCGCCTATGTCTACGACGATGAGGTGGCGGCTGATATCAAGGCTGGGCGGCTCATACGGATTTTGGAGAAGTGGTGCCCGACCTTCCCCGGCTACCATCTCTATCATCCCAGTCGGCGGCAGACGCCTCCCGCACTGGCTGCCCTCATTGCAGCGCTTCGCTACAAATTCTAGCTCAAGAACGGAAAACCATCTGCGACCTGCTGCAGCAGGCGACGCCGCCTACTGCCTGAACTCGTTGGTCAGCTCGCCAATGCCGTCGATCGCCACCGTCACCGTGTTGACCGGGTCCTTCATAACGCCGATGCCGACCGATGTGCTGCAGGCGATCAGATCGCCGGGCAGGAGCGTCATGTCGTGCGAGATCTTGCTGACGAGTTCTTGGGCGCTGAAGATCATGTCTGAGATGGGGTTCAACCAGAACCGATAAGGCTCTACGTCACGGCGATTGCGGCGCCCCGCATCCCGCCGGACGCATCGGCCCTGATGCTCTCATTCAGTTTCTGATTGACGATCTGGACCGTACGGTCGATTTCGGCATTGGGTGCGCCAAGCTGATGCGAAATCAGCTTCACCAGCAGATCGACGCGTTCGATCGAAGGCGCGCCACCAGCGACCGCCCGGGCCGCCGACGAGGGCTTGAGCAGGCTTTCCGCCGCTTTGGCGTATTTCTCGAAAGGTACCTGATCGGTGGGATCGGCGCCGAGACGCTGGGCGATGGCATCGACATGGTCATAGATCGACTGCGAGAGGTGGATATCGCCGTGCACC
>Ga0307500_10000186_pt1 | contig 21284 bp, 15 predicted proteins | sample 14_S_MG_FD_201362 | JGI IMG/M metagenome (GOLD analysis project Ga0307500, IMG submission 201362) | Soil microbial communities from Populus trichocarpa stands in riparian zone in the Pacific Northwest, United States - 14_S | ecosystem: Environmental > Terrestrial > Soil > Riparian zone > Trees... | reverse complement strand
GCGAAGTATCTCACGAAGGAGAAGCCGACGACCAAGATCGCCGTGCTCTACCAGAACGACGACATGGGTAAGGACTATCTGAAGGGCCTGAAGGACGGCTTCGCAAAGGATGCCTCCCGCATCGTTGCGGAGGAAAGCTACGAGGTGTCGGAGCCGACCATCGACTCGCATGTGGTGCGGATCAAGTCGTCCAATCCGGATGTTGTGGTATTCTTCACCACGCCGAAGTTCGGCGCGCAGGCGATCAAGAAACTCGGCGAGATGAGCTGGAAGCCCGTCACCATCATCTCCAATGTCAGCGCATCCACCGCGACCGTGATGCGGCCCGCGGGGTTGGAGAATTCGCAAGGCGTGATCTCGGCCGCCTACGCCAAGGATGCCAGCGATCCCCAGTGGGAGGGCGACGCCGGCATCAAGGCGTTCGACGCCGTGCTGGCCAAATACCTGCCGGATGTCAATCGCGTCGATTCCTCAGCCATGACCGGCTACAACATGGCGACCACCATGGTCGAAGTGTTGAAGCGCTGCGGTGACAATCTGACCCACGAGAACGTGATGAAGCAGGCTGCGAGCTTGAAGCAGTTCCCGCAAGGCGGGCTGCTGCCGGGCGTCACCATCTCCACCGGGCCGGAAGACTTCCAGCCGATCGAGCAATTGCAATTGATGCAGTTCAAGGACGGGCGCTGGCAGTTGTTCGGCGACGTCATAAGCGGCGAACTCGCCCACTAGGACAGATTGCCATGACCGACCGGCGTCCCCTCTTGCGTGCGATCTTTGACGCGGCCGTTGCGGCCGCGCATCCCGACGTCGTGCTCGCGGCGCATCTGCGGCCCGCGCCGAAAGGCCGGGTGATCTGCCTTGCCGCCGGCAAGGGCGCGGCGGCCATGGCGGCTGCGGCCGAACGGCACTACCTCGATACGCTGGGGCTTGATCCCGCGCGGCTGACCGGCCTTGCCACCACGCGCCACGGCCACGGCGTGCCGACGCGCCGCATCAGGGTGATCGAGGCCGGCCATCCCGTACCCGATGAGGCCGGACTGAAAGCCGCCGACGAAACACTGCGTCTCGCCGCTGAAGCAACCGGTGACGATCTGCTGCTGGTGCTGTTGTCCGGCGGCGGCTCGGCAAACTGGATCGCGCCGGCCGACGGTGTTTCGTTTGCACAGAAGCAGCAGGTGAACCGCGCGTTGTTGCGTTCGGGCGCACCGATCGGCGAGATGAACATCGTCCGCAAGCATCTGTCGCGGATCAAGGGCGGCCGGCTGGCCCGCGCCGGACAGCGCGCCGCCGAAATCGTGACGCTCGCGATCTCAGACGTGCCGCATGACGATCCGTCCGCGATCGCATCCGGACCGACGGTGCCGGACCCGAGCACGCTGGCGGACGCCCGCGCGCTGGTCGCGCGGTACAATCTCACGGTCGACGATGCCGTCAGGCGCGCCCTGGAAAATCCGGCGAATGAGAGCTGCAAGCCCGGCGACACGGCGTTTGCCCGCGCCCAATTCGAGATGATCGCAAAACCCAAGGCCTCGCTCGACGCCGCCATCAAGGTCGCCAAGGATGCCGGCTATGAGGTCATCGGCCTCGGCGCGGATCTCGAAGGCGAGGCGCGCGACGTTGCGGCCGATCATGTGCGGCTGGCGCTGAAGGCACAGGGCGAAGGCAAGCGCATCGCGATCCTTTCGGGCGGCGAACTCACCGTGACCGTGCGCGGCAACGGCCGTGGCGGCCCCAATCAGGAATACGCGCTGGCGCTGGCAGACCTTCTGAAGGACACGACCGGCATCGTGGCGCTGGCCGCGGACACCGACGGCGCCGACGGCGGCGCCGGCAGCGCGACCGACCCGGCCGGCGCCGTGATCGACCAGACCACGTTTGCGAAGATGAAGTCGCTCGGCCTCGACCCCGCGGCCTATCTCGCCAACAACGATGCCACCGCGTTCTTTTCGGCCACCGGCGATCTGCTGCTGACCGGCCCAACGCTCACCAACGTCAATGACGTCAGGGTGATCCTGGTGGATCCCGCCTAGGTTTTTCGGGCGACGTCCGGCATTCTGTACGTGTCGAAACGACGTTAACGTTTTGTTGAGCAAGTTGCCAAGAACCCACACGCATTTACCGGTCTCCAAGATGCGATTCACCAGCATGGGCTTCTAATGGGCGCTCTCCTGGAGGGAGGAGAGCCGCCGATAACGGCTGGGGAAACGCGACATGACCGATCACGGCCAGATTTCCGCCTCGCGGGCGGCGCAGCTGAGCGCGCGGTTCGAAGAGGCGATCAACAATTTGTCGCTTGGAATCGTCGTATTCGACGAGAAGCGCGAAGTCGTTTTCTGCAACGAGCGCTATCGGGAAATGTACGGGCTGTCGCCGGAAGAGGTGAAGCCGGGGACGCCGACCCGTGAACTGATCCGGCACAGGCTCGATCTCGGCCTCAAAGTGCAGATCGCGCCTGATGATTACATCCGTGAACGCATCGGCCGCGACATCGCACTCGACACCACGGTGCAGGAATTCATTGACGGCCGGATCATCGCCTACACCGTCTACCCGATGCCGGGCGGCGGCGGGATGGCGACCCACGAGGACATCACCGAGCGCGAAGGGCTCAATGCCCGGCTGAAGAAACAATACGAACTCGGCAGGGAGCAGGAAGAGGCGTTGCGCGTCAGGAACTTCCAGTTCGACACCGCCATCAACAACATGTCGCAGGGGCTGTGCTTCTTCGATTCCGATCACCGCCTGATCGTCTGCAACGACCGCTTTGTCGAGGTCTATAATATTCCCGCCAACCGCGTCTACCCCGGCATGAAGCTGACCGAGATCGTCGATCTGCGCATCGAAGCCGGCAGCTTTCCGGCGATGACACGCGAAGAATACATCCGCTGGCGCAACGACGTCGCGGTCTCCAACGAAGCAAAGGACAGCATTGTCGGATTGCAGGACGGGCGCACCATCAAGATCCGCCACCGGCCGATGCCCGGCGGCGGCTGGGTTGCGACCCACGAGGACATCACCGAGCAGCGCCAATCCGAGATCAAGATCGAATACATGGCGCACCACGATTCACTGACCGATCTCCCCAACCGGGTGCTGCTGAACGACCGGCTCGAATACGTTCTGGAGCGGGTTCAGCCCGGGGAAATGGTGGCCGTCCATCATCTCGACCTCGATCAATTCAAGGCCGTGAACGATACGTTCGGCCATCCCTGCGGCGACAAGCTGCTCAGGACCGTCGCCGATCGGCTGCGCGGGCTCGTTGGCGAGACCGACGCCATCGCACGGATGGGCGGCGATGAATTCGTGATCGTGCAGGCCACGATCGCGGACCCCGCCGAAGCTACTTCGCTGGCGCAGGGCGTCATCGACGCGCTGAGCGAACCCTATGACCTCGACGGCCAGCAGGCCGTGATCGGCGTCAGTATCGGCATTTCGGTCGGCCCCGGCGACGGATCGAACCCCGACAAATTGTTGCGCAACGCCGACCTCGCGCTCTACCGCGCCAAGAGCGACGGCCGCGGCACGTTCCGCTTCTTCGAACCCGTGATGGACCTGCAGATGCAGACCCGCCGCATCATGGAGCAGGACCTGCGCAAGGCGCTGCCGGCAGGCGAATTCGAGCTGCACTATCAGCCGGTCGTCAATCTGGCGAGCAAGGAAATCAGCGGCTTCGAGGCTTTGATACGCTGGAATCATCCGAGCAAGGGGATGATTTCGCCGGCCGACTTCATTCCGCTGGCCGAAGAGATCGGCTTCATCGTCCCGTTGGGCGAGTGGGTGATCCGGCAAGCCTGCGCCACCGCCGCGCAATGGCCGGACGAGCTTCACGTCGCCGTCAATATTTCAGCGATCCAGTTTCGCAATCCCGGCCTGATGCAGGTGATCGTCAGCGCGCTCGCGGCTTCCGGCCTCGCGCCCACGCGGCTGGAGATCGAGATCACCGAGAGCGTGTTGCTGCACAACAAGGAGGCCACGCTTGCGGTGCTGCATCAGTTGCGGGCGCTCGGGATCCGGATCGCGATGGACGATTTCGGCACCGGATATTCGTCGCTGACCTACCTGCAGAGCTTTCCGTTCGACAAGATCAAGATCGACCGTTCCTTCGTCAAGAACATCACCGAGAATTCGAGCTCGCTCAACATCGTGCGCGCGGTTGCCGCGCTCGCCAATGGCATGGGCATGACCGCTACCGCCGAGGGCGTGGAAACCGCCGAACAGCTCCACAGCATCGCCTCCGAAGGATGCACGGAGATGCAGGGATTTCTGTTCTCCAGGCCGCTTCCCGCCGCCGAGATCGAGCGGCAATTCCTGTCGGGACGTGGGCCACGGGATATTCAGGGCCGTATCGTCGCGGCTTGATCGCTGGGTCGTCATTCCGGGGCGATGCGAAGCATCGAACCCGGAATCTCGAGATTCCGGGTTCGTGCTGCGCACGCCCCGGAATGACGGGCCTTCAAAACTCCGCCGCGATCTTCGACAGCATTTCGAGCAGCGCTACGCGGTTCGCAGGCCCCAGCAATTCGTTGAGCCGCGCCTCGTGCTTGCTGGCGACCAGCTTCTTGGCGCGCGCCAGCACCGCCCTGCCCTTGTCGGTCAGAACCAGGATGTGCGAGCGGCGGTCGTTGGTCGAGCGCATCCGGGCGCACAGGCCGCGGCTTTCCAGCGCATCCAGCATCGATACGAAATTCGGCCGGAGAATGCCGAGCGTGTTGGCGATTTCGGTCTGGTTGCGTCCGGGGTTGCGGTCGAGCAGCAGCAGCACCGAGAATTGCGCCGGCGTCAGTTGCAGTGGCGCGACGCAGCGTAGAAAATCCTCGAACACCTTGAGCTGCGCCCGCTTGAGTGAATAGCCGAGCAGTTCGGCCAATTCGCCCAGTTGCAGTCCGGCATTGTCTGCAGCGCCGTCGGCGATCTCCTTGCGCGGCGGCTTGACGGCATCGGTCGCTGCCTTGGAAACTGTCATCGCGTGAGGCTCGTACCCGAAACAAAGGCTCGGCCGATGGCCGGGCCTTGATGTTATATTTGATAATTGTTATTGAACATATCAAAATATCGGCGGCTTTCAACTGCCGAGATATGGGACGGCCGGCGGACCGCGCGAGGTCAGGGCCGGCGACGCTTTTAGGGGGAGCGCCAGTCTTGAACACCACGATCATGCTGTTCCTGCTGCAGGACGGCATTACCAATGGCGCGATCTATGCGCTGCTCGGGCTCGCGCTGGTGCTGGTGTTTGCCGTCACCCGCGTCATCCTGATCCCGCAGGGCGAATTCGTCACCTACGGCGCGCTGAGCTACGCCGTGCTGGCGACCGGCAAGGTGCCGGGCACGGCGTGGCTCGCGATGGCGATGGGCCTGGCCGCCTTTGCGCTCGACCTGTTCGACGCGCGGCGATCGCTGCGGCTCAAGCGGACATTGCACTCCCTTGCCCTCAACATCGCCTTGCCGGCTGGCATCCTGGTCCTGACCTACGGCCTTGCCGGGCCCAAGACGCCGATCGCGGTCAACATCGCGCTGTCGCTGTTGATCGTCGCGGCGATCGGACTGTTCCTCTACCGCATCGCGTTCCAGCCGCTCGCCCACACCTCGGTGCTGGTGCTGCTGATCGCCTCGGTCGGCTGCCATCTCGCGCTGCAGGGCCTCGGCCTGGTGTTCTTCGGCGCCGAGGGCCTGCGCGGCCCGGCGCTGTCGAACGCGGCGCTGACGATCGGTCCCTTGCGCTTCACCGGCCAGAGCCTTGCGGTCTACGGGTTGACGATCGCCTTCATCATCGCGCTATGGCTGTTCTTCGGCTTCACGCTGATGGGCAAGGCGCTGCGCGCCACTGCCGTCAACCGGCTCGGCGCCCGCCTCGTCGGCATCCGCACCACGCTGTCGGGACAGATCGCGTTCCTGCTGGCCTCGCTGATCGGCGCGATTTCCGGCATCCTGATCGTACCTATCACCACGCTGTATTACGACACCGGCTTCCTGATCGGCCTGAAAGGCTTTATCGCCGCGATCATCGGCGGTCTCGTGAGCTATCCCTTGACCGCGGTGGCGGCGTTGATCGTCGGCAGCGTCGAGGCCTTTTCCTCGTTCTACGCCAGCAATTTCAAGGAGGTTATCGTCTTCACGCTGATCCTTCCCGTGCTGGTGCTGCGTTCGCTCGCAGCGCCCGCGGTCGAGGAAGAGAAGGACTGACGGCGATGCATCAGCGGCTTCCTGTCCTCATCTTCGCTGGCGTCATGGCGGCGATCCCGTTCATACCGGGCGTCCCGCCGTTCTGGATCGTGCTGCTCAACAATATCGGCCTCGCCGCGCTGGTGGCAATGGGGCTGGTGCTCTTGACCGGCGTCGGCGGCCTCACGTCATTCGGCCAGGCCGCGTTCTGCGGCTTCGGCGCCTACACCACAGCGGTGCTGACGACCGCCTATGGTTTTTCACCGTGGCTGACGCTGCCGCTCTCGTTGCTGGTCTCTGGCATCGCCGCCGTGCTGCTCGGCATCGTCACGGTGCGGCTGTCCGGTCACTATTTGCCGCTCGGCACCATCGCCTGGGGCATCGGGCTGTTCTATCTGTTCAGCAAGCTGGAATTCCTCGGCCGCAATGACGGCATCTCCGGCATTCCACCGCTTTCGATCGGCAATTTCAAAATGCTCGATCCCGGCACGATCTATTTCGCAATCTGGATCGGGGTACTGATCTCGGCGCTATTGACCATGAACCTTCTGGACTCCCGCACCGGCCGCGCCATCCGCGCGCTGCGGCGCGGCCATATCGCCGGCGAAGCGTTCGGCGTGCAGACACCGCGCGCAAAACTTCTGGTGTTCATCTATGCGGCGGTTCTCGCGGGCCTGTCCGGCTGGCTCTACGCGCATTTCCAGCGCGCCGCCAACCCGACGCCGTTCGGCGCGCAGGCCGGCATCGAATATCTGTTCATCGCCGTAGTCGGCGGCGCCGGTTACGTCTGGGGCGCGGTGCTCGGCGCCGGCATCGTCGTGATCCTGAAGGAGATCCTGCAGAGCTATCTGCCGTATATCTTTGGCGGCCAGAGCCAGCTCGAAACCATCGTGTTCGGCATCCTGCTGGTCGTGTTGCTGCAACTGGCGCCGACAGGGGTCTGGCCGTGGCTGATGGCGCGCCTGCCGATCAAGCCGGGCCGCAAGGTGCCCGATACGTCGCTTCCCCTGGCCAAGCGCGAGCGCACGCCGGCCTCTGCCGCCGCACTGCTGCAGATCGAGAAGGCGCGGAAACAATTCGGCGGCGTGATTGCCGTCAACGACGTCTCGTTCGACGTCCAGGCCCGCGAGATCGTGGCCCTGATCGGGCCCAACGGCGCCGGCAAGAGCACGACCTTCAACCTGATTACCGGCGTGCTGACGACCACCGGCGGCACCATCTCGGTGCTCGGCCACAAGGTCGACAACGCGCCGCCGCAGGAAGTCGTCAAGCTCGGTGTCGCGCGCACCTTCCAGCACGTCAAGCTGGTGCCCGACATGACCGTGCTGGAGAACGTCGCGATCGGCGCGCATCTGCGCGGGTCGTCCGGCGCGATATCAAGCATGTTCCGGCTCGACCGCGCCGACGAGGCAAAGCTGCTCGCGGAAGCCGCGCGCCAAATCGAGCGCGTCGGCCTCGGCGACCAGATCGACCAATTGGCCGGCAGCCTGTCGCTCGGCCAGCAGCGCATCGTCGAGATCGCACGCGCGCTGTGCGTCGATCCGTTGCTGCTGCTGCTCGATGAGCCTGCCGCGGGATTGCGCCATATGGAAAAGCAGCGGCTCGCGGCGCTGCTCCGTCAATTGCGCGACGGCGGCATGTCGGTGCTGCTGGTCGAGCACGACATGGGTTTTGTGATGGATCTCGCCGACCGCGTCGTGGTGCTGGATTTCGGCACCAAGATCGCCGAGGGCACGCCGGCGGCGATCAAGAGCAATCCCGACGTGATCAAGGCCTATCTCGGAGCCACCGCATGAGCGCGCTGTTGTCGGTCTCCGACGCCCATGTTTCCTACGGCAAGGTCGAAGCCGTGCGCTCGGTGTCGCTCGACGTCGCCGGCAACGAGATCGTCACCATCATCGGCGCCAACGGTGCCGGCAAGAGCACGCTGTTGAACGCCATCATGGGCGTGCTGCCGCTCAAGGGCGGCGCCGCGTTCGCGGGCAGCGACATCGCGCCGCTCGATATCGAGGACCGCGTCGCGGCGGGCCTGTGTCTCGTGCCCGAACACCGCGAATTGTTCGGCACCATGAACGTCGAGGACAATCTGCAGCTCGGCGCCTTCCGAATTTCGAAAGCCACGGCTGCAATTTCGTTCGAGCGCGTCTATGCGCTGTTTCCGCGGCTCAAGGAGCGGCGCAAGCAACTGGCCGGCACGCTGTCCGGCGGCGAGCAGCAGATGCTGGCGATGGGCCGCGCCTTGATGGGCGCGCCAAAGCTTTTGATGCTGGACGAACCGAGCCTTGGGCTGGCGCCGATCATCGTTGCCGACATCTTCCGCACCATCGGCGAACTGCGCGCCGCCGGCGTCTCGGTGCTGCTGGTCGAGCAGAACGCGCAAGCGGCCCTGAAAATCGCCGACCGAGCCTATGTCATGGAACTCGGCGAGTTCATCCTGTCCGGATCGGCAAAGGACATTGCGTCCAACCAGCGCGTCGCCGCGAGCTATCTCGGCTTCCAGCACGAGGGCGCGAGCGGGATCTAGGTCAGGCGCCATCGGCCTTCGCGTTTCCACCGAGGTTGTCGATCAGGATGTAAACGCTGATCAGGAAGACCCAGAACGGCAATATCGCGAAACTCCAGCTGAGGAAAAAGCTTCCCATCAGAAGGATCAGTGCCAGCGCGAATCCGAGAAAGGCAATCCAGCGCGGAGCAATGCCGGTACGGATCACGACGGTCGACGTGGAAATCATGAATACGGCGGCCATCTTGATCGCGTACACGTTCGCGATGATGTAGGAAACGGCGCGCGCGAAGCGAAAGGTGGCCGAATTCATCAGTTCCTGCGGCGTGGAAACAGAAGCGACCAGCACAATCGCGCCTATGACGGCGGCGGCGGCGAACAGCATCGCCAGGAACAACAGGCCACTCCCGAAAAACACGGTGGCGAAAAAGCGATCCTCCAGCTGGGCGAGCCTGTCGCGCAGCACGCCGATAAACCAGAGAAAGGCGACACCGGCAAACGGCACCAGGTTCAACGCCACAGTGACCGCTCGCGTGTCGGTGGCAAGCCACGCGCCAGGCTCGAGCGGATCTGCCGGTATCGACGTCCGCAGCAGCCAAAGGATCGTTAGCAGGAGCAGCGAAAAGACGATCCCGGCGATGGCCGCGGCTTTCGGCGTTTTTAGCTGTGCATGAGTGAGAAAGCTATTCTCAGGCATCGCCACCGCTCCTCATTCTTCTCCGTCGCGATCAACGCTAGACCCAGGCTGGGCTCGCGATGCCCTTCATTGCGTCACCTTTCCGGAGTGTCCGCCCAGGCCCTGCGCGTCCGCGACACGAGCCAGCGCCAACTCCTCCGGATAGGTGAAGATCCGCTCGACTTCACGATCGAGCAAGCTCAGTTGTCGAAGCAGCACGTCGCGACGGTTCGGCGGCAGCGTCTGCACCAGGTTTTCAATCATCGCCCGCATCCGCCTCACGATCTGGAGATTGTTCGAGCCGCAGTTGCGGATCTCGCTGAAGGCGAGATAGACAAAATCATCCCAGTTGGGTGTCCGGAAGATCACGCGAATTTTCCCGAATCGATCCAGCAACTCGTCCGTGCGCAGGTGGCGTTTTCCGACCGTTCGCAGCATGCGGTGAAGTTGATCCATGGCGAGCACGGCGGTGGTGGGATCGTTGATAGCTGGCGATAGCGCCTTTAGCGCAACGTCGACGACAATGCGAAATGCAAAGGTGGGGTCCTGATCCATCGCGCGCTCCGATCCAAACGCGACCGATGAACTCAATTTATACTCGTCGACCGAGCAGGCTCCGCCGTACAGATTGAACAAGGGATCGTCGGTAGCGACGAAATCGCCGATCTGCGGGACGAATTCGATGACCCCCTTCGATCGCTCCGCCTGCCCCTTTAGCGCTTCGAGATCGACCGCTACCACAATGGCCGACGCTCCCTGGTGCCGAATCACCCGGCCCGGGGGACCGAGATCGATTGTTGCCCCCTCCTCAATCTCTGTACCGCGACCTGCTTCGGGATAGATGCGTTCGGTCACGGCTATCCCAGCTGCGCCGACATGGGCCAGAAGGCTGATCGGGCGCAGCAGCCGCGAGGCGTAGTCGATCAGATGGAAAAACGCAGCAAACGAGAAAATGCCGAGCAGCATTGCCAGCAGCATCACCAACTGGTGGACCTCCTTATCCATGAGGTTCTGTGCGCTGAGCGCGAACATCAATGTGAATATGAAGACTCCGACGGTGTATTTGACGACGCGATTGCGCAACAGCGTCGTTGCGATCAGTCGCGGCGTCAGCTGCGCGCTGGCAACCTGGATAGCTATCAGCAGCGAGCCGAAGGTGAATACAACGAAGGAGAGAGTTATTGTTGCGAAGGCTTCGAGCAATGCCCGCGCGCCAGTTTGCGTGAAGCCCAACAAGCTCCATCCCAGCCATGTATCGAGCCGGTGCAAAAATCGGGTTATTACCAGCTCGAGCGGAATTGCCACGAACGGAACCAGCCAGAGCGAAGATTTGAGGTAGTTTTTGATGCCGTAAAGCCTGCTCCAGCTCATCATGCTTTTACCCTGAAAAGTGAGCGCCACGATGATGGGGTCCGGAATCGAACCAGGAATAATCTTATCAACAATCCAATGAGGCGCTGGACTTCCGCGGACCTCCATTGATCTAGATCAAGTCGGCCGTCGTGGCGCCATCGAGTCTAGGGGCCGCAAGCATGCGGGCTGCAGGGCCGATGGACGGCCGATTGTGGTAGCGGAGGCGCATTTGAAAACGGTCGACATCATTTATCGGTATGAGGCGCGCGATGCTCCCGCGCGGCCTCTGCCCATGGATAGCGATGCAGCCTTGCGAAGACTGAATGGCGGCAACGGCGATTTCGCTGCGCTGCTCGATCACGTCAAAGACGAAATCGGAATACAGCAGATCATCCCGGTCGATCCTGGGGATTTGGGCCTCGACCCGAACGTCGCGGGAGCACCCAAACAGCGCCCGTTCGCGGCAGTGCTCGGGTGTTCGGATGCTCGCGTACCGATCGAACTCATTTTCAACGAGGGACCGAACGACCTTTTCGTTGTGCGCGTAGCAGGTAACGGCCTTGGCGCGGACGTACTTGGCAGTCTGAAGTACGCGGTAGATCACCTGGGTGGCACCTTGAAGCTTATTGTTGTGCTTGGGCACAGCGGGTGTGGGGCTCTCACTGCGGCCGTCGATGTGTTTCTAAACCCGGGCGACTACGTGGCGATTGCCGCAATGCATTCAATCCGGAATATTCTCGACCGGTCACTTATCGTCGTTCAGGCGTCGGCAAACAAACTGCTCTCGGCGTTCGGCCCCGGCGTCGCGCGAAATCCGGGATACCGGCAGGCGCTGATCGAGGCATCGATTGTCACCAACGCTGCGCTTTCGGCCTACTCGATCCAGCAAGAGTTCGTCAGCCACGACCTGCCAGAATTGCAGGCAGTCTACGGCGTTTACGTTCTCGAGACCCGCGAGGTATGGGCACCGCGCTCAGGCGGCATCAAAGCAACTGGATTGGCCTCACCTCCACGCGATCTCGCCGGATTTGCCGCCCTTGCCGACGCCATTGTTCAATCGGAGCGAATTGCCTCTTATCTGAAATCCCGGATATCTGAATAGACATTCGTCGATCGCGTCCGCCGGCGCCGGCAACGCACGGCCGGACCGTACATCACTAACGAAATCTTAAGCATGATATGAATTCCGCCGCTTCCCTGTGAGTTGTACAACTTCCAGAATACTCGCGGCCTCATACGCTTGTGGTACTGCGGTCGCTTTCCGCCCGAAGTCGGGCGTCGACGGTGGCTGCGGGATCACAAGGTCAGACGATGCGCGCCTCCGATTGCCCCACGGTCGACACCACCGAGTTCCTGCTGGCGGCGCTCGACCAGGCGAGCGAGGCCATCGTCATCATCGACGCCGATTTGCGTGTACGCCATTTCAACGCTGTGGCCGAATCGATCTGGGGCATCGCCCGCGAGGATATTCTTGGCCTCGATGCAAGCTGTCTCGGGCTTACCGACCTCCCGCCGAACTCCGAGATCACGATCCGGCACGCCGATGGCAGCCGGCTTCGGGCAGCCGTATCGGCCTCGCGCGTCGAGATCGGCGGCCGAAGCAACTACATGGTCTTTGTTCGCGACATCACCGTCGAGGTCGAACGGCGCGAGCGGATCGCGCTCCTTAACCTGGTGGCCGACAAGACTACCCGCGCCGTCGTCGTCACGGATCGCAACTTGCGCGTCGTTTACACCAACGCGGCGTTCTCCGGCATGTTCCGATACTCTGACGAGGAAGCGCAGGGACGGCAAGCCAACCAGTTGCTTGGCGGACGGTTGACCGACCGCAAGACCTTGCTCCGGCTGCGCCGCCGGATCTGCGACGGAGGCGGCGACGAGGAGGAAGTTCTCGCCTACGACAGGAACGGCGACGAGATCTGGGTCTCCGCCATGGTCAAGGCGTTCCGCAACGATCGCGGGCGCATCAAATACGTATTCGCCCTGCTGAGCGATATCAGCGAAAACAAGCAGCTGAGGTCGCTGCAGCAACTGATCATGGGCGCGCTGGCCGACGAGCTTCCGCTCACCGAGATTGCCGATCAACTGTGCCGGCGGGTCGAAGCCATTGCGCCTGACGTCGTCGCCTCGGTGCTGCACGTCGATTCCGACGGGGTGGTGCACCCGCTGGGCGGACCCAGCCTGCCTGACGACTACTCCCGCGCGCTCGAAGGCGTCACCATCGGTCCGGATGTAGGCAGTTGCGGGTCGGCGGCCTATCATGGCACGCCGGTGCTGGCCGAGGACATCGACACTGATCCGCGCTGGCAGCTGTACAAGACGCGGCCGCTCGAGGTCGGTCTGAAGGCCTGCTGGTCGACGCCGATCAAGGCCAAGGACGGCCGCGTGATCGGGACCTTCGCGTTCTACTTCAGGGAATCCCGCTCGCCGAGCCGCTGGCATCAGCGGATCGTCGACGCCTGCGTTCACCTCGGTGCACTGGCGATCGAACGCAAGGAAGCACGCACCCAGATCGCTCGCCTCGCCTATCACGACATGCTGACCGGGCTGCCGAACCGCGCGCAGTTGCTTGAGCTGATCAACCAGGCCATTGCGGATTGTCCCGCGGAAAAACAGCTCGCCCTGATATTTCTCGACCTCGATCACTTCAAGGACGTCAACGACACGCTGGGACATTCGGCGGGCGACGCCCTGCTGATTGAGTTTACAAAGCGGCTGCGCGCCCGCATCCAGCCGTCCGATCTGCTGGGGCGCCTGAGCGGCGACGAGTTCGTGATCGTGTTGCCGAACTGCGATCCGGCGCGGGCCTTGGTGGTCGCCTCCAACATCACCGACGCGCTGGCGTCGCCGCTGTGGATCGACAACCGGCAGGTGCCGATTTCCGCCAGCATGGGCATCAGCATCTATCCCGACAGTGCGACCGACAACGATACGCTGATGCAGCAGGCCGATGCGGCGATGTACAAGGCCAAGCAAGCTGGCCGCGCCACCCACCGCTTCTTCAGCGCCGACATGAACCGGCTCGCCGAGCAACGGCTCGTCTTCAGCGCGGCGCTGCGCCAGGCCATCGCCGATGACAGGCTGAAGCTGGTCTATCAGCCGCAGACCCGAACCGTCGACGGCGCCCTCTACGGCGTCGAAGCGCTGTCGCGCTGGCACGATCCCGAGCTTGGCGAAGTCCCGCCTTCGAAATTCATCCCGCTGGCCGAGGAGGTCGGCCTGATCGAGCAGATCGGCCTGTGGTCGATCCGCGAGGCATGCCGGCAAATGGCCGCGTGGCGCCATGCCGGACTGGACGTGCCCTGTGTGGCGGTCAACCTGTCGCCGCTCAACTTCCAGAATGCGAAGCTCGCCGCCATGGTGGCGGAGACCATCGCGGCCAACGGCCTGCCGCCAGAAACATTGATGCTCGAGATCACCGAAGGCGTGCTCGTGAACGAGCGTTCGGCGGCGATCGAAACCATGAATGCGATCCGCAAGCTCGGCGTCGGCCTGTCGCTGGACGATTTCGGCACCGGCTATTCGAGCCTGAGCCGGCTGGCGCACCTGCCGATCCGCGAATTGAAGATCGATCGCAGCTTCATGCGCGATATCGAGTGTGACGCCAGCGCGCTCGCGATCGCCACCGCTGTCGTCCGCGTCGGTCAGAGCCTGAAAATGGCCGTGGTCGCCGAGGGCGTCGAGACCGAAGGCCAGCGCCAGCTGCTGGCCGATCTCGGCTGCGACGTCGTGCAGGGCTATTTGTGCGCGCCTGCGATGTCGCCCGAAGCGTTCGAGCGATGGCTGCCCGACCACGTCGCCGCGCAAGCGCGGATGATGCGCGAGCGCGTCGAGGCGGCCCGTTCGCAACCGACGCCGTCGCTGCTGATCGCGTCCACGGGCGGCTAGGCGAGCAGTCTCCGGCTTCCGTAGGGTGGGCAAAGGCGCAACGCGCCGTGCCCACCCCTGTCAGACCTCATCCTGAGGAGCCGCGGAGCGGCGTCTCGAAGGATGAATGGCACCAGCCTGGCCACATGGTTCGAGACGGCGCTGCGCGCCTCCTCACCATGAGGATTGGATGGTCACTTCGCCGGGATGTACTTGCCGTCCTTCACGGTCAAAATGATGCGCGAGCGGTCGTCGAGGCCGTAGCGATCCTTGTCGGTGAAGTTGTAGACGCCCTGGCTCGCCGCGATGTCCTTTTCAGTCGTCATGGCCTGGCGGAGCGCCTCGCGGAATTCCGGCGTGCCCGGCTTCGCCGTCTTCAACGCCACCGGCACGATCCGCTTGAGCACTTCAAACGCATCGTAGGAGTGTCCGGCGAACTGGCTGCGGCTGTTGGCGCCATATTTGGCTTCATAGGCGGTGTTGAGCGCGAGCCCCGGCTTCTTGGTCAGCGCGCTATCAGGCTGGGTTTCAGGCGACATCACCGGCCCCGACGCCATGATCACGCCTTCCGCCGCAGGACCCGCGATACGGATGAAGTCCATGCTGGCGGCGCCGTGGGTCTGGTAGATCAGACCCTTGTAACCGCGCTCGCGGAGCGTCGACTGCGGCAGCGCCGCGGCGGTCCCGGAAGCACCGACGAGAACGGCGTCGGGGTTGGCTGCGAGGAGCTTCAGCACCTGGCCGGCGACCGACGTATCGGGCCGGGCGAAACGCTCGTCAGTCGCCAAGCTCAATCCCATCGGAACGGCTTGGGTTTTGAAGTCGTTCATCCAGAGGTCGCCGTAGGAATCGGAGTAGCCGATATAGCCGACGGTCTTGATGCCATGCGCCTTCATGTGTTCGTAAAGCACCTTGCCCATGATCGGGATCGGCTGCGGCATGGCCACCGACCACTTGGCGCGCGCCTCGTTGATCGGGAACGGCGCCAGGCCGAAATGCGGGATCCCCGCCTCGTTCGCGACGGTTGAGACCGCGACCGTCGGCGGTGTCGTCGAGGAGCCCATGATGATGTCGGCCTTGGATTCGGTCACGAACCGCCGGGCGTTGGTGGTTGCCGTCGTGGGATCGCCGCCGTCATCCAGCACGATCACCTTGAGCGGAACGCCGCCGATTTCCTTCGGCACGAAATCAAGCGCGTTGCGTTCAGGAATGCCGAGCGCCGCAGCGGGGCCGGTCGTGGTAACGGTAATGCCGATCACGATCTCGTTGGACTGCGCGAGTGCCGGAGAGCCCGGCAAAGCAAGCGCCGCCACGACGGCAGCGGCGGACAGAAAAGCTTTCTTCATTCATTCCTCCCTGGATTTTCTATTTATGGTGTTAAGCAAAATAAGTCGTTCAATTCAGCCCCTTCTTTAGGTCATGCCGGGATGCGAGTCAGCCCCGCATGAACCGCTCGATGATCTCCGGCGGCATCGGCGCCGATTTCAGCTTCGCGGGGTCGTCCGGATGCCTGCCGACCAGCACGCGGGTCTCGAACGCCTCAATCGCCAGCGCCTCCCCCTTGAACACATTGTGGGTCACCTCGAACGAGGATCGCTTGAAACTCTCGATCCGGCTCTCGATCCGGATCCAGTCGCCATGGGTCGAGGGAATGAGGAATTTGGCCCGCGTATCCACCATGGGGATGCCAACCAGGCCATATTTGTGCACGATGTCCTGCTTGGAGAAGCCGGCCGCTTCGAACATGATCGAGGTCGAATCGTCGAACATCGCGAAGTAACGCGGGTAATAGACGATATTGGCGGGGTCGCAATCGCCCCACTGGATCTGCACGTCACGCTTGTTGACGAACATGACAATGATCCTATCGCGGCGCCATGCGAAGCGCGGCATCGAGCCGCACCACTTCGCCATTGAGATAGGGGTTGTCGATCATGTGCAGCGCCAGCGAGGCAAACTCGTCGGCCTGACCAAGCCGGCGCGGGAACGGGATCGAGGCGGCGAGCGAGTCCTGCGCTTCCTGCGGCAGGTTGGCGAGCAGCGGCGTGAGGAACAGGCCCGGCGCGATCGTCAGCACGCGAATCCCGAACTGCGCCAGTTCGCGCGCGATCGGCAGCGTCATGGCGACGATGCCGCCCTTGGAGGCCGAATAGGCCGATTGCCCGATCTGGCCGTCATAGGCCGCGATCGAGGCGGTGGAAATCACTACGCCGCGCTCGCCGGTCGCCAGCGGCTCCAGCTTCGACATGCCCGCCGTCGCCAGCCGCAGCATGTTGAACGAGCCGATCAAATTGACCTTGATCACCTTGTCGAAATCGCCGAGCGCCATCGGGCCTTCCTTGCCGATGACGCGCTTGGCGACGCCGATGCCGGCGCAGTTCACCAGCACGCGCGCCGGACCATGCGTCGCCGCGGCCTTGGCGATCGCCGCTTCCGCCGAGGCCGCATCGGAAACGTCGCAGATCACGGCAACGCCACCGATCTCGGCGGCGACGGTTTCAGCGAGCGTGGCGTTGAGATCGCAGACGGCAACCTTGGCGCCTTGCGCGGCGAGCTTCCGCGCGGTGGCGGCGCCCAATCCGGATGCACCGCCGGTGACGATGGCAGGCTGGTCCTTCAACTGCATGGCGTTCTCCCTGACAAGCTCTGTGCGAATTCGGCTACGGCGTAATCACCTGCGCCGGGGGCGCGGGTGAATAAATTTCCTCGATCAGCGCGCTGCGGTTTTCCAGCACCGCGCGCTGGTTGATCGAGCCTTTGTCGGTGACCTCGCCGCGGTCGATCGACAGCGGCGTATCGAGCAGCACGGCGCGCGTGATCCGCGTCGACGAGCCGGTCGCGTTTGCGACCAGCGCCCGGAACCGTTCGCGGAAGGCCGCAACGATCAGCGGGTCGGACGCCGCAACGGCCAGATCATCTGATGGAAGCGTCGGATTGATCAGGCGACAACCGTCGAGGTCGAGCACCACCAGCGCCGATATTTCGTCGCGGTTGATGCCGGCAATGACGACGTCGCGCACCAGCGGCGCGCAGGCCGCGACGAAGCGCGCGCGCAGCGGGCCAACGCTGACCCAGGTGCCGCTGGCCAGCTTGAAGTCCTCACCGATGCGGCCGTCGAAATCGAAGCCGGCATCGAGATTATCGGGATCGGCCGGCTTCAGCGCATCGCCGAACTTGTAGAAGCCTTCTTCATCAAAAGCCTTCGCCGTCATCTCCGGCTGACGCCAGTAGCCCGGCATCACGTTCGGCCCCTTGGCGCGAACCTCGAGCTTGCCGTTGTTGGGCACAAGCTTGGCATCGTTGCCCAGCACCGGCAGGCCGACATGGCCCGACCGGCTGGTGAGCGGATTGACCGACATGAAGAACGGCGAGGTCTCGGTGGCGCCGAGACCGGTCAGCATCGGCACCCGATAGCCGGTTTCCCGCACCGAAAGTTCGTCGAGGCTGTTCCAGACAAAGGCCGACAGCGCAGCACCCGAGAAGAACATCGCATGGAGACGCGCGAAGAATTTCTTCCGCAAGGCCGAATCATCGCGCAGATAGGGCAGCAGCGATTCATAACCCTTGGGCACGTTGAAATAGACCGTCGGCGAAATCTCCTGCAGATTGCGCACGGTCTCCTCGATGCCGCCCGGCATCGGCTTGCCCTCGTCGAGATACATCGAACCGCCATTGTACAGCGTCAGCCCGATATTGTGATTGCCGCCGAACGTATGATTCCACGGCAGCCAGTCGACGATGACCGGCGGCTCGTCCTTCAGGAACGCCAGCGTCTCGCGCAGCATCACCTGGTTGGCGCAGATCATGCGCTGGGTATTGATGACGGCTTTTGGATTGCCGGTGGAGCCGGAGGTACACAGGAATTTCGCGATCGTGTCAGGACCGATCGCTTCGTGGATCGCATCGAGATTCGGATGCAGCGGCGTCGCCATCAGGTCCGCGAGATCGGTGACGTCACGTCCCTGCACCGTGCCAAACGAAGCGGCGATCTCGATTGCAGGAGATACGTTGGCGGCCAGCGCATCGGCGAATTTTGCCGCATCGTCCGCAAAGACGAGGCCGGGCGTCAGCAGCTTCATCAAATAGCCGAGCTTGCCATAGTCGCGCGACACCAGCGAATAGGCCGGCGATACCGGGCAGAAGGGAATGCCGGCATAGAGTGCGCCGAACGCGATCAAGGCATGATCGATCGAATTGCCGGAGAGAATGACGACCGGCTTCTCGGCGGAAAGGCCGCGCGCCAGCAGCCCGGACGCGATGTGCCGCGACGACGCCAGCAACTCGGCATAGGTGATCTGCCGCCAGCCCCGCGCGGCGTTTCGTTCCGCCATGAACACGCGATCGGGGGCAGCCTTGGCCCAATGATGCAGCCGGTCGGTGAGGCGTAGCGGATAGTCGCTCAACGGCGCTTTCGGCCGCAGGTAGATGGTGCCGTCTTCGTGGCGCTCGATGGTCACGGCGGGCGTGCCGAACGAGATCGGGCGCAGCGGATGATCGCCGGCGCGCGCGGCTGATTCCGTCGAGGCGGACATGCTGGGCTTGGCGCTCATGTCAGGTCGGCTTCACCTTTGCGGTCTTGCGATCGAGAAACGCGCGAATGCGGCGCTTGGCTTCCTTGTCGCTCTGCGCGACCGTCGCCATCAGCGACTCCATCAGGAGACCCGTCTGCGGATTGGCCTCCGCGATCAACGGCAGCGCCTGCAGCACAGCAAAATTCGTCAACGGCGCATTCGCAGCAACGCGCTCCGCCAATTCTAGCGCCTTTGGCAATGCGCCGCCCGCTTCCGTGAGGTACTGCGAAAATCCGTAGGCCGCGCCTTCGGTCGCCGAGTAAACCCGTCCCGTCAGCATCATGTCAGTCATCCGCGCCACGCCGATCAACCGCGGCAGCCGCACCGAGCCGCCGCCGCCGACGAAAATCCCGCGCTGGCCCTCGGGTAGCGCGAAATAGGCTGAAGGTTCGGCGACGCGGATATGCGCCGCGCAGGCCATTTCGAGCCCGCCGCCGATCACGGCACCTTTGAGCGCCGCGATCACGGGCACACGGCTGTATTGGATGCGATCGAACACCCGGTGCCACATCTGGGAGTGGCGCAGGCCCTCGGTGGCGTCCTGCTCGGTCAGCTCGGACAGATCGAGGCCGGAGGAAAAATGGTCGCCGATGCCATGGATGACCACGGCGCCTGTCCCCTCGGGGAGATTGGAGAAGCAATCCTGGATCGCGAGGATGATGCCGTCGTTCAGCGCATTGCGCTTGGCCGGACGGTTGAGGCCCACGGTCAGCACCGCGCCCTTCTGCTCGATCTTGAGCAGGTCGGATGAACCCGCGGCGGTGGAGGCGTTTCCCATGGGCTTATATTGTTTCCTGTCCAGAATAGTTATGTTTTATAACGATTTGGGATTGAGGGAGTCAAGGCACGTTATGGCGGTCGGGCCGGCATTTGCGGGGCCAACGGGCTTCGGACGAAGCGCGCACCCGATGCAGGCTCCAGCAGGCATCCGATACACCGCGGCCTCTCCACGTCATTGCGACGCGCAGCGAAGCAATCCATGGCGCCGCAAGTGGAGAGATGGATTGCTTCGCTGCGCTCGCAATGACGTGGATATAGTTTCGCGATCTCGCGGCGCTGGTCGCCCGAGGTTTGCATTTCGTTTGCCCTCTCTTCGAAATCGAGGGCGCAGGGAAGACCGGGTGCTTGCTGCACCCGAGGTCTCGCGTGCGATTTGCGCAAACAAAACTGCACACGAGCATACAGGTACAGCGGGGGCATCCCGGCCTTCCCTGCGCAATGGCTTTAAGCTTACTTCGTGCTCTCCCCGGAGAACGGCTCTTTTGCCTCCGTCGCCCGTGAGAAACTTTGGCTTCTCCCGGACTTAACGCCAGCACCGCGGCGTCCGAACCACACGACTTCACCGTACGCTTCCGGCGCGTACGTCTATCGCGCCATCAGCGTCCATCGCATCTCACCGCGCGTTCGTGACGATGGCCAACGCCCCTCATCCGCCGTGAGACGAGCGGAGTTATGCGACTGATTTGCGTGAGAACGAAAGCGGAATATTTTTGATTCCCGGGCTTGACACAATTTCTGAAAATCAGAAGTGATTTGCCCGACGTGCCAATCGGCAGTCGTGGGGTGGGCAGAGCGACGTTCCGCTGGAACTCAACGAGCGGAAGTTATGCACCCTCCCCTGGAGGGAGGGTAAGCAAGCCTCACAAAACCTGATGCACGTCGATGACGACGCGGTCGGCGTGGCGGGCGGCGGAGCCGATGAAGAGGTTTTCCATCAGCCAGCGATACTTTTCCGCGCCGGTCTCGAACCGCGGCACGGTGCGGAAATAGATCAGCTTGGGATCGACCGGCTCGCCGCGCTTGAGTTTTTGCAGCAGGTCGACCGGGCCGAAGCGCAGGCCCTTGTTCTCGACATAGACCACCGCGCCGTCATCGGTCTCGAAGGCGTATTTGGCCTCCAGCTCGATCAGTTCGTTGGGCCGGATGATCTGGAAGTCGGCACCGAAGGCACAGACCTTGCCGTTGATGCCCTCGCCCGTCACCTCGCCGCCTGTTATCGGAATGATCCGGCGCACGCCGGTGCCGATCTCGCCCGCCGACGTCACCTCGCCGATCCGCACCGTGATGGTGAAAACATATCTGGTCGAAAGCTGTGGGGTCATCTCGTGCCCTATCCGGCCATCCGTTGCGGCAACCACAGCGCCAAGATCGGAAA
>Ga0307500_10000185_pt1 | contig 21311 bp, 21 predicted proteins | sample 14_S_MG_FD_201362 | JGI IMG/M metagenome (GOLD analysis project Ga0307500, IMG submission 201362) | Soil microbial communities from Populus trichocarpa stands in riparian zone in the Pacific Northwest, United States - 14_S | ecosystem: Environmental > Terrestrial > Soil > Riparian zone > Trees... | reverse complement strand
GCCAGCCGCGCCAGCGACCAGGCCAGCGGCACGCGGCCGTCGCACGCCGATCTGAAATCGAAGCTCGACGACCTCATCGCCGGCGAAGTTTCCAGCGGCAAGCTGACCAGCGACCAGGCCACCGAACTGCAGGGCGTCTTCAAGGCGGCCTTCGCCAAAGGACCCGGTGGCGCCGGTGGCCCGGGCGGAGCCGGCGGTCCGCCTCCGGGAGGCCCGCCGCCCTCGGGCGATGCGTCCTCCAGCGACGACACCTCCTCGTCTTCCTCGACATCGATCGACGACATCCTGAAGCAATTCCTGCAGTCATTGCAGGAGTCACTGTCGGCCTCGTCATCGACGGCCTACGGCGCGACCGGCACGACTTCGAGCAGCAGCTCGGCCTCGTTCTCCGCGCTGCTGATCGACTACCAGAGCTGACATTTTTTCCAAGCCGCTTCCCTAAGGCTGCACCCCTGCAACCATCCTTTCCCGATAGGAAAGGATGGTTGTCTTATTCGTGGTGGCGGAACCGATGACGCAGTGCAGCGTTGATTCCCATTCACGTGTGGAGGGTGCAATGGCAAGCGACGTCATGACCAAGCCGCATCAGCTGGTCGCGAGCGACCGCGTCGAAGGGACTGCAGTGCGGCGGCCGAACGGCGACATGATCGGCCATATCGAACGGCTGATGATCGACAAGGTCACCGGCAGAGTATCCTATGCAATCCTGAGTTTCGGCGGCTTTCTCGGCATCGGCGCCAATCTGATCCCGTTGCCGTGGGGGCGGCTTCGCTACAACACGAAGTTCGAGGCCTACGAACTCGACGTCGACGATGATGAGCTGAAGCGCGCGCCGTCGTTCCGTGCCGACAAGGATTTTGACTGGGGCGATCGCGCGAAAGAAGCCGAGCTGCATCGCTATTACGGCATGCCGCCTTACTGGGGCGGCTTTTGACCGCAGCGGGCGCAATGGTTCCATGCGAAATACGTGGAACGCTTGTTGACGTGACGGGTTTTCCCAGTGCGTTTATGAACTGAGGAGAACCGATATGTTGAAGAAATATGCCGTTGCCGGCGTTGCGGCTTCCGCGCTGCTGGCGAGTGCCGCGTTCGCGCAGAGTCCTTCGGCGACGACGGACTCGGCAACGACTGACCGAGCCACCACCGCCGCGCCTGCGGCCCCGTCCGATGCCTCGTCGCTCAAGGGTAGCTGGCGTACGTCGAAGCTGCTCGGGCTGAACGTGTATAACGACAGCAACGAAAGCCTCGGATCGATCAACGATCTCCTGACCGACAAGAGCGGCGATATCAAAGCCGTGGTGATCGGCGTTGGCGGCTTCCTTGGCGTCGGCGAGCACCTTGTCGCCGTGCCGCTCGACAAGGTGAAGTTCGTCGATGAACCGATTGCCTATACCGGCGCCGCGGGCGCGCCCGCTACCGGCGCAAGGCCTTCGAGCACGACGACAACCGGTGCCGCGCCGGCTGCCGCGCCGAAGAAGAATCCGTGGTATCCGGATCACGCCGTGTTCAGCGCGACAAAGGATCAGCTGAAGGCGATGCCGGAGTTCAAGTACGCCACTGAATAATAGGCGCGACTTCGACTGCCAGGCTTCCTCAGATGGCCGGACGGCGTACTGCCGCCCGGCCATCTGCTTTTGTCGGCGCCGTTCGCGTAATGGTGCAGCGCATCCTATTCATGACACGCTTCCCGATGTTAGGTTGTATCGCGGCAGGAGCACCCTGCGTCCTGCCTTGTGCAGACCCTTGCACCAACGGGAGGACGACATGCCTGAGAGTGTCTACAAGGTCATCGAGCTGATCGGCACCAGCAAGGAATCCTGGCAAAAGGCTGCGGATGCTGCGATCACCCGCGCCAGAAAATCCTTGCGCGACCTCCGTGTCGCCGAGGTCGTCAAGCTCGATCTGCAACTGGACGCGAAGGGCGAGGTCGAGGCGTACCGCGCCAAGCTGAATGTCTCGTTCAAGTTCGAGGATTGATGACAGCTGCCGCGTAGGGTGGGCAAAGGCGCGCACGCGCCGTGCCCACCTTCGTGGAATCAACTTGCGGGCCGAGCATCGCGTTTGACCTGTGCTTGTTGGCGGTCAAGCACGAGGGCCAAAACACCCACGACGACATGCACCAGTGCGTCTGGTTTCGAAGGGCGTTCGTCCGGGTCGAATGCGAGTCCGATGACGGCATTCTGGCCTTCTGCGGTTGCCACAGGCCAAAAGTCAAAGCGTGAAGCAAGATTCGGGTAAACTCCGCTGCGCATTGTCGTCCCCGTCGACAAGGACGATCGCGCCGTCTCCAGGTCGGTCTCCTGGAGTTCGACGCCGCCGACCTGCTCGACGGAGACCACCCTGTCCTCCGCAACGAGCATCACGACGGCAGGGACCTGGAATAGCGCAGCAACAGTTCGGCAAGTGATCGAGACAACCGCGCTTGTACTATTGGCTGCGACGACTTCACTGCTGTAGCCTTGCAGCACGCTCACCTGTCTCCTCAACAGTGCAGCCTCGGTCGCCCTTCGGTGCGACGTGAAGGCAACGCCACTCGCAATGAGTCCAATGACAAACAGCAGTCCAATCGCCCAGATGTTGGCAGGGTCGTCAACGGCGAGCGAGTAGCGAGGCTCGGTAAGGAAGTAGTTGAAGGCCAAGGCGCCAAGGATCGCCGAAAAGAGTGAGGGACCCAAGCCGAGGCTAACGCCCGCAACAATCACTGGCACAACAAATACGAGAGACAGGTTGGGGATAGTCACCTTGGTGTCGACGCCGACAGCCACGACGGTCGCGAAGGCCGTCATTGCAATCGCAGCAACGTAGCGCGCCGCTTCTGATGTTGCCGGCCCTAAAAGCGGATCGGCATTGGGCTCCGATGTATTGGGCTCCGACGCAAGGTTTTGCTGCAGCTTCGAATCAACACTGGGCACCGGTTCGACTCCTGTCTGGTACTTTGGGCGACCATTCTTTGGCTGAAGCGCAAGCAGCCAGAGCGCGATCGAAAGCCAACGGTAGACACCAACTTCACGGCGCGTGAGCAGCGTGAATCTCATATTCTGCGTCTGGTAGGCGCCTTCCGGACATAATTGGCATGACCCGAGACATTGGTTCATTGGGTAAGCGGACGTGACCTAAGACGACGCAGACAACCGAAATGCCGGAGCCCGGCATTTCGCATCACGGGTTATGGCCTGCTGCCGTCGACGAGGATTATCATCGCGTTGACCGCGATGCTAGCAGTCAGAAGGACGCCAAACAGCACCGCCAGGCGCATTGATTTTCTCGACATCCAATCCGCCAGAAGGGCGCGCCGTTTCTGTACAACAACCTGCGCATACATGGCTCATTCTCCATTCAGTCGATCGGGATTTTCGACTGCACGAGATAGATTGCTTCGCCGCCATATAAAATCGAGGGTACAAGCCGGCCGGCATTATAGGGACGGCATAAGCGTCCATGCCGCTGCACGGTGCAGGGTGACGGCTCACCATCGCGTGATCTTGCGGCCCTGCAACAACATGCCGGCTATTGCGAGGAACCGCGGACTCGCTGGCAAGCGCGTATGGTCGGGCAAAGGCCTGCGCATCGAGCCCACCATCCAGGGCCGAGCCGCCAATCCTCCGTCATTGCGAGGAGCCAGCCGGTCGCGCGAATGCGCGCCCGACGACAGGCTCCGCGACGAGGAAATCGATCTTTCCCCGCGGGGGATAGTTGGATTGCTTCGCGGAGCCTGTCATCGGGCGCGCATTCGCGACCCGTTGGCTCGCAATGACGGAGGAGAGAGTGTGCAACGCGACCATCACAGCGCCGGCAGCGCGGTCACATAGACGTTGATCGCGCCTTCGGCTTCCGCGATCACGCGCAGCGTCCTGGAATCGAAGGCGATGTCGGCGAGCCGCAGCTTGCTGATCTCGGCCGAGACCCGCAGGCCTTCCTCGTTCTTCTGGAAATCGGCGATCACGGCCGCGATCTTTTTCTGGGCGTTGGCGGCGAACGGTTTGAGGTCGACGGTCGCCTTGTCCGCCAGCGTCTTCTGCAGATGCGGCATGGCCGCGCGCGCCGCGGCACCGAGCAGCCCGAACGCGGCTTCCGACTCGACGGCGAGCTCGATGTCGGTCAGCCGCAGCGTCTGGGCGGCCTGATCGAGCACCGGCCGCCCCCAGATATGCACATTGGCCTCGCCGCCGAGGCCCAGAAAACTCGTCTTTTCCCTGGCGCTCACCAATAGCGAAATCAGCAGACGGTTGCCCGACGCCGCGACGCTGGCGCGCTTGACGGTGACGTCGACCGAGCCGGAACCGTCCTCCGGAAAAGTTTTTCCGGCGAACTGCGCTTCCACGATTTTGTTGATCTCGGTGAAGGGCATGTCGATCGGCACGCCGATCGCGACCCGCCCCGGCGTAGGCGGCACGACGGCGATCGTGGCCGGGAACGGGCAGGACGGCTTGGTCTCAGCCGGCGTGATGCGGGTCTCCGCCTCGATGCCGAGCGTCAGCGTGAGGTTCGAGGCGTCGATGCGCGGCTGCGCGGCAATCGCCCGTATCGGGCGCAATTCCAGCCACAACGTCGGCATCGTCGAGCCGGCCGTCGTGCCCTGCAGCGGGATCGAGCGGCAGGCCTTGGCCCATTGCACCCGAGCGTTCTGCTCGAAGGCGGGATCGTTGCGCATCCGCGCCTGCACCAATGCGATCTGCTCGGCGACGTTCTTGTCGATCAACGGCTTCACCTGCGCGGGCACGCTGACGCGCGCGCCGGCCACGCTGAGGCTGGAGTCGTTGAGATTGACCTGCGCGGTGAGGTTGGGCTCGATGCGCCAGTTCGCGGCGATCTTCGGCCGCGCCGTGATGATGACGTTGCCCTTGATCTCGGCGCTGGCGTTCAGGTTCTTGATGTTCACGCTGCCGATTTGTTTCGCGACGTTGCCGCCGAGCAGGCCGCCGAGCGCGTCGCCGACCGCGCCCGTCGCCTTGGCCGACAGTGAGCCCGTCACGTTCAGCGTGCCCGTCAGCGGCGTCGCCAGCGACAGCACGTCCTGCGCGCCAGTAGCTGCGATCGGCCCGCGCGAGGCGGTCCAGCCGATATCGGCATTTTGCAGGATCTGCGAGATCGGATTGTCGGCCTTGCCGGCGAACGAGCGCGGTGCGCCGCGATCGGCCGCGTCGCGGATCGCCGACAGCGCAACCGCAATCGGTGCCATCACGGTGGAGGTGCGGGGTGCTGCCGGCAGCGGCGGCAATTCGGCGAGCGCGGGCGGGCGGTTCGTGGCGCGCGGCGCGACGAAATCCATCACTTTCAGGCTGGCCACAAACGAGACGATGACGACCGCGAGCGCGATCGAAACCGTCTTCAGATGCATCGGCAGACGCATCGTCCCCCCGGACCCCAATTGAATCGCCCCACAAACGTTCTACAGCGGCGGCGAGGGGCGCGCCACTGCGTAATAAGGCTGTGTCAGGAGTGTACTTATAAATGCGCAGATCGGAGGTCCGCTTTCGGGGTAAGGCGACAACATCTGTTCAGTGTGAGTATTTCTGCTTATGACCCCGAAGCCGCCATTTGAAGGATTTATCGCTAGTCGATTTGAATGACGGCGCTCGTTGCGCCGTTGAGCAGCTCTTTAAGTGAAAGCTGGCGAGCCGGTCAGCGGCATACGTACGAACAAAGGCTGAAGGCGCCGGCATCATCCGCATCGAGCTTAGCGAAGGCTTCCTGATACTGGCGCGCCGCCGGCGCCTCGCACGACTAGCGGTTCGTCAGTCAGCTGCCCCGGGACGTTGCGTTCAGTACGGAACACTGCGAGGCGTCTTGCCCAATAGTTGAGGCCTCGCGCCTAGCTTTTTGCGGCGGGCACGGGCGGCACCGGCAGAATGATTTCGGAAGCGACCTTCCAGTCCTTCCCGACGCGAAGCCAATTGATGATCATGAGAAACGGCCTGGCTGTTCCATCCTGCCCTGCATAAGAGACCGTGATGTTCATCGGCACGTAGGACTCGGCGACGTCGCGCGTCAGGCCGACAACCCGGAGCTTCGAATAATCTGGCTCGAGCACAACTGGCCCGGAGCTGCCGATATCGTGCAGCTTTTGATCAATCGCCTCGTTGCCCCAAAAGCCGGCCCAATTCCCCTCGGACTGGATCGCGCTCTTGGCAACCAATAGGGTCGAGGGCGATTGCCAAAACATCTCATGCAGAGCCTTGAAATCGTGGTTGTTGGCCAATTCCATCAGCCTGCCGAACTTCGATTTTATCGCGCTGAGGGTTGCGGCATCCAGCGGCTCTTTCCTGAGGGCGGGAGCAGATACGGCAGCCCCGGTGGAAAGAGCCGAGGCGATGAGAGTGACAAGAAGTGTCTTGTACATGCAGGATATCCATTTCATCGTCTGGCTCGTGTCGTGACGCCCGCCGCGTTCCGCGATTGGTATGAATTACCCATTTCCCTCGGGCGAAGACGTCATCAAGGCGTTTCAGCTTGCACATTCGCGTAGCAAGGTTGTGATTTTCGCATCGAGAGCTCGGGCGACGGCAAGGGCTTCCGAGCTGCCATAACGCAGCAGATAACTCTCCATCTTGTCATAAGAGACGTGAACGCCATCGGGACGCTCGTCAATGAGCACCGTGACTGGAGCGTAGGATCCAGCATCGGGCACGTGCTTGACCATTTCCTTCATGATGAGTGGATTGCCGACCACAAGCCGTATGATCTTGGGCGCCCTGGATCCAGTTTCGCGACGCAGAATGTCGCCCAGATCGAATTCTGCGAAGAGCATAAGATTCGTTCGACCAAGGCCGCGCTGTACAACGCGCTCCAAATCGGGGAAGGAATTTGTCGCCCTCGTCTCCTTGAAGAAGTTGACCATGTCAGGCTGCCCGATCGCGGACTTGAGGGCGGTCACGATAGCCTCGAATGGTTTTGCGCTTGTGAGGCTGAAACGTTCCACCTCGACTTTAGCGATTGTCATTTTGTCCTCCGTAACAAGTCTCATCGATAGGGTGCGTCCGATGGCGTCGGAACGCGCCGGGATCATGCAGCCGCGGGCTTCGCTTCCAGGAAGGTCCGGACGTGGCTGACGAATATCTCGTGGTACTGAAACAGGGCGCCGTGCCCTGAATCGGGATAGAGGACCAGCTGGGCGTTGCTGAGTTCCTTGAACATTGCGTAGGCGTTGTTCGCAGGCAGCATGGTGTCGTGGCTGCCGCTGACCACAAGAGTGGGCTGGCGGATGGCGCGCAGAATGGCGTGCTCGGGATCAGGTGTGGCGCACCAGGTGATCAGCGCCTTGGCCTGCGGATCGGTTACCGCGCTGCCGTTATCGGTGTCCCGATCGTCCTTACGCGCCTTCGCCCGCTTCAGGAACGCCAGGCCCGACGACCGGCTGGCGGACGACTTAGTGAAGAACAATGGCAGACGGGGGTCCGGTGCATCGGTTTGGGAAAACGCCTCCTGCAGCACCGCTAACAAATGTTCCTCTCCACCTTTCGGCGCGGTTCCGACGAGGATGAGCTTTCGGACCAGCCGTTTGTGCTCGGCGGCGATCTGCTGGGCGACGAAGCCGCCAAGAGAGAAGCCCAGCAGGTCGACCTCAGGAAGGCCGAGCAGATTGATGAACGCGGCCGCGTCTCTTGCCATCGCTGCGACATTATCGGGCGTTTGGCCGGTCGAGCGACCGACCCCGGCGTTGTCGAATGCGATGACAGGGCGATCGGTGGCGAGAGCGTTGACGACCGCGGGATCCCACGCATCGATGTTGCCCGAGAAATGCTGCAGGAGAACCAGCGGCGTTCCGGTAGCGGCACCGAGGCGGCGATAGGCGAAGCGAATTCCGTTGCCTTCGATGTAACGGGTCGGTGCCGTTTCGAGCGTGGCGATGTCCTGGCGCGCGATGTCGAGTTGAGTCATGTCATCCTCCGGATGCTTGGCATAAAATAATCGAGTGGGGGACCGGTGGCGCAGCGACCGAGACCTTGCTCCAGGATGTCGCTGGCGCTTCCGCGGCTTTGACTGGCTTTCGCCATCGCGGTCCGATGCGTTCTGCATTCCTCTGAGCGAGCGTGCGCGCTCCCGACGCGAAAGCGCCGGGAGCGGTACCGTCACTTCGCGAGTGCGGCCTTTTCGATGACCTCAGCGACTTGCTTCGCATGGACGACGAGCGAGGCATGGCTGCCGGCGACTTCCGTCGTCTGGGCCTTGATCCTGGCTGCGAACGACTTCTGGGCCTCGGGCGCGAGGACTTTGTCCTTCGTGCTGATGACATAGAATGTCGGCTTGTCATGCCAAGCGGCAATGTCGACGGGGGCTTCGAACGCAACGTGATTCAACGGAAGCTGCGAGTTGGCCAGGTGCTCAGCGATCTCCGGAGGAAGGTCAGCCGCGACGGCCGACGGAAACACCTTGGGATCGATGTACAAATTGCCCTTCGCGTCGGGATGGATTGCGTTGCCGCCTTCGGTCGGCGGGCCGGCCTTTGCCAGCGACGCCAGGGATTCACCGACCTCCGGCGCGAAGGCAGAAACATAGACCAGCGCCGAAACCTTGGGATCGTTGCCTGCTTGCGTGATCACCACGCCGCCCCATGAGTGACCGACCAGAACGGTCCTGCCGTCCTGCTTCGCGAGCGCCTGTTTGGTGGCGTCAACGTCGGCGGCGAGCGAAGTGAGCGGATTTTCCACGAGCGTGACGCTGTAGCCTTTCTTCGTGAGAATATCGGCAACGGGCTGCCAGCTCGTCTGGTCCACGAAAGCGCCGTGCACGAGCACGATGTTGTGGGCTGCTCCCTTGGGCAGTTCGGCGGAATGGGCGGAGCCGACCAATGTCGTTCCGGCCAGGAGTACGGTGGCGGCTGAGAGGAGAATATTTCGCATTGATTGTTCCTGTTGGCATGTCGGACGAACACAGTCCGGGGTAATGGACAGGCGTTTCCAGCAACGTCGCGGTTCTTCCATCTGCCGTTGGCGAAATGGTTGCCGCACCTAGCGTCGGCCCGCTGCGACATGACCTATGTCGCGGACCTTTCGGACGGTAGAGATCAATCGTCCGGATATTGTGTCCAATCGTCCACCGGTCTAATCTCGGCGGCATGGACATACTCGCGCAAGTGCTCGATCGCGTTCGTCTCGGCGGGACGCTGCTCTTTCACTTCGAGCTCGGCCATCCCTGGCATCTTGAGTTGCCGCAGCGCCCCTACGCCCTGTTTCACTATCTCAGCCGGGGCTCAGCGACCCTCGCGCTCGAACAGGGACAGGAAATCCAGATGACCGAGGGCGACTTTGTCGTCATCACACGGGGAGACCCTCATGTGTTTTATTCGGATCGCCGGGCCGAGCCTTTGCGGATTATCGATATCGATCGGTCTTCGCCGCGTCTTGGCGTCGTACGTCACGGCAGCCGTGCAAAGCCGCTTTCGACCATGATCTGCGGAAATTTCACGGTGTCACGGCCGCTGTTCGGCAGCGTGCTGGAGCTACTTCCTCCCGTGCTCCTGCTCAAGCCGACGGCGGACAGTGGTTGGCTTGAAGCCATCCTGCGCCGCATGGTCAGCGAGTCCGCGCTTGAGCGTCCTGGCCAACGCGTCGCGCTTTCGCGACTGACGGAAGTGCTCTTTGTCGAGGTGCTCCGAAGCTGGATCGCATCTCTCAGTCCCGGGCAGGGCGGCTGGCTCGGGGCGATATCCGACCCGCATATCGGACCGGCGCTCAAGCTCATTCACGAGAACCCGGAGCGGCCCTGGACCCTGAGCGACCTTGGCCACCGCGTGGGGCTCGGCCGCTCGGTATTTTCGGCGCGCTTTACCAAGATCGTCGGCCAGTCCATGCATCGTTATGTGATTCAACGCCGGATGGCGGAGGCGGCGTTCCTGCTGGAAACCAGTGATGAGCCCATTGCACGGATTGCCAGCCGGGTCGGTTACGAGACGGCGGCGGCGTTTTCGAAGCTGTTCCATCGATATCACGGCCTGTCGCCTGGCCGATACCGAGCGGAACGACGCTCTGACAGCGGCGAAACGCAAGGCGACATTCAGGAAGCAGAAGTCGCCGATTGACCTTGGCCCGGCTGAAGTTCGTGCCGTTTTGTCATTCATGTCTGATCGCCCGAGGCGCCGGCATGTACTCTGGAGAGGACTCTCAGGCCGACCTCCATTCCCTGAAGTTGAGTCCTGTCGCGTCGCCGCGATTGCCGAACGAACGCAATCCCATGAGTACATGCGATCAATACAAAACGACCCCAGCGAATGCCGGGGCCGCTTGTCACATTAAGAAACGCTAATGGTTCAACGGATGGTGCGGCCGAGATCGGCGCGGCGATCCGTCATCGGCAATACGATCACCTTGGTGCCGACGTTGACCCGCGAATAGAGATCGCTGACGTCCTGGTTGGTGAGGCGGAGGCAGCCTGAGGAAACGCGGGTGCCGATCGTCGAGGGGTCGTTGGTGCCGTGGATGCGATAGATGGTGCCGCCGAGGTACATCGCGCGGGCGCCGAGCGGATTGCCGGGGCCGCCGGCCATATGGCGCGGCAGGTAGGGCTGGCGGGCGATCATTTCCGGGGGCGGGGTCCAGGCCGGCCATTCGGCCTTGCGGGTGATGGTCTGCGTGCCGGACCAGGTGAAGCCGTCGCGGCCGATGCCGATGCCATAGCGCATCGCCTGGCCATTGCCGAGCACGAGATACAAATAGGTGTTCGGGGTATCGATGATGATCGTGCCCGGCGCCTCGCGGGTCGGGTAGCTCACGACCTGGCGGCGCAGGCGCGCGGGGATCTCGACCGAACGGTCCTCTTCAGCCCGGGGCACAGCCTCAACCGGCGGCGGCGCCGCTTCAAGCTGCGGCAGGAAAAACGGAAACAGCGGCAGCGGAGCCGCGGCGGCGGGTGCGGAAAATGCAGTCACGCCAATCGCCAGCGCACCAAAAGCGGCGGCAGCAAAGCGGGTGTTCAACTTCAATGAATTAAACATTGGTCGTCCCCTGTTCTACGCCCAGTCGCACCGTTATTCGGCGCGTCGTTGGGCAAAAATGTACAGGTGAAGCGTTTCGGGACATTTGCACGAAATCGCCAAAATGGTTTCGTGCGCTTAAGGAATTGTTTCATTAAGGTTTCGTTGACGACCGGGCTGGATCGGTTCCCTCTCCCCTTGTGGGAGAGGGTGGATCGACGCCGCGTAGCGGCGGCGAGACGGGTGAGGGGTTCTTTCCGCGGAGACAGACCCCTCATCCGCCGCGGACTACGTCCGCGCCACCTTCTCCCACAAGGGGAGAAGGAAGAACCAACCAGGTCTAGCCGACCCGCATCCGCGGTATGCCGGCCCCGCCAGCGTTGAGCACGGTGCGGCGGTCGGCGATCGCGTGATGGAACTGCTCGAGCGCCAGTCCGATCACCGACAGGTCACCGTCCTCGATGGTTCCGTCATCATAGCAATCGAGCGCCTCCCGCAGCATGCCGTCGGCGGCACCCTGCATTTCCACGAGTTCGTCGGGCGTTTCGGCGGTGCGCACCCGCGAAATCAGATCGAGCAAATGATCGCGATGCACGATGTACTGCTCGCGCTCGTCCTTGTTCCAGTAGTGCTTCAGCCAGGCGCCCGCCGATCCCAGGCCCGACAGGCCCAGGACCACGAACCAGATGTAGTCGGTGTATTTTTCGAGGAACGTTCGCTCGTTGCCGTCGATATAGGCCGCCGCGCCTGCATGCGCCGGCAATGCGGCGTCCTTGTCGGTGTCGGGTTTTTCGATCTGCGAAGCGGTCGGCATTTCACGCGCGAGCTCTTGCCGGTTCGTGAAGAGCTGTCGTGCGAAGGCGGCGACCGTCGTGTCCGACAATGATTTCGGCGCAATGATCAGGTGGTTGATGGCAACCGTATCGACCTTGTCTTCAGGCCGCTGCGGCGAGGAGCCGAAGATGCTGGCGGGAATTTCCTCGGATTCGTAGATCGGGTTCTTCTTCGCGATCGCATCGGCCACGTCGACCGGCAGGAATTTCGGCTCGCCGCGGGCCGCCGCCGTCGCCGCGATCGCGTCGACGGTGATCTTGCTCTTGAGCGGGCCGACCGCCATGAAGGCGTCGACCGACGGATCGCGCGCCATCTCATTGATCTGGTTGGTGGCAAACTGGCTGACCGTGACCTTGTCGGGATTGATGCCGGACTCTTTCAGGATCGCGCGCAGCAGCGTGACGTTGGCCTGCGTCCGCCCGATCACACCGACGCGGTGGCCGGCGAGGTCATCGAGACTCTTGATCTTGGGGGCGGACTGCTTCTTCGAGCCCTTGGCGGGCTGGCCTGATGGTGCCCACAGCACCACGACATTCTTGCGCAGGATGGCGACCGACTCGGCATTGGTGGGCAGGCTCAGGTCGCCGCGCGCGACCGCGAGATCGGCCTTGCCGGCCGTGAACAGTGCGATGCTCTCCGCCGTCCCTTCCGTCGTGACCAGCGACAGCCGCACCGCACTGTTTTCGCGTGCGAACGTCTGCGCCATCAACTGGATCAGTTTCTGGTCCTCGCTGCCGGCAGGCCCGACCGCAATCCGCAGCGTCGTCGGCCGCAGCACGTAGTAGAGCGTGCCGGCGGCGACGCCGAATGCGAGCATGCCGGCGGCAAGGATCAGAAGCGCATAGCCCCTGCGCTGCCGCCGCCGTCGGGATCGCGCATCATCGCGGTTCTGGTCTGACATCATTCTGTCAAACTACACTAAAATGCGTGGAGCGGGGCTTAAAAAACAACCTTACAGAACGATGACGTCATACGCTTGAAATATCCATGTCCCAACGTCGGATTTGAGAATCATTAACCTCAGGCTCCGGACATGAAGATATTGATCGCGACGGACGCGTGGCATCCGCAGGTGAACGGCGTGGTCCGTACGCTGACGTCGCTGGCGAAGAGCGCCGCAGCGCTTGGCGCCGACATCGACTTCCTCACCCCGGAGGGGTTTCCCTCGATGCCCTTGCCGACCTATCCGGGCCTGCGCATCGCGCTGCCGAACCGGCGCGAGATCGCGCGGCGGATCGAGGAGGCCGCGCCGGATGCCATCCACATCGCGACCGAAGGACCGATCGGCTGGGCAGCGCGCGCCTATTGCCGCCGCCGTAAGCTGGCGTTTACCACGTCCTATACGACACGCTTTCCGGAATATGTCGCGGTCCGCACCGGGCTCCCGCTCAGCGTCGGCTATGCGGTGATGCGGCACTTTCATGCCGCGTCTTCCACCGTCATGGTGGCAACCGATTCGCTGCGGCAGGAACTTTCCGCGCGGGGATTCCGCAAGCTCGGCTTCTGGACGCGCGGCGTCGATACCGAATTGTTCAACCCGCATACGCCTGCTGCGCTCGATCTGCCGCGGCCGATCTTCATGACCATGGGCCGGGTCGCGGTAGAAAAGAATCTCGAAGCGTTTCTGTCGCTCGACCTGCCGGGCTCGAAAGTGGTGGTCGGCGACGGGCCGCAAAGAGCGCAGCTCGCAAGGCAATTTCCAGGCGTAATTTTTCTCGGCGAGAAGAAAGGCGCGGACCTGACCGCGCATCTCGCCGCGGCCGACGTTTTCGTGTTCCCAAGCCTCACCGATACCTTCGGCGTCGTGCAACTCGAGGCGCTGGCCTGCGGCACGCCGGTCGCTGCGTTTCCGGTCACCGGGCCGAAGGACGTCATCGCCGATCATCCGATCGGCGCGATCGACGGCGACCTGCGCAGTGCGTGCCTGCGCGCGCTGACGATGTCGCGCGAGGCCTGCCGGAATTTTGCGCTTTCGCGTTCCTGGGAAAACAGCGCGCGGCAGTTCATCGGCAACCTGACGGCGCTGCAGCCAAGCCGCGCGCTGCGGCCGGTACGCCGGGCGCCCGCCGCGAGCGCCGTGCAAGGTTGAGTGTAACGACCATCAAACCAGTCATAAGCGTGAGACGAGAAGGCAGAAACAATCATGGCAGACATCATCAAGCTTGACGGCGCGAGGCAGCTCGATTTCGACCGCGAAATGGTCGAGCAGGCCTACGATCGCTGGGCGCCGGTTTACGACCTCGTGTTCGGGGGCGTGTTCTCCAAGGGCCGCAAGGCGGCGATCGCGGCCACCAACAAGATCGGCGGTCGCGTGCTCGAGGTCGGCGTCGGCACCGGCATTTCGCTGCCGCTCTACGCGCCGCATCTGCGGATCTTCGGCACCGATATCTCGGAAGCGATGCTGGAAAAGGCGAAGAAGCGCGTCGACGAACTCGGCCTGAAGAACGTCGAAGGGCTTGCGGTGATGGACGCCGAAAATCTTGAATTCCCTGACGATTCGTTCGACGTCGTGATGGCGCAATATGTCGTTACGGCCGTGCCGAACCCGGAAAAGGCGCTCGATGAATTCGCCCGCGTGCTGCGGCCGGGCGGCGAACTCATCATCCTGACCCGCGTCAGCGCCGATGCCGGCATGCGCCGCTTCATCGAGCAGCGGCTGCAGCCGGTGGTGCGTCCGCTCGGCTTCCGCACCGCCGAGTTCGCCTGGTCGCGCTATGCGCAATGGCTGGCGGGCGCGCGTGGCATCGAACTGGCGGAACGCCGCCTGGTGCCGCCGCTCGGCCATTTCTCCCTGGTGCGTTTTCGCAAAGTGGACGTCGCCGCGGCCGCGTAATGCGCGGCGATGACGCCCGCGTCATCGCGTCGCTGCGTTCGGTCACATGTCAACATGATGATGTCACATGCCGGACATCGAATCTCAGTAAACACAACCTGAAAGAAATTTGGGGGTTAGAGAATGATCAAGGATTTCCTGCAGGAACTGCGAACCCAGCGCTGGGACGACCACCGCTACTATCACCACAGCCGCATCAACCAGTCGCTGCACTTCGTCAGCGCCGCGAGCTTCCTGTTCGCTTACGCGATGCTGTTCATCGATCCGATGGTATCGGCGCTGGTCGGCTGGCTGGTCTCCATGACCTCGCGGCAGGCCGGTCACTTCTTCTTCGAACCGAGGGGATATGACCACGTCAACCACGCCACCCATGAGCACAAGGAAGAGATCAAGGTCGGCTACAATTTGCAGCGCAAGGTCGTGCTGATGGCGATCTGGGCGCTGTCGCCGCTGGTGCTGTATTTCGACCCGACCCTGTTCGGTCTGTTCACGCCATGGACGTCGGCGGCGGACTTCATGCGCCAGGTTGCCAAGATATGGCTCGTGGTCGGAGCCGGCGGATTGTTGTTCCGCACCGTCCACCTGTTTTTCATCCGCGACGTCGAGACGGGTTTGGTCTGGATGACAAAAATCCTCACCGACCCCTTCAGCGACCTCAAGCTGTACTACAAGGCGCCGCTGGCTCTGATGAAGGGCGAACTGATCGATCCCGGCCTCGAAAAGCACGTCAAGCACGCGTGAACGTTGCTGCAAGCGAAGAATCCGTTATGCCCGGCCTTGTGCCGGGCATCCACGTTTTGAGGATTTGGCTGTGAAGAAGACGTGGATGGCCGGGACAAGCCCGGCCATGACGAGAGGCGATAGAGCGCCCTCAGCGCCCGAACTTCTTAGCAAGCATCTCTTTCAAAATCTGCCGCTTGATGTTCTTGTTGGTGAGGGAAGCATCATGCCACCACCAGCCGTCGCGTTTCATCTTTTCGGTCGCCGCGACGAAGCGATCGGCGACTTCGGTGAAATCCGCGTCGGTGTAGTTGAGGCTGAAGATCAGCCGGCCGGTTCCGACCCAGCTCAGCGCCAGCCCTTCGGCGCGCAGATAATACTGAAGCATCCAGTTGTAGCGGGACGGCTCGGTATATTGCACCATCCAGATCGACGAGAGATTGCTGACGCGGACCGGCAAGTCCTTTGCCGCCAGCCGCGTGTTCAACGCCTCGGCGCGGCCGTTCCAGGTCTCGTCGAGCCCCTGGTAGACCGCATTGAAGTTCGGGCTGGCGAGACGGCTGAGGAATTCGTCCATCGCCGTCATCACATAGGGATGCGAATTGAAGGTGCCGCGGGCGAAGCAGATGTCGGCGGGACGGTCATCGCGGAAGCGGCGCATCAGATCCTTAGCGCCGCAGACCACGCCGACGGGAAGGCCACCCGCGAGGCTCTTGCCGTAGGTCACCATATCGGCGCGAACGCCGAAATATTCCTGCGCGCCGCCGGCGGCCAGCCGAAAGCCGACGAAGATTTCATCGAAGATCAGGACGATGCCGCGCTGGGTACAGACCTCGCGCAGCTTCTTCAGCCAGTCGCCGTAGGCGGCGCGGTCGAAATTGCCTTTTCGCGAACTGTCGACGAGTGCGGAATCGCCGGGCGCGTTGGCGTTGGGGTGCAGCGCCTGCAGCGGATTGACCAGCACGCAGGCGATGTCCTTGCGCGTGCGCAGCACGTGCAGCGTCCGTTCCGACATGTCGGCCAGCGTATAGGTCTCGTGCGGCGATACGGGATTGCCGATGCCGGGCTGCACGTCGCCCCACCAGCCGTGATAGGCGCCGGCGAAACGAACCAGGTGCGAACGTTTCGTGTGATAGCGCGCCAGCCGCACCGCCTGCATGACCGCTTCGGTGCCGGACATGTGGAACGAGACTTCGTCGAGCCCGGAAATCTGGCACAGGCGCTGCACGTTCTCGGTGATGACGGGATGATAGGGGCCGAGCACGGGGCCGAGCGCGTGCGCGCGCTTTTCGGCTTCCGTGATGCACTCCTTGTAGAAGTCGTTGCCAAAAATGTTGACGCCGTAGGAGCCCGTCAGGTCGTAAGATACATTGCCGTCGACGTCGGTGACGGTGACGCCGGCCGAGGACTGCACGAAGGCGCTGGTGCCCAGATTCTCCCGCACCAGCCGGCTGTACTGGAACGGCACCCGGTAGCTTTCGGTGAATTGCAGGTCCGAGATGCGCGCTGCCGCCTCGTCCGTCATCTGCCGGCCCTTGGCGTAGCGCTCCTTGTAGAGGGAGGCGAGGCGGAAGAAGGCGTCCTGGCGCTGCATGGCGACGTTGCCGGGCGCGCCGTCAGAACAGAAAAAGCTGTCGATATCGAACTCGTAATGCGGCAGCACCCGCGCGACCATTTTGGACATCTTGGAATGTCCGGTCAGCGAGCGGTGCTTGGCGCGCGACAGCGCCAGCCGCGCCTGCAATTTGGGGAACACTGCCGCGGCACCAGCGACCGCAGCGGCGGACAGCGAAAGAATCGGAAGGGACGAATCCATGCCTGAAGCGCTAGCCAATCCTGCTGACAGATTGATGACAATAAGGGGCCTGATCGCCCGCTTCACACAACAGGAGGATCTGAATTTCCTCCTGACCAACCGAATCCCGCGGGCGGCGCTGACGCGCTTCATGGGCTGGTTCAGCAAGATAGAGAATCCTTTGGTGCGCGATGCCTCGATCGCCTGCTGGCGGCTGTTTTCCGATCTCGATCTGTCGGAAGCCAAAAAGACCGAATTCAAAAGTCTGCACGATTGCTTTACGCGCGAACTCCGTCCCGGGCTGCGCCCGGCCGATCCCGACGCATCCGTCGTCGCCAGCCCTTCCGACGGCATCATCGGCGCCTTCGGCAAGATCGCGGATACCGAGCTGTTCCAGATCAAGGGCGCGCCATATTCGCTGCTCGATCTGCTCGGCGATCCCGCGCTGGTCGAGCAGCACCGCAACGGCCGCTTCCTGACGCTGCGGCTGACGTCGAGCATGTATCATCGCTTCCACGCGCCCTATGACGCCACGATCAAGAGGGTGACGTTCATCCATGGCGATGTCTGGAACGTCAATCCGATCGCGCTGAAGCGGGTGGAGCGCTTGTTCTGCAAGAACGAGCGCGCGGTGCTGCGCACGCGGCTTTCGACCGGCGAGGCGCTGACGCTGGTGCCGGTCGCCGCCATTCTTGTCGCCAGCATTCGCCTGCATTTCCTCGATGTCACGCTCAACGCGCAGAGCAGGGGACCGGTGGACTTCGCCTGCTTTGCGCGGGTCAAGAAAGGCGACGAACTCGGCTGGTTCGAGCACGGCTCGACCATTATCGTGCTGGCGCCGGAGAGTTTCGAATTCGCCGACGGTGTCGTGGAGGGAGCGCGTATTCGCGCCGGCGAGCCGTTGTTGCGGAAACCGCAGGTTTAGGCTCGATTCCCCGCGCCCATCCCTCTATATGCTCGCGGTCGCACTGGATTCGTGAGTTGCGATAACGCGGGAAGAGAGAGATGGCGCGATCGCCCGTTCTGGCGGCGGGAGGCATTGTATTGCGGCAGGGGCAAACGCCGCTAGTTGCCGTCGTGCGCCTGCGCAAGCGCAACGAATGGGTTTTGCCCAAGGGCAAGCTCGACGACGGCGAGACGCCGCGCGCCGCTGCCGAGCGCGAGGTGGTGGAAGAAACCGGGCACGATGTCGCCGTGCACGAATTTCTGGGTACGCTGGTCTACGAATCCCGCGGCGGTTCCAAGGTCGTGCACTACTGGCGGATGGAAGCGCGCGGCAGCGCGGTTCATGAACTGATGCGGGACGTCAAGGCCGTGGACTGGCTGCCGCTTGCGGACGCCGTCGACCGGCTGTCGCGCGATTATGAGCGCGTGTTTCTTGAAAATGTCGGCCCGATCGCGCTCTCCGCGGCCGCGCATGCCGCGACCACCCGGAGGACTCGGGCCAAACCGCCGCCGGAGAAGCGCCGGACGCGGCGGCCTGACGTGACAGCGCCGCCGGCGATCACTCCCGTGCCTGCTCCGTCCCTGCCTGATCAGCCCTCGCCGCAGATCGCGCAGCATGACGATGTGCCTTCCGCGATCGATGCGACCGCCGGCGCGTTCGTTGATCAAGCCGTTGATGAAGCGCAGACAGCCGGCCCGCCGTCATTCGCACCGGAGATCGAGCCGGTGGCCGTCGACACGGTGGAGCGTCGAACGCGACCGCAGCCGCGAAGCTTCATCGAAAAGCTCCGCGACTGGCTGCGGCGCGATACCTGACTCCGTCTCCCGACTGAATTAGCGCACCTCTTTTGGTGGCGGCTTGCCGCGTTGCGGCGCGGGCCGCCGTGGTGCGGCGGGCAGTCCCGGACGCTGTACGGCCGGCGCTCCCTGAACGCCGGGCGCGCGCTGCATTCCAGGCGCGCGCTGCGGCCCGGGCACGCCGAACCTGTTCGGCAGCCCCGGGCGTGTCGCCGGCGCGGTGGGCTGCGGCGGGAGATCAGATCGTGGCGGCTGGCCTGCGCGTGGCGGCAGGCCGGGCTGCGTTGGCAGATCGGACCGTGGCGGTTGGCCCGCACGCGGCGGCAGTCCGGGCTGTGCCGGCAAACCGGGCCGTGACGGTTGTCCGGCGCGCGGTGGCCCGCCGGCTTGATTGGGCGAGCCGGGTTGCCGCTGTCCGGCGCGCGGCGGCGTGCCCGGCTGTTGCGGTTGTCCGGGACGATTGAGCTGGCCGGGCTGCTGTTGTCCCTGGCGGTTCGGTACGGTCGGCAGCGGCGGTTGACCGGGTTGTCCGGGCAGGCCGTTCTGTCTCGGCTGGCCGGGACGGTTCAACTGACCGGGCTGCTGTTGTTGTCCGGGCCGGTTCTGTCCGGGCAAGCCATTCGGCCGCTGCTGGCCGGGCTGCAATTGCCGGATCGGACGGTTCGGATTGACGAAGGTGGGATTGGCGCGGCGGAATTCGCGTTGCTGGAACACGAGCTGCCGGCCGACATTCTGCGTCGAGTGAAGCTGACGCACAAAGCCCTGGTCGCGCAGCATCACCGCCTGCGGAATCGCCAGCGGCACCGCGGCGAAACGTGCACCGCCCGCGCCGGGGCGGATGGTGAAGCCGCTGGCGCCTTGCGTGAGAAAGCCGAGCCGCGCGCCGGCGCGGTCGTTGACCTCGATACGGCCGACGCGGCCGTCGGCGTCCGGATAGAGCTTGACTGCGACGTTGTTCGGATTGTTGGCGGCGGCGCCCTCCGGCACTTCGACGAGGCCGGTGGTGCCGCGAATGCCAAGCGTCGCCGTCGGTGTCGTGATCTTCATGTCGCCGGTTTTCGCCACCGAGGCGGCAACGAAGGCGGCGGTGCCCTTGGCGACGTCGAAGATCGCCGCGTTGCTCTTGCCGCCGTCCTCGTAGACGTAATTGTCGATGGTGATCTTCGTGCTGGCCTTGAGATTAAAGGTGGTGGCGTCGATGAAAGTGATGCCGAGCGCGGAATTCGCGCCGGTCTGCACCACGTCGTTGAGATAGATGTCGTCCTTGACCTTGAGCGGCGTGGTCTTGTCGTTGCGGATCACGCTGGCGCTGCCGGTCACGTTCGCGACGTTGCCGATCGGCTCCTCCGGCGCGTCCGCGGCGGTTGCGTCAGGCGTTGCGGGATCTGTCGCGGCCGCCGCCGGTGCGGCGGGCTGTGTGGGCTCGGTCTGCCCCTGTGCCAGTTGCGTCGGTTCGGAAGGACGTCCGAAAGCTTCTGTCGCGCCGATCATCGTGCCGCAGGCCAGCAGCGCTAGCGCGAAGGACAATTGGCGCGACATCGGGGAGATTTCCGTTCACGGGGGCAGGCAGACGGCGGGGCCTCGATTTCAGCGCGTTCAGGCTGAATGCGGGATGAACGCCGCACTTGTTGTCAGGATGAGGGCAAACGATCAAGCGCCACACCCGGGGATACCGGGCATGGCGCTTTACATCGCGCTGGAAATCGGCTCAGCCTCGCTTGTGCGGATTCAGGCTGAGCGGCTTGGCGGGTTTCGCCGAGGGCGCGTAGTTCGCAGGCGTGGCGGCCGGCGGCACGTATTGAAAGACGGCCTTGCAGCCATCGCTGAGCTGCGCGCGCTTCTGCACCATGCAGGCGGTGACGCGATCGACATCGGGGATTTCAGACGAGCAAAGCCGCATTGCATCGCCGGTGCACATCTGCTGCTGCTCGGCCGTATAGGCATTCGCACCCGTTCCCAGTGCGGCCAGCGCAAAACCGGTCGCGATCAGCATCTTGCAGGCGCACGCGGTCGAAGCGGTGAAAGTCATTGAGTGTCCCCTTTTCCGGATGGTCTGGCAGCGGATGCTGCGCCCGAGTCGCGCGTCGGAGTGGCGCCTCGTTACGCAGGAGAACCACCCGGCGATGGTTTCGGGAATTTTTCGTCGCAAGCGCAAAAGTGTTTCGTCGCAGGGAGATCTGTTTCCTCGCCGGAGCGCGATCCCACACATGGCCGCCGGCCGGCCTGTTTCCACTACTTTCCGCCGCGCCGCCCAAGGTTGGCAATGTCCCTTCAGCAGGGATCGGCTATAATCTGATTCTGGCGCGGCCCGTGCCTCCCCCCTCCGTCGGGAAAGCATCTTTCATGCGGGGCCATTTCGACCATCGAACCAACTGTTCGAGCACCAGGCATAAGGAGGGGTTGCGGTCATTGCTCGCAATAGGAGGTTCTTTCGATGAAGCTGTCTGCGCCCCTTTATCACTTGAAGCGTAAGGCCA